>Ga0315284_10009324_pt1 | contig 13991 bp, 13 predicted proteins | sample YL17G09_16_MG_FD_203696 | JGI IMG/M metagenome (GOLD analysis project Ga0315284, IMG submission 203696) | Sediment microbial communities from Yellowstone Lake, YNP, Wyoming, USA - YL17G09_16 | ecosystem: Environmental > Aquatic > Freshwater > Lake > Sediment | place: USA: Wyoming | collected... | reverse complement strand
CCGGTAGTCTTCCTGCTTCCGCTTTCACACACGCCGGTTTAGCGCGATAGGGTGCTCCTCAGCGGCACGCCGTTCGCCCAATAAAGGCCGGTGTCGCCCGCAGGCAACAGGTCGAAGGTAGCGCCACCATAACGCTCGATCTCTGTTTCCATCACCTGCACCCCGTCCAGAACATCGCCGGCGCGGTACTCAGCCAACGCCCGCCCTTCGGAAGTCGGATGCCCCGGAGAGGCCGTGACCGAGCGGCCATCGCTCAGGGTTACCCGCGCGGCGAAGAAGCCTGAAGGGACCGGGCCGGACGCCGTCTTCAGCACTTCGGCGGCCACACGGTTTCCCGCGCCGTCAGCGGTCCATACCATCATGCCCGCACGCACCTTTTCGATGGGCACAGGTCCGCCCGGCGTATCTATCAAAGTGCCTTCTGTCAGGCATATAGGACAGGTGTTGAAGCTGCTCTCCCGACTGGTAACCTTTATCTGCCCCGCCCTGGTGACTGTCCCCTCGATGCGCTGGCCCTGGTTTTGGCCCGTTCGCAGGCTGAATGTGTACAGGTCTCCAGAGGCAGTCACCAGTGCGCCGTACTTGAGCTTCTTGTGCTCCCGGTAAATCGCCAGTTTTTCGGCGTCCGTGTAATCAGCCTTGTCAGGCAGACCGAGCTGATGGATGATTGCCCTGAATTCGTCTGCATTTGCTTTGATGTCAGGGAACTGGGTGACCGCGTTCTGCTGTTCCTGTCCTTCGCGCGCGACCGGGTAGTAGTCAGGGTCGCAGTAGAAGACGTCAGGATATTGCGCTAGCAGGCGGTATTCAAGCTCATATTGTGAGTAAACAACCGGGGTTGTGGTTGGCGCGGTTTTACATGCCGCCGGAATCAATAACACCGGAAAAGCCAGCAAGAGCAACGTCAGAGTTTTCAACCGCATGGCATCCTCCCCCGAAAACATGACAGGTTTCGCCGCGGGTAAAGATTGTTTCCGGCATTAAAATTCTAGCCCAGCCCACGCGAAGTCACAATACGGCGAAACAGCACCGGCACCATCAGCGACGCAAATGTGTCAGAAATTTGACGGGCTTGCGCCGGAAAGCCGTGAGCAGGTTTACACCGTGTCGCTACTTGCTTTTCACTGTCGCCGGCGCTCGTAATAATTCAGGGCATTCCTTAACGCCAGAGCGCCGCGCTGAATGGACGGGAACGCCGGGACGCCGATTGACTGCAATTTCAGCATAATCTCCCGGGTCTCTTTTTCAGCGTCCTCATTGTGCAGGGAGACGATTGCCACCACCGGCTTGTCCGTCTTCTGCCTGAAGTGCTGGAGCAAATCGATGGTATTCTGGAACTGCTCCGGCAGAATATGCCTGCCCGGTTTGGTGCCCGCCAGAAAGACCAGGTTATCGATATTAGTATCCTGCGCCAGGATTCCCATGACGCGCCTCATATCCCGCCGCACCGGTCCGGCCACATCGATAGGATTGCGGTAGCTCCCACCGACCACCTCAAAAAACGTGGCAAGTTCGTCATAGGATTCGCGGGTGAGCATCGGCACGTGCAGTCCCGCCTCGGCGAATTCGTCGGTAGATGCCACGGACTGCCCGCCCGCACCGCCGGCAATTGCCACCCGGTTGCCGCGCACATCCGGCAGGAATAGCAGGATTTTCAGGGTATCGATAAGCTCCTCCATGGTTGCCACCTGCAAAGCGCCGCACTGCCTCACCGCGGCGTCCCAGACCGCCTTCGGCAAAGCCAGCGAGCCGGTGTGAGAAGCAATTGCCCGCCCGCCTTCTTCCGTGCGCCCGCCCTTCCAGATAACCACAGGTTTCTTGCCCGCCGCAGCCTTCAATACCGAAATGAACCGCGCGCCATTCTTCACGCCCTCCATGTATATGCCGATAGCCTTGATACCCGGGTCGCGCCCGAAAAACTCGATGAAGTCCGGGGAATCCACCACCACACCGTTGCCATAGCTTACCGCTTTGTTGATGTCCAGCCCCTGGTGATGCGCGTCAAGGCTGAATGTAATGGCAACACTGCCGCTCTGGGAAAGAAAACCCACCTGCCCCGGAGTGCCCGTGTACTGGTCTTCGCTCTGCTTGATTCCGACGGCCGGGTTGAAGATGCCCATGCAGTTCGGACCGATGAGGTGGAAATTGGCCGCCTCGGCCTTTGCCACCAGCGCGCGTTCCAGTTGTTTGCCCTCTTCGGTATTCGTCTCTGAGAACCCGGCGCTGAAAAAATGCGCCGCGGCGACATCCTTCCGGATAAGGTCATCGAGCACATCCGCCGCGGCTTTGCGGGACACGGCCACGATTGCGAGGTCTACCGGTTCGGGAATGTCCAGCAGGCTGGTGAAGTTCTGCACACCCAGCGCTTTTATATCATCGAAAGTAGCCGGGTTGACGTGTACGGAGTACAGCTTTCCCTTGAAGTTTTTTTGCCCCCTCAGCCACTCGAAATTGGTGGCTTTGCTGTCCCCCACCACGACCACCACACGCGGGTTGAATGCCCGTTCCAGTTTGTTGAAATCAACTCTCACACGAATTCCCTTTCCGGATTTATCAAGATTCGGCAATAGCGCCAGCTTCAGGCAACGCCGTCTGTTCGTCCACGGTGGCAAGCTGGCCTGCCAGTGCCATTATTGCAGAGTAGAAGAAATAATTCCACAGACTGCGCCAGGCGAAGAACAGCGGCAGTATCGCCAGCATAAGACCAAGCTGAGGATAGCGCCGGCAATTGCGGTAGTACCAGATAAGCACGACCGCGAAAACGCCCACCTCGGCCACCGTAAACGGTAGAGAAGACCTGATATCGAGTAAACCGCCGTTCACCAGAGTAATGGCGCCGACTCCCAGCGGGAACATCGGGTCGGTCATGGGCGACATCAGCGAACTGACCCAGAGCCGGGGGTCCATAACCGCGAAAGGCAGGTTCATTGCAAGGAAAATACCGGCGATGACCGCGGTGGCGTAGAGGAGCTTTTTGAGGGGCACGGTGCGGAATAGCAGAATGAGGTAGAAGGGCAGGAGAAACCAGGCGGTCTGTTTTGTAGCAATAGCCAGTCCCATGAAAGTCGCAGACAGCCATAGATTTTTGCGGAGGGCAATCCAGGCTACCAGGCTCAGCGCAAAACACAGCGTCCCGGTCTCACCATCGGCGATGCTATTCCACAACTCCAGGCTGACAAGCGCCACCCCGATAAAGATAAGACGTCTCCGCTTTGGTATTTGCCAGGCCGCATACGCCAGTGCCGCCACCACGAATACTATGTACACAATTCTCATGTCCTTCACACCGAGGGCTATGAATGGGGCCGGCAGAAGGAAAGAACCGGCGGGATAGCACATCGTGGAGACCAGCTCTACAGGCGGCGGCACAGGATGCTGAATAGACTTGTTCCAGAGGTCCAGCAATTGCTGGTCGCCGGGGTACGGGAATACATCCGCGAACTGGCCCACACGGAGTGGCGTGACACGGTCATAAGAACCGTTGAATGCCATGAGGGCGGTAATAATATTGGGGTGAGCGTAAGGGTTTTCGCCGGCCAGCAGGTTGTTGGTCGCCTGGTGACAGAGCGCCGTGCCATCGTTGTACTGAAGACCATGGTCAAGCGCTTCAACGAGTTGCAGGAACCGGCTGTTGGAGGTATCTCCGGTGTAGTGGACATGGTAAAAAACCAGCGCCCCGAATTCCAGGCAGCCCAGGATGAAAAGCGTTATGAAAATGCCGAGTGCGCCGCGCTTGAGGACTTTCAACCAGCCCTGCAGGACACGGTCGGCGGCCGGGTTAAATATAATGAAAATGACCACGAACCACGCCACCCAGAGGATACTGCCGACTATCCAGAGGGGGGCAATCTTCAACGCGAATGCTACACCTGCCACGGCCGACGCGGCAAGCTCAAGAACGATAGCGAAGAAAAAGAGCATGACTCTGGGGCTGGCTTCAATATGGGAGAAAAGCCCGCGTTTCTTGGCTGCGGGCGCCGGTTTCTCGGTGTCTACCTGCCTTGCCGTCATAATGTCACGTCGGTAGTTATGATGGGAAACTGCTCAGCAGAGCGACTTACACAATTGTAAATCTGCTTCAAAGCGAATGCAAACAGAAGAGAGCGAAGGTTCTGCTCGGTCGAGGTTGGCAAATACTATTAGGGATTAGGCATCTTAGTCTGTATGCCTGCGAAGTGTGGATGACAGATCTTAAGCGGAAGGTTGCCTACAATACCGTTTAAATCAAGGAGACCTTTTTCTTTCCCTCGACCGTCATAGGTAAACAGTTCATTGACTTCAGCGTGTAATGCACACGCCAAATGCATCGCATCAATTGGTTTTAGCCAAGAATGTGTCCATATCAAGTTTCTCGCTTCGATAGCCCTAGCGAGATCAGCTGAAACTACTTTGACAAACGGTTGGTCAATTAGATTCTTTATCTTTTCTTTTACTGGTTCTGGTATTGGTGATGTTGATTCCGCGGTTTTATTCACTTCTACAATGGTCATTGTAGATATAAAAATATCCACCTTGCCATCAATGGCTGTCTGTAAACAGCTTTTGCACACCTGCTGTTTTGCAAGTTTGTCCCTTAAGCCATTCTCGTCATCATCTTTGTGGATGGACAATAGGTATACAAACACGCAAGAATCCCAAAAGATGCGTGTACGTTCAGTCATTCCGACCTCTCCGTATGTACTCAATTGGGTCTATGCCCCCAGTAAAATCCCATATACCTGTGACTTCAGAGGCATCTCTAATCAAAGGTGCCGTATGTTTGGGTTCGACACGTTCCACTTTCGCGGAACTGACCTCTCCATTGATATTTGTGGAGAGCTTCCCGGATACTATGACATTCTGTTCGTATAGACTAATCACTTGTGTCTTAATAGCCGTATCTTTAGGGTTCGCAAGTTCACATTTAACACGCCTAATCAAAACTGGCTCAAAGATGTGAAAATTGAACTCACCGTGCGAGTTCAATCTTTCTATACGTCCCTCTACCGAACCGTATATTTCCCGTCCAGGCTTCAGAATAATATCGACGTTTCCCGCTATGGTCGAAAGATAATCGATGCCAATATCATCAGAAATAATCTCTATTCGCTCTATTCCATTCATCCTTATCTTAGCCAAATCGCGTGCCTTCTCTAAAGCTTTGTCACTGAACCCCTTAGGTCTTTTACTACTTATCCCAAGGGAATCCATTCCATCCAAAACAGTGTTAATTACGTAACCCCTATTATCTGGTCTATCCTCTCTAATTACTGGTTCAGCAACGAATTGAGCCGGGCTAGAATAAGATAGCGTCTTCAATTTCCAGTCTATTGTAGGTTTAAAATCTGGTGAAATTGAGGTATCTACCTCAATAAGCAATTCAAGCCAGTCGTTTACAGCTTGAATAAGGTCAGGTAAGTATATGACTCCATCAATTCCTGATACTTTTATGCCTATCGTATTTTTCATAATAGCCACCACCCCCTTACAGACATGGCAAAATATCCCGCAGAGGGGTTTTTAATCATATCCAGTGACATTAGCTGTGAATCCCCGCACATTTTTCAATCGCCCCTTCAATTTGACCTGATACTAGCATAAACGGCCGACCGCTGCAATTGGCCAGCCGCTCGTTGTGCTAATGAGCGTCACCCGCCTTCCTCCTCTAAATGGATGTCGAGACATTACCGGCGCATGGCAATCCCGGGGCGGCAGGTTTGACTCACGCCCGCAAAGCAGGTAGGATAGACGGTAAGTTTGGCGTAAAGGAGCGGATAATGAGCGTGTCGTCCGGGTCAGTGGTCAGCACCATGGCAGGCAAAATCGAAGGGTATTTCCGAGAGGGTCTGCATACATTCAAAGGCATCCCCTACGCGGCGCCGCCCGTGGGCGAAAAACGCTGGCTGCCACCACAGCCCGTAAAGCCGTGGACAGGCATCCGCGAGGTAAAGACCTTCGGTGCCATCTGCCCGCAGAACGAACAGCAGATCCAGATTATCCGCCCGCCCGTGGTCGAGCCACAAAGCGAAGACTGCCTTTTCCTCAATATCTGGACGCCCGGGTTGGACTCCGCCAAACGTCCTGTTATGGTCTGGATACACGGCGGCGGGTTCACGCAGGGCTCCGGCTCGACGGTGGGCTACAACGGCCGGAAGCTCGCCAACCGCGGCAACACGGTCGTTGTGACCGTCAACTACCGGCTCGGCACACTTGGTTTTATGAATTTGAACGAGGTCACCGGCGGCAAAATCCCGGCGAAAGGCAACGAGGGTTTGCTTGACCAGATTGCCGCGCTGGAATGGGTGCGGGATAACATCGCCGCGTTCGGCGGCGACCCCGCCAATGTGACCATTTTCGGCGAGTCCGCCGGCGGGATGAGTTGCGGCTGTTTGCTGGCTATGCCGCGGGCACGCGGTCTTTTCCACCGCGCCATTCCGCAGAGCGGCTCCACCAGCACTTCGCAACCGGTGAGCCAGGCCGCGGAAATCGCCGAACTTTTCCTGCAAACCCTGAAAATACAACTCGGTGATGCCGCCGCCATGCGCGCGCTCACCGTCCCGCAACTGCTGGCCGCCCAGCAGGATTTCCAGCTCAATGTCATGCCGAAGCATCCTAAACTCGGCACCATGCCTTTCCACCCGGTCGTCGATGGTAAAGAGCTTCCTTTACCTCCGCTCGAGGCTGTCAGGAAAGGCGATTCGTCCGGCATCCCGGTGTTGGTGGGGTCGACACTAAACGAGTGGGGCCTGTTTACGCTCGCCGACCCTGCTGTTGCCACCCTGACCGAGCCGCATCTTATCGCGCGGCTCCGCCGTGGCATTCGCACCGAATACATCCCCGGCTTGCTTGAAGCCTACCGCAAAGCGAGGACAAAGCGCGGTGAGCCGGTCACTCCCGGCGACCTGTTCGCGGCGATACAGACCGACCGCATTTTCCGCCTGCCGGCCATCCGCCTCGCCGAGGCAAAACAGAAACAGAAGAAACCCGCCTGGCATTACATCTTCACCTGGTGCTCCCCGGCGCTCGGCGGCAAACTGGGTAGTTGCCACGCCATCGATGTCGGCATTGTCTGGGGCGGGTATGAAAAGAACTTCACCGGCGAAGGTCCCGTGCTGGATAGACTATCCGCCAGCGTGCAGGATGCCTGGCTTGCCTTCGCGAAAAACGGCGACCCTTCATGCCAGAGCCTGGGCAAATGGCTGAGCTACGGCGCTAAGAGAGAAACGATGATACTGGGTGAGAAATGCTACCTGGAAAACGACCCGTTTGGCGACGAACGCAAAGCCTGGGAGGCCCTTCCGCCGGAAGCGGTAGGGGGACTATAACCTGCCCGAAATCGTCGAGAACTAAGGAACCATATCTGGAGGCACTGATTTGAAAGCGCTTGTTTTGATTGGCGTACTCGTAGTCATCCTGGCCATCGTCGGCGGTGTGCTCGGCGGCACATATAACTCACTGGTCAAAAAGTCAACGACAATCGACGCACAATGGGCGCAGGTGGAAACCCAGTACCAGCGCCGTTATGACCTCATCCCTAACCTGGTCAATTCCGTAAAAGGCTACATGACCCAGGAGAAGACCATCTTCGATAACCTCGCCGCGGCACGCACCAAATATGGCTCCGCCACGACCACGGATGAAAAAGCCGTAGCCGGCGGTGAGCTGGAAACCACCCTGTCACGCCTGCTGGTGGTCATGGAAAATTACCCGGTCCTCCGCAGTGTGGAGGCGATTACCAGCCTGATGGATGAGCTTGCCGGCACGGAAAACCGCATCAGCGTGGAGCGCGGCCGCTATAATACGGCGGTACGCGACTACAACACCGCCATCAAGACCTTCCCCGGGAACATGATGGCAGGCATGTTCGGCTTCACCCAGCACGAGTATTTCAAGTCCGTTTCCGGTGCTGACCAGGTGCCGAAGGTTGAGTTTTAGTGAAGCGGTGGCTCTGTGCCGCTGGCGCCGCCGTCATTCTGGCAGGGCTTGCGGGCGGCCTGGTCTACGCGCAGACTTTTCCTCCGCCCATTGGCTTTGTCAGCGATTTCGCCAACCTGCTTTCGCCACAGGCAAGGACGGAACTGGAAGCCCGGCTTTCCCGGCTTGAGCAAGAATTCACTGCGGAAGTCGCCGTGGTCACCATCGATTCTCTCGAAGGCGACACGATTGAGGACTATGCGGTGCAGCTCTTCGACAACTGGGGAATTGGCGCCGCCGATGAAGATAATGGCGTCCTTTTCATCACTGCCCTGACCGAGCGGGAGGTCAGGATTGAAGTCGGTTACGGTCTGGAATCCATCATCACCGATGGCCGCGCCGGCCGCATTCTCGATAGGGAAGTTATCCCCCATTTTAAGGACGGCGATTACGAGGCAGGCATTCTGGCCGGGGCGGCAGCCATAGAAAACTACATCCGCAATGGCACGCCTCCCCCGTTTATTGAAGACAACCCGGTCGGCAATGTCGTCGGTGGCAAAGTACCGATGTGGTTGATTGTGACGTTGGGGATTATCACCATCTACATGATGGGTTTCATGGCGCGCACCAAGAGCATCTGGTTGGGCGGCATATGGGGAATCGTGGTCGGGCTTGTCCTGGGACTGGTACTGGGCAGTCTGATTGCGACAATCCTGCTCCCCATCGGCGCGGGCATGGTGGGCACACTTCTCGACCTGCTCCTTTCCCGCAATTACCGCCAGCGCAAGTCGTCAAATCAGTCCACAGGCTGGTGGCGGTCCGGCGGGGGTTTCATGGGGCCATATGCGGGCGGAGGCGGGTCATCCGGCGGTTTCGGCGGTTTTCACGGCGGCAGTTCGGGTGGCGGCGGCGCCAGCCGCAGATGGTAGTACCACCCGGGTTACGCCGACCCGTGCATATTATTGCAAGCGTTTTCACCTGCAACTGCTTTCCATGATGCGTAACTGGCGTGATCTGCGACCTGACTGCTAACCGGGCTAGACCCTGTCCTGACGTGTCGTTTTCAGCGGTGTTTTGCGTCTTCTGTCCAGCAGGTGAAAAACTGCCAGCGCCGGGTGCCGGGTGAGCATTCTCGGCCCGGAGTAACGCATCACCGTCCTGATTTTCTCCCGCAGCTCGGTCCGGTAACAGTGCACCGCACACAGGGCACAGGTGGTCTTGCCTTCCTGGAACGGGCATTTCTGCAACCGTTCGCGGGCGAAGTCCAGCAGTCCCTGGCAATCCGCGCAGAGCACATGCCCGCCGTGCCGCCGCCGGCAATAGAGGGCAATCATGACCGCTACTGTCCTGTCTTCCCTGTCCATCCTGGGGTGTTTTGTACCCATAAGAGATTCGCCTGTTTCATTTTACCAGATGCATGCCCGCTTGCTCTGCATCCCCGGCAGATTCCATGCCAATTTTGACACCACCAATACTTGATACAATACAAATAGTAAATTTCACCCTAATAGTTTCTCCAACGCTTATCATTGTACGCAGGAAGGGCACCATGACTGAAGAATCGGCTAACCGGGAGAAGATTGAAGGCATCCTTAAGCAGGCGGAACAGGTCTTCCGTGAACTGTTACCAACCGTACCCAGGGAATTACTGGAGCTTCACATCACCATGCCCCAGCTTAAGTCAATCCTTCTGCTGTTCCTCAACGGCCCTACCCGCATGAGCGCCCTGGCGGCCGACCTCGGCGTGACACTGGCCACGGCTACCGGACTGGTCGACCGGCTGGTGGAGCGGGGCATTGTCGTGCGGGAAAGCCAGCCTGATGACCGCCGGGTCGTGCTCTGCCGGCTCTCGGAGACCGGTCAGAATATGGTCAGCCGCGTCTGGGACTCGTCCCGCCAGCGCAGTCGCGAGATCCTGGAATACCTGGACACAGGCACCCTCCAGATGCTGTCCGAGACGCTAAATGCCATGCTGGAATTTGCCCGGACCCAGAGAAAATAGGCCACCACCAGGGCAGTAACGGAAAAGGGAACTGACGCAAGAGGTGATGCGAGGTGAGGGGTACAGGCCGCCACGCAACACGGGCACTGCAAGTTGAAGGGAATATATTCCCCGGCGGGTTAGCCTTCCGCCCCGCACGCACTGCTCAGCGGCAGGATAACACGAAAGGTGCTGCCCCGGCCCGGCTGGCTTTCCACCTCGATTTTCCCGCCATGCGCCTTAACGATGTGCCTCACAATGGCCAGTCCCAGCCCGGTGCCCCCTTCCGCCCGTGAGCGCGCCTTGTCCACCCGGTAAAACCGCTCGAAGATGCGCGGCAGATGCTCCGGCGGGATGCCGATGCCCGTATCACTGACGCTGACCACCGCGGTGTCCTTCCTTTTGACGGCGGCACTGATAATACTGCCACCGCTCGCCGTATACCGAATGGCGTTTTCCAGCAGGTTCAGGAATAGCTGTCTTAGCTTCACCCGGTCACCCTTGACAGTGATATCCTCCAGAGGCCCGAGGTTGAACTTCAGCCCTTTATCCCGCGCCAGCACCTCCACATCGGACGAAAGCTCCGTAAGCAGTTCCTTGATACTTACTTCCTGGAAATTCAATGGCTCTTTGCCGGAATCGCCACGGGCGAGCAGGAGCAGTTTGCCGATGACGGCGGACATGTAGGTCACTTCCTGGGAGACAAGCTCCAGGGACTTCCGGTACTCGGCGGGAGTGCGGTCTTTCTCCAGCGCCAGTGTGGATTCTGCCTGGATGACTGCCAGCGGGGTGCGCAGTTCGTGGGAGGCGTCCGCGGTGAATTGCCGCTGGCGGCTAAATGCCGCCTCGAGACGTGCGATCATTCCGTTCAGCGTTGTTGCGAGCCTGCCCATCTCATCCTCGCTCTGCACATCCACCCGCTGGCTCAGGTCGCTTTCCCCGATTTCCTGGGCGGTTGCCGCCATCCGGTCGACAGGTCTCAAAGCACGGTTGGCAAGAAAAAGCCCGCCGATTCCTGCCAGCGCAATGATGCTCAAAGCGGAAAACCCGAGTATCGAGCGGAAAGTATGGAGGATGCTCTGGATTTCGGCCGGTGGACGCCCGACGATAAGGGCAAGTCGCGTACTGGAATCGGGCGTAAAAGGCGCCGCATAAAGTCGCACCTGCTGTCCATCGCCGGCGACCGCAGTCTGGAAAGCGCTCTGCCCGAAGAGGGCCCGCTTCACCAGCCCATCGATGTCCGTGAAACCGATATTTGGACCCAGCCGCTGGACAAGCGTCCCGTTTGCATCATAGACCAGTAGCAGTTCGTTGACACTTATGCTGAAGGCGATATGGTCTTGTTCAATGTCGATGGAGCGTTGCAGTTCAGCGACGCTCGTTTTCAGAGAATCGTCCAGGTTCTGATAAAGGTTGCGCGACAGCATGAAATAAGCCATGGTGCTGAATGCCGATAGCAGGACCATGATTGCTACCAGGTACCAGACAGTAAGACGGAACTTTATGGTTTTGAAGAACCTCATTGTGCCCTCAGACGGTAGCCGGCGCCTCTCACTGTCTGTATTATGCCATCCTCCCCATCTTCATCGAACTTCCGCCGCAATCGGCGTATGTACACGTCGATGACATTGGAAACACCGTCAAAATCACAGTCCCAGATATTCTCCTCGAGCATGGTCCGGGTGATGACCGCATTCGGACGGCGCATGAAATACTCCAGGATCGAATACTCTTTGGTAGTCAGTTCTATCTTCTTGTCTTTACGCCAGACCTCCCGGGTCACGGTATCCAGTGTCAGGTCGCCCACCTGGAGTTTGGGGGTTTTGGCAACCGTTTCCCTGCGGAGAAGCGCTCGAATCCTGGCCAGCAGTTCGGCAAAAGCGAACGGTTTGACCTGGTAATCATCCGCTCCGGAATCCAGTCCCCTGACCCTGTCTTCGACGCTGTCCTTGGCGGTAAGCATGAGAATGGGCAGATTCTGGTTCTTTGTCCGCAAGTCCCGGCAGACATTGATGCCGTCCTTACGCGGAAGCATGACGTCCAGGATCATCAGGTCGTAGGGCATTGTCTCCGCCATATACTGGGCTTCCTCTCCATCGAAGGCATTGTCAACCGAGTAGCCTTCTTCCACCAGTCCGCGCTTGATAATACCGGCGAGCTGTTTTTCGTCTTCCACCACCAGCAGTTTCATCAGGACCTCCTCTCAATTGTAATCGTGGCTCAATAAGCCCCCTGTAAAGCGGCTATGCTGCGCTAATTTCATCTCCTGTTCATGTTCCGTTCACAGGTGTTTCATGTCGCCGTGCTACAGTTGGAACCAGAAGCAGAATGAAGAGAACGCCCCAACCACGGCTTTGCTTTTTCGTCTGTATATTTATAAGAACGTTCCAAGCGGAATCAGGGTTAGGGATATAACTCCCTGATTTATGGGCGAAATATTACCTGAAAAAGGAGAAAAGTGAAGAAAAAACTGTTTGCCATCCTGGTGGCAATTGTCCTGGTATTGACCACGGCCGGTGGAGCTGCCCTGGCGCACGAGCGCGGTGACGGCGCAAAGAGCTCCAACCAGGCTGAAGGCCGGCAATCTGAAGACAGCAATTCCGATAACTACGTGCGCCCTGTTGCGGCATCAAGAGTGGAGACTCGGGCGCAGGATAATGACGGGGACAGTGGGGAAGAGGTGCGTGAGGCGGAGGCAGAGGCGGAGGCAGGAGAGGAGGAAGAGGGCAACGAGGGCATTGAGCTGGAGGGAGTCATTCAAGTCTTGACCTCCACGAGTCTTATGGTAGACGGGAAAATTATCCTGCTTACCGAGGCCACGAAAGTGGAAGGTAACCTCGCAATCGGCGCCAGCGTGGAAGTTGAGGCGGTGATGCCGGGCGGTTCACTGGTCGCCGTGAAAATCGAGGTAAAGAAAAGCGCCGCAACACCTCCAGCGCCCGTAACCCTGCCCGCCGCGCCAACCGGCCTGACCGCTACAGCGGCAAGCGCCACGTGGGTCAATCTGAGCTGGGCAGACAATTCAAACAACGAGACCGGTTTCCACATCCAGCGGGCGACAGACAGTGGTTTCACCAGCGGCCTCACCACCCTCACAGTCGGCGCTAATGTCACCACCTACGCCGATACCTCAGCGGTCGCGAGCACTGTCTATTACTACCGCGTGACGGCCTACAATAGCGCGGGTGATTCTGCATCATCGGGCGCCTCGGCCACCACGCCGGCGCCCCCGGTAACAATACCGGCCGCGCCAACCGGGTTGACGGCAACCGCAGCCAGTGCCACGCTGGTCAACCTGGCATGGACCGACAACTCAAACAACGAGACCGGTTTCCACATCCAGCGGGCGACAGATAGTGACTTCACCAGCGGCCTCACCACTTTCACGGTCGGCGCTAATGTCACCACCTACGCCGATACCTCGGTGGTCGCAAGCACCATCTACTACTACCGCGTCACGGCCTACAATAGCGCCGGTAATTCTGCTTCATCGGGCGCCTCGGCCACCACACCGGCCGCTCCGCCCGCCATTGATGCCGCGCAAATCTACGCCAATAACTGCGCGGTCTGTCACGGCGCAAGCCGCCAGGGCAACGTGGGTCCGGCACTGACGCCCACATCTCTCGCGAGCCGCACCGTCACCTGGATTGCCAGCTTTATCAGCGGGCACCGCAGCGGGTTTACCACGGCAGAATACACTGCGCTGGCGGACTGGCTGAAGAACACCCTGCCATAGCGACCTGCCCGCAGGCAGCAAATATGAGGGAGGGGCTCGCGCAAAGCCCCTCCCTTTTTTATTCCCTCCACTGCCATGACATCAGTGTCCTATTACGCAAATATATATTGTGGTGCTTCTAACGCTTCGTTAGTTTGCCCAGCCGAAAGCTGGAGTGGCAAGAGGGCGCAGCCCTCTTACTCAATATGTCCCTTCCCCGCGGGAAGGGATTAAGGGTTGGGGCGTTGTGCAATAATTGCGTGCCGCTTAAGCCCTAGCCCAAGTTCCGCAGTTTCACCGCTCAAAATTATTTAACAAATATTTTTAGCCTGGGATAATTAGACCTATTCACCAGTCTCATGCTTGAGTGCTGTGAAAAAGGATATGTAGTGTAAACTTTTC
>Ga0315284_10009322_pt1 | contig 13993 bp, 9 predicted proteins | sample YL17G09_16_MG_FD_203696 | JGI IMG/M metagenome (GOLD analysis project Ga0315284, IMG submission 203696) | Sediment microbial communities from Yellowstone Lake, YNP, Wyoming, USA - YL17G09_16 | ecosystem: Environmental > Aquatic > Freshwater > Lake > Sediment | place: USA: Wyoming | collected... | reverse complement strand
GCGCCCCGCGCAGCTTGCAGCCGCAAGCTGCGCGGGGCGCGAGGCACGGGAATAATCAGGAAGGCCTTGTAACGGCGGGGCTAAAGCCCCGCCCTTCCAAACCCGTGGTGAGAAGATCGGGCTAATGGTCATGGAACTCATCACGAGACTATTCTGTCAGGTGCGCGAGCTGTTCCGCAAAGAGGAACTGAACCAGGAGCTTTCCGACGAACTGGCGTTCCATTTGGAAAAACAGATTGAGCAGAACATCGCGGCGGGGATGGGCGCGAAAGAGGCTCGTTACGCAGCACTGCGCAGCTTCGGCGGCGTCCAGCAGGTGAAAGAAGAATGCCGCGACGCCTGGGGCGTGCGCTTCATCGAAACCCTGCTCCAGGACATCCGCTTCGGCCTGCGCATGCTGGCGCAAAATCCTGGTTTCACGCTGTAGAATTGGTCTGGAAGCGGCGCGAGCTTGGCCATTAGAGAATCCGCCACGCCGAGCACACCTCCCAAATACATGCCAGCGTAATCCCTGAGGTCGGCCTCGAGGATCGCGACCCACGGGCCGCCCGATAATTGGACGAGCAACGGCAGCACAACCATGGCATTTGGTTCGATTTCGCTGACATTCACACGACTGAACTGAGTCTCGTACGCGTTGAGGTACCGACTAGAGGTTGAAGCATAGGCAAAGGCCTGGCGGGCAAAATAGAAACCTGTGTTCTCCGATGAAAGGATGAACTTTTCCAGTCCTTTTTGCTTGGGCAGAAAATACCGGAAAGCGATGCCCGCATTGAAGGCGCGAAAAATGATATCCAAGCGTCTATGCGGGAGGTCGCGTTCCTGCAGTGAAATGCTGAGCTGATTGTAATGGTCGGGCACAACGCGTTTCGTCCCCAAGGGGTTCTCCCAGGTGTCTTTATGCGAACTTGGGGTGCTGCCCAGAATTTCAAAACTGTGGTCCAACGGTGGAGCCCCGAGAAAATCCAGGCCCAAAGGAGAGTCTCTCAGGATCGCCGTGCCTTTGTACAAGACTCGATAGTAGGCGCGGTCACCGGATAGATAAGGTTGCGGATTGACCTTCAGCCCAAGAGAAACCGAAAGGTTTCCGTCGGGCGAGGTCACAGTGAGCGGAGCTGACGCAGCCGCGCAGGATGAACACACGAACACCGTCATCGCAAAAGCTATCGACAATTTCTTGGCCATTTTCCCTCCGCAGAAGTTATCTCGGTACGGCACAGTCGAGCTGCGGCCGGAACCAGAATCATTTTGAAACCCGGGTCAACGTACGTGGCTGACATGTGTCATGCACTGGCCGCCTTCCGTTCGGAAATCCGAAAGGGCCAAGCCGTTTACGTCGTCACGCACAATGGCAGGTCCCCTGTTCGGCCAGGCCAGGTCAAAATTTCCATGTTCCGATTTAAAGTTCTCCTCAGCTACCTTGTAATGCGCCCCTGTGACGCCAGCCCTGCGGGATCGATCCGGCTCACAAACGCGTCCCAACGGCTTCCTTTCTGGTGCCTCGACTGAGCACTACCGGTGAGGCCGCCCTCGATAAATCACATCCCGCAATCGTGATTCTGTCGCTTGCCACACCCTCCACCTGAAGGAATACAGCACACGGCGTGAGGAGCCGGCATGCAGTGAGTAGCGCGTCACGGGTGTTGATGAACCGAAGTAGTGATCCGGCGTTCGAATTTCCCACGGCGCTGAAGCCGTTCAGGGAAACATCTTCAGAGCCATCGAACACCAGCGCCGGCCTGAGGTCCGGGGTGGCGAGATCAAACCGCACGTTGTTAAGCGTCAGCCCCCGCACATTCCGGGCGTACATACCGTAGGCGGGCAGGACGCCGAGTCCAAAATACTCGGCTCCTGACACTTGGGGAACGTCCCGCAGGGCCGCTTCTTTAGCGCTGCCGCCTCCCGCGAAGGTAATGTGGATGTCGCTGAGTGTGATGTTTTCTATGAACTGGCCATCAAAGGCGGTCAGGTCAATACACGTCCGATACTCACCAGGGTAAACTCCGTCGATAGGTGAGCCCACGGCATAGGGATAGTCCTTCAGGTCAGGAACCGGCGCGACAATAGCACGTATTCCTTTGAACATGATGTTACGCACGACGCCGCCTGGGCGGGTTTCATTGGGCTGGGTCGAATTCCTGGGCACCGAGCCGAGCCCGACATAAATCGGGCCCGTGACATTGTTCATAATGAGGTTGGAGAAAAGCATATTTTCCATCCGGCTCCCGTTTTCAACCTGCATTTTGATCGGGCAGCCGAAGGTGTTATAGATTACACAGTTGGAGACAGTGATGTTCTCTGACGCACCACCTCCGAAGCGAAAGACCGACCATCGGGTGCTGAAGGTACAGTTCGTGACCGTGACATCGCGGTTGCTCCCGAAGAGCGCGCAGGCATCGTCCTCGCAGACGACGTTGCAATTCGAAACCTTTACGTGTTCGCAATCATCGAAGTGAAGCCCGTCGTTGTTAAAGTTAACGCGGTTGTGGATCCTCACCCCGTCCACGTACACGTGGCGACACTGGTTGAAATGCGTACACCAGTACCCGCTGTTCACAAGCGCAACATCCCGAATTGACAGGTTCTTGCACCTGAGGAATATCGTGAGTTGAGGACGAGGGCGCCCAGGCAGTTGGTCGCCATCGTCTTTAGCTCCACTGAAAAACTCAGCCCCTTGGCCGTCAATGGTTCCTTTTCCCTCAATGGACAGGTTTGCGGTATCGATAGCATAGATAAGTGCATACTTGCCCCAGGGGACGTCTTCAACGCCTTTCTTGTAGTGATCAATGTTGGTGCTTCCCAGGAGCCGGGCCGCCGCGGCAAGATGGAAGGTGACGTTGCTCTTGAGTTCGATGGAACCAATCAGGAACTCACCCGCCGGTACCAAAACGGTACCGCCTTTGTCGTTGGTGCACGCATCAATGGCCGCCTGGAACGCCGCGGTATCGAGGGTCTTGCCATCCCCTTTAGCCCCGTGGTGCCGGACGTTGTAAGTCCGGACACCTGCATTCTCATGCGCTGCGACCGGTTCTTGCGCGTTGCTTCCAGGTGCCTCGCTGAGTTGAGCCGCCGAGCCGGTCTTGCTCACTATACTGGAGCCGAGCGAAGCCGCCACGGCACCCTTTGAGATCTTCTCGATCAAGTCACGTCTCGATACGGAAGTGTTGTTCATGGCGTGCATTCCTCCAAGCCTAAGCCTCAACTCACATTAGATTCGTACATAGAAGGGAGCAAGTTACCACCGCTCGCCGCAGCCGGCAGGCGGCCCTGTGCTCGACACTCACCGCACCAACGAGAAACAAAACCAAGCGATCTGACAACGGATGAAGCGCAAGCTTATTTCGAGAACCTGCCGATGAAGCCGCCGCCGGAACGCAGGTCGACGTAGATGGAGTCATTGCGCTTCGCCGTCAGGTGTTCGACTTTGACATCGGCCGGGTCAACAGAGTCCCGGACGAGCGTGGACACATAGCTTTCAGCCCCCAGGAAAGAGAGGTCAATACGTATGGTCCTGGCCGTAGGGCCGTTCGTGACGGCCACAAACCAGGTATCTCCCTTTCGTCGGGCGAAGGCCGCGGTTTCTCCGATCTCTGAAGCCGGCAAGACCATCGTTTCGTCCCAAACGCTCGGGATACTCTTGATGATGTCCACGGCCGGATTAGCCAGAATGGTTACTGGGTGTGCCGCGTACACCAGCAGCGGAGCCTGAAGGATGGCGGCGTTGGCAATCTGGTGCGCCCAAGTTGTGTCCGCCATGCGCTTGCCGAAATGCGTAGGTGTGTAATCACCGAGCCCGACCAGCAGGCGGGTGAACGGAAGCGTAACTTCGTGGCGGGCGTACGGAGGCCCGAACTCGAAACCGCGGATGCCTTCTTGGCCAACCTGGTTGGGCCACGTGCGCTCCATGCCGGTGGGCTTGTTGGCGCCGTGAAAATCGACGAGAATCTTGTATTCTGCGGCCATCTTCAACATCATTTCGTAGAGGTCCACCACCTCTTTGCCCTCGTGGTCGAAGAAGTCGATCTTCAATCCTGCCACACCCGTGCGGCGGCACATTTCCAGTAACTCCCGGAGGCGCTGCGGGTCTTGAATGTCCGTGCGGAATTTCCAGAGGAAGATCCCGACACCGCGCTGGCGCGAGTAGTCCACGAGTTCCTTCAACTGGCTCTCCGGCCACTTCGACCAGAAGTTCTCGAGGAGGTTGTATTCGAACCCGAGTTCACCGGCCAGCTTTGAAAACTCCTTCTGACCTTCGAGGGTTTCGTCGCCTCCATCCAAGTAGGCCCATACAGAGCGACCGGGCTTGATCCAATCGGTCTTGAGGCCGTTTGGGAAAAGTCTGGGATCCGGCGGCGGGGCGACGTTATGGACGACGTCGCAGTTGACCAGCGTGTTCAGATCAGGCCCGATCATAACGACTCGCCACGGCGTTGTAATCGTCCCGGTAATGGCTGTGGGCTGCGCCAGATGCGCTATTTCACTCCTATGGAAAATCCGGAAACCCCAGGAGACAGGATGGGCATGGGCGAGGCGGGCATGCAGGAGGAGTCCCCGCGCCTCCGGGAAGTCTTGTTCGCTACCGGCCTGCAGCGCCATGCCGGTATACTGCCGGAGCGCCCCTTCGGTGATCGCGGCATACCCGAGATCAGCCGGCAGCTTGAAGGTCACCGGGGGAGCCATCCAAGCCCCGGGCGGAACTGCTTCGACGGATTTCTCTCGATGCACCCCTTCGTAGAATTCATCCAGATCGTGGTACCAGAGCGTGATTCCGGCAGGCAGGCGGAACGAGGTGGCTTCGTCCGGTACCCGCGTGCCCTCGCCCGGCACCACTTGGCGGAACGCGACCCCGGCGTCATACGCGCGGATTTCCAGAGCATACGCAGTACGCGATTTGAGATGGCGGAGGGCGATCTTCGCACCGTTGCAGTGGTTCACGGCAGTGGAGTGGGGACCGTGCCACGGGTAGGTCTCGTTCACCTGATAGCGGTCGACCGTGCCAATTTCAACGCCCTCGCCCAGGTTGACGCGATCGACAGTGATGCCGACCGCCGAAGTGTCAATGACGGCCTTGTTCTTGAATGTGATGAAGTACGCGAGGCGCTGCTGGGCATCTATCGTGAGCCCAAACTGCACCTGGCCGTCCGGGCTCGAAACCGTAATGTCATTCGAGGCCAGACCTTCGAATGACAGGCAGAGCACGACGAGTATGGCAGACAAGATTCGAATGCGCATTGTCTCCTCCAATGAACGGACCCATTTAACGTGAACCCAACTACTGCACACCCGCGCCTCGCCAGGAGAGCGTGACGAGGTATTCGAGCACTGGGCTGCGACCGCACTCAAAAGCCTTTTGCAGTCTCTCCCGGGCCCCATAGAGCCCTTCCGCAGGCTGCTGCTCAACTTTCCTCAGCCACGAAGAAACACCTTTGGGACCGAGCGACTCACGAACGTAGGTTCACCGCTTTCTTCGCAGCACCACGACTGAACGTCAGCGGCGAGGCCGCCTTGGACAAATCACTTGCAGCAATCGTGATGCCCTCGTTGGCCGTGCCCTCCACCTGGAGGAATGCGGCGCAGGGCTTAAGGGCCCGGCAGGCGGTAAGCAACGCTTCACGCGTGGCGGTGAATCGCAGCAGCGATTCGTTGTTCGGATTTCCTTCCGCGCTGAACCCGTTTAGAGCAGCATCTGCCACATGATCGAACACCAGCGCCGGCCTGAGGTCCGGAGTGGCGAGGTCGAACCTCACATCATCGAGCGTGAGTCCCCTCACATTCCGGGCGTACATGCCATATGCGGGCAGGACACCGAATTGGAAATACTCGTTTCCCGACGTCTGAGGAACCTGCCTGCCGGCCGCTTCTTCGGAGGTGCCGCCGCCCGGGAAGGTGATGTGGATGTCGCTGAAGCTGATGTCCTGTATTAACTGGCCATCCAAGGCGGTGAGGTTAATACAGGTTCGACGTTCGCCGGGAAACGGACTTTCCCAGGGATACTCTTTAAGGTCAGGAGCGGGTGCGATGGTCGCACGGATCCCTTTAAAGATGATGTTGCGGACGATCCCTCCCGGGAGGGGCTCGTTCGCCGGGGTAGGCTCCCAGTTCCACCACGCTTGAACATTCGGGGGATGCGACCCAAGGCCGATGTAAATCGGGCCGGTGACATTACTCATGACAAGATCTGAAAAGAGGATATTCTCCAGTCGGGTCCCACTTGCCACCTGCATTTTGATCGGGCAGCCGAAAGTGTCATAGATGACACAGTTGGAGATAGTAATGTTCTCTGATACACCCTCCCCAAAGCGGAAGACCGACCATCGAGTGCTAAATGTACAGTTCGTAATCGTGACATTTCGGTTGGCACCGAAAAGCGCACAGGCATCATCCCCGCAGGCAACGTTGCAGTTGGAAACGTTCACGTGGTCACAATTATCGAAGTGAAACCCGTCATTGTTACCATTCACACGGCTATGGATCCTTACACCATCGATGTATACGTGGCTGCACCGGTTGATGTGCGTACACCAAAAGGCGCTGTTGGTAAGTGAGATATCCCTTATTGATAGATTCTTGCACCCGTAAGACACCAGGAGAACAGGACGATCCTTATCCGCTTTACCAAGGAACGCCGCCCCTTGGCCGTCAACGATCCCCTTTCCCTCAATGGAAACATTTTCGGCATCGTTGGCATAGATAAGTGCGATGTTAACGTAGGGGTCCTTTTCTATACCTTCCTTGTAGTGGCTGCTGTTGGTGCTTCCCAGAAGCCGGGCTGCCGCGGCAAGATGGAAGGTGACGTTGCTCTTGAGTTCGATGGAACCAATCAGAAACTCACCCGCCGGTACCAAAACGGTACCGCCTTTGTCGTTGGTGCAGGCATCAATGGCCGCCTGGAACGCCGCGGTATCGAGGGTCTTGCCGTCTCCTTTAGCCCCGTGGTGCCGGACGTTGTAAGTCCGGACACCTGCATTCTCATGCGCGGCGACCGGTTCTTGCGCCTTGCCTCCACGTGCCTCGCTGAGTTGAGCCGCCGAGCCGGTCTTGCTCACTATACTGGAGCCGAGCGAAGCCGCCACGGCAGCCATTGACATCCGTCCCACCAAGTCACGCCTCGATAACGAAGTCTTGTCCATAGTGTTCATTCCTTTCTCCTACGATATCAGGTAAGGCCAGATTCTTGTTCGTGCAGGCAGCTCTGGTGCAGCATGCCTATCGCAATGCCTTTGGGTTCAACTTTACAGACCCAGCAAACAGCGCTGGCGGACGAGCCAATTCCTTCGGGGCTCCCAACGCAAAGGCCTTGGATTAGCAAGCGGCCCGGCGGCGTTAGCCAGGCGCGCGATTCGCCTCTTCTCCTTAGCGAACTCACTTCCCGCATGGGCTGCTCTCCAGGCCAGGACGTTTCTCAATCTATACCGTGGGCAGTCAAGTTTGCCATCAACTCCACGGCGTCTTTCGGAGCGGCTCCTCCCAGTTCAGTCGCTCTTTTTGCTAGGCGCAAGTCATTGCCGTTCAATCCGATCGCGCGGCTCTCGGTTCCTTCAATGCGCAGGAACGTTCCGATGGCATTGAGCGGATGAGAACCGTGGATGAAAACTCGGCGGGTCTGCTGCACCCGCACAAGGGAGTCAGCTTTTTCATTCCCTTCGGCCTGGAAATCCGAAAGGTCCAAGTCGTCGACGTCGTCACACACAATGGCGGGCCGCATGTCGGGCGAGGCCAGATCGAAGCGAACGTTACTTAGCACTAAATCCTTGACATGGTGCGCATAAAGGCCGTGGGCGGGCAGAACGCCGAACATAAAGTATTCCGGATAGGTCGCAGGTAAATCTGGCACACTCCGCCGTGCCGCCTCCTCTGCAGTTCCGCCTCCGGGAAAAGTGATGCGAATGTTACTCAAGGCTATGCCCTCTACAGGATGGCCGGGCAATCCGGTGATGGAAATGCAGGATTTCTCTTCTCCTGGGTAAGGTTTCCCGCCATTGTGCAGTTCAGGTTGGGCGTTCGCGGCCACCTGTGCGCGGATGTTGTTGAAGAGAACGTTCTGAAAGATTCCGATCGGGCGGTTTTCGTTCCCTTCTCTCGGTATTAAGCCCGAAACCCAGTTCGCCAACCGCAAGGAGATTGGCCCAGTCACGTTCTCCATTACCAGGTTGTTAAAGACAATGTTTTTCATCTGAGCGCCTTCGTTCATTTGAAGCTTGATACCGCATCCGAAGGTGTCGTGGATGGCGCAATTCGAAACCGCGATATTTTCAAAATTGCCTCGGGATTCGGGGCCAAACCGAAACGCGGCCCACCGTGTCGAAAGGACACAGTTGGTGACCGTAATGTTCTTGCAAGGAGCAGTGCTGTTGGTTTTTAGGGCGATGGCGTCGTCACCGCAGTGCAGGTGGCAGTTGGAGATAAATACGTTCTGACAACTGTCTATGTCAAAACCGTCATTATTAGCGTTAACAAAGCTGTGAACCTTGACTCCTTCTATCCTGACCTCTTCGCATTCAGAAAGATGGGTACACCAAAACGCAGAATCTTTCAGCATCACACCCGTGATCACAATATCCCGACAACGTTCGAAGTGTATGATCTTGTACCGATCACAAGTGCTGGAGCCGCACTCTCCCGGCACTCCCTCTCCCCGCCCATCAACGACGCCCGGACCCGCCAAGGCAATATGCTGCGCCTCTTTGGCGTATAGGATGCATCCATAGGGTTTGTAATCCTCGACATTTCCTGTCGCTAGGATCCGAGCCTCGGCGGCCAGGTAGAGGGTCACGTTGCTTTTCAAAATGAGGGTCGTGCTTAGATAGTCGCCTTTCGGAAGGAACACGGTCCCACCCCCTTGGGCAGAGCAGGTGTCAATCGCTCTTTGGATCGCTCCCGCATCAGAATGTTTGCCATCGCCGGTGGCGCCAAAATCGGCCACGTTGTACTCGTGACTCCTTCCTTTGACGCCTGCGGCCTCTCCTGGAGCATATTCGGTGTTCTTATCAGGCCGCGAAGCCGTCAGGGCCGGTGGCTCTGACGCCATAGCCATTGAGGTAGCAGTCCCTATCAAGGTGCCAAGACAGGATCTTCTTAACATGATGGTTCTCCTCCGCGTTTACCGCATGATTTTCCTCTTGCCCCAGCGAAAGCGCATTCGATGCAGCACTTCAGAACACAAGGTAGCGCACGGGGGTCATCGCTTAGATCTTTCACCACCGCGCTAGAGGAAACTCTCGATTTCCCCAAGGGCTCGGGGCCTGGAATGGATGAAAGAAAAGATCTTGGCCCAATCTCGCCGGATTCCCTGTTCTCAATCGTGCTGCTCAAATTGGGGAGGAGCGCGTTCAGTGATTGAACTCCTCGACAACCCTTGCACGATCAGCGTATCCTGGTACGACGCGTTCGCTAGTTCTTGGGCGTGGTTATTGCCCGTACCATTGCACAGCCCCGTTGAAGGGGGACTTCGAATTCTACCTGATCCTGGCCAGAAGGTACTTTAACGGCTTTGACGCGGGTCCAGCGCTTGCCTCCTGGATTGATAAATTCGTATTCGGCCGTCTCCATGCCTGGCAGGCCCCGCAACAGAACTTTGACCGCAGGCGAGTCAGCGCCAAATGTTACGGGGATGGCTGATTCTAATACCAGCTCTGCGCAGCCGCGCCACGTTCTTCCCTGCGAACGAGACCGAGTAGGGGTCGCTGCCCGGCTCAGCTCACCTTCACGACTCGCAGCATTGCGCAGCCGCGTTTCAGCGGGACCTGCAGTTCCAGCGCCCCATCCCTGAAAGTAGTCCGCACGGTTTGTGGCTGCTGCACGCCGGGAAGAAGAGCTTCGCAATGCACATCTTCCTTGAGGCCGGGTAGATTACGCAAGATGACCTTGACCGTTCCGTCCTGCGGACCGAAGGTTACCGGCGCGGCATACCCACCCGGCACCTCGAACAGGTTGGCCTTCGCCACGTTACCCACTACCTCAATCGCATGCGGAGCCAGCACCCACTTCTTGCCGCGCATGGCCGCCATCAGAGGCCCATATTCCATGTACTGCTCTTCCAACCAGCGGTCTGGCAATACCAGATGATCGTTCTGCGGGTAGGGCGCGGAGGGATAGACACCCATGAACAGGTGGCGCTGGAAAAAAGCGTCGGGGCCGTCTTTGACATAGTCCGCATTCAAGGTCCAAAGGCTGGCCGGTTTGCGGACTGCCAGCAGCGCCACCCCGTTGAGCGCGGAATACGCCCGGCGACCATTCGAGGGCCAAGCCTCGTCGTAGATGCCATCCACGGGCCGCATGATGTCCAGGCGATACGTCTGGCACTGGTTGATGAAGAGCACCTTGCCCGAGGCATGCAGCAGCGCGCCAGTCTTTTCAAGCAGTTGCTTCCAGGAGAGGTGATTGAGCCGCCCCGGGCGACCATCGTACCAGCCCTCTCCATCGTCGGCACCCCAGTTCACCGGTTCGAGGACCATATTTTTGGCCCACTGGCCGCTCGCCCACCACTGCCGGTCGAAGCAGACCCCATCAGCCTCGGCGTTCTGCTCTACGCAGCGGCGCATCTGGTCCAGGATGAACGCTTGGTAATTGGGTGCGGCGGAGTCCATGAGCAGCGCGTCATCCGCCCCGGCGTATGATTCCTTCCCATTCTTATCCCGCCAGATCCCGTCCGAAAGCTTGCGCCGCGTTTGGGTAACGGGGTCCGTCCAGAGATCTTTGTCGGAGAGGTCCGCCGCAAGCGGTTGCGTGATTTGGAATTTTTGGCAGTACTCGCTGGGGCAGAAATAGGCCAGATAATAGAAGCCGCCCTCGTGCAAGCGGCGCGCCCGCTCGTTCAAGAGCCTGTAAGTGACTTTCCGACTTGCCCCCTGCGTCCAAGCGCCGCCAATACGAATGAATCGGTAACCCGCGTTGGCATCATACTCGATTTCCTGCGCTGCCCACCCTTCGTCGTTGCTCACCGGAGGGTAGTACATGCCGAAATACGGGGCATCCCAGACGGTCTCCCACACGAATCCGAAAGACATCCGCTTCAGCTTGGCCGCGTCGATGGGGCCATCCCAATGGGAATAGGCTGCGGTTCCGGCCATCTGCGCGGCTTTGGGAACTGGAGGATCGAAGTAGGCTTGGTAGCGGTTAGTCATCCAGCGCAAGCCGCCGCGCCAGTCCGCTTCATGCGGCACGAGGTCCGCGGCGAACTTGACCGTGCGCCCATTCCCGAACCGGTGATTCAGGCGGCGGAAGGTGATGGCGCCATCCGGTTCCGTGGAAAGGGTGGCGTTCAGCAACGTGTCTTCCGGGGAAAGCACGAGACTTAGTCCGGTATCGGGCTGGGACTCCAGAACGCTGGCCAGGGGGATGCTGATACCCTTGCCAAAATAGGGCCCATAGTCCCACGAGGCTTTGGCAAAGGGGCGCGGTTCGAGGGGATCTTCCCACTTTTCGTCCTCGTGCATCCACGCCGTCCAGAAGCGGGCGCGGGCGGCAGCAGGCCACTTCAGCGTAGTCGTAATGGGGGTGGTCCAGGGCGCGCCCTCGAAGGATATTTCAGTCTCCCACCGCACGCTCCCCTGTCCCGGAAGAAAGCGCTGGAGCAGCGTGCCCTCCCGCTGCTCCGGGCAGAGCAACTTGGAAGAGAATTCGAAGCCGCCGCTCTTCAGCTTCTGCGCGATGATAGCTCCACCTGCGCGGCAGCCCTCCAGCGTGGTGTTACCGGTCAATGCCCGCGGCAGCTTCTTTGGGCCGAGCGTCGATCCGGCTATCCGGCCCTGCTCATCCAGGCGAAGGGTCAAATCCTTTACCGCCACCTGGTATTGCGCACCGATGGCAAGCTGGAGCGGCGCCAACAGCACCAAAGCAGCCACCAGACTGCCGCATTGTCGTGTCATTCCGAACCTCCTAATCCGGCCGTAAAAACCCGGCTCGGCGACTTTATTTAATCCGCACCACCGCGCAGCCGCGTTTCAGCGGGACCTGCAGTTCCAGTGCCCCATCCTTGAAAGCAGTCCGCACGGTTTGTGGCTGCTGCACGCCGGGAAGAAGAGCTTCGCAATGCACATCTTCCTTGAGGCCGGGTAGATTACGCAAGATGACCTTGACCGTTCCGTCCTGCGGACCGAAGGTTATCGGCGCGGCATACCCACCCGGCACCTCGAACAGGTTGGCCTTCGCCACGTTGCCCACTACCTCAATCGCATGCGGAGCCAGCACCCACTTCTTGCCGCGCATGGCCGCCATCAACGGGCCATAGTCGAAGTAGTATTGGTCTACCCAAGGATCAGGGGTGATCGAGTGGTCGTTTTTCGGATAAGGCACCATGGGATAAACGCCCATATGCAAGTGTCGCTGGAAATAGGCGTCCGGATCAGGTTTGAGCGTCGAAGTGTCAGCTGTCCATACAATCCCCGGTTTGCGCAGTGCCAACAGACCGGTCCCGTTCACGCCCGTGTATCCTCTCACGGTAGGCCAGACTTCACCGAAAAAGCCATCGACTTCCCGCATGTGATCCAGTCGGTAGGACAAACAAGGGTTGAAAAAGATAACCTTGTCCGCTCCGTGCATCAGCGGCCCTAGCTTCGCTAGAGTGTTCTTAAAGGACACGCTGAAATGGCGCCCGGGACGACCATGGTACCAGCCCACGATGTCATCTGCTCCGTAGTTGATCGGCCTCGCCCCGCTGGTGGTCCAGTCTACCCCCCACCAGATGCGGTCGATGGCAAGTCCCGACGAATCGGGAATCTTCTCGACCTGTCGGCGGACTTGTTCGAGGATATCGGCCTGGTAGTTGGGACCATCCCCATCCATAATTACTAAGCCCTCAATGATTGCTTCGCCTCCACGCTCGTCCCGTAAGATCCCGTCGGCAACCTTTTGCTGAAGGAAGGTGACCGGGTCCGTCCACCAATACTTCTGCGGAATGTTCCGGTTGACTACCTTGAGGCTAAACACGTCTTGCCATCCCCATGCATCAAAGTTGAAATAGCTGAGATAGTGAAATCCGTCCTTGCTCAGCCTGCGGGCGCGGTCGTTGAGCGTGCGATAGGATAATTGCTTCACAAGCTCGGGAATATGGTCGCCGCCGCTGTTATAACCGGCCGACCACCAAGTCTCCTTGTCGTCCAGCGGCGGGAAATACATCCCCATGTACGGCCAATCAAAAGCTGCCTCCCACAGCACACTGAACGCCATTCGTTTCAGCCGTCCGACATCAAGCGGGCCTTGCCAGCCGGAATATGCCCCGGTTCCGGCCATTTCTGAAGCCTTCGGATTCGGAGGGTCAAAGAACGGTTCGTAGCGCGCCACCATCCAACGCAAGCCACCTCGCCAGTCCGCCTCGTGCGCCACCAGGTCCATGGCAAACTTAACTGTCCGCCCCTGACCGAGGCGGGTGTCAAGTCGGCGAAAGGCGACCGTCCCCTCCGCGTCCGTGGTTAGCGTCAATTCGAGAATCGGATCTTCCGGTGAAAGGACAAGACTCAGTCCAGCGTCTTCCTGATTTTCCAGAACGCTCGCCAGCGGGATACAAAAGCCGCCCACTTTAGAGTATGGTCCGTAGGCCGAGGAACAGGCCCAGGAACACTTTGACATGGGCTGGGGCTGCAAGGGATCCTCCCATTGGTCGTCCCCACCCAGCCGGGAAGTCCAGAAATCGGCAACATCCGGCGTGGGCCATTGGAGTTTCGTAGTGATCGGAACCGTCCACGGTTCCCCGCTGGAGGATATCTCAATTTCCCACCGCACGCTCCCGTGTCCCGGAAGAAAGCGCTGGAGCAGCGTGCCCTCCCGTTGTTCCGGGCAGAGCAACTTGGAAGAGAATTCGAAGCCGCCGCTCTCCAGTTTCTTCGCGAGGATAGCTCCACCGGCGCGGCAGCCCTCCAGCGTGGTGTTACCGGTCAATGCCCGTTGCAGCTTCTTTGGGCCAACCTCAGCTCCGGAAATTTGCCCCCCCTCATCCAAGCGAATCGTCAAATCCTTCACCGCCACCTGGTATTGCGCAGCGGTGGCAACCTGAAGA
>Ga0315284_10009321_pt1 | contig 13994 bp, 17 predicted proteins | sample YL17G09_16_MG_FD_203696 | JGI IMG/M metagenome (GOLD analysis project Ga0315284, IMG submission 203696) | Sediment microbial communities from Yellowstone Lake, YNP, Wyoming, USA - YL17G09_16 | ecosystem: Environmental > Aquatic > Freshwater > Lake > Sediment | place: USA: Wyoming | collected... | reverse complement strand
CGGTTAGGCACGGGGATGTGGTGGTACTGGAGGGTAAGCTGGCTGTGGCTAAGATTACTTTTGAGGGAACGGATTATTACATAGCACAAGGGAGGTATGTAGCGCTTGTGAAGGAGGAGGGAGTTGCGTAGGTGTAAGGGTTCACATGATGGAGAGCATAGACCAGTACAACGTATGGGTAGTAGTACTGGGTACATATGTAAGTGTTGTTCCAAAGAGATTACAAAACAAGGAAAGGAGGAAAGGCAATGCAAGAGTTAGACTTAAGTCAGGTGAAACCGGATGTAAGAAAGATACTTCTCATAGGGAATGAGGGAACTGGGAAGACCCATTTCATAGGAAGTATGCCGAAGCCGATTTACTTATTCAGCTTTGACAAGGGGTATCTTACACTGGCGGGTGAGCCTGGGATTAGCGTGGGTGTGTGTATGGATGAGGATAGGTACAAGCCTCATGCGTACTCAGACTTCAAACAGAAGTTTGACGCGCTCAAGAAGGGCTTGAAGTACAAGTGGCCGGATGGTAAGGAAGAGGCGTATAAGACTATAGCTATTGATGGGCTTACGTTCTTAAGTACGTTCTTGTTCGACCATGAACAGAGGATTAATAACAACGTGGATAAGCCAGGTGGGTATGCTGTGTATGGGAGTGTACGGTCTAAGATACAGGATATAGTCAACCAGAGTGTTATGCTGGCTGAGTATGTGGTGTCTACAGCGCTCTTAGAGACTACTAAGGATGACATTACGGGGGAAGTGTTCTTCGTACCGTCGATGGTAGGGTCTATCAAGAATGAGATCGGAGCGTGGTTTGACGCGGTCTTGTACATGACTGTAGACAAGAACCCTAACACAGGGAATAAGGTGTACAGGCTGTTAACTGTAGGAGACCGGAGACAGAAGGCTAAGATTAGGCTTCCGAGCTCGATAGCTAACAAGATGCCAGCGTCGATAGAGAACCCGAGTTTTGAGGGGTTGACCAAAGTAATAAGTTTATAAAACAACCAAACAGGAGGATAAAATGCCAACATTTAAACCAAACCCAGAAGCAGAAACTAACCTAGCTTTTGATACGATTTCACCGGGTGTGTACCGGGTGCGTATCATAGAAGTGACTGAGTTCCAGTCAAAGACAGGAAATACGTGCTGGAGAGTAAGACTTGAGCACTTAGACCCGACAGCGTGCACGAAGCTGGATGGTAGTATAGCTAGGAATCCAGGGACACTGCTGGATAGCTCGCTTGTAGTTTCTGACCCAGCTAAACAAGGCAAGCTTAGGTCGCTTGTGGAAGCTTGTGGGAAGTCTTGGGGACAGCTTACTGACTCGGAAGAGTTGGTGGGATGTGAGCTGTCTGTGAAGGTAGGGACTGAGGAGTACAACGGGGAGTTAGTTAATCGGGTACAAAGGTATCTTTTACCGGAGGCTTAAACATGAACCCAGCAATAGAATACTTAGCTAAGACGTGCGCTAACATTATCAACTCACAGGGGTTGTCTAAGAGCGATGCTATTCTAGCTGCTAGTAAGATAGTGGAGCTGGTAGCACTAGGCCCTACCACGGTGCCAACCGATAAAGACCAATCACGTTCCCAAGAGCGTGAGTTACCAGCTCCGCCTACTCCTCCCAGTCCGCCAGCCCCGCCCGCTCCACCTAAGGTGGTAGCTAAGGCAGGGGCTGACTGTGCGTGTGGTACGTGTAAGCAGGTTGTGTACCAGCGCGTGGCGGACATTTATGACAAGATGAAGGGGGAGGATTTTACTAAAGCTTTTAAAGGCATTGGACATGACAAAGAGGTTGCCAGGTTCCAGAACATAGACGGGAATGTGTTAATCGACTGCCCTATTTGTGGGGCAGATTCTAGTGTGGCTCTCATAGGTAATGTGATAGCACACCAGTTTAGTTCGGATGTGGTGGTATGATGGAGCATACGATAGTACAAGCTGAGGGACCAGAACACGCACAGATTATGCTCGTCGGGGAGTGCCCCGGGGCTACCGAAGAAAAACAAGGCAAGCCTTTCTGTGGGATGGCTGGGAAGGTACTGGATGGGATACTGCAAGAGGTCGGGCTTTGCCGGGCGCAGGTAAGGATTACTAACGTCGTGCAACGGAGGCCTGCGGGTAACAACTTCGGGGTGTTTTATGAGAAGGTTGGAACGAAGAAGCAGCCCACGGCAGAGCTGTTGGAGGCGTATGAACGGCTTAAGAATGAGGTTGTGTCGTGCCAGCCGAATGTGGTAGTAGCTATGGGAGCTGAGGCTCTTAAGGCTCTTACGGGGCTGGATGGGATTATGCTGTGGAGAGGGAGTGTGCTGGAGACGCCGCTGGGGAAGGTTATTCCTACGGTGCACCCAGCAGCCATCTTAAGGCAGTGGCAGTTTAGGCCGGCGAGTGTGTCGGATTTTAAGAAGGTTGTCGAGGAGTCGGTTAGCCCGGAGTTTAAGAGATATGAGCATACGCTCATTATAAACCCTACCTTTGAGGAGGTGTTGCATGAGATTGAAGAAGCTAGGAAAGCGGAGTGGTGCGCCTTCGACATCGAGGTCGAGAGTGAGCAGATTACCTGCATCGGGTTATCCTATGCTCTCGGACGGGCAGTATGTATTCCCTTTTGGTTTGGGGCGTCAGGGAGCTTGTGGAGCGCAGACAAGGAGAGTGCCATCTGGGGAGCCTTACGAGAATTATTGGAGTCCGACGAGCCCAAGAAGGTCGCGCATAACGGGAGTTATGACATGGAGTACCTCGAGCACACTGTCGGAATTAAGCCCAAGTTGCACTTGGATACCATGCTTGCCTTTCACGTCTTATACCCAGAGTTACCTAAGGGATTGGACTACCTCACGTCTGTGTACACAAGGCATCCGTATTACAAGTACAAGAGGAAGACTGGTGACATGGATACTTACTGGAGGTATAACGCTACTGATGCTAGCCTGACGTACGATATTGCTAGGCAGTTGGAGGCTGAGCTTGAGGATAGTGGGCTGAGGTGCTTTTATGATGAGTACGTACACCCCCTCATTGAGCCGTTACTGTGTATGCAGAAGAGAGGAGTCAGGTTTGACGGGGAGAAGAAGAACAGGGTTAGGGCAGAGTACAGGGTTAAGCTTGAGCAGCTGCGTAAGGAGTTGGAGGCAGCGGTCGGCCATGAGCTTAACACAGCGTCTAACAAACAAATGACGGAGTGGTTATATGGAGAACTCAAACTACCTAAGAAGTACAAGAAAAGGGATGACGAGGTTGAAACGCTCACGGCGGATGAAGAAGCGCTCGAAGAGCTTTACGCCCAGACGGGGAATGACGCCTTGCGGATCATACTTGAAATCCGTCAACTCACTAAAATATACACTACCTACCTTGGGGTCAAGCTCGACGAGGACAAGCGCATTAGGTGTTCGTACCTTATTACGGGAACTGAGACAGGTCGGTTGTCAAGCAGGGCTACTAGCAGGGGAACTGGAACTAATTTACAAAACATACCCGCAGGAGTGGTTAAAGAGCTTTTTCTACCAGACGATGGCAAAGTCTTTATTAACGCGGACCTCTCTCAAGCTGAGGCGCGTGTCGTGGCATACTTGGCAGGCGAGGAAAGGCTTATCAGAATTTTCGAGGATGGTGGAGACATACATAGACGAAACGCTGCGGTGGTCTTCAGGAAGGGTGAGGAGGAGGTAACGGCGGAAGAACGACAACTTGCGAAGAGAGTTATACACGCTTCGAATTACGGGATGGGGCCAAGAACTTTTGCTAAGACGGCTGGGATTAGTGAGGCTGAGGCTAAGAAGCTGCTTAACCAGTACTTTGCTACGTACCCTAGGATTAAGGTATGGCATATGGCTATTCAGAGTAAGCTGAGGAGTTCGAGGGTACTTACGACACCGTTAGGCAGGAGGAGGATATTTTTCAACCGTTGGGGAGAGAGTGTGTGGAAGGAAGGGTTAGCTTTTATCCCGCAGTCAACGGTAGCTGATATTGTTAACAAGGCGTTGGTGTGCTTACACAGCAAGGGTGTGGAGCTCTTACTACAGGTTCATGACTCTGTGTTAGTACAGTGCGAGGATAACCCTGAGGTTGTAGAGCGCACCATACGGACGCTGCGCGAGTGTATGAGTGTCCCGGTAGAGATTAACGGCAGGTTCCTTACGATACCTGTTGACTTTAAGGTTGGTTATAATTGGGAGGAGATGAAGAAATGGGAGGGAGCGGGCTCAACCCACCCCCAGCCAAAGAAAAGTCTAACGTAACGATTCCTCATTTAAAGATTGTAAAGCTTGCATGATCTTGTTCTGTACCGCTACAACAGTCTCCTTCGTTGTTCCCTGCCACTTGACGACTGTCTCAAAGCCTTCCTTACCTGTGACTACCATCTTGACTTCCATGTTAAGCTTGTCCATTTCGCTCCCCCTTTTTTGTGGTTTTAACCTCGTATATGTTTAATGCTTCTTTGTTAGCGTCTGGGAATACGTCCCTGAAGTTCTGACAGTCAGGCAACTCGAACATGTTTGAGCCGGTGACTGGGTTGACTAACACCCAGCGTTCCCACGTTTTGTTGTACCTAATGCCGATTGTCTTCATCCTCCCCCCTATATCACCCCGCTCCTATTGCAAAGTATATCATACAAACAACGCTTTGTCAACCCCCAATGTAAAATAGTTGGTAAGAGGGAGCCCCACAGAGAAGCTCCCTGGGGGTTAGTTGTACGCGAAGAACCGTTTTTTGTAATGCGCTAAAAGCTGCTCCTTACGGGGTTGGATTAAAGTCTTGTCCTCGTTAGTTTGTATATACTTTTCTCCCGCCTCAATAGCCGCTTGCATATGTCGTTTGTCCCTCGACACAAGCCACTCGTTCCAGAGGACGGCTCCGGCTTTGACGGCTTCAGCTATGGACGTGATAGGTGTTGTCATTTTGTTGGCCCATACTTATTAAGCGCTATATACTTTCCTATGAACTTGATGATAGGCTTAAAGAAGTCATCGTCTTTCAGCGTCGGGGTTAGCTTAACAATGATGCTAGCGAATAAACATAGGTATGCTATAGCGTCCGTGATATCCCCTAAGTGCGTCATAATCCAAGTGTACGATTGGGTTACTATGTCCATCTCTTACCTCCCTGTTTTGGGTTGTTATTATATCCACGCGTTCTCTTTAAGCTCCTGGATACGCGTAGTCAAAGCCCTTCCAATGTCATCCCTGTACTGTAAGTCAGGTACCTTAAGGTTCCCGACGGTACGATACGCTCTCTTAACAGCCTCTTGTAAGTAGCCTCCGCGTGCGGTAACAAAGCCTACCTTACCATGCGCTCCCGCAGTAGCATAGCCAGACGCAGTGTGTTTAGCGTCGATAAGCCAGACGTGCTTGAGTGCTTGCGGCTCCAGTCCGCTTAGAGCGTACTCATGCGCCGTGATTCCATACGGATACGGTGGTACTGATACCAAGATAGCTACAGCCCATGCTTCTAAGAATTGTACAGGTTTGCTGCTTTCATCAAATAAGCGTAAGAGTATGTCCGCTATGGATGCGCGGCTGTTCTCGAGCAGGAGCAGCGCGAGCGGCGTGTTAAACGAAGCGGTCAACCCCGTCACAGAATACCGGTCTTTTTCAACGAGAAGCTGCACGTGGCAGCACCCCCGGTGGTTAGTATGCCGTAAGATGGGTTCTAGTGGTTTCAAGATCTCGTTGCGTATACGCTCCGTCACAGGTGCGAAGTTTCCCGCTGTACCTGATATGTTAACGTCCGGCCCGCAGCCGTTGCTCATAAGCCTACGGTATACTAGGGACGTATATGTAGCTATGTAATGTGCTCCATTGAACCAAGCCGTAACACATACGCTGGTCCCTTGTTTAACGCTGTCTGTGTCCCAACCTATTGCTTTGATGACAGAGGCTGCGTACTCAGGGTCCTTCTCCAATATCTCTGCCCAGTGGGAGGCTCCTATGACACGCTTGCCAGCCTTACGCTCCTCATCCGCCCAGTGGCCGAAAGAGTCGCTGTCAAAGATTGTGATGTCAACGCTCCCGTCGGGGGCATTAGCGCTCTCTGTCCTGACAATGCCTGCTCCTAACGTACCCGGGGTATTTAAGTGTAACCACACGTTATGTCCTTCTGCACTTAAGTGCGTCGCTACCCCCAATCCATATCCCGTATCGCTGATTATACTAAATTTCATTACTCGCTCCTTCCTGTTAGTTGTCTTTGTATACCGTAGTCAGCGGCTCCCATGAAAGGTTCTGCTACCTTACCCAACGCCCGTAGTTTTGCCGAGCCTACGACAGCCCCCCTACCCATTTTACCTAAAGCGAATGGAGAAGCTGCTCCTAAAGAGAGTCCTTGTAACACGCTTGTGGCTACGCTAGCTGGCGCGTTTAGGATAGCCCGGATGTAGCCACCGATAATTAAAGGCTTAAGGGACGGCGGGATTGCTGAAAACGTCTGCGCAGCGGAAAGGTTCTTTAACACATCCTCAAGCGGAAATGGGTTTCCTGTCACGCGAAAAGCTTTTTGGAGTTCTTTTGCTAGTACTTGTTCAGAGCCGTTAGTCCAATATTTCCCCATCTTGTCTACGCCGGTGCGGAAATAACCGTCGACTCCGCGAATCTTCTTTCCTGCTAACCTGTCAAAAAGGTCATCCATGATACTATAGTTCTTCCAGGCGCTGTTGGCTTCGGCTAAAGGCTCAAACTCTGTTGTGACGATGTCACTGATGTTTCGAAAAGCTACACGCGCGGTAGCGCTCTTCTTAGCCATGTCCTTTAAAGGGGCTAGCTCCCGTAACACTTGGGCTACGTTGTCCAACTCGCCTCCCATCTTCTCCGGAGCGATAGCCTTCTTAAAGAACTTTTCTCCTATTGCTTTAGCGTACGAATTAGAAGCTCCAAGCTCTGATTCGTTGTCCAAAACATCCCAGATAGCCTCAGCTACTTGTTTGTGTTTAGTAAAGCCGGTTGCGCTAGCGACGCCAGAGTCCTTGATGTTGTCGTAGAGGGACCCAGCGTGCTTACCTATACTTGTGATTTGTTCATCAATAGCGTTTACGATGTTCTGTGCCGCTTCTGGGGCGCTGTACTTAGGATGCGTAAAAGCGAACTTTGTATCATGCACAAAATCTGTTAACGGTTTACTTGTGCGATGAAACAGGCGCATAGCGGTCTTACTAGTAGCCGTCGCAGCGGTTGTTACAGTCTTACCCGCGACAGCGGTTGTGAGCTTACGAGCCGCTTTACCAACGAACTTACCAGCGGTTCCTACGTCTAGCACACTAGACATACCTAAGCCTAGCATCTGTGCAGCTGTCTCGTTGTATCCTGCCCGACGGAAAGCATCTCCGTACTCAGCTAGGTTCTTACCCGTTACCGCTTCTTTAAAAGCCTTACCATAACCCCCTTTCCCTTCTTGGAAAGCCTCTATCTGGCTTGCTCCAGCCCCCTCAACACGCTGACTAAACCCACCTAAAGCACGAAGGCCCAAACCAATAGCTGCGCGTCCAGGAGAGCCTAACACTACGGCGCGTATAAGCTGTTCTGGAGACATATCTTTATACTGTTCGGCTACCGTGTTAATGTACTCCGGTATAGTAGCCCACTGGTCGACTCGCTTGGACTTGAGTTGTTCAGCTTGGCCCTGTCCTTGCTGGACTCGTTCTTGGAGCGTGGTTGGCTTACTCTTTACTGAACCTGAGCCAGTAACCTCCCGTAAAATCTCACGCGCTTTAAGAATCTCGTCATTGGGGGCAGGGGTGGCAGCTGTTTGCGCCGTCGGAGTCCCCGCGAACAATTCCGCTTTTAACTCTTCTAAGGTTTTAGCCATGTTAGTACCCCAATGTTTGATAGTACTCATCGAGTACTTGGTTAATTGCTTCCTCGCTTAAGCCGTTCTTTTGCGCTTCTTTTACAAAGGACTCTGCCTTGTCTACAAGGTAGCGACCCATACCTTTAACATATTCGTTACCCTGTCCTATAGAACCTGTTACGTAAGAGCTTAACATAGCTTCCCGGAAGCGTTGTAGGGCTTCGTTTGTGCGTTTAGGATAGCGTATGTTCTCAAGGACTTTCTCAGCGGCTTGCCTGTCAGGTTCCGTTGGACGCCCCCTGTTTAAGAAAGCGGCGAATTGTAAAGAGACCGGCCCTTTTAACTGCTCAAAGGCTTGAATCTCAGGTAGGCTTCCTACCTTAGCCTCAGCAGCTTTGTAAGAGCCTTTAGACCAGGCGCCAAGAGCTGTTGTGCCTAGCCCACCCATCTCACCAATAGCCCGTCCAAACTGAGTCGTGTAGGCGTCTATAGAAGCTTTGATTGGGCGTATTTCCTCACTGACTTTAGCTCGTTCCCGTGCGGTAGTTTCCATTGCAGCTAGCTGGGCTTTGGCTTGAGGGTTTTCCATTGTCATGCCGCCAACGTTGATGCTTGTTGGGAGCATGCTTCCCTGCGCGCCACCAGCCTCACCAGCTCCTCCCCAACCATCCACGTCTTGCATAGCTTCTAACATACCAGACACGTTGCCCTTAGACTCCTTCTTAGCTTTACCTTCGATGTCCTCTCCCATTGACATAGCTTGTCCGAGGGGAGCTAAACCATCAGCAAAAAGGTCAAGCCCTAAGCTCTCTGCAACCTTTTTAAGCGCTGGCATCTTAAGCTCTGGCGAGATCTGTTTCTCCTCAAGGAACTTAGCGTACTCTAAAAACTGTTTTTGTGCAGCGAGCTTGTTTTGGTTGTTAAGATTGTCTGTATTCTTAGCGTCGAAGTCTAGTTGCTTGATTGCTATGTCCAGCTTAGACTTGTTCTGCGCAAGCTCTTGTTTCTTTTGTAGTATCCCAGCCATGTCAGAACCAAATTGGCTCATTTGCTGCGCTACTGGGTCTGCTGTCCTATTTAATACTTGTACTTGTGGCATTGTACCTCCTCCTTAAGCGCCTGCGGCTGCGGTTGCTGTTTTAGCTCCAGCTGCCAGTGCAGCTAGAAGACGCTCTAACAATGCGTCTTCCGTTCTGGTTACTGTAGATATACCTAGAAAGTTCAGTGCTCTTTGAATGTCTTCTCGGTTTCGGGCATTGGCTTGTGTATACTCAGTATACTGCCTGTCCAACCCAGCCTGCTTTATTTCTCTGGGGATCGAGAGTACCTGTGCTGTGCCTGACGCGTAACCCGGCATAGCCTGTGTCGCTCCCAGCGCCCGGTCTTTCTGGGCTTCACGTGCGCTGAATTGTGTCGTCAAAAGCTGGTTACGCAACTGCGTTACAGCGTCTCCAACTGTCTGAGCACGAGCCGAGCCTGAGTAAGGCACAGCCTCCTCTAAAATAGGCTGCTCAAACTGCCTGAAGTTAGAGTACGCAGGGCTTGCCACTTCTTCCCTGAACTGGTTGTTGAACGCAGCAGGGTCGTAGGTTCCTAGACGGGATAACGTATCATACCCGCTTTGGGATAACGCGTTAAAGCGTTCTACGTTAGCCGTCTCAGCTGTTGAGATAGGCTCTGTAAGCTGCCCCCCGTAATATTCGGGACCCGACGCTAGAGCTTGTAGTCGCGGACCCAAAGCTTTGGTCAGCGCTAACTGCTCAGGGTTTAGGGACCCGTAGGAACTAACGTCGTCCTCTGTCCAGTCTTTCGGGTTGAGGCTCCATAAGTTTGCTCCCATTACACTCCTCCTTAACTCGTAACGTTAATCACTATACCACTCGTCACAATAATACTGCCTCCGGACGAAATAGTGAATGTGCCGCTTATACCTGAATTAATCGTCGTCGCTGTTAACTCGTCGTTATCAAAGTACCCTCTAAACGACGCCTCTAAAGTCTTTGTAAGTCGCTGTAAGTAATCATACAATACTACATTCTCCGCTAGGCCGGAAGGGACCTCCGGGAGGAATATGTTAGATGGTTGTGGTAACTCTATTCCCATTAGTATTCTCCTTGTGGTATGAACTCAACCGCGGCGTACACGACGCCAGCGTATTCGTACGTACCGGTATTCGTTATCCTAAACCTGATGCACGCACTCGCGCGGTCTATATCTAACGTGCGGCTCTGCCCTGTTGCTGTTAACACTAAAGGACTGCCTTTCATCAAGGTAAAGTTGCCTCCCTTATCCGTCGAGTAAAAAACGTTTGCGTTGCCGACGCCTTGTAAGTCAACGTGGAACTGTGTCCAACGTTTGACGTAACTTGTGAAATCTACCTTATCCCCCGACGCTGGGTCAGTTTGGTTAGCCCCTGTCAGGTCGGGTGTCTCATAAATAAAAGCCTGCGGCACATTGGCACCTCCGCTGTGCACGCTAAATCTTGTCCGGTCATATCTTGTGACGTACCCGGAGACGTCTCCGTACAAACGCACCACCGCTCCCGGCTTAGCTTGGTACTCACCAAACTTCCATGTCTGCGCGCCAATATCTCCGACGAGCTCACCGATTGTCAAGCCGTCTGCGCGTGCGTAACGTCCGGAAGATTTGTACGCTCGCGACAGCTTAGACCAGCTGTCGTTGTTGATAGCGTACACCCAGACAGTGTCAGGGTTCGTGCCTGTCGTCGGGACGTGAAAGAGGACTTCTTCCGACTCAGGGTCGACCTCAACAAAAGCTGTAGCCAACGCGGAGTTGTTAATCTCACCAAAGGCTGCTTGCTGGATTGGGTCCCCAATGTCACGGAGGTCGTCACCGCCGTGGTACGCGTGGAAGTTGTAGCTGCTAAGGAAGTAGTTAACGTCTTTCCAAACAGCGACTCCTCGTCGAGAAGGAGTGCCAATGCCGCTAACGGTTTTCTGCACGCGATAAATTTCCGTGCCACCCACCCAGTATTGTACGTGAATACTCTCATTTGAGTAGATAGCATTAGAGGCTCCGAGAGGAGCAGCTGCCTGGATTTCTCCCTCGACGTCTTCTATGTCTAGGTAACCTGAGGTTCCTCCGGTCATGCACGTAGCTGTGATAGCGCCTTTCTGTGACCAGCGTACACGGTTAGGATGTTCTGTACCGCCTTCTATAGTATGGTACAAGCATAAGTGCTCACGTAAGGCTGCTAGGGCCCAGGCTTTGTGTGTTGTTGGGCTGAGACAGGCAGCCATAGCGGTACCGGTAACGGAGACGCTAGCCTTCACCTGCATGTGGTCTACACCATTGTTGTATACGAATTTTTCGCTGTACATGAGCCCTGACCAATGGGCTACGTCAGCAGAACCCGTAAAGACTTGTCCGTCGTTGCTCCAAGTGCTGGAAGCTAGTTTGTACACTCCTGTATGTGAGAAAGCTTGAAGCACCGTACCAGCTGCGTATTTAGCTTCGTACAAGGCGATACAAGGACCTGAGAGGGTTGGTAGGGTTGTCGTGTACAACGCTGTCCCATACTCTTTTTGGTTGACACCATAAAGCATCTTGTCGTTTAAGCCGTATGGCTGCGCTCGCGGGTCCATTATGGTAGTAGGAGTGTTAGACTTGATACCAAGCGTCGGAGCGAATATTTCTATGATTTGTCTACGTTTAGCCATAAATTCTCCTATCTAGTACATACTATCATATAGTTAGCTGTTCCTGTTACATAAAAGCCGTTGCGAATATAGGCGCGACATGTGACTTGTCGATTAGCGTCTACAGCGCATTGTAAGTATTCAATGTTGTCTCCGTCTCCTCCGGAAGAGGTTCCTATATTGTTTACAGACACAAAACATACTGCGCTTGCAGAAGAGTAGCCTGCTGTAAGGGGTATTATACCGCCATTATTTACAACACCTCTAGCCACGTTCATGCTAGAAAACGCTTGCCACACAGGGGCTCCTGTATTACTAGCTGTTACTAACATATACCCACTTGTAGCAGGGGCAAGTAGTACTGTGCCCCCTCCACTAGTAATGTATGGGATAGCCCCTAACGTACCGGTGCCAGCAGCTAATGCTATACCTGCACCCGAACGACAGATAATATAAGTTGTCCCTGCTGACGCTTCAAACGTTAAATGGTTATTAGCGTCTATGAAAACACAACCTTCTTGGGTGGATGTGCCATACACAAGGCTGGGTGTACTAGTCTGAGCAGACATCGTAATAAAAGTATGCCAGCCAGCTTCGTTTGTTCCTGTCTGAGAGGCAGGGAATACGTGCTCCTGCGCCATCCGGGAGCGCACAGCTTTCATTAAGTCTCTCATGTGGTCATCTATCAAGCTGGCTTGTGTGTTGTTATCTATGCCTGCCTCGTTCCATGTTATTCCATCGTATGCCATTGGTTACTCCTTTGTTTGGGTGTGCACTCTTTGTATTGCTTGTAACAGCTCTTTGTGTTCGTCCCGGTTGTGGTCGTGGTCTTGGTGCACACGGTTTTGAAATTCTTGGCTCGCGCGGTTCATGGTTTCTATCTGGTTAATGAACCCATGATATATAATGTGTGCTTCCGCACGCTCACTGGCCATATCTTGTAATAGCTTCCCGTTGATTGTGAATACCCAGCGCAAGACGCATAAGAACCCACCAAAGATGATACCAGCCAATCCAAACTGCGCTAAAAGCTGCCATGTTGTTGTTTCCATTGTACCTCCCTTGTACCTCCCTAAAAAACGTTCTCGCTGATGGTTGCGTTAAGATGTAACGTTCCGTCGCTATTAAAACGGGCTACTTCGGTGCCGTCTACCCAGACTTCGAGTCGATTGTTTTGGAATACTATATATGTGTTGTTAGCTGCTGCTGCCCCGCTTGGGCTGGTGCTGGGTGAGCCTGACGGCGACCCGCTGAGACTAGCACTAGGAGAAACCGATGGTGACACACTAGGACTCACGCTAGGTGAAACCGATGGTGATCTGCTCGGGCTCACGCTAGGACTAACCGAGGGAGACACCGACGGAGACACTGACGGGCTCCTTGAAGGAGACGCACTCGGACTCGGCGATGCACTCGGAGAGGCTGAAGGTGATACACTCGGAGACACGCTTGGGCTTACGCTAGGAGACGCACTGGGAGAAGCACTAGGGCTCCTTGAAGGTGACGCACTAGGAGACGCACTCGGACTCGCGCTTGGGCTAGCACTCGGACTCGGTGATGCTGAAGGTGAAGCGCTTGGTGAAGCGCTTGGTGAAGCTGAAAGTGAGGCCGACGGACTAGCACTCGGAGTGGAACCACCACCACTAGGAGACGTACTAGGGCTCGCACTAGGGCTCGCACTAGGTGAGCCTGATGGAGACGCGGAGGGCGAACCTGACGGTGATGCACTGGGTGTAGCTGATGGTGAAGGAGATGCTGATGGACTAGTCGATGGTGATACTGATGGACTAACCGACGGAGACACACTTGGTGACGCAGATGGACTAGCTGAGGGACTAGCTGAGGGACTAGGACTAGCGCTGGGAGAGGCTGACGGCGATATGCTAGGAGACGTTGAGGGACTAGCAGAAGGAGATACGGATGGTGACGTTGACGGTGTCGCTGAAGGACTAGTAGAGGGAGACGTAGATGGTGTTGTTGATACTACATCATCCTGCCAAGCACCTATATTTAAACCACTATTTTGCCAAGCACCTATATTCATTTGGTATCCTCATAAAATGTTAAGAAAAGCGTCCATCGCTGTATTAAGAGCCCCGCTACCAGCGGATAAACTGAAATCCGCGTTTGCGGGGTCAGTCATACTAGGGTCAGTTGTTATTGAATGCGCTCCAGTATTAATGTTTGTGCGGTTTGTTGTACATCCGTGAAAATCGTTATAGTCTTCTATGTTAGATATGGCTAGTGCTGTAGCAGACATTCCTAGAGTAAGGTTTTTTAAAATGTTGTTTAGAAGCAGACAATAATATCCCCCACCGATATTAACGCCTGTTCCTTGCGCAGAACCACCTCCATAGAAAGTGTTATTCTGGATAATTTGATAATATGCCTCTGTAGAATAAATTCCATTTGTTGTGAAAGTATCAAAGACACAATTTATGACTACTAGTTGCCCTAAACTGTTACAATACACACAATTCACTGAATCATGAAAGTAGCATCCGGAAACAACCATTACCCCATTATAACTAGATGCAAGTTGACACGCAT
>Ga0315284_10009318_pt1 | contig 13996 bp, 16 predicted proteins | sample YL17G09_16_MG_FD_203696 | JGI IMG/M metagenome (GOLD analysis project Ga0315284, IMG submission 203696) | Sediment microbial communities from Yellowstone Lake, YNP, Wyoming, USA - YL17G09_16 | ecosystem: Environmental > Aquatic > Freshwater > Lake > Sediment | place: USA: Wyoming | collected... | reverse complement strand
CTAGGAGCCTGTGTGGGATTGGCCACATCGAGGCATGGATCGATGTGGAGGCCGCGCCGGAGCCGTCGCAACCAGCGGTCAGGGGTGGGCGTCGGCCCATGAACGACCAGCGGACACCCCACCGCTCGGCCTACGCTGGCGCCGGCTGCGGACAGGCCCTTCCGCCGTACAGCTTCAACAGGTTGTGCGCCGCACAGTCGAACAGCCACAGCGCTTTCACCTTCGCCAACCCGCGAAGCTGAAACTGGCGTAACCCGCGACCCTCTTTGATCTGCCCGTACACCGGCTCCACCGAACACTCTCGCTTCCGGTACCGCTCCCGCCCGTCGGGTTGATCCAAGCGGTACCGCATCCGCTCGGCCGCTGCGGCGTCCTCCCCAGGTGGTGGGACAATCTGTGCCGATTCTCGCCGCCACGCCCGATGGCGGATCCTCCCCGGCGGGATCAACACCGAGATCGCTTCCCGTTCCAATGCCGTCACGTTCGCTTCGCTGAAGTACCCCGCATCCGCCAGCACCTCGCTCGGCTTCTCGTCGCAGTTACGCATCACGTCCCGCACCAGCGGCAGCAAGTGCGGCCCGTCTGCTGCCTGGTTGCTGAGGTCCGCCGCAACAATGATCTGGCTGTCCACATCCACCGCCACCTGCGCGTTGTACGCCTGGATGAACGCCTGGTCCGCGTTCTTCATGATCCGCGACTCCGGGTCGGTGAAGTTGCGTTGTGCGTTGTCTTTCGGGCTGGTGTCGTCAGGATTCTTCGTCGGGTGGAATGGCCGGCCTTCTTCCTGCGCTTTCTTGCGGCGCTCCCCTTGCTCGTACCGCGCTCGCTGTTTCGCTTCTTCCTCCAGCGCTCGCTTCGCCGTCTCAATCGCCGCCAACCGCTTCCCCGCCGTCCGCAGCTCCTCCGGCAGCTCGTCGTGATGCTTACTCTCCTCTTCCCGATCGGCCGCTTCGCTCTCTTCGAAGTAGCGAGCGATCTCGCCGCGCAGTCGCTGCTCTTCTTTCACCATCCGCCCGTAGCTCATCGCCGCGTGCTTCGACGCGTACGCCTTCACCTTCGTTCCGTCGATCGCCACCTGCCCCAACTTCACCAGTCCCGCTTGCTGCGCCAGCTTCACCGTCTGCAAGAACAGGTTCCCCAGTGCGTCAAGATGCCGACGGCGGAACTCCGACAGTGTCCAGTGATCCGGTTGTTGGTTTCCCGACAGCACCCGGAACCCTACGTCTTCGTGCAACGCTCGTTCCAGCTTGCGCGACGGACGGATCCCTCGGCAGTACCCGTACAGCCACACCTTCACCATCATCCGCGGGTGGTACGGCGGTTGGCCGACTCCGTCGTCGTAGCCGGCGTAGACGGCTGACAGATCCAGCGAATCCACCACGTCACTCAGGAAGTAGACGAGGTGATCGGACGGCAACCACTCCTTCATCGACGGTGGCAACAGGTAACACTGATCGGGCTCGTATGCCTTGAACCGCTTCATCGTCCCCCCCAGACTCACACGATCTGCTTCTTCGTGCCATTCTAGCGGGGAATACCCACACAGGCTCCTAGGCCCAGGCTGTCGCGTGGGGACTACAATGCCACGTCGTGAGACGATGTCCATGATGAGCCACCTGAAGCGATACCAGAAGGAGTCCGATGCCTCGTACGCCGAAGGCGTGTTCGCCACGCTCGAGTTACTCGATGCGAGACCTGAAGCTGTGGAGCGCGTGCTCCTGTCGAGCCGTTGCGAGCCGAACGAGGGCGTGGCCAAGATCCGCGCCACCTGCGCCGAGCGCGGGGTCCTAGTTGGCGTCGATGATCGGACGATGGAGAGGATCTCGCCTCGCGCGAGCCACCTCTCAATCGGCATCTTCCGCAAGTACGCGATGAGTCTCGACGCGAACGTCGACCATGTTGTCCTCGTCGAGCCGGCCGACATGGGCAACCTCGGGGCGATTGCGCGGACGATGATCGGCTTCGGCGTCCACGACCTCGCGCTCGTCCGCCCGGCCGTCGATGCGTTCGATCCGAAGGCGATCCGCGCCTCGATGGGCGCCCTGTTCCGGCTTTCGTTTACGTACTTCGACTCGTTCGACGAGTACCGTCAACGCTTTACCCGACCCATCCACGCATTCATGACCGACGGGCGCTGCGCGATCGATCGCGTTCGCTTCGACTCGCCCTGCGCCCTCGTCTTCGGGAACGAATCGAGCGGGCTGCCCCCAAGCTTCCACGACCTCGGGACAAGTGTCGCCATTCCTCAGACGACGGCCGTCGACTCGCTCAGCCTGCCGACGGCGGTGGCCATCGCTCTCTACGAACGCGCGACGGCTGGCCGACCCGCCTAACTGCGCGCGCCGCTCGGGCATTGCGGAGCGTCCGTTCCGTCGACACAATCCGGGCGTGAGCACCGATCTTCGCCCCCTGCCGCCCCACGTCGTGCGCGAGAGCCGCCGCACCCGGCACGTTCACCTGCGGTTCTCGATCCGCGGCGGCCTCGAGGTCGTAGTGCCCGTCGGGTTTGACCGAGATGCGATCCCGCACCTGCTCGAGGAGAAGGCGCGCTGGATCGAGCGGGCAGAACGTGTTGTCGAGGCGCAGCGCGCGCTCCTCGACCCATGGCCCCACGATCGCCTTCCGGAGAAGATCGAGCTGGCAGCGCTGGGGAAAACATGGATCGTCAACGCGACGTCCACCGACGCGTCTCGGATCTCGCTTCGCGAGAGATCTGGCCGCCGTCTGTCCATTTCGGGGCCGATCGGTGAGTCCGCTCGCTGGCGATCGGCTCTCAAGCGTTGGCTGGCTGACAAGGCGAGGGCTGAGCTTGAGCCGTGGGTCGAGCGCGAGGCGACGACACACCGGTTCCGCCATGGGTCGGTGACGATCCGCTGGCAGAAGACGCGATGGGGGAGTTGCTCCCACCGCGCCGGGACGGCCAAGCCGACGCTCTCGCTCAATGCCGGGCTCCTGTTTCTGCCGCCGCACCTGGTCCGCTACGTGCTCCTGCACGAGCTCTGCCACACGACGCGAATGGATCACTCGCCCGCGTTCTGGAGAAGGCTTGAACGCATCGAGCCCGCGGCGGAGTCGCTGCGCACGGAGTTGCGGTCGGCGTGGCGCTTCGTCCCCGCGTGGCTCGAAGCACAGCTTCCAGCTCAGATTCCAGCGCGGATTCCAGCGCGGCCAACGGCCGCTGCGGAGCCGACGGTGCCGCCGCGCTTTGACAGCGCCGCCGGGCGCACGTAGCCTTCTTGCTCTGGAGGTGGCGATGAAAGCTCTCGTCGTCTACTACTCGAAGTCGGGCAACACGCGTCGCGTCGCGGAAGAGATCGTAAAGGCTCTCGGTGCGGAGACCGAGGAGATCGTCGAGGTCGGAGTGAAGCGAACGGGAATCCTCGGGTTCCTGCGCGCCGGCCGCGGCGGGATGATGCGCAAAAAGAGCCGGATCGAGACGCCGAAGAAGAGGCCGGGAGACTACGACCTGGTCTTCATCGGTTCGCCTGTCTGGGGATGGAACCTCGCGCCTGCCGTGCGAAGCTACCTTGCGGCCGTCGATTTGGGGCAGAAGCCCATGGCGCTCTTCTGCACGATGGGGTCGAACGGCGAGAAGAAGACGTTCGACTCGATCCGCGAGCTCGCGCCGGGATCCAGAGCGCTCGGCGAGCTTGCCGTTCTCCAGTCCGAGCTCGGAAGTCCGGACGCGTTGGCACGCAAGGTCGGCGCGTGGGCCAAGGAGATGGCCGGAGGGGTGAAGTAGAACCAGCGACCCACGCCTAGTTTGTCCAGTTTCGGAAGGGTGCTGACACCTCAGGGCCCAACAGCTACCGACTGCAGACGCCCCCGTGAAACTGCACAGCCTAAGGTACCGATCGATCGCGTCACGCAAAGCGCGCCAATTCCTACTGTAGCGTCGGAGCTTGCCTCCGACGTTCGGGTTCGACGTCGTTCCCGATTCGCCAACGTCGCACGCAGATGGTGGTGCGCTCTCTCGGCAGAACCGAGCGTGCGCGCCTTCATAGGGGAGCGCGTGGCACTCTCTTCTTAACCCCGAGTGCGACGCTACATCCACAACGACGTCGCACGTCAACGCGGACACGTAAACGTCGCCCGCAAAGTGGTGGTGCGCTCTCTCGTTAGAACCGAACGCGTGCGGCGCTACAGTGACCCTGCCGTCCTTTGCGCTCTTGGCGTGAGACTCCGCACCGCGCGTTCGCCGCCCTCCCTGATCTCAACTGCCGCCGACTGCAAACACTCCTGCGAAACTGGACACGCTAGTCCGCTCCGCGCGCCCGTTGCCGCAAGACGAGGCTCGCGGCGACGATCGTCAGCACGACGAAGGCGAGAATCCCTAAGAATCCAACGGGCTCCTGCCACGGCGCGAGACCTTTGACCATCACTGCCCGCAGGAGTCGGTTCGAGTAGGTGAGTGGCACGAGGTACGACAGGGGCCGCAGGACGGCCGGAATCGCCTGAATCGGCCACATCATCCCCGAGAGCAGGACCGACGGCAGCATGACGAGGGGGAAGAAGACGATGGCCTGGGACTCGGTCTGCGCCAATGCAGAGAGCAGTGTGCCCAGCCCAACGCTCCCCACGGCGAACAGAATCACGCAGGCGAACGCCCAGAAGATCGAGCCGTTGATCACAATGCCAAAGACGAGCTTCCCAATCGTCAGCACGACGAGCGACTGAGCCAACGCGACGAGTCCGAAGGCGATCACGTAGCCGAGGATGAATTCCGCACGACGCACGGGAGAGACCCAGACGCGGGCGAAGGTGCCGTCCACCTTCTCGCGAACGATCGAGAGAAGCGTCAGCACCGTGCTGATCATGGCGACGACCATGCCCATGATGGCGGGAGCGAAGCTGTCAATGAACCGCACATCCACGCCGTAGAGGTCCTTGACCTGGACGTCGACCGGTCCTCCCTCGCCAAGATCCATGAGCGCGTCGGCGAGGCTCTTCTGTGCGGCTGCCGCGATCTGCGGGTCGGACTTGTCGAGCGCGAGATCGATCCGTCCCTGCGCGCTCGTCGCAACACCCATCGCGAAGTGAGCGTAGTAGAGGCTGGTGAACTTGGCGGGGATCCGAATCACCGCCTGATATCCGCCGTCGATTAGCACGCGCTCCGGATCCTGCCCGGGGGCGAGGACCCGGACGGCCAACGCGGCATCCTTCTGCAGATTCTCGAGAACCGACGCCGTGAGGTCCGTTCGGTCTTCGTCGATGAACGCAACGCGGATGTCGGTGATGTCCCCGGAAAAGGAGTACCCAAAAAGGATCATCGCCACGGCCGGCAGGAGGAGCATGAATGCCAACACTCGTCGGTCATGTCCCAGCTGGCGGAGCACGCGCTCGGCGACCGCCCCGATGCGATGAAGCCTCATCGTCCACCTCCGACTCGCGCTCCGGTGAGGACGAGGAAGACGTCCTCTATGTCCGGCACGGCACGGCCGACGCGGTCGGCCGCCAGGGAGCGCAGCTGTGCCGGGGTTCCCTCGGCGACGAACCGACCCGCTTGCATGAGGCCGACGCGGCCGCAGCGATCGGCTTCGTGCAAGTAGTGCGTCGACACAAGGAGCGTCCGGCCGTCATCGCTCAACTGGTGAAAGTAGTCCCAGAATTCGGCGCGCAGAGCGGGGTCGAGGCCGATGGTCGGTTCGTCGAGCAGAAGCGCGTCCGCCTCGTGAATCAGGGTGCAGGCGAGCGACAGCCGCTGCTTCTCGCCGCCCGACAGCCGATCGGCCCGCTGCTTCGAACGATCGGCAAGACTCATCATCGTGAGCAGTTCGTCCGTCCGTGCCGCGATTCGCTTCCGATCCATTCCATAGATCTGGCCGAAGAAGAGCAGGTTCTCGCCGACGGACAGGTCTCTGTACACGGCCCTCTCTTGCGGCATGTACCCGAAGCGATCCTCCACCGCCCGGCGCTCCCGCGGCATGGCATGGCCAAGCAGCTTCGCCTCTCCGCCGGTCGGAGCGGTGAGTCCGCACAGCATGCGAATGAGCGTCGTCTTGCCCGACCCGCTCGGGCCGACGAGTCCGTAGATCTCGCCTGCAGGAACATCGACCGACACGCCGTCCACCGCACGGAAGACGCCGAACGTCTTCGTCACGTCGCGCGCGGAGAAGACGCTGTTCGTCGCGCCGGTCACGGCGTCTCCAACGCGGGAGGGGCGAACAGCGCGGGATCGAGTCCCTGGTTGATCGCGACAGAGTCGTAGAGGATGACGTTCCTAAGCGTGCCCGTCTCGTCGTACGTCTCGAGCCGCCGAGCGACGAAGACGCCGTCCGCGATCTCCTCCACGTCGAGAGTACGGACGTCGACGAGGAGGTTTCCGTCCGCGTCGTAGAGGAGCCGGCGCCGCGGCACGAACGTGTCCGGATCGACCCACAACTCAATCGCACCGTAGACGGCGTCCGCCGATTCGCCCGTCCCGCGCAGATGGTAGGCGCCGTCCTCGATGTCGACGAAGGCGAACGAGTAGTTCTCAAGCTCATCCTGCACGTCACGCAGGAGTTGGCGGAACGCAAGCCATGGCTGCTCGGCATCCGAGAGGAGGGACAGGTCCTTCGAGTACCACGTTGCACTCGCAGCGATGTACGTCCATAGTGTGTTTCCGACGATGATCGTCAGATTGCCCGCGAGGTAGTCCGGAGCGAGGTACTCCTGCCGCATCCGATTCGGTTGGAGGAGCGAGAGCCGCAGTTCCTGGGTGAGCTTGAGCGATCCATTGTCGTACGTTTGGACGGCGATGTGCACGTCGAAGTCGTCGACCACGGTGGCGTTGGCGCGCATCCGGGCAAGAACGTCGTCCGCCGTGGGGACGGCCTGAGCCGCAGCCGCGAGGCTGATGAGTGCGATACCCACCGCGCTGAGGCAAACTGTCAGAGTCCGCTTCATGCATTCTCCTTCCGTCGTTGTCTCACGTATCGGCGCCCCTTCTCCGTCAAGAGGCCGTCGTAGTAGATCGTCTTGACGGCGCGAACGATGTCGGGAAGGGGAATCCCTTTCTCTAGGAGCACCCAGGGGACGAGCACCGTCTGCACCGCCCCGAGGAGCAACAGGATCCAATGATCGGGGTCAATGTCGGAACGCAGGTGGCCCTCCGCCTGCGCCGATTCCATCAGTCCCTTGAGACGGACGAGGCGGTGGAGGCGGATCGCGTCGATCTGACGCCAGAGCTCCGGAGTGACCGGCGCGCGCTCGACCTGATTCAGGACTTGAGCCTGAATCTGCGGCAAGAACTGCGCGACGTAGTCGAGCGACCGCACGATGCGCTCGATCGCCGGAGCGCCTTCGTCGTCGAGGATCGTGTCCCAGCGCGCGAGCTTCTCCTCGAGAAAGGCGATGAGGACTGCGCCCACGAGTTCCTCTTTCGAGGCGAAGTGCCGGTAGAGCGTCTTCTTGCTGATTCGCGCCCTCTCGGCCAGCGCATTGGTCGTGATTGCGCGAAGTCCGCGCTCCGCGAGAAGTTCCCGTCCGGCACCCAGGATTCTGGACTTCGTCTCGTCCATCACGACTCCCGCAGATACCGGCATGGTATCTCTAGTATCCACCCCCCCGTGCGTTTGTCAATGCTTGTAGAACGAAAGGAATGGGGCCGAGCGCGTGCTCGGCCCCAGCGCAGATCGACTGGGTCTACGTCTTCCCGTCGAGGTACTTGAGCCACCCCGTCGCGCTCACGCCGCCTTTGCTGAACATGCCGGCGTAGAGCGGCTCGGCCGGCGGATTGGACTCGCCGCCGCCGCCTACCGTGGCGATGAGCGCCCCCATCTCTTTCGCCCGTCGCATCCCTTCTGCGATCACGGCCTTGGCGAGGCCGCGCCGCTGGTACTCGGGCATCGTTCCCACGGGCTCGTAGTAGACGGCGCGCGTCACGTCGTCGTACCACAGGCAGGCAAACGCGGCGATCTCGCCGGACGGCGCTTCGACCACGAGGTCGAGGTCACGTCGGTACATGGGAGCCTTGTGGACGTTCCTCTGCCACTCCCAGCCCTCGTACTTCTCGTCGGGCTCATCCGGGTGGAAGGCGCGCCAGGTCGCCCAGCCTCGCTTCGCGAGATCCTCGCCGTCGGCGAGAATCGCGCGAACTACGTATCCTTCGGGCACCGGCGCCTCGGGAATCGGCAGCGCGAGATCGCGCACCCGCTGAATCTCTTGCCAATCGGCGCGCCGCGTGTAGCCACGGCGTGTCAGGAGTTCGACGCGCATCGCATCGCCATCTTGGGCGGAGACACTGATGAACGGCCGCCCCGTCGACTTCCCGATTCCGGTGAGATGCTCTTCGGCAACCCCAAGCATCTCTTCTTCGAGCACGGCGGTCCGAACCCGCGGATCCACCTGAAGGAACGCATGCCCGCGTCCCTCGCTGTTGAGGACGGCAGCCAGCTCGCCCCCCCGGGGTCTGCCAAAGGAAGACGTCCGTCTCGAGTTGCCCGTCTCCGATGTTGAGGATCCCGTGCCAGCGCCAGTAGTCGAGGCGGGCCGTCTGCCACGAGTGCTCGGTCCGCCCGTTCCGTAGGTACACGTCCCGCAGGAACTGCCGAATTGCCCAGAAGTCGTCTTCCCTCTCGTACCTTCGCATCGCAAGCTTCATACGTTCCGTCCTTGGCACGTCTTGTTCTTCGCGCCCGTCCCGCGCCGGCGAAGATGCGGGCTCAAGGTCTGCGCAGAATCGGACGGAAGAGGAAGAAGCCGCTCAAGGCTGCGATCGAGAAGAGTCTCGAGACGTGGCCAGTTCCACCTGAGTTCCTCTCCCTTCCCCGCCTTGTCACGGGCAGAGACCCAGCACCTGGGTGCGCCGAGCGGCCGCCGCCGGCAGCGCGAGGTTGGGCAAGTATCCGAAACTCGAGAGAGTCGGTCAAGGCTCGCGAACGATGCCTGAGACCATGTACTCTACGGATCATGAAGAACGGAGACGTCGCGTGAGGCTCTTCTCGATCGGCGCCGTGGTCGCCACCAACCTGTTCATTCTCGTTCGCTACGTGTGGCTGATTCGCCATCGCAAGATCCAACCGGCGCTCGCGATGTGGGTCTTGTTCACGATCGCCGTGGTCGGGAGCTTCGTCACGTACCTGTCCGAGGGGGCGCACGGCCCGCTCGACAACATCCTTAACACATCCGACATGGTGCTCGTCGTGTCCGTCAGCGTCGCCATCCTCCTGTTCGGAGACAAGACCTCGCGCTTCACGCGTTTCGACCTCGGCTGCCTCGGCGCAGTTGCCGCGATCCTCGTCTTCTGGGGCTTCACCCGCGAGCACGCGGCAGCGCACCTCGCGATTCAGGCCATCCTAGTGATCGCCTACTTCCCCGTCGTGCGGCGCATCTGGAAGACAGACCGAAACACGGAGCCCTTCGCCCCGTGGATCGCCATGCTCCTCGCCGCGGCGCTGGCTCTCCTCTCCAGCAAGGGCGTGCTGGCCACGGTCTACGCCGCCCGCGCCGTCGCCTGCACGTCGCTCCTGCTCCTTCTGATGGCGCGCGCCAAGCGAAGAGGGGGCCGCGTCCCCGATGTCACGCCAAGCGACCGAAGCAGTCCTGCTACGCCCGCGTCGTGATGTCGACGCCGGCGCGCAGTCCCTTCTCGTAGATGAGCTGAGTCCGGAAAGCTCGCATGCCGGCGCGCTCGTACAGACGCAGGGCACCGGTGAGGCTGTCGCCGTCGACAAGGAGCTCGACCGAGCCGCAACCGCGTCGATGGAACTCGCCGAGCGCGTTCTGGAGCAACGCGAGACCGAGACCGCGGTGGCGCCAGGCGGGGCGAACGGCAAGGCTCGCCACCACGCCGCGGGAGCGATTGAGGGCAGGTGCCACCGCCCGAGCGCGAAGCCGGCAACGCAGTCGCCGTCCCGCGTCCGCCTACAACCACCCATCCGGGATGACGACAGCGAACAGGCACGCGTCTTTGCCTTCGAGCATCGTCTCGACCAGGCGCACCTCGGGCGTCTCGCCGAAGACGATGGCCCACTCCTGCGCGTACCAGCCGCCGGAGCAGTGGCAGAAGGTGCGCGAGACCTCGCGCCCCTCGCGAATCGCGTCGCGCACGAGTGGGCAGAAGCAGGCCTCGTACCGCTTCTCGGCCGGCGTCGCCGCCTTCTCATACTCTTCCGGCCGCGCCGGTCGTCGCAGGATCATGAGCAGCGGCTGGGGGCCGGATTCGTCGATCCAGTACTTGCTGCCGAGCAGCTTCTCATTCGTGATCTTCGCCACCAGGCTGCGCAGGTCTTTGCCGGCTTCCTTGAACGCGGCCTCGACAATCATCCCGCTCTGCACGATGTAGTGGTGCGCGCAGCCGTTCATGATGCACGCCCTCGCTCGCTCGTCCTTGACCTCGCGATCGAGACGCTCCATCGCCCCGGGAATCCACGCCCCGACACGCGGCCCATCGAGCGCCTCGGCAAGACCTTCGCTGCCGGCCATGACTCGGCGCGCCGCCTCGGGGCCGGCGAAACGCTTCGTCCCCTCGTCCAGCGCCTCGAGCCACATCGGCATGTGGTACGAGTACTGGACCTCGGTGACATACTCGTCGCTGCGGTCGCCGTGCGTCTCCGCCCCTTGGTGGTACAGGAACCTCTCGGGGTCATCGCCCACGAGGATGTTCCGCTCCCCGACGAACTGGACGAGTTTCTTGCGGGTGTCGATCAGATTCGTTCCGTCGGGTCCTCCGACGACCGGCCCGGCGTGCGTGAGGGAGAACATGGGCAGAGCCGGCAGCACCTTGATGATGAAGCCCTTGCGCTTCATGGCCCGCGCGATCGGGAACGCGATCTCGACGTCCACCTTGCCATCTCGCGGGAACCCAAGCCGAAGCGCCGTCGGCGGACCGGCGAGCACGTCGGCCACTGACGGCCGCAGCCCGGCGATCGCGGCCAAGATCTCCTCCTGGCCCGTCACTCGGCGCAGCGTCGCGAGAACGCGCAACGGCGCGACGCGCTTGACCTCGATGCCTGCCTTCTCCATGGTCTCCCTCCTGAGGCGCTGAGCCCCGGCACTCAGTGCCGAGGCACTCGGTCCGGGGCATTCCGCGCCACGGGCCCGCGCAGACTGTCTCCGACGAACGTCTCAGGATCGTCACGGCGCCACCGAACACATGGAAGCCTCTTGCAGGTCTCAGCAAGGCCTCGCAGAATCCGAGCATGATCGACCTACGGGCTGTAGATAGGGGTGCCGTACACGTCGCGTTCACCGAAGCCTTCGCGGACTACGCGATGACCTCAAGCGGACTAACGGAGGAGCGGCTGCTCCTGCGCATGGAGAAGAACGCCGTCGACTACGACCTGTCGGTCGGCGCCTACGACGGCGGCCGTATCGTGGGATTCACCCTCCTCGGCGTGGATTCGTGGGGCGGCGCGGTGACGGCCTACGACGCCGGAACAGGCATTGTCCCCGCGTTCCGCGGCCAGGGATTGGTGCAACGCATGTTCGATCACGTCCTCCCTGCGCTTCGCGAGCGCGGCGTGGAGCGATTCTCGCTCGAAGTGCTCCAACAGAACGAGCCGGCGATCAGTGCCTACCAGAAGAGCGGGTTCGAGATCACGCGCCAGCTTCGCTCGTACACTGCCGACGCCGCGATCCTCTCCCTCAGCCCGGCCTCAGCCGACGCCTCAGCGTGGGACGTCCAACCGATCGGCGCGCGCACGTTTGCCCTCGTGGTGCAAGACGCCGACTGGCTTCCATCGTTCGAGAACAGGTTCTCGGCGGTAGAGAGGATTCCGAACGACGTGATCCTTGCCGGCGTATTCGACGGCGATCGCTGCGTGGGAGTCGCCGCGTACTCGCCGCCCCTGCGTTGGCTGCTCGCGCTCGTCGTGCGCCGATCGCACCGCCGCCGCGGCGTCGGGCGCGCGCTGCTCGCCCGCGTCGCCGCCGACCTTCCCGAAGGGGTGACGAGGCTCGCCGTGATCAACGTCGCCGCGTCGGACGAGGGAATGATCGCTTTCGTCGGCGCCCTCGGGTTCGGCCCCCTCGTCGATCAGTTCGAAATGGAGCGCCTGATCTAGATCCGGCGCGCACGGCCGGACTACGTCCCCGTCACTCGCCGCTGGACGAAGGCGAGAGCCGCCATGGCGAAGTACAACGCCACCGCGGGCAGCGTCCAAGCTCTCCCCGCAGCCGAAGCAACCCCGAGCATGCCGCCCGTGCCGGCAAAGAACAGCATGACGTAGGGAACTACGATCCATCGCGTGTGCCGGAAGTCGACCTTCGGCCAGTAGTCGAGCAAGAACTCAACGGCGAGAAACCCCAGCATGAGCCCGATCTGGAGGTCGTAGAGCGCTTGCCATTGGCGCCCGCGGCCGAAGATGACGAGAACGACGAGCGGCACGACGGCCGCATGGAGCGCCCAGCCGATGCCGTGCCCCACGCTGGGTCTGCCCACGAGGCGAGAGACGAACACCAGGATGCACAGGGCGTAGATCCCGACGGTTACAGCCGCTTCCACGAGATCCAACGTCTGTCGCATCGCGTCACCTCTTGACGTCGCGCCGCGCTACGTCAGCCCTTCGTCTCTCGCGCTCATCGCCACCTCCGCAGCTCCCGTGAGTCACGTTCACTGCGGCGGGTAGCCGGGCGGACGCTCACCGACCAAGTCGCGTAGCAGGATCCCTACCTCGGCCTGAGAAGGTCCATACCGGCCGCCATGGGCACTGCATGGCGGAGGGCGTCGCCGCGAAGGGCGTCCCAACAAAGCAAACCGGGCCCACGCTATGCGCGGGCCCGCAATCTACTTCGTACCAGCCCGCATCATCGGGCCGGCACGACTCAGGCTTTCTCCGCCTGCTTTGCCTTCTTCGCCGCACGCTTCTCTTTCAGCGTCTTCTGCGGCGCCTTCTTGTTCGATGACTTCTTGATGTCTTGATCTTTTGCCATCGTGATCCTCCCCCCACCGAGACGTGCTAGTGGCCTTCGTAGCCACCCGGCCGAAGCATACTCCCACAACCGGCCCGATGGCAACGGTCTCCACCATGCGGCCGAAGAAGGCATGTGGACGTCAACGGGCGGTACGCCGCAGAGGCCGAGAATCACGAAAGCGCGTCCCCGGCCGCGACGACGAACTTGCGCCCCTACGGACTCCGGCAGCTCTTGATGATGAAGCCCCCCGACTTGTCGTCGCGTTCAAGTTCGAGGATCCCGTCTGCGCCGGCCTCCTCGAGCAATTGCCCGAACGACCCGAATCCGTAGTACGATTCGCTGAAGCCGGGCTTGCGACGCTTCAGCGTCTGCTTGATCATCGACCCCCAGATGTTTTCCCCCTCGCCGCGCTCCTCCACGAGAGCCTCGTACGTCTCGGCGACAAGCGCCCACGCCTCGCGCTTCTTGTCCTCAACCGGTGACGCCACTTTCGCGGCCCGCGTTCCGGCGGGCTTCTTGGCTGGCTGCCGGCGGGGCTTCACCTCCTGGCGCTTCGGGCGCACGAGGTCATCGTAGAAAATGAACTCGTCGCAGTTGGCGACCAGCAGATCCGCCGACGAGTTCTTGACGCCGACTCCGATGACGGTCTTGTTGTTCTCGCGAAGCTTGCTGACGAGCGGGGAGAAGTCGGAATCGCCGCTGATCAGCACGAACGTGTCCACATGCCCCTTCGTGTAGCACAGGTCAAGCGCGTCGACGACCATGCGGATGTCGGCCGAGTTCTTGCCGGACTGACGAACGTGCGGGATCTCGATGAGCTCAAACGACGCCTCGTGCATCGCGCTCTTGAACTCCTTGTAGCGCGCCCAGTCGCAATAGGCCTTCTTGACGACGATACTGCCCTTCAAGAGGAGCCGCTCGAGCACCTTGTCGATATCGAATTGCGGGTAGTTTGCCTCACGGACGCCCAACGCGATGTTCTCAAAGTCGAGAAACACCGCCATGTTGATGGTCTCCACCTCATGTGTCGCTGTCATAGATCCCCTATTCGTCTACTCATCGCTCATCCGCCACCTTGTCCCATCCATGCCTCCGGCCCGACTGACCCTTGCCCCCGTAGGGGGGCACCTCCCCCCACGCGCGCACAACCCTAGCGACA
>Ga0315284_10009317_pt1 | contig 13999 bp, 8 predicted proteins | sample YL17G09_16_MG_FD_203696 | JGI IMG/M metagenome (GOLD analysis project Ga0315284, IMG submission 203696) | Sediment microbial communities from Yellowstone Lake, YNP, Wyoming, USA - YL17G09_16 | ecosystem: Environmental > Aquatic > Freshwater > Lake > Sediment | place: USA: Wyoming | collected... | reverse complement strand
CTAATTTCTCGATTTGTTCGAGTGTCTTCCCTTTTGTTTCCGGAACCTTTTTCCAGACGAAGATGACTGCCAGAATGCAGATCAGGGCGTATATCCAGTATGCAAAACCATGGTGGAACTTTTCGGTGAGCCAGGCATTATCATCAAGCACAGGAAACGACCATGAGATAATAAGGTCGGTTATCCAGACTGTTGCTGTTGCCAGCGACATTGCACTCCTGATCGAATTCGGGAAGATCTCCGACAGCAAGACCCACATTACCGGGCCCCAGCTCATGGCAAATCCTGCAATATAGAGTAATATGAAAATAAGGGCCGCTATTCCCATTCTATCTCCATAGAAAGTAAACCCGATAGCAGCCATGGCAATTCCCATTATCAATCCACCGTAAATGAGCAATGGTTTTCTTCCGAGCTTGTCGACGGTGAGTATGGCAATGACAGTAAACAGAAGATTTACAGCACCCACCAGTATAGTCTGAAGAAGCGATATATCAAGTTTTGTCCCTGTATTCTGGAATATCTTCGGGGCATAATACAGCACAACATTTATTCCAATTAATTGCTGAAACGCAGCAAGAAGAATACCTGTTACAATAACACCGGCTCCAAAAGAGAGCCATGGAGCAGACTTGTCAACAAGTGTGGAAGAAATTTCTTTAAGGTGCGCCTCCGCTTCATCTCCTACAGTCCTTCCTAGTACCTTAAGAGCCTGGTCATTTCTCTTTTTTAAGACAAGGAACCTGGGGGTTTCCGGTATAAAAAAAAGAAGGAAAATAAATAGAAGTGAAGGTATTGCTCCTGATAAAAACATATATCTCCATCCGGTAGTCATGTTCCATTGTTCATCTCCATGTCTGGCAATGAACCAGTTTACAAAATAGACAATCAGGATCCCCGACACAATGGCGAACTGATTCCACGATACCAGCTTGCCACGGATACCGGCAGGGGCGATCTCGGCAATGTACATTGGCGAAAGCATCGATGCAAGACCGATACCGACACCGCCGATAATACGGTAAAAAATAAACGATACAAGAGGGTCCATTCCAATAAAGGACATAATCTCGGGAAATGCTGCGCCAATCCCTGAAAGGAGGAACAGAATTGCAGCAAGCATCAAACCTCCTTTCCTCCCAGCCCTTAAACTGACAAAACCTGCTGATAATCCACCTATTATACAACCGATGAGTGCGCTGGAAACCGTAAAGCCTGTTAAGGAACTGACACTGCCATGAATATTTCCTGCAAAAGGGATAACAAGGTAATTGCGGATGGCATTAATTGCACCTGATACCACGGCGGTATCGTAGCCGAAAAGAAATCCCCCAAGCGTTGCAACAAGGGTCAGTCTGTAGACATACAAATTCTTCCTGGTTTTCTGCATAATAAGAACTTAATGTATGAAGATATTTTTGATTTTACCGACATTCACGAACAGGTCGCCCCGATGGGGCTCATTTTTCTGTTTATTAATAATATCTACAAACAGTTCGTCCCTAACGGGACTAAGGTAAGCTAAACTCCGTAGGAGTGAACTGTTTGTAGAAACAAGGACTATCATAATTTTAGCTCCGTAGGTGCGACCTGTAGTTAATAGGACAGTAGTTTTAATAAATTGAAATTACCAGACTTTTACCGTTATTTTGTCTCCTCTTAGATTTACAAACGGACCCGGCAAATTATTCTGTTCAGTACGCATATTTCCTGAATAATCCCTTTCAATGGTCAGCGGAATCCCGTCCGGATTATCAAACCGAGCCTTAGGGATCCTTGTCCTTCCAAGAATATCGGTGTTGATGATCTTCACTTTCTGACTGTAATACAGCTGATTAACATCAAAATGCAGAAAAACACTTTCCTCTTTCTCCTCAAGGTTTATTCCCGGATTAAACCCGGCATCAGTTAATGCATTAATATCCTTCACCGATGGTTTGGCTCCGAAGTAATAGAGATTATCTGTTATGAAAACCGGCAGCTTTGCATTGTCATAGATTTCAAGTCCCGGCTTTGTTCTTGCATCTTTCAGCTCCTTTGCCCCTTTGCCGATAAAAATATTGTTATAATACCGGTCATCGCCCGAGAGAATTGTGGTCAGTGCGGCAACATCGGTTGAATGAGGCAGGAAATATGGTGTGAAACGGTTAGGTTCGGGCCACATCTGAACAATGCCTGCTATAAGATTATGCAGATATGCTCCGCCTTCCGACTGAGTTCTGATGGCATAGGGAGATAATAAGATATTGTTATCCACTATAAACGGTCCATGGTTTACCTCCAGAAAGATATCTTCAAGGTCGTTCCGGTACATTAGATTACCTGAGACTCTTGTACCCTGCGTCATCCAGTCAAGCCAGATGCCTCTTCCGCAGTTGTGGATGCGATTCCTTCCTATATAGGTATCAACAGCTGCATGGAATTTTATCCCGCCTATCTCGGCACCCGAGAATTGTCTTTTTGTCCAGATATTGTAAATATGGTTATTTTCTATCGTGCTGAATGCAGCACCCATACTTCCGCACATGCCTGTCTGCTCGCAGTTGAAAATGGTGTTGTTCCTTACAATATGCGAACCAATAGTCTCCTTATTCCAGCCATTACGAAGCACCCTGAAAAGAACCTCAATATAATGGATGTTCCCATCCCTGTTGACATTTTCAGCGTCGGCGCTCCATACATTATGTCCTGTCCCCCGCTCTTTCCCAAGGGTAATTCCGGAACATTTGGAGTCGTGAATAATGTTGTTCTCGATTATCCAGCCTTTGTTCCAGTGAGTAGCGATCATTCCAACTTGTTCGGCAGTAGGAGCGCCCCACTGTGTGGCAGCCTGGCTGATGTTGAATCCACTAAGCGTTATATAATTAAGTCCGGGTTTATCAGGATAAAAAACCGTTCTCCGGGTACTTATCTCAACAAGTTCCTTATTTGGGTTGAATTTATGGAAATTGGCCCATATGATCGTATTATTGTTATTGTTTTCACAGTGCCAGGTATATGTTGAACCTGTTGTATCGGCAATATTTCTATTGGGAACCGGATTTAAAACTTTGTCAAGGGTCTCCTTTTCGTAAAGCGACTTACCATTCAGGAATACCTCTCCGGTATGATGGATCCTGTCCTGCCGGTTGAACCAGTCGCCAAAAACCGAATCCTGATATGGATTGTAATCACCAAAGAATGTATTGGGAATAACAACTTTCCATACTCCATCTTTTTCTTTCTTCCATCCTGTAATTATCTCTGAACCCTTGATCTCAGCTTTTTCGCCCGGGGCTGCCCTGTATAAGATTCTTTTTGAATCGCTCTCTCCTCCTCTTAAAGGATTAACCCATTCGCGGTAGGTGCCAGCATGAACAGTAATTGTATCGCCCGGAAAGGCTACTCTAACTGCTGCCGATATAGTTTTAAATGGCATTGAAGCCGAGCCAAAGCTTGAATCATTTCCTTTGACAGATACATGGTACTCTTTCCCGGTTATCGATTTTGATTTCTCATACCGTTCCGGCAGGAGTCCCCTGGGGGTAAGAATTGAAAAGTGTGGAGGAAGCTCACTGAGCACCGATTCGATTGTCTGGGTATAGCTGCTCAAAGAAATCGTAACAGCAATAAGGAACAAGAATAAAAAAGTTTTTTTCATTGAATTACAAATATATTAGGGCAAATCCAATTAATATGATCAGAGTATTAACAGAAACCATTTGATTCATCATTTACAATAGATTAGTCTGCTTAAAAGCCTCCTTTCAAATTCTATTTTGAAAGATAGTAAAAATATGTTTCGGGGTAAAATATTTGCCAATAACCAGGTTCTCTAATTAGTCATTTTTGCATGATGGTTTAATAAATCAACTAACTTTGAAATAACCAATAAATATTAATTTGAACAGTAGAACAGATTGCACGGCAAAAAAAATATCTTCTTCAATAAAAATTGATGGAGATTTAAAAAAAGAGGTATGGAAGAATGCTGAGTGGAGCAAACGCTTTGTGGATATGGTCACAAACGATTCCGGCATGTATAACACACAAACTGCCATACTCTGGAACGACGAGCACCTATATATAGCATTTAATGCTGAAGAGCCCTTTGTGGAAGCATTGCAGAAAGAGAGAGACAGCATTGTTTTTCTGGAAAATGATCTGGAGGTATTTATCGACGGTGGCGATTGCTATTATGAGCTTGAAGTAAATGCAGCCAACACGGTTTACGAAGTGTTTTTCATCTGGAAAGATGCTTACACAAAAGGAAGCAAATTTGATATTCCGGTTTTTGATGTGCATCAGAAACAGGCATATACATTCGGGGGAGACTATGACCGGAGCGGTGCTACTTTCTGGAAAGGTACTCATCCCCGTGGTATCAGGTGGGCATTCACCAATTTTGATATGGCCGGATTGCAAACTGCCGTGAAAGTAGATGGAACATTGAATAATAACAGTGATATTGATAAAGGGTGGAGCCTCGAAATAGCAATTCCGTGGAGCAGTCTGAACCTGCTTGCAGGCGGACGCTCAATACCCCCGGCCAATGGAGATTCCTGGAATATGTTTCTGGGAAGATTCCAGAAATTAATGGCTGGAGGCAGAGAGGTACAACCACATCCGGCAATGGCATTGAATAGTCATGGTATTTATGACACACACATGCCGGATCAATGGAGCAGGATTAAGTTTATGGTATAGGTTTTCTAATGCTTTTTTTATAAACTATCTTTTTACATAACTCAGTGGCAAATTGTTATATGTGCGAACCAGGGCACCGATGTTCCGTTCATCAGCTTTCAGGCTGTCGATTGATTTTGAAAGATAGTAATCAACAGAGGGCATCATGGAACCCAGAGCAGGCTTTGTAAAACCATATAAACCAATATTTTCTTTTATTGCAGCAGGAATTACTTTTGCTGCATCCTGTTTGTTCCAGTTTGCAAGACAGGTTACCAAACGCGTTCGAGGTCCCAGCATACTTCGGACGGAATCAGTAGTCTGTATGTCTCCTGCCTCATTAAGCACCCAGTCGACCTCTTTTAGCATATCTGATCCGGCAATATCTTTACTTGTTAGCTGACATGATGTCAACCAGATAATACAATCCGGTTTGGTTTTCTTAACTGTTTCTTTAATCCTCTTCCAGCATCTGTCAATTGCTTTCCGGCGAAACTGAAGTTCTGTTTCAGAAGTAATATTTTCTTTTCCCGGGAAAGGCTGATTCATAAGTTCGCTGAACATTTCCTGCTCGCAATCCATCCATCTCAAAGGAGGGTATGGTTCCATTGTGGTTCCCGGATTCCAAAGCCAGTCAATAAATACCCCATCCATATCTGTTTTCTTTATAGCATCCTCAATGGAAGCGCACAGGAAGTCAATATATGTTGTTGTATATGGAATATGAGGACTGGAAGGAATTCCATAGCTCAGATCAGGATGCTCCAATCCCCATCTGGTATTTGAGCCTGCACAAAAGTATCCGAATACTTTAATATTTTTCTTATGTGCGAACTTTACCTGTTCAGTCAGAAAATCATATTTTAACCCTGGTTGTTCAGGAACTATTCCATTTTTATACCAGGCATATCCGTTGCATGAAACGGCAAAAGACTGTATCACATTACACCCCAGATCGGCATACCAGTTAACATGATCCACCGGATTTGCATCGGCCCACAGGCCTGGCTTGGCAAAACCGTTTGGCCCACCTTCTCCCCAGTTAAAATCTATGTTATACGCTCTTATAGGTTCTTGCTTAAGCTTCTGAGAACATCCTTTACAACCACTGACAATAGCCATAATTAATAAAACTGTAACTGGTAATAGCTTTCTCATAGAACAGGCATTTATTAGTTTTCAATTATTAATTTACAGATTCGCTTGTTTATTATAAGAGCTCTTCCTCCGGGTTCTGCAACGGCATAGGTCGACGGGATAGATTTTTGAGTCTGCTGGGCCCGCCCACACTGAAAACAAAAACAATCCATAAAAAGAATACCGATTTCTTACTCACATCCAGCTTTATATTATTCTTATAATTAACCGAGTAAATATATTTGTAAATTGTGAAATTATAAAGGAAACCATAATGGCAATAAAGCAAGTCTTAAAGTTTGTTACGATCCTGATATTAGGATTTGTTTTAACAGGATTTACACTTCTGTGGAAAAAGCCTTCAGAAAAAACAACTGAAGTAACCCGCGAAGAACTTCTTGATCATTTATACGGAGGCTGGGTAGGTATGATGATAGGTGGCCTTGAAGGACTTCCACACGAGTTTAAATACAATGAAGAACCACGCAGTTCCCTACCGGATTTTCCATTTTTACCTGATGGTGCACGGTCAGATGATGATAACGATTTTGAATTAACTCATCTGTTTTTTATGGATAAAGAGAATATTCTGAAGCTCCCATACACAAGGATAGTAGAAATATGGAAAGCCAACATGAATACAGGATTATGGGTAGCTAATAAAAATGCCCGTGACCTGATGGATAAGGGAATTATACCGCCGGCAACCGGTTCTGTAGAAAACAACAAAGCAGCTTCATATAATCTCTCTGGTCAGTTTTGTACTGAGGCTTATGGTATGATATCTCCGGGAATGCCAAAAACTGCTGCAGATATTGGTATTTACTACGCCCATATTTCAGTAAGTGGTGAACCTGTGCAGGCAGCTCAATTCTGGACAACACTCATCGGTCTGAATTCATTAAGCAAAGATCCGGTTGAGCAGGTTATAAATGAGGCACTCGGGGCTGTCGATCCAAATAGTGCTATGGCAGAAGTGGTAAAAGATGCGATAAATGAATATCACAATAATCCTTTAGACTGGAAGTCATCGAGACAGGCCATATACAGGAAGTGGATAGTCGAGCGTAAATGGAACGGGAATTCAACACCTTCTAATGGTGCAATGGTAATCCTTGCCCTGTTATATGGAAATGGGGACTTTTACAAAACCCTTCAGTACGCCATGGCACTGGGACTCGATGCAGATTGTAATGCAGCTACTGCCGGAGCTGTGTTGGGTGCAAATATCGGATTCAAAAAAATAGGTTCACTCCCTGGTTTTAATATGCCCGACAATTTTAAGAATAAGACAAGACCTCAGTTGCCGGCAGAAATGAAAATATCGGAACAGGTTGAATTGCTTTTAAGGGTTTGTGAAAAAGTAATCCTTGAAAATGGAGGAAAAAAGATCACATTAAAAGGGAAAACGGGTTACAGGATTAGACTACAGAAACCGGGAATAATTGATGTATTTACAGAATGACTCACTGTATAAGAAAGCAATTTACAATCTGGTGAAGGAACAGGCTTTCTCAATGAAGTCCTTAGCAATTATCTGACTTAAAGCATTATGATAATTACCCTTTTCGGGGTGCCACTGAACTGCATTTAAGTAACCTTTCCCTTCCGGTTCCAGCCATTCACACGCCACAATAATTCCATCGTCTGCAAAAGCAGTTGGACGAAAACACGGGGCAAGTGTTTTCATATTTAATTCAGCTGGGATAACAGCCTTATGCATAGCTGTTGTGACAATATATACGGTTATTTAAGCCTGTCAGCCTTCATCTCAAAAAACTTATATTCAGAAGTTGTCCCGACTTTAATATACCTCCTTGATATTACCGGATCAATACTTTCGTCAGGCAGAAACTCAGCCAAAAGTAAATACCCTCCCGGTTTTTTAGGTACTGAAATTTCGACCAAAAACGAAGAACGATCGAAAGCCGGAAGAGCGACAGGCAGGATCTGTTTTGAAACTGATTTACCGTCACTGTCCAGAACTTTCAGAGTCACATTCCCTTTAACTTCCTTATTAACATCATTGATTTTTGCCAGTTTAAACGATAGCTTTTCCCCCGGCTTGTGAGGGTCAGTAAGCTTCACATACCGTTCGTCAGGTAAATTAATAAACACCGCAGTTGGTGCAAAGGCATGACTGAACCAGTTCAGGGTCGGAATTGGTTTCAGATCTTTAATATTGTCCATGAACCAGTCGCCGGTATATCCATAGTTATTTGCAAGATAGCAGAATGCAAGTACACCGGCCAGATCAGGTTCACTCCTCAGCCATTCAGTTTCGAGCTGCATATAATAAGCCTGGAATTCACGGTTTTGCTCTGGTGCAGAATTAGGCCCGAGGTAATAATTATATTCATTTACAGTAAGCTTGCTTGGCATCCCGTTGCGCCACAGCCATATCCAGCCATATTCATTTGCCAGCTGAGGGACACCTGCCGTCTGAATCATTTTAAGTGACTGTGGTTTAAAATCAAGATCGCCGAGCGGATAAAAATTCTTTAGCGGTTCCATATTACTCTTGCTCACTCTTCCCATATAAGGATGCGGCTCATCCATTTCATCTGTTTTCATAAGACCCTCAACCATATAACCAGCATCCCATATCCTTGTCGGGTCGAGTTTCTTCAATTCAGGAATAAGTGTATTCCCGATATAATTATCAGTGTTTTCATTAATGGCATCCCAGATAGCAATACTGGGATGGTTTCCATCGGTCCATACCCAATCGGTGTATTCTTTCCTTATCTGATCGTCCCAGCCATGGTTTTGCCAGTAAAGCCATTCATTCTGTAATAATAAACCATACTCATCGGCAATATCGTACCAGAAATCCGGCACTATACCAACACATATTCTCATTGCATTCCAGTTCAGCTGTTTCGGATAATTTACGAGGAGCTTCTTCACCCATTCCCTGTCCCATACCAGGTTCCCGCAGTCGGGATCTTCAAAAAAACGCTGGAGAGTAATATTTGTGCCACGAAGAATATACTTTTCACCATTCAGGTAATAAAATTTCCCCTTTGTACTAAAATCGCGCATTCCAAATTGATGACCAAGTTCGTCAGAAATACCTTTTTTGGTTAATAGTCTTGCAGTTGCTCTATACAGAAACGGTTTTTCAGGTGTCCACGAAGTAAACTCAGTAAATGGAATTTCCAGCACCATTTCAGTAAGATTGTCTCTTTTAGCTGAGAATTTTCCCTGCACAGATGCAACCTTTTTGCCTGAGATCTTTTCAGTGACTGATACCTCAAGGTTCACCGAATCATTCATCGGATCCCCATAAAATATCTGGGCGGGAATCAGGCTTCTGATTTGAGCTTTTACAGTGACTTTTTTGTTTTCTACTGAAGGAAGAACAAGTAACCTGTTAATCAGGATATTCCCTGTGAATGAAAGCAATACATCATCCCAAATCCCAGGGAGATAATGCTCCTTCTCCTTATCAGTTCCACCAGCTGCCTCTGCAGGAAGCCAGATCCTTTCACCTACTCTTATCAGGATCTCATTCTCTGTACCAAACTTAATTGCCTTATTTACAGGAAATTCAATAGGGGTGTAACAAGCCATTGAGGTTCCCATATCCATACCATTAATATATACCTGAGTTACATACTGACTTTTCTTAATAGTTATCATCCCCTCCCTGTTTTCAAGTTCCTTCGGGATAAAAACAGTTTTCCGGTACCAGCTGTATCTCGGTGTGTAATCGAGATTATAAAGATTGAATTGTTCCACCGATTCCGCTTTCCCCGGACGTTTAAAGAATTTATCATACTCCTCAATTCGCGGTTCGGCCAGATGAATTAATCCGGGAACAGGAATATTTCTTGTGAATTTTGCAGGTGGAAATGCATTTAAAGTCTGGTCAAAGTCCCATTTGCCGTTAAGGCTGATAATTAAACGCGGAGGCTGTCCATCTGCCCTAACAGAAGAAACCTCCGGCTTTTGCTGTGCCCGGTCCGAATCTGAATAAACAACTGCAGTCTTACCCAGGAACAGGACTGAGAAGATCAAAATCATCAAACCAGTGTTTGATGATTTGTTTATTAACTTTTCCATCTTTATAATATTTGTACAATTTGTAACATTTAGGGGAATATTACTTTCCCTTTTTTATACCCTTTTATTGTACCGGGAAGCCAATTAGCTGCAATTTTAATATCCTGATCTGTTTTTTCTGTCAATTCAGGAATGTTTACAAATCCTATCCTGGTCAACAAAGAAGGTTTATATTGCGAGTCATAGATTTTCGCGTATTTCACCCAAAAAGACTTAGCATTTGTAAGATGCTGAATGGCATCATCCTGGTCCTGTTTTAGTCCGTAAAAATTAAATAATGCCAGACTGCATGCTCCTCTTATTTTTTCAGCGTAATAGTTACCTATTGCAGCAAAGGCTTCAATGTCTCCAAGGGTAAGGTCAAGCTCATCTGAGGAACCAATTTTACGTTCAGGCAGCGACTTTAAGCTTATCAGCGCCATCCGTGCATATCTGCTAAGAGTATCGGCAGCTGCCAGCGGTGAGATTAAGCTGTCGGAAAGATTAAGCTTGTAGTTTTGTGCCCAACGGATAACGTTACTTATATGACTGTTCGGGGCAGGTTCTACTTCCATAAAGTCCTTAACCGTGTAGAATCCTTTAAACCCGGCGTCACTTATGCAGGCTTCGGGAAACCACTTGAGATCAATGTCGCCCCATGAAAACCTTGTAATCCATGGGAATATCATAGAGGCTGCAGACCATCCATCCATAAGTATCTTAGGAGGAACACTTTTAAAACGTGTTTCAATGGTTTTCAGGAATAAGCCATTCTTAAGATCCGGATCATAGCTTAATCTTCCCCATAGCATAAAAGAGTACCATTGCTTTTGTATGATAAGAGGCCGGGGAGAAATATTGTCTTTCCCAAGAAAATCTCTTGCCCAGGTATAACCATCGGGACCCATATAGAAACCGGCTATCTTATCAGGTTCGGGAATGGATAGAATAAATTGCCTGGCAAAGGTGGGATTTCCCCAGCGGAAACTATATATATCATCGTTTCGGACAGTGAGCCATGTCTTCAGCTTTGGAGAAAAAAGGTTCATATAGGATTTGATATAAGGCGGATCAGTAACTGCATACATATGTGCAATTGCATATTTATAGCTCAGATCAAGGGTCCCCTGATATCCTTTAAACGCATCCATAATACTTGATAGATTGGTCTGGTGAAAGCGGTGAATTAATCTGACTTTTCTTCCTGGCTGTTTGAGCAAAGCATCCTCAATCCCTTTACCGTACGTTTTCCACAACCATTCTTCATTGGAATATTTGCTTTTGTTCCCTTCCATATTCTCCCCGGCTGTGATGCCAATACCGGCTAAATGAGGGTAGGTCAACACCATCTCCCTGACAGCTGATCTGAAATAAGCAATTGTAGTGTCATTATTCTGCCTGTCATCAATACCATACTTGCCCTGGACACCATAAGTAAAAATGTTCCATGTAAACCAATATACTTCAATACCCCGGTTATGGGCATACTCCATTACTCTTTTCCAGAATTCAATTTTTTCATCAATAGTTATTTTCTTAACTACTTCGTAATTATTAAGCATTGCCGGAGTAAGATATCCATTCCCTGACAGGCTGAAATTATCATCGAGTTTTGTTTTTGTCCGCCAGACATCGTTAAGCGCAATCTTTGGAAACTCCGGAATTTTTACAAGCGACGGAAATGGATTCTCGCTCCACAATGATATTACATTATACCGGTTACGAGCCATTTCGTCGAACTGTTGTTGCCAGAAATCCATTTCCCACACAACAGGGATATTTTGTTGTGCTGCATCGCCCATATCTGAATAGCTTGGAGTTCTGAGGTCGAGTGGAATGTTGAATTTAATACCTCGCCGCTCAAGGTAAGGCTTGCTGTCTGAATCAGAAATAAAGTTTATGGTTTCCAGGCGAATTGCTTCAGCAATGTCCAGGCCACCATACATAGCGCCCGTCTTATCGCCAGATAACACGTAAATAACTTTCTGACTGCCTGTTTCTTTAACCCGTATAGAATAACTTTGCCATCCAAATTGTTCAGGCATTTTTAAATTGTCGCTACGGGAAGCTTTAACAGATAAGACAGAATCGGAAATGATTTTTACAATCATTTCGTCTTTTGATTTAGCATTTAAAGATTTAACCAGGGTTATAACATAACCATTGTTCTCAGCTGCCTTCTTAATTTCGTCTCCTGCAAATAATAGTTGTTTGTCAGAAGAACTAATTTGGATAGCTATTTTACTTTGTTGAGAAAATCCGGAATTGATATCTGCTAAATCAATAAGAAGTATCAGAATTAGTAATTTGCTTGAAATTGTTTTCATAATAATTGAGATAATTAATTGTTTAATATCTTATCTGTTTTAATATAATCAGGAACAATAATAATACCTAACCCTGAGCCGGCGGGTACTTTTAATACTCCCTTTGTTATGGATATCCTAGCATTATATATTGCTGATGTTTCATTATGATAGTGACCTATACTATCGAAATACAGTCTCCATGCCGGTTTGCTGGAAGCATAGTTAAACCGGTTTAAGATTTTTTTGCCAATCTATGAATGTACTATGCATTGAATACCAGGCTTTAGCGGATATTTTACCTTTTGTATGCTTACCGAAAATACGAACAGTTTTAACTTCGCCCGGCAAAAGATCAAAATAATTATCCTCAAAGAACCATCCAAAGGAATCGCCATTTGAATCTCCCTCGAGATTAATATTCCTTGCAAATTTGTCAGTTGAAATTACCAGGGCATTATTCTCAACCTTTATGTTAAGCTTTGCATCAGGGAAAATAAGACGACGTTCTATATCGGCCAGTGCATTTGCCCTTGCAATAACCTGGTTATTATCATTAATCAGTGTGGCAAAAAGAATATGCTCTTTTCGAAAAGCCCTTATACCTTCCTTATCTAACTGAACAACTACGGCTGATTTACCTGGAGAAATTGTAACATTTGTTACAATTTCTTTGTGGAACTGACATAATTCGAGATGATAAAGCTGGATTTTTATTGTTCCTCTAACAGTCTCAATGCTATCGTTAACAACCCAAAGATGAATAAAAGCGCCTATATCAAATGACAGAAGTACAGGAGCATAAGCGCGTTTTAAAAAGTAATAAGCATGATAAGGTTCCATGAAATAATCAACCTTAGCGCTATATATCTCAGGCCACGAATCATTGTATTTCCAGACTATATACCCTCCACAACTGCGACGATCTCCATCTTCTGTGGCAGGCCTTCCCCGACGCTGACGTTCAACGGTATCCTGATAATACAGACCTTCTGCTATACCGATTCTATTTATTAACGATGCAGCATCAGCTGCATCATAAAATTGCTCTACCGGGCCAGTTTTTTTCCAGCTTTCACTTGAAGTATATGGAAGCCATGTCAGCGGAAATGGATATTTATTGCCATGCAGAGAAATAGTAGAATATCCCTCAGGAAAAATCTCTTCAGATTTCATAAACCGTTTCATGCTATTTAACTGTGGAGCAGCAATACGTGTGTCTTCGCTAGCAAAATTCAAATAATCATAGCCTGGCACAAACCACATATTTGTATAGCCATGGGTATTCCCTTCTCTTGGATCATTAGGATTCATTCCAAAATATGGACTGCTTGGTTGATAATACCGGTCAGGATCAAGCTTTTTGCAAACCTCGCCCACAGCTTCAGCCGATGGTAGACCCTGCCAGGGTCCATGGTCAATGAAATCTTTATTGTAATCTTCATGAGCCCACTGCGCGGCCTCATTACCTCCACACCATGAAAGTACCGAAGGGTGATGTTTAACTTTTTTAATAAAGCGCGTTGCTTTTTCAACACAAATTTCAATACTGCGCTTGTCGGGGCCCAAAGGAAGATTTGGAAAATCCTGCCAAAGCAGAAAACCCCTTTCGTCGGCCATTTCATAAAACCTCTGATGTGGTTCCGACGGAGACGGTCCCCATATCCGAAAAGCATTGAAATTGGCGTTTTCAGCCATAGTAAATAGCATCTCTTCACGTTCCTTATCCCATACATCGCTAAGCAAATTTGGTGTCACCCAAACACCTCCAAGCAATAATACCGGAACCCCATTAACAACAAAATGCAGCCTCTCAGGCATAGTTATTCTCCTGAATCCAATGG
>Ga0315284_10009316_pt1 | contig 14001 bp, 14 predicted proteins | sample YL17G09_16_MG_FD_203696 | JGI IMG/M metagenome (GOLD analysis project Ga0315284, IMG submission 203696) | Sediment microbial communities from Yellowstone Lake, YNP, Wyoming, USA - YL17G09_16 | ecosystem: Environmental > Aquatic > Freshwater > Lake > Sediment | place: USA: Wyoming | collected... | reverse complement strand
GTTTTACGACTGGTCAAACTAACCATAGATTGTTCCCAATGATTCAAGCTAATCCTAGAATCAATGCAGCAGGAACGTATGATGTTTATGTAATTGATTACAAAGACACTCACGAATCAGGCGATAATGCAATGTCTGCTACAAGAACTACACAAGGTCAAATCATTATAGCAAATGATATTAGCACTGTAGTAAATGCAAGTACTGCAGCGTTAGAAGCATTGTTCTTAGCTATTACTGGAGTAACAGTTAGTTTATAATAGACTAGTAGAAAACACAATAAAAAAATTAGAGGATGGAGTTTATACTTCATCCTCTTTTTTTTATTATCTTTAGTCCAAAATTAATACAAATGGCAGTAGACGTTAAATTTTCGATATGTCAATCATCTGATTGCAAAAGTATAAAGTTCACAGAAACTACCGGTGCATATCATGTAACCACTAATCCTACAGGTTGGGGAGCACCAAACGAACTTACTTCTAATGCTGTTTCTGCAACTCTTACTATAACAGGACCAGATGGAACAACATATTCTCCAGTTAATGTATTTACACTAGGAACTTTTCCAAAAACTACTTCAACAGCTTATAGTATAGCAGCATCTGCAATTGATGCAAACCTAACTGGTTTTGTAGATGGAAATTGGGAAATGACTTATACCGTTACTACAGCCACTGCTACATATGAAGAAAAACTTACATTTTTCTTTTTTTGTAAGATCGATAGTTGCATATGTAAAAAACTAGCGACATTAAAAGTAGACGATTGTACTTGTGATCCGGGTAAAATAGAAGAAGTTTTACAAATGAAAGCATACGCATACGCATTAGAATATGCAGTAGGTTGTGGAAATATTACAGGAGCAAACGAAATATTAGCTACATTGCAAAGAATGTGTGAATGTGGATGTTAAACTAATTAAAGAAATATAATGGGATGTAATTGTAAATCATGTGCTGATCCTTATGTTCTTCCAAAAGGAGAAAAAGGAGACCAAGGATTACCGGGTAACGATGGAACTCCAGGGCAACCAGGAAATCAAGGAGACCCAGGTTCACCAGGTGTTCCTGGACAACAAGGAAATCCAGGAGATGCAGGAAAAGGATATAATACAGTTTCCACTACATCTATCGATGTATTAAATACTGCAGCTACTACAGTTTCTGCAACAGTGGAAACAGATAAAGCTCATATGCGTGGTGCCAGAGTTAGATTTTCTGACAATGTCGCTCCAGAAACAAATTACTTTGAAGGAATAGTTGGTTTATATACGCCGAGTACTGGTGCTATGAATATAATAGCTATTGATTTAAAAAAAGGATCCGGAACAATTGCAAATTGGAATATTAATTTGGCTGGTCAAAGAGGATCAGACGTTTACGACTCTGGATGGAAAATGTTAAACGACCATAATGGAAGTTTTGGCATAGCTCCTATAACAGGATGGACAAATCCATCAATTAGAGTAATAGGTAAACAAGTCTATATCCAAGGTAACTATATGATTCCTTTGGGTGAACAATCTACTCCAAGTAATCTTAGAGTTAACAGTAGTGTTTATAAGACTACCTATAAAACAGATATTAAAACATACACTGGATCAAATGGTGGATTCTCATTAAATAGTGATGGAGCAGCAACATCTCAATCTAGAATAATACCAGCTGCATTAGCACCTACTTTAATTATACCAATTGAAAGAACAGTTCATGCACAACGAGCTTTAGCTTCTTCTTCTGGACATAACGTATTGTTAAGTACCTACTTTAATCCAGTATACTTAACAACAGATGGTAAACTTTTAATAGTTACTCATAAAGACATCGATGATACTGCAGGTACCTCTATTAAAAGCGATCCTATTCACATGTTAATAACTAAAGCTACAAGTGGAGAATATGTTCCTACATACTCAGCTTATAAAGAAAGTTTTACTGGAACAGGTCCTGGAACTAGTAATAGAGTTGTAACAGCTCACGCTAGTGCAACATACCCAGTTACAGTAGACGGAGAAGACGAAACTTTGTTAGGAGGATATTTTTTTAGTATTAATATTTCATATCCAGTAGACTCATCATTGACAGAAGATTTAATTAAAGCAGCATTTGACTCAATATAAAATATAACTAATGGGATGTAATTGTAACGACTGTAAGGATCCATTTGTATTACCGGTAGGTCCTAAAGGTGATAAAGGAGAAACTGGACAGCAAGGTACCAAAGGAGACAAAGGTGATCAAGGGAATCCTGGCTCAAAAGGAGACAAAGGTGATAAGGGTGACAAAGGAGATAAAGGTGATAAAGGAGACATATCGAATCCAATTGTATCTACTACTCACTCTAATTTTTTAACTCTTATCAATACAAATGCATTAGTTCCTGGAACAATGTATTCATTTGATTATCAAACCATTCATGTAATTCCATATACAACTACTGTACAAACAGGCAATGTTGAAAAACTTATGGTTCTTGCAACAGGTGTTGGCACGGTAGATCTTAAAGCATATAGTATCAATTATCCAGATGATATTATTTATTACGATCCTAAAGATGTAAGATTAGAACAATACGTGGGTGATGAAAGATTGACTAAAATTTCAGTAGAGTCTGTAGATGCAGGAAGTACAACAACTCCTCAATTAGCATTAGATGCAGGAACATTAAACGTAACAACCAATGCTACACCATCTCCTGTAGGAATATACAATATTCAAAGGCCAGGTAGAATTTATTATAGAGAAGATACTATCAATAGACGATCTACTCCATATGATTTTAGAGGAGTTAAGTTTAGAAGATATCGACTTAAAGCTGCATCAAGTGGTGGAGTATACAGATATACAATCACTTCTCCAGTATTGTTAACTAGTACTTTAGTAAACGGAACTGCAATTCTACAAGGACAAGTTATTATAGATGATGTAGCAGGCCCAAATTTAGTACACGCTCAAGAAACTAGAGGATCGATTTATATAGTAAGACAAAATTTTGAATGGCACTCGACTGTACAAGGTTCTTTATTAGACTATGCTCAAATATTTTATCATTTCATTGAATGGAATAGTATGGGAGGTACTTTGCTTGGAGGAACTCATATTCCTCTTCCAGGAGAATTTACTCTGATAGAAGGATCTGCAACGCCTTATACAGAATTATCATTTGAAGTAGATACTGCAGGATATGCAGATGTGTATACATTTAGAGATTCTATAGAAGGACATACTGCAACTAGAGGACACAACTGTCATATTAAGAATCATGTTGCTGCATACTTAGAACAAGTATTGTGGGAATATTATCCTAACATTACATTTGAAGGTCATTGCACCGATGTTACTATTGGAGCAATGTCTCAAAATATCACACTTAGATCTTGCAATGCAATGGATATTGGAAGTGCTTGCGATAGCTTACTTGTTCAAGGAACAGGATTTAATAGTTCTTCAACCAATATTGGAGATCGTGTTAGAAACGCATGGTTAATAACAAATGGTACAGAAGACAATGTAGAAATTGGGGATAGTTGTGTAGACATAGTTATGACTAATGTGTTTGATGTAAAAGTTGGATCAGGATGTAAACAAGTGTTTATTAACTATGGACAAAATATTTACATAGGCAATAATAACTACAACATTGCTTTCATGAGCAGTAACACGTATAACAACAGTATAACAATAGGTGACAACAATTTGTCAATAGCCTCTCAATACTATACTACTTATTTGTCTATTGGAAATTACAACGAATTAATACTTCTTCCTCAAGGATCTACAATCAATTCTTTTGGTGACAATAACTACAATATTTATCCATTACTTGATGGAGCAGTAATAGTAGAAGGTACTTTTGCAACAACTTACAACAATAATACTTTTGGAAGTTTTGTAAAAAACGTATCAGTAAAAGCGAACAAGTGCTCATTCTTAAATAATATCGATGGTGTTTACGCAACAAATCCTATTACTTTTAACGAATGCACTTTCTTATCCGGAACAGGTAATATAAGTTTTACTGGGACAACTACTAGAACAATATCTATAACTACAATCGGTTGGAATAGAAGTATTCCAGGAGCACTTAAATCATGTAATGTTGATACCTTTCACGCAAGCTTGAGCAACAAAGAGTTCTTATATTTTGGAACTTCTACAAATCCTATATACGCAAACGCTATGATATCGTCTAGAGTAACTTCTTTAGACATAGGTGTTGGAACTCTTACTTATAGTTCAACTGCAGTAGAATTAACTTAAAATTAAAAGCATATGCTAAATAACTATTTTGATAAAGTATACGTAATTAATTTAGACAAGCGAAAAGATAGACTCAAAGCTTGTAAAAATGAATTTAAAAAGATCGGAGCCACATTTACAAGAGTGTCGGCAATCGATGGTTCTAAGTTGGATATAGAAATTGACAACCCAAACAACCTTAGATGGAACAAAGGGGCTTATGCATTGGCGCTTACTACTATTAAAATATTAGAAGAGGCTATAGAAAAAGATTACAGTAGTATTTTGATAATGGAAGACGACATTCAGTTTCATCCATTGTTTGATATAATTGCCAAACGAGCTTTAGGAACTATTCCGGAAAACTATGATTTAGCATTTCTTGGGTATACTCATACCATGGCTCCAATTAGACACAATGGCTATTGGCAAAAAATGAATGCTGCTTTTAGTTGTCATGCTTATGCAGTTAATAAACATATGATGAAATTTTATCTATCTTTGCTTAAGAACTTAGATGCTCCAATCGATCATTATACTAATAAGATCTTAGGAGGAAGATTGAATAGCTTTTCAACCAAGGACAAACTTGTCTATCAAGTAGACGGAATGTCCGATATAGAAGGAGATTATTACGATGTCGGATTTACAAGATAAGATTCAATATCTATTTGAAATGAATGGAGAGACGATGGTAGAAGAAGCAGTGGTACAAAAGAGAGAAGGGAGTAAAATATATTGCAAAAACATCTTTAATCAGAAATTAATTTTTGATTTAGATACTAAAGAGTGCTATACTGATAATACAACATTTGGAGCAAAAAGAACATTGATTTAATAATGGAACTACAACACTACAACGCAAATGATCTACTAGTACGTACTGCAGTTGCTGCATGTGCAATTGCATGTAAAGCTTCTAGTATAGCCAAAAAGACAAGATATGGTTCTGCTACACATTGTGATCAAGTTGGTTTACAATTAGTGGTAGAACAACTAAATTGTATTAGACATAAATTTGAATTATATGCTCTACCTGCAAGCAGTAAGGTTACAATACTTGCTGATGGAGGAACAAACACGGCATCTACTATTTTAATAAACGGAGTGATTATTTCAAGTCCTGTTTTGTTTACTACAGACACAGCAACCACAGCAAGATTAGTGGCAGATGCAATAAACTCCATTACCAGTACCCCGGATTATACAGCTACAGTAAACAACTCAACTATTACAATTACAGCAGTAACCAAAGGGGATTCTTCAAATGGTTTTGCAGTTACTATTGTAGGAGGGGACTTTACAGCAATACGACCTCATTTAACTGGAGGCCAAGATGGAGTAGATGAAGATGACGCAATCATTACAGAAGAGGAATTAGAGGCAGTGTTCAGTAATATTTCAACCTATACTGGATGTTGTTACGCACCATTAGGATACGGATATGAATCTCCAGTAGAGGTAATAGAACGATTGGAGCTTATTCTTAATTCAGGAAATAACATAGAATTAAATTCAGGAGACATTTTAGTACTAAATCAAATAATATAGCAAATGGCAACAACATTAATAAATGCATTATCAGACGGAGTAGCTGCAGTAGGCTCAGACGAATTTGTAATTAATAGAGCAGGAACAGATCGTAAATTGAGTCATACTCAAATTATGGCAGCTATCACTGCAGCTCTTGCAGCAGAGGTGCTCAATCGTCAGAATGCAGATACGACATTGACCAACACAAAGTTGAATCTAGCCGGAGGTACCATGACAGGGCCTTTAACACTAATTACTCCGACAACAGCATTACACGCAGCAACAAAATCATATGTTGATATAGCAGATGCCTTGTTACTTCCATTAACTGGAGGAACTATGACTGGGCTTTTAACTCTTACTCAAATTCCTACCGCTCTTGGACATGCAGTACCTTTAGGTACAGCTCTTGGAATAGCTGGAGAAAGATGGAAAAACACAGTAGATCTTGCTTGTAATACTAATCCAGATTATCCAGCAAGCGTTGTTGGAACTACTTATAGAGTAAGTTCTGCAGGTAGAGTAGGAGGAGCATCAGGAAAACTAGTTCAAGTTGATGACATTATCTATTGTCATACAGCTGATACCACAGGTGGAACAGAAGCATTGGTTGGAACTAAATATTTGGTTATTCAAACAAACTTAGGAGAATCAAGCTCGACTGTAGCAGGATATGTTAGATTAAGTACACCTATAGAAAGAAGCGAGGGAACAGATGATACTACTGCAATAACTCCACTTGATCTTAGAACTGTAGTAAAAGAACTTGTTCCAAACTATTCTAAAACTCTTACAGCTGCTACTGGAATAAACGTAAACGCGGCACTTTTGTCTCAAGTATATTTGTGCACAGGAACCGCAAGTGGAGCAGTGAATGTACAGCTTCCTCAGATTGCATCTTATAGCAATTCTAGTATAACACTAGTGATAAAAGATGCTGGATTACTAGCAGGAACAAACAACATTACTATCAATAGAAATAGTTCAGATACTATCGATGGAGCTACTTCAAAAGTAATTTCTACAAACGGTGGAGTAGTGACATTGGTTAATGATGGAGGAACAGCTTGGTTTACTATATAAATAAATAGTTTGTGAAAACTAAACAAGAGATAGATAAAATAAATCTTGATAAAAAGGCAGTTTATGGAAAAATATACATTGGACCAGGGAATACTTTTTATATTGGATCTAGAGAAGGAGCTCTTATTAGAGAAAGTCCGTTAGAGGGAGATTTGAATGGAACTACTCTTAGAAATAAGATAGGAAACTTAGGAAAGTATACAGTAAAGGAAATAGAAAACATACTAGATGCACTATCAACTGTTAGTACAACAAGTACAGAAAGTAAAACTATACAAGGTACACGTAATAAAAAAGTTACAAACAGTTATTTAGAGAGTGGAGGGGTGTTTATGAACCTAGTTCCTGTTATTACTGAAAAAGCTTATGTTTTGAAAAGTATAACGATGGCTAGTGAAACAAGTAATACTTGGACTGTAGAAATAAGAGATAATGGAGTATTGATTCCTTCAGCATCTTTAACCGTAACTGCAGGATTGAACAATGAAGTAAGTGGATTAAATATAGCAATACCGATTGGAAGTAAGTTAATGTTTTATGTAGATGGAACTTTAGTTCAACAACCAAGAGTAATAATAACGATGATAAATTAACAGTCTAACAACTAAATATAATGGCAAAAACATTTTTAATTTCAACCGTAGCAGCAGGAACGGTAACTCTTAATGACTTAGGGGCAAGAGCATTTACTCATCCTGTAACTAACTATGATTTAACTTCTGAATATGAGTTAGAGCGTTTGAGAGATTCTGTAAGTTTAAGAACAGAAATAGCAGCAGGAACTTTGACAGGGACGTTTGATGGGGTAGCAATTACTTCAGGAGCAATCTTTGACAACTATATGGTTGATTTTGACCGCAAACAAGTTATCACAAACACAACTACTATTGGAACTTTAAGTGGACTTTCTCACACTCAAAACACAGATACAAGTTTGGATTTAGGTGGAGCGAACCCTGTAACAGCAGCTCAAATACTAGCTTTCATTAATAGCAAAGCGCAGATTAACGGTTTAGCTTCATTAGGTGCAGACGGAAGAATACCTGCTTCTCAAATTCCATTAGAAGCAATGGAGTATAAAGGTAACTGGAATCCTGCTACTAATACACCAACTTTAGCTAATACAGACACATTAGCAAGAGGTAATGTTTATAAAGCTACAGTACCAGGAACGGTAGACTTTGGAGCAGGTAACATTACATTTGCCATAGGTGATTTTGCTATTAACAATGGTACTATTTGGGAGTTGTCTAAGAATAGTGATACTACTCAAAAAGGTTCTCAAACTTTATTATTCTCTGAGAATGGTTCTATAAATGGTTCAAGGGATTTGAAGTATGGTAGTATTGTATCTACCGTAACGCAAGCAACTTGTACCTATACAGGGGTTATTAGAGCAATAACTATTAATTCTGCTGATGGCGTAAATGCTACTTACCAAGTAACGGTATCAATTAATGGTTCTGTTGTTACCACCAAAACGATAACTGCTACTGATAAACTAAATGATTTTGCATTAAATCAAGCCATAACAGCAGGGGATAGAGTTAAAGTTAGATTTGTTAAAACTTCTAGCAACATATCTGATTTAAACGTTTGTTTAACCATAATTGAATCTTAATAAATGTCACTATTACTAACTACAACGGGAACAATAGGTACAGTAACTCTAAAAGACTTAGGGAATGCTGCCTTTGTTCATCCTGTTGTAAGTTATGCAATGTTTCCTGAATGGGATTATTTTGAACTAGCGTTAAGTAATAGCTTAGGTACTGCTTTAGATGCAGGATACGTTACGCTTAATAATTCTGGGATAACTATAACTACCTCAACAGCCTTAAAAGATATACAAGCGCAACCTGATATTAACAGCTCAAATGACCCTGCTTTGTATGGAGCAATTTGGGCTATACAAACTTTAAACAATTGCTAACATGAGTCAAGTAGGAGTAGATGTAGGAGCAGGAACATACACCTTTAATAAGGTAACTAAAACCATTACTTTTAGTGGAGTTACATTAACAGATATTTCTGTTATTTCTCCAATATGGAATATAACAAGAGGTGTTACTATTTATAATCCCGCAGAAGTTGGTAAAGGATTTACTTCGTTTAATGGTACTGACTTAGTTTTAGAATTTAATACTAATACAGCAGGCTTTGATAATACAGATAAATTAAAAATCTGTGTTAATACAGGAGCGGTTCAAAACGTAACAGCAACAACTTCAACTGATTCTATGGGCGAATATGCGCCTAATCAAGAAACTGTAGTTGGTGTAGCGAATTTGCAAACAGACCCATCAGGACAGTTGATTACAAGAAGTACAGTACTTACAGATGAAGATTCTTATAGAGATGATTTTAGCGGTGTTGCTTTAGGTGCTGAATGGGTATCTTCAACAGTTAGCACAGGTGCAATATCTGTTGCAAATAGTAGAGTAAGATTAGCGTCAGGAGCAACAAGTGGAGCTAAGGCATCTATAATTAGATTTGGGGATTATTGCCCAATAACAGGAAGATTTACAGCGTCTATATCTCAAAGAGTAGTTAATCAGATAATCAGATTAGGATTTATTACAAGAGATATAAGTGGGAATATTACTGCTTCTGCTTACATACAATTTACAGGAACAAACAATCAACTAATTAACTGTATTTCAGCATCAGGAGTAGCTGCAACAGATATACAAACTACAAGTAACATATCTTTAGTTCAAGGATTTACAACTGCTTCTTTATTATATTATAAAATAGATGTAAGTAATAACCTTGTCACATTTCAAGTTTCAAATAATGGAATTAATTATGTGCCATTAACACAGCACGCATTACATATTCCAGACCCTTATGCAGCTTTAGATTTTGAAGCAAGTATTGATAATACAGGTGCAGCAACTAATACCAATGTTGATGTTGATTTACTATTCATTAATAATATGGATAGATTGCAGATTGACCAAGACTTTAGTGGTGAGCCTATCGCATCCCAATTAATAGGACAGTCAGGGAATGTATATAAAAGCGTAAATGTATCGCCAACAGGGGAGTTAAAAGTAGAATTAGGTGGTAATAATGTAAGTGCTTTTGGTGATATTAACACAGCAGAACTAACACCTGTAATTGGTGGTGATTTTGTTTATGGAATTTTAACAGCAATAGGTGCAACAACAGTAGCTAATACAGGTATTGCCGACACTAACTCAGGTAGGCTAAGACTTCAAACGGGAACGAATGCTGCTGGCGCATCTACTTATTCAAGTGTTAAAACTGCTAAGTATAGACAAGGACAAGGAATAGACGCTGAATTTACAAGGGTGTACGCAACAGGTGTAGCTAATAGTCAACAAGAATGCGGTATGGGTAACTTAACTGATGGGTATTTCTTTGGTTACGTTGGTGCTACATTTGGAATAATTTATAGAAATAGTGGTGTTCAAACATTTATTCCTCAAATAACTTGGAATGGTGATAATTGCGATGGTACAGGCGCAAGTACATTTCTATTAAATCCTTTATTTGGAAATATTTATAGAATAAAATACCCTTACTTAGGATATGGAAATGTAAAGTTTTTTATTCAAGACCCTACAAGTGGACAATTTGTTATGGTTCACATGATACGCTATACTAATTCAAGCGCATCAACGCAGTTAAGCAATCCTAACTTAAAATTTTGGACAAGGAATGTTAATACAGGTAATACAACTAACTTAGTTGGTTTTGTAGGTTCATTTAGTGCTAAATTATCAGGGGTTAGAAAGTTTTTTGGGGCAACAGGGTTTGCTTTTAACAATAAAACAACAGCAGCAAATACTTTACTAAACATATTTACTGTTAAAAATTCTACATCTTTTAATGGGGTAGCTAATGAATCGCTTATCCGTATTACTTCAATTACATTATCTGCAGGTAACTTAGGTAACGATAGATATGGATATTTATTTTTATATAAAAACCCAACATTAGGAGGTACACCATCATTTGTCCCTGACAGCGGTTCAACAGCAGATAATGGTAATACTATTACAAGTGGACAATCTCCTGCAAGCGTAGATACAGCGGGTACAACAATTACAGGAGGCGTGAAAGTTTGGGGAACAAATGGGGTTAATACTTCAAACTCTTTCTTAGACTTAACAGAAATGGATATATTTATTGGTACAGGTGAAACTTTATCAATAGTAGGGTTTACAACAGCAGCAAGTACTTTAAGTGCTGTAATTAATTATCAACTTGACATTTAAAATAAAAGGATATGAGCAATTATTTAAAGGACAATTATTTTGCTAAAGTAGATTTAAGTGTTGATTCCATTACTGGGTTAACACATCAAGTTAGAGCAGTAGGTTTAAATGCAGACGCTACAAGCAAAACAATAACAGTTACATGGCAGTTAGTTTTGTTAAGTAGTACTGGAGCTGTAATGCAAATACTAGAAAGCGGTGCTTATACTAGGGTAGATGATGCGGGAACAGGAATGAAGTATGATGATTTGCAAACTTCGCCCGTTGGCTTAGGTATTAAGCAAATGATTGAAGTAATGGACTTTAGCAAGATAGCTAATGATTTATCCAACTTCCCACAATGTTTAGCTCAAGGATATACTAACCCTTAAATTATACTACTATGAAACACCTACTACAAGATGGAGATGTATTAATCTGTACAAGCGACAGATTCATACCTACAATTATTAAATTAGCTACTAAAAGTAAGTGGACGCACACAGCTCAATACTTTATTAAAGATGGCGTAGAAGGTGTATTAGAAGCTCAAGGAAAAGGTGTTCACTTCTTAGAGTACAACGATTGGGTAAAAAGATACAACTATGAGTATATTATTTATAGACGTAGAATAATTAATATAGACCAACTAAAAGAAAGAGCATTTAGTAAACTTGGTAATACAGGATATGACTATGTTTCTTTTGCCATCAAACAACCTATAAAACTTCTTACAGGTAAATGGGTATATCAAGGAGAGAAGATAGAGGAGAGAGCAATGATATGTAGTGAACTAACAACCTGGACAGAAGGATGGAGAGATTACTATAAAATGACACCTAACATTGTAGAAGAAAAAATGAGATTAAGTACTAGGTATAAATTGGTAGAACAAACAATAAAGTATGATACAACTATCTAAAAATTTGACAGATATTCAAATATCAAAATCATATCAAGCTATTGAAAAAGGTTTAAGAAATAATATAGATCCAGAAGCATTAGAAGCATTGGTTGCATTAGCTGAGAATATATATGAACCACTATTTGAAAATTTCAATACTATTTTTATATTAGATGGTTATATATCAAAAGAATTAAACGATTCACTAGAGTATAAAAAATACGAACAACATACAAGAGGACAGTGTTTAAGTATCGCCTTGAATGCCTCCGGAAGTAATAATCTAAAAAAAGTTTTTGAATACGTAATAAATAATTTAAAATACGATACAATTATTTGGGAATTTGGCAGTATATTTGAACCAGATTGGATTACGATTTCTTATGTTAAAAATAACAATAGAAAAAGAAATCTTATTTCGTATAAAGATCAAAAAGGAAATACTCAATATAGAACATTTTAAACACTTTGTATGAATGGGAATAATAAAATATAGCGCAAAAGATTTAAGCTTATTGGTTCCAGGAGCTAGACGACATACTATTTCAAAATTTGATCAAGATATTGTAGGGGTAAGACCATCAAACATAGATGAAGTTGTATCAAAAATTTATGAAGACTTAGAATTGTTAGAAGCTGCTGCAATTCCAGAAGTAGAAGATCACGAACAAAATACAGATACTAAATTAGACGAAGGCAATGCAAATGAAGTAACAGCTCAAGAAATAAGAGAGTTCATTGATTCAAAAGCACAAGCTAATGGATTAGTTCCTTTAGGTGCTGATAGCAAAATAGACTCTCAATATCTTCCAATTAAAATGATGGAGTTTGAAGGTGATTGGAATGCTTCTACAAACATACCTGCTTTAGCTAACACTGATGTAAATAAGAGAGGTACTGTGTATTTAAACACAGCTTTAGGAACAGTAAACTTTGGTGCAGGAAATATAACATTTGAAGCAGGGGATTGGGTTTACAACAACGGTACAGTTTGGAAGATTCAAGAAAATAGAGATAAAGTAACCTCAGTAAGAGGCGGTGTAGGAGCTATTACAAACGTTCCAATAAGAGTAGAATTTGCAACAAATCCAACTATTAACGATGATATTGCAGATGGCTATCTAAGTGGTGATACTTGGTTCAATACAGTTACCAAAGAGTTGTTTACTTTAGGTGATAACAGTACAGGAGCAGCGGTATGGGCGAGTGGAGGAGGAACAGCTTTAGGTAATATTTTATACGTTTCAACAACAGGTTCTAATACAGACACAAGAGCAACATCATTAGGGAATCTAAGTAAACCATTAACACCCGAACAAGCTCGTTCAGTAGCTTTAAGCGGTGATACTATTCATGTAATGTCAGGCTCATACGCTTTAACCTTAACCACTACAAATGGTTACGCTAAAGATGGGGTAAATTGGGTGTTTATGCCGAAAGCTATATTTTCCAAAACAACAACAGGGGCTATGTTTAATACGGTAGGTTTTAGTGTTGGGTGTTCTGTTTATGGTGATGGTGATTTTTACGGAACGGGAAGTTGTGGTCGTATTTATTATGATGGAATGAGTGCCACAGATTATACGTTTGAAGGAAATATTTGTGAAAATACCGCCGCCGCTTGCCATGAAACAATTTCCACCAATTCAGGAATCCACAATATTAGATTTAAGGTGAGAATAAAATCTACCGCTTCTTATGCTGTACTTCCTTCATTGGGAACTGTTTATATTGATTGTCCTGAGATTATTAGTACAACCACAAACGCTATATATTTGTACCAATGTCAAAAGGTTTTCATTAACGGAAATAGGATTGAAAATTCAACAGGTGGAATAGGGTTAGAAACTTCAAATATTGGTAATGTTGTAATTAATAGTGCATACATAAATAAAGCAAATATCAATACATCTTTAGTTGCTACCTTAACCGTGGCAAATATGGACGCGTTAAAGTTTAACGGAAGCACCTACGGGGTTTTAAAATTAAACGGTCAAACCACGGATTACGAACA
>Ga0315284_10009315_pt1 | contig 14003 bp, 20 predicted proteins | sample YL17G09_16_MG_FD_203696 | JGI IMG/M metagenome (GOLD analysis project Ga0315284, IMG submission 203696) | Sediment microbial communities from Yellowstone Lake, YNP, Wyoming, USA - YL17G09_16 | ecosystem: Environmental > Aquatic > Freshwater > Lake > Sediment | place: USA: Wyoming | collected... | reverse complement strand
CGACTGCACAGGCATGTTCGATTTCCAGCTGAAGGATCAGGGGGGGACCGGCTTCTCCTCGCGCATGACCGTGAGCACGGATGGCGTGAGGATACCCATCACGGGGGATGCTCACTACGCACTCGAAACGTCCACGGGCATCAATATCCTGGCCGGAGGAATGACGGCCCCGTGGGTCGCCGGTGACGGTTCGATCTTGACCAACCTGACCGGGCAGAACGTCACCGGAGTCGTACCCGGCATGTTTACCTCAACAAACACCTGGACGGCGCAGCAGACGTTCCTGAATCAAGTGGACATCTCGTCCTCCCTCGTCTTGAGCGGCGCTGTCGGACCGGCGCAGTATTCCATCGTCGCGTCCACGAGCATCTGGGTCCTAGCCGGGGGCCTACACCTCCCTGGCGGATACATTGACGGGCCGACTTCAGGACCCGTAGGACCGACAGGACCGACAGGACCGACAGGTGGGACCGGCGGTACAGGCGGAGTTGGAGCTGAAGGCCCGACCGGACCCACAGGTGGGACGGGCGGAACCGGCGGGACGGGTGCAGTAGGCCCTACTGGACCAACGGGTCCGACCGGCGGGACGGGCGGAACAGGAGGCACAGGAGCAGAAGGGCCTACCGGCCCCACTGGTCCGACAGGACCAACAGGGGGAACAGGAGGGACAGGCGGAACAGGTGGTACCGGAGGAGTTGGTGCGGAAGGTCCAACAGGTCCGACAGGACCTACTGGTCCGACAGGCGGCACGGGCGGGACGGGTGCAGCGGGACCCACCGGCCCAACCGGCCCCACGGGACCGACCGGCGGCACGGGAGCCACCGGAGATTCCGGCGCAGCTCAACTCAATTCCACGAACACCTGGACCGCTCAGCAGACGTTCTTGAATCAGGTGACAATTTCAACTGGATTAAACGTAACCGGTGCGCTCTGGACAGGAGATATCAGTTCCGGGTCCTGGCATTCCACACCAATAGAAACAACACATGGTGGTACGGGACAGAACTGGTCTGTAATCACGGTTGGCAATGTGCCGTACTTCTCCGCTACCGGAATTATAAGTCCGTTACCTCCGGGTCCGATTGGATCTATTTTGGAAAGCAACGGCGAGGCTGCGCCGAGTTGGATTTCTGGGGTAGCCCTGCTCTCCTCGACCAACACATGGACCGCGCAACAAACATTTCTGAATCCAGTTGATATAAATAACGCGGTATATTTTGGAACCCTCCCGACCAAAAGTACATTCACAGCGACGGGACAATTAAAATTGTCCAACGTGACTACCGCAGAAAGATGGTCAACGGACAGTTGGAGAGTGCCACTCGTATTCAATTCGGGTGGTGGTATGAGGTGGCCCCTATCGAGCAGTATCAGCCGGACTATCTTAAGCGCTGATGGAAATGTATTTTTTGCTCGCTCCACCGCCGATGATAATTCACAGGCGCCTGTCTATGATTATTATTTTGGGGCCGATGGGAGGGCCGTATTCGGGAACACGGCCTATGCCGCGCCGGCAAATTCCACTTTCACGGTCCTCGGAACGATGACAGTATCAAGCGGTTCCTTGACTCTCGACGGAGCAGGAGCGGCGATAAACCTCGGCGGCGTAACCCAGACGATAGGATACGCGCCTGCTTTTGGTTCTACGTCTCCTGTACACTTTCCGTCCATTGCGACCGTGGATTATGTGGGGATAGCCACCGCGACAGTCACACTCAAGGGGGGACGCCCCGCCAGCTTATCTTGGTGCCTGAACACGCTGAACTCTGCCGGCGTCGGTAGAGATTATACGGCAATAATCACCGAAAACGGTGTGTCCATGAGCCCGGACTACTTGCAGTCTAATACCAGCACGTCGAGCGAGATGATGGGATGTTCTCTCCGTATTCCTTCAACCACCGCCGGAGAAAGAAGCTTCGCCATTCTCATGAAATCATCGAACGCCACAGGCGCGCAGACCGCCCGGAATATAAATCTGTCCGTGGTGGAATACTAAATTGAGGTGCCTAGCCATTGTTTTGCTTTTATCTGGCTGCTCTGGAGTCGGTCGCTTCATCGGTACGGAGCGGTTCCGCCACGGCACCTACCGCGTCTACGTCGGGGACGAGGGGGCCGTCTCAAGACACTGTACGAAGATCGTGAAAAACGACGATAGCGGGAAGCCGTTATCGTTCGCCCCTCCGTGCTGCTACGTGTACCCGAGAGCTGCTGGGAAGATGGGCACGATGTGGATCGGTCGCAGGTACTACAAGTGGTGCCGAGAGCACGAAGGCGCACACCAGGAAGGGATGACCAACGAAGAAGCCGGAAAGCTCTATCCGAGGAACCCCTAATGGACCTTGCAGAGCAGTACGCAAAGATATGCTACTGGCTCGTCGGGATCGTAGGATGGATGCTGCTCATCAGGGCCTGCTGGTTGTTCAGCCGAGCCTGCCAGATATACATAAATACCAACGCGTGACAGGGGGGATACGATGACTGCACCGATCGAGACCATATACCCGACAGGGGCGACGTTGTACGCCATCGTCCACCACCCGGATGGCCGCGTGTGGAGCGTCCTCGATGAGGATTGGGAGGCGTACAACTCCGCGCACTGGGCGAACTACGCCGTCGCCATGACGGAGCAGACGCCCTCCGGATACTACCGCTCCGGCTACCCGGCCGGCGCCGCAGAGGCGCTGACGACGGAGGTCATCTACGTGCGGGTCGGGGCATCTCCGGCGATCGGCGACGCCCCGGCGAGCGGGATCGGGCAGAGCCAGGGGACGAACATCGCCGCCGTCGGGCAGGATGCCGGCCTGGCGGACAACCTCCGGGCGGGACTCCTCTCTGAGATCCAGGGCCACGCCGTCGCCGGCACGCTGTCGGTGCGGCAGGCCACGACCGATCTGGATGACACGATCGACAACGTGTACCTGGGCCGCCTGCTGGTATGGACCACGGGAGCTCTCCTCCGGCAGTCCGCAAGCGTGTTGGGATACAATGGGACGACAAGAGTGCTGACGTTTGGCCCGGTGACGAGCGCCCCGACGGCTGGCGACGCTTTCATCATCATATGATCCAAAAGACAGGGCTGCAGAAGTTCGGAGCGCTGGGGAGATCACCGCGTGGGACGCCGCGCCCTCTCCGAACGATCGAGCTGACACTATCCGTCGCCAGAGAGATAGAGGGGGACACCGTCATGGAGTATCAGGAGTTCCAGTTCTGCCAAGTGGAGGACCAGGGGGTTGCACTGATCGCCTCGTTAATAGATCACTTGACGGGGGAGCAACTCGATATCCGATCTGCCACAGATTATAAAATTCGCCTGGGATACCCTGGCGGGATATCGCGGGACTTCGCCGCCCAATTTCTGACTGACGGAAGCGACGGAAAGCTCGTCTATACAACGATGGCCGGAGACCTAGATCAAGCAGGTGAATACGCGATACAGGGCGTCATTACGATGGGAGGACTTATCAGGTCGAGCGATGTCGCCTTATTCGAGGTGCGGGAAAATATCCCGACGCCGGTTGCGCCATAAGGAAATCATGGAATACTTAGCGTCATCCATTTTCGCCCAGGCGTTGCAACGCACCTCGATAGCGGGGGCCGTCCTCGTCGTCACCGTCCTCGGCGCCGTAATCCTTGCCTTCACCTACATCAAGTCCCGCATCGAGGCAGCGCATCAGGCGGCCGATCTCCGCGCGCAGGCGCTGGCACAGGAAGTCGCTACGAGGACGGCCGCCGGCCAGTCGCTGCTTGCCGAGGTACGCGAGACTCGGCAGCAGCTCCTCGACTGCCTCGCCCGCGACACCCGGGAAAAGAACCGCCTAGCCCGAACGCTGGGTTCCCTCTGCGCCGAAAACCACGCCCAGGTAAAGGTACTCGATTGCATAAAAGCATCGCTGGACGCCCATAACCGGGAGTCAGTCGCCCGGCACGAGTCCATAAAGGAGGAGCTTATCCGCGTGCAGGAGAGGAGGGCTTGATGGGCATAGACTGGAAAGCAATCGCGGAGTCGCTTTTTCTGCGGCCACCGCCGGGCTCGGCCGCGCCGGCGCTAGGAGGCGGCGTGTCGGTGCCACTCGGGTCGGGATATGACAGGCAAGTGGATATCGCCACCGCCGTCGCCACGCTCACGCGCCTCCAGCAGGAGGCCGTCGCCTTATTCCCGGCCGCCGGCTCCGAGACGTACTGCAACACGGGCCTCCAGCACGTCGCCAAAAGGCTGGGATGCCATGATCTTGACGGACTCGTGGCCACGGAGATGGTCCGCCGCGCGGCGGCGCTCCCGGGCTGGCGGCAGGACACATGGGAGCGCGCTGTGCGGCACGCCCAGCAGGGCGGACTGGCTTTCCTGGGACTCGAGGGGTACCCGCACGGGCACGTAGCCAGCGTGGCGGCCCTCCCCATGGAGCAGAGCGGCACCTGGGGATGCTCCGTGCCTATCCTGGCCAATGTCGGTAAGCCCCCGAACGGCTTCAAGCGTGCCAGCCAGTGCTTCCTGCTGGTGGAACGTCCTCTGATCAAGACTTTTCTGTGGGGGGATTCCGGATGAGAAACGGGGAGCGCGCCCAGGCGGTCATCTCCGAATTCGCCGCCCGTTATTTCTTCGCGGTGGCAGAGGAAGACGGCGAGGTGCACGTCGGAATGTCGGATGCCGAATTCGCCCGCAAGATGCTCCCACGCCTGGAAGATGCTATCAGCCAAGCCGAACATCATGCTGGCCAGAACGCCAAGCGGGATGCGCCCCCCAGAATACCCCCAGAAACGCAGGAGCCGGTAGAGTGACTTGGTACTTGGTCCTCAGCATCGGCCTGGCTTGCCCGGGCGGCTGGTTCTCGGGGCTCGTCCCGCAGGCTGTCCGGCCCTACATCTGCGCTAAAAAGCCGCACGCGGATATTTTCCCGCGAAATACGGACGCATATAAGCGCCTACGTGAACTCGGACCGGATACTCTCCTGCTGGAGTGCCGCGGTCTCAAGTGCCAGGAGGTCGAGGTTAAATGGCGGCAAGTGGTGGATATCAAGGGGGAAAAATGAAGTGTTCTATCTTTGCCGGCGCCCTGCTCTTGCTCAGTTCAATGGCAGCGGCATGGGTATCGAAATACACCATGACGACCAAAGATCGAGCAGAAATAAGCATAACCGAGACACAGACCGGCTCGGTCTTATGCGTGGACTCCTCATGCGCGAACTTGACGAATGATGAGGCAGGGAATGTTGCGCTACGGTTGCGCCCCGCACCCGAACCAGATCCGGAATTCAAACGGGTATTGGATGAAATAACCAAGACAGCGCGTGGTTGCGAGGAAAACCGATTCATCGAGGCGGGAAAACGTGCTGTGGAGAATACAACCAGGGCAATTAAGTAATTGATTAGGAGGGAAACAAAAATGAAGCATTCTATCCTTGCCGTTGTCTTGCTCCTTTCTTTCCAGGGATGCGCTTCATTTAAGGGCAAGGGAACCGCTTCCTGTAATTTCAAGCCCGGTATCAAATATTATTACATTGATTCTTGGAAACAAGACCCAACGGCTCAATGTGCCTTTACGCTTGAAGTCCCATTGCGACGAGCAGCACAGGCTAAAGATTTAGCCGCCGCATTTGCTGTTATGCTCAATGCCTCACCCACGCCGGAAGGCGCACAACCCATGAAAGTTGAATTGAAAATACAGAACCCGGAGATAAAATGAAACGCTCAATCCTTGCCGTTGTCTTGCTGTTCTCTTTCCGGTCTCTTGCCGCCGCCGCGTCGTACTTCCGCCCGATCGATATCCACAGGCCCCAGATGGCCGCCGTCACGCTGCTAAATGTCAGCGACCGGGCTCTCTATGGATCGCTCGTCGACGTCGCGCTGATCACGCACTCAACTGTGGACGGGACGATTATCCCCGCGTTCTTGCGCGAGTACGTCCCGCCAGCCGCGTGGACGCCGCTGCAACTCGGGGTGGGCGGCTCGCTGTCCGGTAATATGCTCATGCACATCGGGTCTTCGTATAACATCGGCGCCGCGCTCGCCACATCGATCATCAGAATCGCCGGGCAATCGGCGACCCCGGCTGGGAAGGGCATCGCGGCTCTCTTCAGCGATGGGCTTGCCCTCGGCGGCGCCGGAACCGCAGGATTTTATATGGGCATCGGGATCGCCGGGATGCCTGTCGTGGACGGGCACTTTCAGAGCCTGCCCGCCATGTTTCCCGGGCAAGGCATAGGTCCCCTCCTACAAAACGCGAGCAAGTACTCGCTTGGACTGACCTTCCGCTGTAAGTAAGGAGCCTCTATGATCATCAACCTCAACACTGTAACGGCCGCCATCTCCCAGCACCCTTTTTTTGTGCTGGGCGGCGGAGCCGCGACTATCCTAACCAGCCTTGCCTGGTGGGCGCTCGTCAAGTACATGCCGGCTATCATAGTCGGGCATGTCATGTCCCATATCGACCTGTCCCTCCAGGGGAAAAAAGCGGATGGTCGGCCCATTGCGGACCCGGACGATCGGCTCTTAGTAGCGCGTGTTTTCGCCGCCCTCGTGGAGTGGGCGGAGAAGAAGATACCGGACGACGGCCTTGGTCCGCAGCGGTTGCAGCTCGTGCTGGCGAAAATATACTCGACGGCAGGACTGCTCCCCATCATTGGCCCGCGGATCGCGGCGGGCCTGCGCGCGAACGAGCCCATGCTCATCGAGTTCATCAACGCTCTGGTGAAAAAGATGAACGACCGGCTGCAGAAGGATGTGCCGCCAACGCCTGTTTCGCCGCCAAGGGGCGCGCCATAGTACAAACGGCTCGGCGCGTATTCCGTACGTTAGTGGACAGGTGCAGATGCAAGCCTCTCCGACGGACGGCCCCTGTGCAGATCGTGTGGGATCTTGTCCGCAAGACGCTGATTCGATTGCGCGTTCTGATGTAAGACGGGCCCTATTTTAGGCGGCCCGAAGCCTCCTAGCCGCCGGCGCCCCGGGTTTTCCCTGCCCGGGGCGCTTTCTTGCCTATTTTTGGAGTCTATTAAGGAAACCTTTACTGTAAGGACTTATGTAGTTACCGCTTTTCTTCTATTGTAGAAGAAGAAGAAGAAGAAGAGAGAAGAGGGATAACAATAGGATAAACCGGTAACTACATAAGTGCTTACAATAGACGTTTAATGTGTCCTTAATAGTGAGCGGTAGAAAAATCCGACATCCGGATCTTTGGTTATGACGCTTGACATTCCGCTAAAAATTTTCGATAATATCACACCGGAGCAGAGAGTAGTATGCGGGCAAGAAAATCAACGGTCGATATTGACGGGGGAATCCTCCGCCTGCAATTTCCTTATCACCCAAACTACGTCTGCAATGTACGCCTCCTCGACGTGGCCAAGTGGGACCCCCTCGCCAAAGAGTGGCGCATACCATACTCAAAGGACGCCCTTGACCGGATCAAGAAAATATTCGTCGGGGTGGAAATGGGCGCCGGCCTCGCCGGACTCGGCGGGGACAGTGCAGAAAACACCGCCGCGAAGGCTGAGAAGAGATATCTCTGCCGGGCGCAGAATGCCCGAGTCGCCGGTTTTACGTTCGCCACTGAACCGTTCTGGCACCAGAAGGTGTCGTTTAATTTTACGCGGGCACTTCCACAGGCCGGCCTATTTCTTGAGATGGGCCTCGGGAAAGCGAAGATCGCGATTGACCTCGCAACTTGGCGCTACAGGGAGGGGCAGCTTAAGCGCGTACTTATAGTCTGCCCGAACTCCGTTCTGTCCCAGTGGGCGGTCGAAATAAATAAACACGGCGGGGCGGACTTCAAGAAGCATGAGACGCTGAAGGGAGGCTGCAGGGATAAGATCGCGCAATGCCGGGGGATCATCACGGACCGCTTCGCCGGGTTCGTCCTCGTCAATTATGACGCGCTCCTGAATATGTACGCCGATCTTGCTGATATCCAGGGATCGGACGCGCGGCTTTTCGATATGCTCGTACTGGATGAGTCCAGTATGATAAAGCACGCAACATCCAAGCGCAGCAAGATATGCTGGAAACTTGGACGCACGGTGATGTACAGGAATATTCTGACCGGGACGCCAATAACACAGAGCCTTGAGGATATATTCAGTCAGTACCGCTTCCTCCGGCCGGAAGTGTTCGGCGTGTTCTCCACGGCATTCCGCGCCCAGTACCTTATTATGGGGGGTTTCGAGAATCGTGAGATCGTCGGGTATCGCAACATAGACGGCGCCCTCAAGAAGATATACCAGTACGCCATCCGGTTCACCAAAGATCGATGTCTCGACTTGCCGCCGAAAGTTTACGAGTTCCGCAGCGCTAGGATGGACGACGACACGAGCAGAAAGTACAGGCAGCTTGAAAAGGAATGCGTCGCCGAGTTCGACGGAGGCATGGTCACGGCGCCGCTGATGCTGACGCGGCTGATGAAACTGAGCCAACTTACGGGCGGTTTTATTTATGAGGCGGGGAGCGATGGAAAGAGAATCGCCACGCACCGCATGCCGAGAATCCCAAAGATCGAGGCGCTTGAGGAAGTGCTGGATGAGGACCCAGGGCGTAAGGTCATTATATGGTGCCGGTTTACGGAGGAGCTTCTCCTCATACGCAAGGCACTCGACAGGCGCGGCGTCCGGCATGTTTCCATAGCGGGTGACATCAGCGGCCCGGAGCGCGGTGCGGCCGTCAAGCAATTTCAGGAGGACCCGGGCACGCTGGCCTTCGTGGGACAGGAATCCACCGCCGGCCTTGGGATCACACTGACCGCGGCGAGCCTGGTTATATACTACTCAAATGACTACAGCCTGGAGCATCGGCTCCAGACGGAAGACCGCTGCCACCGCATCGGTCAGACAAAATCCGTGACATACATCGATATCCTGGCCGAGACGAGTGGGGGAGGGAAGACCATCGACCATGACACGCTGGCGGTGCTGCGCGGGAAGAGCCGCTTTGCCGGTGAGATATCGCGGGCGCTGATGCAGAAAATGACGATGCGGCAGGCGCCGCCGAGCGAAAAGGTTGCGGTAACAAAAGCGCTGGCGCGAGCCCAGGTTGGAGATGACCCGGACATTATTTCCGAGCAGGAGGTGTTTTAATGCCGAAAGTATGGATCGTCAGCGATAACGGTCACGATTTTTCCAGGGCCGCCGAGTTCGGGGACAGCACCTTTCTATTTGCCAAGGACGAGAAGATCAACGTCTTCGCCACAGATGCCTTGGCGCTGGACATACAAACAAAACTCGCCGGTGCGGCGCCTGCCGATTTCCTCATTCCGACCGGCAACGCCGTAGCAAATTGCATAGCCTACGCGCATCTCATGATGGAATTCGGGCAGGTGAACGTCCTGATTTATTCTTTTCGTGACGCGACCTATGAGTTAAGGACGATTCGTGACACAGAGGGTTAAATCGAAAGTAGGAGGGAGGAGAGAGTATGTCTGATAAGGAAGTTGCACCGCCGAGGGTGTTGATTACCCTGGCGCGGAAATTCGACCAGGCCGAAAGGGACGCCCAGCGTCTTGAGGGTCTTTTGAAGGCCGCCAAGGAGGCGCGCCGTTTAGCGGAAAAGATACTCGTAGACGAGATGGTTACACAGGACGTGGAGTCAATGCGCGTCACAGGACTGGGTCTGCTTAGGCGGCAGGTGTGCGTGTACCCCAACTACACGGACAAGGACGCATTCGGGGCATGGCTCAAAAGGCGCAAGAGCCTCGCATGGCTGTACACAGTATCCGTCAACGGGTCCAAGCTCAAGGGGTACGTCCGCGAGTTGTTGGAAAACGGAAAAGCGCTACCGCCTGGGATCGAACCATACATGCAGCAGGAAATACGGAGGACACAATGAGGAGGGAAACAATGACGAGAAAGATCGAGACGCAGAAGGGACGGGGTGCTCCGACGGCCGCCGCACAGGCACTGGTATCTGTGGTGAATCCGGCAGGGACGACGGCAATCGCCGCGCGTCCGGCAGGGAAGGCGAACATGACCAAGATCATGGGGAAGGGCTTCGAGAACCTCTCCCGTGAGGATATCCTCCTACCGAGGATATTGCTGCTCCAGGCGCAAAGCCCGCAGGTAATGGAGGCGGACGAACGCCCCGGCACGTTCTACCTGAACCTCTCGAATAAGGGGCTCGGTGAGAAATTCGTCATCACACCGATCCTGCACTACCGGAGCCGCATCAAGTGGGTACCCCGCGATGACGGCGGCGGCATCGACTGCTCCGCCCAGGATGCCAAGCGGCCGTCCGACACCAAGTACGCGGCCGCCTGCGCCGACTGCAAGTTCAAGGACTGGAACGACAAGGCGGAGAAGAAAAAGGACCAACAGCCTGAATGCGTAATGTACGACAACTTCGTGGTCCTCCTCGGGAATGAGACGGAACCCGTGATTCTGTCCATGTCGAAGAGCTCGGCCAAGGTGGCCAAGAAGTTTTACTCCATGGCGGCGCTCAAGGGGGGAAACTTCTTCGACCACGCCTACGAGCTCAGTATCGTCAAAGAGAAGGCCCCGACCAGCGAGACGTACTACAACTACGCGGTCAAGGACATCGGCCGGAAGACGGACGAGAAGCGGCGTGTCATCTGCGATCAAATCTGGGGGAGCCTGTCGAACGCCACCGTGCGCGGGGTGATGGAGCACCCAGAGGGAGAAGCCGGCGCATCGGGAGGGGAAAGGGCTCCCTACTAGAGCGCCAGCCGAGTTGGGAGGGGCCTCGGCGTGGAAAACCCTCCGTAATTTCGGACTTTCGCAAGGAGGCCGTATGGAAAACAAGGTAAGCTGCCCGAAATGCGGGTGTATTTTCGACGTCGCGGGTGCCGTGGAAGGCCGCGTCCGGAAGGAAATCGAGGAGGAGTTCGCCCGCAAGCAGACAGAGAGCTCCTCCAAATTCCAACGGATGCAGGAAAATCTGGAGGCGGACATGTCCGCCAAGGTCAAAGGGGAGATTGACCGCGCGCGGACCAAGGCGCTCGCTGACGGGAAGGCGCAGGCCGGCGCGGAGTTGGCGGACCTCCAGGAGCAGCTCGTTTCCCAGAGGGACCGCCTGCTGGCCGCGCAGAAGGCGGAACTTGATCTGCGCCGGCGGCAACGCGAGCTGGAAAGCGCGCGAGAGGAATTCGAGTTGGATGCGACCCGCAAGCTGGATGCAGAGCGCTCCAGGATACGTGATGAGGCATCCATGGCGGTATCTGCGCAGCACACCCTGAAGCAGGCCGAATGGGACAAACAGCGTCAGGAGCTGCTTCACCAGGTCGATGAAATGCGGCGCCGGGCGGAGCAGGGGAGCCAGCAGGCACAGGGAGAGGTGTTCGAGCTGGCCATCGAATCGGCGCTGCGGGATGCGTTTGCGCAGGATACCGTAGAGCCGGTGGCCAAGGGCGTTTTGGGGGCGGACGTGGTCCAGTGTGTACGGACGGCCTCCGGGGCGGTGTGCGGGACCATCGTCTATGAGCTCAAACGCACCAGGACCTATAGCGAGGGGTGGCTGCCGAAATTGCGTGACAATCAGCGGGAGGCTAAGGCCGATTTGGCCGTGCTGGTGACGCACGCTCTCCCGGAGGGCATCAAGCGGATCGGGCAGCGAGATGGCGTGTGGGTGTGCTCCCCGGAGAGCACCATCGAACTGGCGACCGTGCTCCGCGCGTCCCTCCAGGAAATCGCGCAGGCACGTCGGGCGCATGTCGGCAAACAGGGGAAGGCCGAGGCGGTCTGGGATTACCTCGGCGGGGTTGAGTTCCGCGGCCGCGTGCAGGGGCTGGTGGAGGCGCTGGTAGGAATGAGGGAGAGCACGGACGCCGAACGCCGCGCCATGGAAAAGATGTGGGCCAAACGCGAGAAGGAGCTGTCACGGGCCATGGTGGCGACGGCGGGGTTCTACGGTGACATCTCCGGCCTGGGCACATCCTTGCAGGAGATACCGCAATTGACGCTGGGGACATAGGGGGTGTGGATGCCGGGGAATCGTCGGCAGCAGGACGCGCAGACATGCGCAGGACATACAGCATGGGGGTGATAAGATTCCGCTGAAGGCGCCCTTCCCGTATTTCGGCGGGAAATCCGCCGTTGCCGACAAAATATGGGAGGCTTTCGGCGCAGTTGATAATTATATAGAGCCATTTTTCGGCTCAGGCGCAGTCCTGTTAGCGAGACCGGGCTGGGAACATGGTGTGCGGTTCACCGAGACCGTGAACGATGCCGATGGACTCTTGGCGAATTTCTGGCGGGCACTGATGGCCGACCCGGACGGTGTAACCAAGTATGCAGACCTTCCCGTCATCGAGCAGGACCTGGAGGCCCGACATTTATGGATCGTGAATCATCGGCAGGAAATAACTGATGGACTCAACGACCCGGACTTCTTCAATGCAAAGGCAGCCGGATGGTGGGTATGGGGTGCATCGAGTTGGATAGCCGGCGGTTGGTGTTCCGGCAAGGGACCGTGGGTGTGGGACGAGAACAAACGCATTGTTAATTCCAGGGGACGCCCGGACCTGGGGGCCGGGAAAGTAGTGAATCGCCAATTCCCGCACCTTGGGGACGCTGGGCAAGGAGCGCGTCGCAAACTCCCGCACCTTGGGAGCGATGGGGGCGGAGTGAATCGCAAACTCCCGCACCTTGGGAGCGATGGGGGCGGAGTGAATCGCAAACTCCCGCACCTTGGGGGCGATGGGCGCGGAGTGAATCGCAAACTCCCGAACCTTGGGGATGGTGGAAACGCATTACGTAATTACCTCGCGACGCTTTCTGACAGACTCCGTTGGGTGAGGGTATGTTCAGGTGATTGGTCCCGGATAACAGGTCCTACCTGCACCGTCAAGCATGGGATTACCGGGGTGTTCCTGGATCCACCATATTCCGTGGCGGCCGGCAGGGATATGCGCTGCTATGCCATCGACTGCGGAGAAGTGGCGCATGATGTGTGTGCATGGTGCGAGGAGTGGGGCAGGGATAGCGGGATGCGGATATGCCTGGCCGGTTATTCCGGGGAGGGACACGAGGGCCTCAAGGACATCGGCTGGCGGGAAATGAAATGGACGGCCGCCGGCGGATATGAAAATCAGACCAAGGGCGCGCCATCCGGGAATCGCCGGCGAGAATGCCTCTGGTTCTCCCCCGCATGTTTGGACAACGACCTGAAGTTATTTTAAATGAAATCAACAAGATAATCTTGATAGAAAAAATTTCACTCGACAAAAGACGCGCAACCTGTAACAATAACAACATGCAGTCCCCCGGCTACAAGAAGAAGCAACTTTGCGGTGCGTCCGTTATCTACCTGTGCGGTCGGGGGACTGCCGGATACAACGGATGCACCGCTCATTTTTTGCATGGAGGATAGCATGAACCCCTTCTCCTGGTGCCAACCCGGCTGGAACCTGCTTGAGCCGCGGGCGGTCCAGGCCACGAGGGTATCGCGCATTCTGGCCTGGGCCGTTGTCTGCATCACCCTAGCCCTCGGAGCCGTGTATGGGACCGAGTGGGCGGCGAAGGGATTTCGGGTTGAACGATTTGGCCCCGGAATGATGCTCGGGCAGATGGATATGGGGAGGCGGGATGGGACAGCCATCATGGCAATTCGGGGCGTCGTGAATAAATGTCCCGAGGCGCTCAACAGCCAGTGGCCGGTGAAAGACCGGCCCTCTCCACATTCTTTCGTCTTCGGCGACGGAAAAACCCGGTAACAAAACAGGCCGCATACCAATCCTTCCTGCGACGATGACGCCGAGAGAAGAAGAAGAAGCGATGCAACATTATGGTCTTTGATTTCGATAAGGCAAGAGAAAATGCGCATGATATCAAGTACGAATTCGAGGGCTCTGGCCGGAAGCACCCTGTCTTCCGCTTCTGCGACAAGCAAGGGGCGTATATTTGTGAAGTGCGTTACGGCGATGCTTCGGCGAACGCCCTGCAGCGGGGACTATGGGCTAACACGAAGAACGCCGGGGTGTGACTCTAGTCACATGCTCTAGGTCCTTATTGGGTCTTGACAGGCGTCTGGGCCCCCGGTATACTATCAGTGTGCAGCAACCCGGCCAG
>Ga0315284_10009313_pt1 | contig 14004 bp, 14 predicted proteins | sample YL17G09_16_MG_FD_203696 | JGI IMG/M metagenome (GOLD analysis project Ga0315284, IMG submission 203696) | Sediment microbial communities from Yellowstone Lake, YNP, Wyoming, USA - YL17G09_16 | ecosystem: Environmental > Aquatic > Freshwater > Lake > Sediment | place: USA: Wyoming | collected... | reverse complement strand
GATGCCGACGTGGCGTCGCTGCGAGGGCGCCGGGGGGAACAGGTCCAGGCAGGCGCCGAGCGTCATCTGGAAGCGGTGTCGGAGGAAGAGGCGCGCCGGGCGCGGCTGACGCCGGAGGCGATAAAGAGGCTCCGCGCACGGCTCGGCCTGACGCAGGTCCAGCTTGCGGCGCTGCTGGGAGTGACCGGGCCCGCGGTTGCCCAGTGGGAGATGGGAACCAGTGAGCCGCGGGGCAGCAATCGGGCGGCGCTCGTGGCGGTGCGGAGGCTTGGGCGGCGCGAGGTCAGGCGGCTGCTAGGGGCGGCGGGGGAACGGCCAGTCATCCACAGATGAACGCGGATGGACACGGATTGCCGCCTTCGGCGGTAACGGCCGAACCACTGAGACGCGAGGAGGCGCAGTGGTCTGGTTCAGAGCCGCGGGTAGAAGCGATCATGCACGGCCGCCAGGTCGAGGCGGGCGGCGGTGTCGTCGGAGACGGCGTTGTTGCGGTCCACCTCTTCCGCCCTTCTCATGCCGATGATGGCGACATCCACTAAGGGGTTCGAGAGCACGTAGTTCAGCAGGAACGCGCCGAGATCGGCCTCTGAGAGCTGGGGGAAGGCGCGCTTCATCAGCCGCTGGAAGATGCCGCTGGTCATGGGACGCATGATGACGATGCCCATCTGCTGCGCTTCCGCTTCACGCATTGCGCCGCGCTCGTTGATGAAGTCGCAGGCGCCCTGATACATGACGTTGTAGCGAATCTGCATCACGTCGAAGGCGCCGGTGGCGATGAGGTGGGAGACGCCGCCGGAGGGCAGCTCGGCGGTGAAGCCGAGGAAGCGGACCTTGCCCTGATCGCGGAGCTTGCGGAATGCATCGAGGCCGCCGCGGTTGAGGACGGTGTCGAGTGCGTCGGGGGGATAGTCGCCGCCGTGGAACTGGATCACGTCAATGACGTCGGTCTGGAGGCGGCGGAGGCTCTGCTCGACGCTCGCGGTCACGCTCTTGCCGTCGTAGTCGCTGACCTTGGTGGCGACGACGCACTCGGCGCGGCGCTTGCCGATGACGCGGCCGAGGATCTCCTCGCTGATGCCGTTGCCGTAGCCGGGGGCGGTGTCAATGTAGTTGAGGCCGATGTCGAGGGCGTGGTTGAGGGCCTCGATGATAGTGGCCTGCTCGCGCTCGCCGGCCGGGTCCCACTTCTCCATGTAGTTGGGAATCCCGACCTGCGCGCCGCCGAAGCCTATCTCCGACACGCGCAATCCGGTGCGACCGAGAGTGCGGTATTGCATTGAGGGGCCTTTCGTGGTAGGTACGGGCTATTACGGCTCACTGGGGGATTGCCCTGCACCCAGACGAGGAACGGCCCAACGAGGAAGGGAGCAATGCGGCCGAGGATGCCTTTTGCTCACTCCAGGCGGCCGCGGAGACGCGCCCTAGACGGTTGACTGGTGTTCCTCGTCGGAACCACCCGGCGCGAACAGGCTGTCCGGCTCCAGGAGAATGACGGGCGGATCGCGCTGCGGTTGGGCGGCGGCCTCCCGGATCTCGTTGGGAAAGCGACCAAGCGTGACCTCGTAGAGACGCCATGCGCCCAAGTCACGGCTAAGCTGAGCGTGCGCATCTAGCTTCTGCACCGACAGCGACTGCCCTCCCTCCGTGCACTCGCAGACGACCACCCGCCCGCTCCAGAAACCGACTACGTCCACTTCACGATGGCGTTGCGTGATCCCCGCGCCGGGTATCGCGGCAAGGCCGGGGAGATGCCTGCGTAGAGCGAACACCGCAAGAGCATGGAGAAGCACCCCTTCAGTCACCGCCTCCGACACGAGGGGCGCTAGGCGGTAACGCCACTGGGCATCTAGCGGAATCAGCGACTTCCCACGGCAGACGGGGCAGCAGGCCGACTCGTCCAGACCTGAGAGCTCCACAAAGAACCCTGTGTCGCACTCCTGGCAGGAAGCATTGAACCCGCGTTGCAGCGCACCGGACTCCGTCAGTACCTCCAACAGGGAAAGGGGGTCCGCGCAACCAGCCTCTCCCACCATTCTCATCAGGTCGCTGTGCTGGTGAGCCGCAGATCGAGCGTCGTAGGCTGCCCTGGGAGCCGACCGCTCACGCTTGGCCATGTTGTGCAGCAGTAGGCAAGCGGGAAGGCTGGCCAATCTGTCCGCAAGGGAGGGAACTCCGTATCGGTCCACCAGCCGCTGCGCCAGGCGATGCTTCCGCTCAAACCTGACGTCAAGCCCACGAGACCTCAGGTGATCCGCGATCAGTTCCTCAGTTCGAGGGAACCTCACTTGGACAGTGTGGGCCTTGGGCTGGACGAATATCGCCAGCGAATCGGGGGTCAGCCGGGCCACCTCCTCGGTGTAGAGATTGGTCGAGGTCCGACCGCTCCCGATGGGGAGTCCGTCTGCCTTGAACTCGACAACCACCCGGCCGGACGAGTACTGGTTCACGTTTTCGTCCGGAAACGCCAAGTCACAGAGGGCCCGATCACCGTGGAATACCAGTGCTCTGGGTTCCTGCTCTCCCCGCCATGATATACGACTTGGCCAGAGGCTCGCGAGCGACTCAGTGTGAGCGCGGACAAGAGCGCCCTTTGGCAGTTCCCCGCTCGGGGAAGTCCCGTCGGAGAACAGAGGATCAGCGTTCTCGACCGCCTTGGCCTCCAGCTCGCAAGCAAGCTCCGTCAGCCTGTCCGGCTGGATCGACGCCGAGACCAGCAGCAGGGGCACGGGATGCTCGGCGCGCCACTCCTCACTGACCCGTAGCCATCTCGCCGTGCTCAGGCTGCGCCACGCTCGTCCGGGCCGGCCTGCGAGAAGGTCGGACGCGAGCTGCCACCCGACGAACCCCAGGCGTGGAGAGATCGCTCTGAGCGACCAGTAGAGCAGGAAGTCCTGTACTGACTCTGCCTCGCTTACGACGACCACTCGGCCCGCCGCTGGTGGTGCTGCCAGAACAGGGCTCAAGAGGACATCGGTCGCCTCCAACGGGGTGGGCTTTGGCCGCCTGCCGCTCCGGCCCCACAAGAAGTCCAGCTCGTCAGCGTGTTCGAAGACCGTGAGCAGTGCGTCGCGTTCGGGCGCAGTGCGATCAATCAGGCCTCCCTCAGGGGCCCTGGTATTGCCATAGCATGCATAGATATGTAGTCGGTAGCTCGGCACGGAGACAGGGTCGGGTGGCCACGTGAAGGCGTAGTGCCCTCCTGTTCGCCAGAAACGGGCGGGCTGCAGGTTCCACTGCGCAAGCGCAAGCTGGGCCGACTCCGCTTCCGGGCCCACTGACAGCGATAGCCAGTAGGCAGGCGTAACGTCCGACGCCGCGGCATTCCTGCGTTCCAACGGAAGACTAAGGAAGTCGCCCATGATGTCAGGGTCGTACACACGCAGGAGCCCTCGCCAGTCCGACCATATCTCCGAGCGTGTCGTGGGGACGGGGAGGAAGCGAATGCCGCCCGGATAGTCGCAGGCAAACCGGGCAAACGCTCTGCAGTGGTCCTCGCGCGCACCGTCCACAACCACGGCCACACGCGGCGCGCGCATAGTCAGTTCAGCTACTGCGGGACGACCGAGACTCGGCATCTCCCCTCTACCTCATGGCGCAGTCGGTGTCTGCGGGCCGCGGACGTGCATGACCTCGTTACCTTCTGCGGGTGCCTCAGCTGGACCTGCTCAGCCACCATGGACCCTTGACGCGAGTGCGAGGCCCACTCGGGCAGTCGCATCGCCGGGGTGGGGCGGTTCGAACGGCATAGCAACCCCACCCTTGCCAGACTGCCCTTCGACCTAGCTCAGGGTGAACGGCAAGGGCGGGCTACAAGCAGTGAGGGCAGGAGACACGCTCCTGCCCCACGGAGGCGGTGGCAGAGGCAAGCCCCTGCGCAGGGCTGCCGCAGGCTTCACGAAGCCTGCGTTGGCGGGGTTCGGAGACCCCGCCCTACAGAAGGGCGCACTGCCATGCGCCCTTACGACGGCAACGGCCGGCGGCGCTGCTTCGCATGGCCGCCCTACAACAACAGCCGGGGCATGGTGCGTTTGGGGGAATGGTGAGGCGGGCAAGAGTAGTGTAGCCGAGGCGGTGGCCGCAGGGGCTGCCGCCTCGTTCAATGGATATGGGGTTTGTAAGACGATGAGCGTTCGGAGTGAGGTCGAGGAAGAGGCGGGCATGGGTATGCCCGCCCCTTCGACTCCGCTCAGGGCAGGCCTACAGCCTGCGCCGGAGCCTGCTTTGCCAAGGCTACGGGGCCCAAGCTGGCAGCCGCAGGTGGCGCGGCGGAAGAAGATACAGTTCTCGCTGTGGGTGATCGTCGTTGCGGTCATCGTGGGCGGGTTGTGGTGGCCGCTGCTGGGGTTCGTGGTGCCGATTGTGATGCTCACCGGCATCATCGGCGGGTTCTACAAGGGGCGGTATGTGTGCGGCTGGCTCTGCCCGCGGGGCGCGTTCCTGGAGCGAATCCTGAAGCCGATAAGCCCGGAGCGGCCGATATCGCAGTGGCTGCGTAGGCCGGCGTTCAGGTGGGGGGTGTTCGCGGCGCTGATGGGATTCATGGTCTTCCAGATCAGTCAGAACCCGGGAGATGTCTACCACTGGGGCCGCGTCTTCGTGCGCATCTGTATCATCACGACGGGCATCGGCGTGGTGCTGGCGATAGCGGTGCACCCGCGGACGTGGTGCTCGTTCTGCCCGATGGGGACGATGCAGAGCGCGGTGGGGGGAAGCCGCGCGCCGCTGATGATGGCGGACGGGTGCGTGGAGTGCCGAACGTGCGAGCGGGCGTGCCCGATGAACCTGATGATCGTGGGGCAGCGGCAGGAGGATGGTCGAGTGGCCGCCCCTGATTGCTTGAAGTGCGGGGAGTGCGTGGTGGCGTGCCCGAAGGGGGTGTTGAGCTTGTAGGGGAACGGCCGCGCCACGAAGGCACAAAGACAGGAACGAACGGAGAACGGCCTTTCACCGCAAAGGCGCAAAGGACGCAAAGGGCAGGAGCCGAAGCTCCTGCCCAACGGGTCGCCTACCCTAGTCGTCGCTCGGCAGCCAATGCGGGTCTTTACGGTAGCGCGCGACCTCGCCACGCCCACAAAGGCCCACAGGTGCGCTCTCGTGTGTCCTGGGAATTCGAGTTGCCGACAGGCAGGCAAAAGCGGGCGGTCGCGTGAGGGGCTGAGAAAGTTTACGCGGGGGCTTGACACGGCGGCGAACGTTTGCTAAGATGGAGGCGTGGAGGCGAGATATGAGAGCCGGAATCACCGCAAGTGAGATGGGCGCGAGAGGGCAGGCGATGGAGAAAGCTCGGTTCGGCGACGAGGAATACCGGCGCCAGCGAGCTGAGCGCGGGCGCCTCGGCGGTCGCGCTAAGGCGGAGGCGCAGTTGCTGCTTGCGGAGGTCACCCTTGCGGTTTTCAACATCGTGGTCCGAAGGGCGCTGATCGAGAATGTCCATGAAAATGAGATCATCGCCGGATTGACGCCGGAGCATATCTGCGCCGAGATGAAACGACCGGCGCCGAGTACGGCGATCGAGGCGGCTCCCATACAGCTGGCGATCATCCGCGCGCTCGCCGCACTGCCCGAATTGCTGAAGCCGGTGCACATCGCGATAGACGAGATGAAAGCTAAAGAGAGAAAGGTTCCACGATGACTACACCCAATGAGCGGCTGTACGATGCACGAGTCGCCCTGGCTTTGCGCAGCATCTGGGCTGCCGGCGTGGTCTCCGGCGCCACAACTCCCGAGATCCTGAGACGGATCACGACCTACACCGTCGTGGCTGCGGAGGCCGGGCTGCCGGCGCCGAGCACCGCCGAAGAGGTCGCGCCCCTCGAAGCGGCGATGCGGAAAGCACTGGCCGACGTTTTCGCCCAGTTTCAGCCGGAACTCGACGCGGCGCGCAAGGGCGAGACAGTCTGACGCGCCGCTTGCAGGGGAAGCAAGCCGTTAGCAGGCAGGGAAGGGAACCCTTGAAGATTGAGTGGCGCAGACATCCGGGCTACGGGAACACGAAGGACAGCCACGTCGTTGGCGGCGGGTCGTTCCTGGCGACGCTATGGATTGAGGCCTTGCAACCGGGCCCGGTGAGCGTGATCGTGATACACGAGTGTAGTGAGAAACTACTCCGGCGCAAGGGAGACCGGTCGCTCGGGAAGTGGGAACGTCGCCACCACTGTACCGAGGGCACGGCGATAGGGACGATCCTGCCGATCACATAACAGGGTCCCCCTGGGAAAGGGGGCTACAATTACGCGCAGTCCACTGTAGTGGTGGCTGCCCTGGAGACCGTTCGCGGCTCTAGCAGGCTTAGGCCTGCCAGGAGATCGTGGCCGTGAACGGACTCAAGCGAGCGAAACAGAAGGACCCGAAACACCCGAGGGGGACCCGCAGGCGGGCAGCCGACGAACTCGACGTTCGATTTGCGCTCCCGCGTCACCTCACCCGCGAGCAGGCGCGTGAGAAGTGCCTCGCGGCGCTGGCTCGGATCGTCGAGGGGGAACCGCGATGAGACTTCACAGCCACCGCGGATCCCCCGAACCCCACGCCGCGACCCTACGTCACGCGGATGCGGCCACCTATGACGGCCACACCACCGAGGTGGCGCGCTTCGGGCGGCGCCGTGGGCACGCGCCCTGGTGGGCGAGACGAGGCCGCGAGGTGACCGCGGGAAGGAGCGATGAGCGATGACAGCCAGCGAGTTGCTTGACGCCTGGCAGATCGAGCACCATGAGCCGGACCCGGACGACCCGGTATACGAGGGCTATCGTTCCTTCACCTGCCCGCGCGAGGGATGTGGCGGCGCAGCGAAGCTGATCGGCGACGATGGCAGAGATGGGCTGACGCTGGAGTGCAAGTGCACGAAAGACTCGCCGACGGGGCAGCGGTTCTTCAGGCCTGATGAACTCGCGCGATGGTTCGGGGTGAACGGAGGCGTACCACAAACATCTGCGCTAGAGATCATGCACTTCGAGCGTAGCGACGCCGGCAACGCGGAACTGCTCGCCAACCTGTTCGGCGGCGACCTGCGCTATGTCCACGATCAGAATGTCTGGCGCGTGTGGGCGGGCGGCCGGTGGCGCGCAGATGCAGACGGCGCAGCAGATCGCCTCGTGCTGGAGGCCGCGAGGCAGCGACTCTTCGACGCAGGCAGCATCCTCGACGACAAGCAGGCGGCGGCTGAGGCGAAGTGGGCTATCGGTAGCAGGTCGGCAAAGCGCGTCCGGGACTGTCTCACCATCGGGGGCAGCATTCACCCGTTCACCTCTACGCCCGCGCAGTACGACTCCGACCCCTGGGCGCTGAACGTCGCCAACGGCACACTCGATCTGCGAACCGGCGAGCTGCGACCACACAACGCGGCCGAGTTTCACAGCAAGATCGCGCCCGTGGAGTATCTGGCTGGCGCCGACTGCCCGCGCTGGCAGCAGTTCCTCGACGAGATCTTCGACGGCAACGCGGACCTATGCGACTTCCTGCGGCGGGCGGTCGGCTATTCGCTCACCGGCGACACGCGCGAGCAGGTGCTTTTCCTGCAGCATGGCACGGGAGCCAATGGGAAGACCACGCTCCTTGGAATCCTGAAACGGCTACTCGGCGACTATCAGCAGAATGCGGACTTCGCCACCTTCAGCTATGCCCGGGAGAAACAGGCCGGCGTGCGCGACGACCTGGCGGCGCTCGCCGGCGCGAGGCTGGTGACGGCATCGGAAGCGGCGGTCGGTTTGCGCTTCTCGGAAGGCCGCGTCAAGCAACTCACCGGCAGCGACCCGGTGACGGCGCGGCCACTGTATGGGCGCTACTTCGACTTCGTGCCTCAGTTCAAGCTCTGGTTGTCCTGCAACCACCGGCCGACGGTGAGAGACACCAGCGAGGCGTTCTGGCGGCGCGTCCACCTGATACCGTTCACCGTCTCCTTCAAGGGGCACGAAGACCTTGACCTGCCCGATAAGCTGGCAGCCGAACTGCCGGGCATCCTCGCATGGGCGCTACTCGGCTGCATCGAGTGGCAGAGGGACGGCTTGAATCCGCCAGACGTGGTGAACGCGGCGACGGCAACCTATCGGGCAGACGAGGATGTGATCGGGAGCTTCCTCGCGGACCGGACGGAGGCCGACCCAGAAGCGGTGACCATATCGAAGCATCTGAACGACGCTTACCTGCAATGGTGCGAAGCCAACGGCGAGAAGCCCGCCAGTCGAAAAGCCTTCACGGATGCACTCTCGGAGCGGGAGTTTGTGGCAGAGCGGCGACATGTTGGCCGCGTCTGGGTGGGGGTACGGCTATGCGAGTAGCGTGTCGCGTGTCGCCTGTGTCGCCGTTTTCTAGTAAGTCCTCGGGAGGAAATGCGTCTCTAGGGACTTTACGGGAAATGGCGACACGCGCGTCACGCGTCACGGCTGAAGTGGGCGCTGGCGCGGACTCCCCGGGCGGCCCGGGCGAGCGGTGAGCGGGCAGGCGGGCTGCTATAACGATGGGTGTGAGAACCCATGAGTGTAGCGATGCTGAGAAACGCGCCACAGGGCAATCTAGGGCATTCCTGGGCGGTTTGAGGTGAAAGGCAGATGACGGTGACTGAGGGCGAAAACGGGGCGCAGCAGGCGGCAGGTGGTAACACCAGCAGCCAAACCTGCTGCGCGGTGACTGCTAAGGGGCGGCGGTGTGGCGCTCCAGTCATGGCCGACGGTAGCGGGTTCTGCGTCTTCCATTCTCAGTCGGAGGCAGCCCGCCAGATCATGACCGCCGCGCGGCGCCTGGGCGGACTGCGGCACGCGCAGGCCTTACAGCCTGTCCCCCTGCCGATGGACTTGAGCTCGCCCGCGGGGGTCATGGAGATGTTGACGGCGGTGGGCCGGGCGGTAGCCGACGGCAAGCTCGACAGGGGCAGGGCGGCGGCGCTCACGAACCTTGGGGCGAAGGTGCTGGAGGCGCAGAAGGGGCTGGTGCTTGAGGCCAGGCTGGCCGAGATCGAGCGGGTGCTGCGAGAACTGGAGGCGGCTGATGGCGACAAAGACTGAGGGCGTGCTACAGCAGCTTGGAGATCGTGCGCGGCGACTGGCGGGCCAGCGGCCTCCCTTGCCTGACCGGGCGGAACTGGCGCGGTTCGTCTGGCTGTGTTTCGGTGAGCAGGCTTCGGCCCTGCTTGCGGAGATGGACGCGGCGGGTTCACTGGCTCCGGTGGTGGGGGCGGTTGAGGCGCTGTCACTGCCTGAGGCGGGGGAGGCCCTGAGAGGCGCTGTGCTGGGCGCAATCAACGCGGTGCTGGGGAGAGACAGGAAGGCCTGCGGTCGCTCGCTGGAGGTGGTTGAGGCGGCGATGGTGGCCTTCTCCCTGACAGGCGACGGTCGCTGGTGGGAGCGGGGCACGATCTACTGCGATGATGAGACGGCGGCTTACTTGGCATCGGGGGGGCTGACCGCGCTGGACGCGGCAGGTTACCTGCTCGGCAGCGCGCATCTATGGCCCCGCGAAGAGGCGAAGCCTGCATCACTGCCAGAGGCGGCGCCTGCCGCCACTGCGCTGCCTGTGGCTGGAGATCCGGGTGAAGGCGCACTGGTGGCTGCGGCCGAACCAACCGCCACGCAGAAGCCAACGTCGTGCGAAGTTCCTGGCGACGTGGCGGCGCTCCTGGACGCGGTCGAGGCGGTGAGCGAGGAACCGGCGGCGGCGGAAGAGGTCGAGGTGGTGGTGAGGCGGCCGGGGGATCCGCCTGTGCGGCCTGCGGGCTCGCGGTACTTCGGTAGTATCGAGGAGTGGGTTCCGTGAACACTGGCATTGGCATTATTGCCCTTCGGGGCGTTGGACGTGGGAGCACCCGCCACCCGGAATGGAGGCCGGTAACTGTCGTGGCCACGGCAGGATTCCACCTCCCGACCGGGCCGGCACTCGGACCTGGCGCGCCGCATAGAGCACGCGCCACGGGGACGCACATAACGATGTGAGCCCGACCCGCTACGGCGGGCGGGCAGAAAGAGAGCAGGTCAATGACCTGTCCAAAGTGTGGCGCGACGTGCGGCGCCAATGATCCATTCTGCCGTTGTGGCGAGCGGTTGTCGGACGGTAACATGGTGAACGAGGCGCGGGCCTCGCTCCGGGAGATCGCCTCCAGCACGACCGGCCTGCGCGAGCGTATCGAGGCGCTCGAAGTGGTGCGCCAGCGCATTCAGACCTGTGCGCTGGACGATCCTCTCGACGCGCCGGCGGTTCGCCGGACTGAGCGCAACGGATTCCGCAGTCTCGGCGACTTCTTGCTCACCCTTGTCACCAATCGCGCGGATCCGCGGTTGACGGCGCTCGACACAAGGGCGCTTTCCACGCTACCCGGCAGTGCCGGCGGATTTCTCATCCCGGCGGCATTCAGCGACGAGCTGATGGTGTCCGTGACTGCCCAGAGCATCGTCCGGCCGAGGGCGCGTATCATCCCCTCCGATCCGAGTGCGCCCGACCTCGAAATCGACTTGCCCACGTTGGATTACACGGCGGGCAAGCGGGCGGGCGTGACCGTGAGTTGGCTCGCCGAAGCTGCGACGAAGCCGGAGACGCAGCCGGTCTTCGCCTCCATCCATCTCAGGCCGCAAGAGATCGGCGGGCACGTTGTGCTCAGCGACAAGTTGCTCCGCAACTCTCCGGCCGCCTCAATGGTGGTGGCACACCAACTGTCCGAGGCCATTGCCTACGAGCAAGACCTGGCATTTCTGTCGGGCAACGGAGTTGGTCGGCCGCTCGGTGTACGCGGTCATGCCAGCGTCGTCAACGTCGTTCGCGGCGGCGCCGGCTTGGTCGCCTATGCCGACCTCGCTGCCATGTTCGGCCGCCTGAAGGCGAGCAGCAGATCGAGGGCAGTCTGGGTCGTTTCCCAGACCACGCTGCCTCAGCTCATGGTCATGGCGACGGCCCCCGGGCAATTGGTCTGGCAGACCAGCGCACGTGAAGGTATGCCGGGGACGATGCTCGGCTGTCCGGTCGTCACCGACGAGGCGGCGCCTGTTTTGGGCCAGTCCGGCGATATACTGCTGGCCGATTTCGGCTGGTACTTGGTCAAGGACGGCACACAGTTGCGCGTCCAGGATGATCAGGGCCTCTCTCACTTCACCACCAATCAAACGGTGATCAAGGCTTTCGCGGCCGTTGATGGCCAACCATGGTTGACGGCGCCGCTGTTGCTCGACGATGGGGCGACGACGGTCTCGCCGTTTGTGAGTCTGGTGTAAGGGTCTCGGCAGTGCGCCTGAGCTGACCGAGACGGGGGCCGTCGTCGTGTCGCAGCGGCGCCGGCCCCATAACTGAACTTCGGGAGGGCCGCGGAGACCCCGCGAGGGCCCATTCGCCGACTGCCGGTCACGGTCGGCATGGCGATGGCTCCTGCCGTTGACTTCGGCGCGAGCCTTGGCACTTCAGCTCGTACTCCGGGAGCGAACTCGCCCTGGGTTGAGGGGCCGCCGTGGGTGCGCGGCGGCCTCTCCCCTGACCTGCGAGGTGAACGATGGTGATACCGGCGACGCAGGCGCCACGCAGAGGCGCTGATCGCGGTCGGGGATCCTCGCGGTGTGCCGGAAACCGGGCCGCAGGGGCATGGGAGGCCGAAACTGGCGCAAACGACGCACTACGATGGGCCAGGACGGGCGTTCGGCGCCTGGGTGGTATGGTGGGTGCAGGGCGGTGCAGATCGCGGCCAGGAGGCCTTGATTCTCGGGGCTGACATGGTATACTTGAGTATGGTGCTACCGCAATGCGAAGCCGCTTCCTCGCACACAACCTGAGTTCCGACTTCCCATTGTGGCCCTGCGGGCCTCGCTGCGGTAGCACCACTATTGCGGCTTCGGCACGCGGGGCCTCTTTTCGTACCGCCCGCCTGCCGGCGCGAACAGAGGAGGGCGACGGTGCGGTGCATTATTGATCGGCGCGACCAGGGCGCGCTGGAGGCGGCCCGGAAACTCGGATGGCCCATGCGCCAGACCGGGCATCGCGTGGAGATTGACTTGCCGGATGATTGGGCGGCCCGCCTGGTGGTGTTCGGAAACGCGGGCATCGCGGCAATGGGCGTGTTCGGCGAAGGCGTGAGGCAGGGGAAACTGGCGGACGCAGAAGGCAGGTAGCATAGAACCGGGGCCGGTCGGCGGGGGAGAACCCCATTCGCCCTCGCTGGCCGGCCCGGAAAAGGAATGGGGCAATGGCAAAGCAGAAAGCAGTGGTGTACCGACGTGTCTCGTCGGAGCAGCAGGCCGACGACAAGAAGACTTCCCTCCCCGAACAGGAGCGGGTGTGCCGCGAGTACGCCGAGCGGCAAGGCTGGGAAGTGATCCACGTCTACTCCGACGAAGGCATAAGCGGCGAGACGATCGAGGAACGGCCGGCGGTCAGGAACCTGCTCATCGAAGCAGCCGGCGGCAAGTTCGACGTGGTGGTATGCCAGAACCAGGACCGGCTCGGCCGCGGCGAGTTCGAGAAGATCGGGGGCATTCTCAAGGCAGCGGGGGTCAAGTTCGCGACGCCGAACGGCGTGCTCGACCTCCAGATGCCGGCCGACCGTTTCACCTTCAACATCTTCGCGGCGGTGGCCGAGTACGAGAAGGAGCGGATTCGTGAGCGGATGCTGGGCGCCCGGATCGCCCGGGCCCACCGGGGCGAGTTCGCCTTCCCCACTGACCCCTACGGCTTCCGTTGGGACGCGGAGACCGGCCTGCCTGTCCCCGACGAGGACGAGCTCCCCAACGTGCTCGAAATGTACCGGCTGGCATCGGAGCAGCGGTTGTCCTACCGGGAGATCGCCGAGGTGCTGACGGCGCGGCGAGTGCCGTGCCGGACGCAGGTGAGGTACGAGAGGGCGAAGCGCGCGGGCCAGGTGACGAAGATCATACCGGGCAAGTGGTGTGATTCGACGGTCAAGCAGATCCTCACCTCGCGCTGCTACCTGGGCGAGTGGCAGGTATGGCCCATGGGCGGAAGATCGCCGAACACGAAGACACTGATCGCAAGGCTCGGGCTGGCTGGCGACCTGACCCGGCGACTGGCGAAGGACGGGCCGGCGGCGGTGATCACCGAGGCGACATGGCAGGCGGCCCAGCTCGCAAGGGCGGACCATCGGCGCAAGCGATCGGGCCAGACCCCGGTGCGGCAGTTCCTCCTCTCGGGCGGCTTCGTGCATTGCGAGTGCGGCTCCACCATGACGGCGCGGGAACCGAGGCCCGGATGCAGGTACTACGGGTGCAACCGGGCGCTGCGGTCGCGCACTTCGGAGCGGTGCAAGGTCGGCTACGTCTCGGCCGCCAAGCTCGACGCGAGGGTATGGGAGAAGGTCGAGGAGCTGGTACGCGACCCCGACGCGATGCAGGCGCTCGCCAACCGGACGGAGCGGGAACAGGGCCCGCGGTGGCGCCGGGAACTGAAGGGGACCTTGCAGGAACTGGACGGGCTGAAGTTCGAGGAAACGCTGGCGATGACGGCCTACCGCAAAGGCGTTGACCCGCTCGACCGATATGCCGCGCACATGAAGGAGCTGGACGGGCGGCGGGAGCAACTGGTCGGCGAGAAGGCGCGGCTGGAGGCGCTGCTGGCGAACACGAAGGGGCCAGCGGGCGCGTCCGACCGGCTCGGCAAGGTGGCCGAGCTCTACCGCGATAAGCTACCGACCCTCGACCTCGAAGGCAGGCGGCGTGTGCTGCGACAGCTCGAAGTCGAGGTGACGGTATCCGAGGGCGGGAAGGTTCTCGTCGAGTGGCTCGGCAGCGCCTTCCTGGGCGATGTGAGCGGTGTGACGCCAATCAACGCGACGACTTGCCCCACCACTTGACGGTGCAGCCGACGGGCGGGGTGTCGGGGACGCTAACCTTCTTCCCTGCCAGCACTTCGTCGAGCGCGACGCGCAGGTCGTGGCGCTTTACCCGCTTGGGCTCATCGGCGTTGTCGTCAATGCGGCCGTGGTAGACGAGGGTGCGATCCGGCCCGAAGAGGAAGACTTCCGGAGTGCGGACCGCGCCGAGGGCCTTGGCGATCTCCTGGGTCTCGTCCCGCAGGTAGGGGAAGTTG
>Ga0315284_10009310_pt1 | contig 14005 bp, 6 predicted proteins | sample YL17G09_16_MG_FD_203696 | JGI IMG/M metagenome (GOLD analysis project Ga0315284, IMG submission 203696) | Sediment microbial communities from Yellowstone Lake, YNP, Wyoming, USA - YL17G09_16 | ecosystem: Environmental > Aquatic > Freshwater > Lake > Sediment | place: USA: Wyoming | collected... | reverse complement strand
TTTGATCCTGCAGGTAGCGAAGCTTGCCGGAGCCGATCCGGTCTTTATCTCCGACAAGTTCCCATGGCGGCTGGATCTGGCACAAAAATATGGCGGCATTCCATTCAATTGCGAAACCGAGGATGTGAGCGGCAGCATTCTGGATCAGACCGGTGGTTTCGGTGCGGACAGGGTCATCGAAGCGGCATGGGGCGGGGATTCGGTGGCGCAGGCTGCCGAGGTCGCGCGTCCGGGGGCACGCGTGGTTCTGGTGGGCATTCCTTCGGATGATCGGCTGGCAATGAAACATGCCACGGCGCGCCGTAAAGGGCTTACTCTTGTCATGAGCCGTCGCATGAAGCACGCCTATCCGCGCGCCATCCGGCTGGTGCAGCGTGGTCTGGTGGATGTTCTCGGCCTGATCAGCCACCGCTTTCCTTTGAACCAGGCGGCGGAAGCCTTTCAACTCAATACCGAGTACCGCGACAGCGTAATCAAAGTTATCATCGACAACGAACCTTAAACAACCATTGTGCGAACGCTATGAGTCCAAGATACGTGATCGGTTTAGACTACGGCACCAATTCGGTGCGCACACTCCTTGTCAATATTGCCAACGGCCGTGAGGTTGCCACCGCAGTCTGGGGATACGAACACGGGGAAGCCGGCGTGATACTCGCGCGCGATCCCAACCTGGCGCGGCAGCACCCAGCCGACTACGCCAAAGGCGCCCAAATAACCATTCGGAAAGCCGTCGCCCATGCCGCGAAGACCATCCGGCGCTTCAAGCCCGAGCAGGTCATTGGCATTGGTGTTGACACGACCGGGAGCACGCCGCTGCCCGTTGATCAAGACGGCCGGCCGCTTGCATTCCAGAAGAAGTTTGGCAACCATCCGGCGGCAATGGCATGGCTTTGGAAAGATCACACCGGCGTGGCCGAGGCCGCTGAAATCACCGCGCTGGCGAAAAAAATCCGGCCGCATTATTTGGCGAAATGCGGTTCCACGTACAGCAGCGAATGGTACTTCAGCAAGATTCTGCACTGTCTCCGGACCAGTCCCGAGGTCTTCGATGCCGCATACAGCTGGGTCGAATGCGCTGACTGGGTGCCCGCGATGCTCACCGGTACCGAGGCACTCGATAGGCTGACCGTTGGTGTCTGCGCCGCTGGTCACAAGGCTATGTTCAATCGCGCCTGGGGCGGATACCCGGATGCCGAGTTCCTGTCCCAACTCGATCCCAGGCTCGGAGAATTGCGCGCGCGCCTGCCACGACAGGTAGGCGCGGTAGACCGTGCTGCCGGCTGCCTGACCGAAGAATGGGCCAGGCGCACGGGGCTGCCGGCTGGAATTCCGGTGGCAGTAGGCGCGTTTGACGCACACCTCGGAGGTATCGGTGCCGGGATCGCTCCGGGCACGCTGGTGAAGATTATCGGAACCAGTACATGCGACATGATGGTCGCACCCATGGGACAAGAGCTGGCGGATATACCCGGTCTTTGCGGAATTGTCGAGGGAAGTATCCTGCCGGGCTACTACGGCCTCGAAGCCGGCCAGTCGGCGGTGGGCGATATCTTCAACTGGTTCGTGAACTATATGCAGCCGGGCGGGCGCAAGGCCGGATCCCATGAGACGCTCTCCGCGGCCACCGCCCATCTGTCGCCTGGCGAATCGGGCCTGCTCGCCCTGGACTGGAATAACGGCAACCGTACCATCCTGGTCGACCAGCGCCTTACTGGCTTGCTGCTTGGGCAGACGCTTTACACTACACCCGCTGAGATCTACCGTGCTCTCATCGAGGCGACCGCATTCGGCGCGCTGACGATCATCAATCGCTTCGAAGAATACGGCGTCAAGGTGGAACAGATCGTCAACTGCGGCGGCATTGCGGAAAAGAACCCGCTGGTCATGCAGATCTACGCGGATGTAACAGGCCGCCCCATGAAGATCTCCCGATCGGCTCAAACCTGCGCGCTTGGGGCTGCCATTGCCGGAGCCGTCGTGGCCGGGGCCTATCCGGATTACCATTCCGCGCAGAAGGCCATGACCGGGCTCAAACCGCGCGTCTTCAAGCCGAACCCGAAGGCGCACGAGACCTACCGCGAGCTCTATGCGCTCTACAAGCGGCTGCACGACGCCTTTGGAACCCAGGAGTGGAACGGCAACCTCTACGACGTTATGAAGCAATTGCTCGACATCAGAAACCGGGTACGCAAATAGGAGAACTGCAGAACACACATCAACCGCAAAAGCAGCCACGAATGACACGAACTTTTACTGGCCCGGAAGTCCTTGCTATTCGTGCCATTCGTGGCTGCCCTTTCAAAGATCATTGATTTTCATGCGCTTGGGTGCTCCCCCGGTGTGCAGGTGTATGTTTCGAGGTCCAGGGAAAAATGTTAGAAGAACTCAAAAGGCGTGTTTGCAGGGCTAATCTCGAGCTGGTAGAGGCGGGATTGGTGGTGCAGACTTTTGGGAATGCCAGCGCTTTGGATCGCGCAAGTGGGAATATCGTCATCAAACCGTCGGGTGTTTCCTATGAGGGGATGAAGCCTGAGCACATGGTCGTGGTGTCCCTGGAGACCGGCGGAGTCGTGGAGGGAGATCTGAATCCTAGTTCCGATACCCCCACCCACCTGGTACTCTACCGTGCGTTCAAAGACATCACGGGCATTGTGCATACGCACAGCCTCTATGCCACCGCGTGGGCGCAGGCGCGTCGTGAGATACCGGCCCTCGGAACAACCCATGCCGACTACTGGCATGGCCCGGTCCCCTGCACTCGTCTCATGAAAACCCAGGAAATCCGCGCAGATTACGAGGCGAACACGGGCCACGTGATCGTGGAGCGCTTCGCGCGACTGGATCCGTTGGCCTTTCCTGCGGTGCTGGTTGCCTGCCATGGTCCGTTTACGTGGGGCGACTCCATTGAGCACGCGGTTCACCACGCCATAATTCTGGAACATACTGCCCTGCTGGCAAGCGAGACCCTGCGCCTCCAGCCGGCGATCAAGCCGATGCAGCGCACGCTGCTCGACAAACATTTTCTCCGGAAGCACGGCCGCAACGCTTACTACGGCCAAAAAAACAAATCGCATTCAACAGTCAAAGCAACCAAACATGACCCATAACCCAGCTATCTAACAGAGCCAAACCATGAAAAAGCCAAAATTCTGGATGATCGTCGCCGGCGCCGTCTGCATCGCCTATTTGGCCGGCTGCACTTCAGCGCCTCCGCCTCCAGCTCAGCCTCAACCCGCAAGCAACATCAGCAAGGAATCGTTCGGCACAAAGGAGGGTACCCCGGTGGAGCTTTACACGCTGCGTAACGCAAAAGGTATGGAGGCCAAGATTACCAATTATGGCGGGATCGTAGTTTCGCTGAAAGTCCCCGACCGCGCCGGCCAGTTCGGCGATGTGGTTCTTGGATTCGATGCGCTAGACGGCTATCTCAGCCCCGAATATGCCAAGAGCAATCCCTATTTCGGCGCTCTGATCGGGCGGTACGGCAACCGCATCGGCAAAGCCAAGTTTTCCCTGGGCGGCAAGGAATACAAACTTGCAGCCAACAATGGGGTCAATCACCTGCATGGCGGCGTCAAAGGGTACGACAAGGTTTTGTGGGAAGCCCGGGCTCTATCAGGGGAGGAACCGGCTTTGGAACTGCACTATCTGAGCAAAGACGGCGAAGGGGGCTATCCTGGCAACCTCGACATCAAGGCGGTGTACACGATTACGAATGATAATTGTTTAAGGGTTGATTTCACTGCGACCACGGACAAGGAAACGGTGGCGAATCTGACGCACCATTCCTACTTCAATCTTGCGGGGAAGGGCGACATCCTCGGCCACGAGGTGATGATCAACTCCGACAAGACGACGCCTGTGGACAGCGGCCTGATACCGACCGGCGAATTGCGTCCGGTCAAGGGAACGCCATTTGATTTCAACACTCCCACAACGATCGGCGCCCGCATTGGCCAAGACAACGAACAGCTCAAGTTCGGCAAGGGTTACGATCACAACTGGGTAATCAACAAGAATGCAGGGGAGCTTGCCCTTATGGCGCGCGTCTACGAGCCGACCAGCGGGCGTGTTCTCGAAGTGCTTTCCACGGAGCCGGCGCTGCAGTTCTACTCCGGGAATTTCCTCGACGGCTCGCTCAAGGGGAAAGGCGGTTGGATTTACCAATTCCGCAACGGCTTCTGCATGGAGCCGCAGCACTATCCGGATTCACCCAACAAGCCGAAATTCCCCTCGACGGTGCTGAAGCCTGGCGAGACCTATAAAAACACCATTATCTATCGCTTCAGCACAAAATAGCCGATCCATCCAAAGCAGCCACGAAAGAGCGCCATGCGCAACCTTCGTGGCTGCTTCTTAGAACGGATCCCTGGTATTAGCGTAGGGTGACCAGCCAGATGTCGGCTTCCGTCACGCGCCGTGTGAAATAGATGCTGCGGTTGTCGCGCGTCATGCGCGGCGGGCCGATACTGTCGCGCTCGACGGAGAAGATCTTCCGGACTGCCTTGGACTGGCTGTCGATGACAAAAAAGTCCTTCCCCTTGGACACGAATAACAGCCGCCGACTGTCGCCGAACCAGACGGGCCACTCACCATAGTCTGTCAGCCGCTGGTACTTGCCTGACTTAAATGAAAACGTCACGATACCGAGATGAGGGCTCGATCCCCCTTCGTTGTAGCCGATCTGGCAGGCCAGTTGCTCGAAGTCCGGCGACCAGGAGGTGACGATTAACGAGCGGAGCGATGTGTCTTGCGCCGGCAGGACTTGGGGGTTCTGCTCATGCCACGGCCGATTCGGGTCAAACACATAGGTCTTCCAGACACGACTGCTGGTGGCTGCGATTCGGGTGCCATCGGGAGACCAGGTCGCTATCCCCATGCTGTCGGCATCAGTGAGCTGCTGGCGCCCGCTGCCGTCGAAACGGATCTTCCAGATCTGATGCGTATCTCTGCCGCCGCGGTTTGAGAAAAACGCGATCCAGTCCCCGAGCGGCGACCAGCGCGGCACGCGGTCGGTGAATTCATCGCTCGGCAGCTGCCGCAGCCCGCTGCCGTCGGTGCGCACAACATACAAATGCCCATCCGGGTCTCTGGAATAGAAGACGAGCCATTGACCGTCGGGCGAAACATCGAGCGACGACCAGCGTCGCGATCCGGTCGTGATCCACAAGGGCTCGCCCGTCTTCTTCTCCGTAACTGGATCGAACGTGATTTTCTGGATGTTCTGCGTCTCCAGCATGGCGCAGTACGCGATGCGTTTCCCATCGGCTGATATGCTTGGATGCGCGAGTGACGTCGCCGGCGTGATAATCGCCTCCGGCTCGCCTGTCGGCTTCCCGGACTCTTCATTTATGGGAACACGCCACAGGTTCATGCTGCCGCCGCGATTGCTGGCATAATAAATGTGCCTCCCATCCGGAGACCACACAGGACACCAGTCGGTCGCAGCTCCGCTCGTCACCGGCGTCGGCTCGCCGCCTCCTGCCGGCATCGTCCAGATGTGCAATTGGGCGGCGGCTCCGGATTTTGCGTGCCTCGCCGCGAAGGCGATCCGAAGATTGTGAGGGGACCAGCTCGGCTGCACTGCATCCCCTTCCCCTTTGCTGAGGCGCTTCGATTCCTCCGTGTTTACGTCCACCGTCCACAGCTCGCTCTCACCTTCCCAGTTCATCGGCGTCAGCTGGACATTCTCCGTCGCGAACGCGACCTTGGTGCCATCCGGGGACCAGCTGGGATTAAAACCGGTGCGGGTCAAAAGTTGGACCGCCTCCCCCGTGCGCCCCATCACGAAAATCCCCCCGCCTTCCCGGCTCGAACGGAAAGCGATGCGTTCCCCGTCGGGCGAGAACGCCGGCTCGTCGTCATCCACAGCTGATTCTTTTGTGATCGGGAATGCATTCTGGCCGCTGACGCTTTGAAGGTATATGCGCCGATGGCCGGATTCCAGACAGGAGTACACTACCCACTGGCCGTCCGGGGACAGGCGCGGATACTGCTCCACCCCCGGCAACGTGGTCAGCTGGCTCACCTTCTCCACCGATGCCGGCACTGCGCGAGAGATGCCCCAGTCGTGTCGAAGGAAGAGATAAGATCCCGCAGCAATCAACGCGATCAACAAGAGGCCGGCGACCCACCGTCCTCTCCGCCGCGCGCCGAACGCCAGTGTCCGGGCCGCCACGCGGAGGAGCCCGGCTCCCGACCCGGCCTGCTGCTGCGCCTCTTCCAGCTCGTTGCGAAGATCCAGCGCGCTCTGATAGCGGCGCGCCGGGTCCTTGGCCAGGCAGTGCATGATGATGCGATCGACTTCCCGCGGCAGGCGCGGATTGGCTTCCAGGGCAGCTGGCGGGTTGTCTTTGATGATCGCAGAGAGGATGGTAACGACCGATGCGCCCTGGAACGGCCGCTTGCCGGTCGCCATCTCATACAGGACAACCCCCAGGGAGAAGATGTCCGTACGGTAGTCGACAGATTTGCCTTCCGCCTGCTCGGGCGACATATAGGAAGGAGTCCCGATGACGCCGTACCGGGCGGTGAGCTGATCGGTCGTTTGCGTGGCAGCGTCAGACGCGGCGCTTATCCCGCGCTTCAACTTGGCCAGGCCGAAATCGAGAACTTTCAGGCGACCGTCGCCGGTCACCATGATGTTTGCCGGTTTGAGGTCGCGGTGGACGATGCCGCGCTGATGGGCGGCGGCTACAGCATCGGCGAGCGGCACTGCCAGCCGCAGCAGCTCCTGCAGGGAAAAGCCTCGCTCCGGAATCAGGTCGGTAAGCGTCCGCCCTTCAACAAGCTCCATAGTAATGAAGTGGACGTGCTCTACCTCCTCGACCGCATAGATGGTGACGACATTCGGATGATTGAGCGCCGCGACGGCCCGGGCCTCGCGCTGAAACCGCTCGAGACGTTCCGGATCCGCCGCCATGTCCGACGGGAGAATCTTTAGGGCGACTTCGCGATTCAACTTGGTGTCCTCAGCACGGTACACTTCTCCCATGCCGCCCCGTCCGAGCGCCTCCACGATGCGGTAGTGATGCAGCGTCGTACCGATCATCAGATGCGCATCCTCCAATCGGCGAAATCAGATAGTGATCAAAAGACAAATCTACAGATGAGCTGATTTTAGCGCAACGAGATGACAAAAGATAGGAAATCGCTTTCTGATCTCGGCCGTGGACAAGCTCATGCGTCACAGAGATCTCCGCCATGCGAACGGCTTACCTCTGCGTCCCTGCCCCCAGGAGATCGGCTCACCTCGGGACACACATGACACTGTGGGTGCTCGTGGACCTGGACTTGGACCTGGACGTAGACGTGGTCTATCCTGTGCGATATGAACTTTCGCAAGCTTGACGTTTATCAGTTTGCCGTGCGTTTATTGCCGCTGGCTGCTGCTATTGCCGACAGTCTGCCGCCCCGCTATACGGCTTTGGGAGACCAACTCCGCCGTGCATCAATTTCTATTCCATTGAACGTCGCCGAAGGCTCAGGAAAGAGCACGGGGCCTGACCAGCGCCGCTTCTATGCCATGGCGCGTGGTAATGCGATGGAATGCGTTGCAATCCTGGATGCCTGCAGAGCCTTGGCGCTCATCGAAGAGGCCCGGGCTGAGGAAGTCGACCAACTTCTTCTCTCGACCGTTAGGATGCTATCGAAAATGTGTCGCTATAATAGGCGTCTACGTCCACGCCTAGGTCCAGGTCTACGTCCAGGTCCAGGTCTACATGGGAGGAATAGCTGAGTTGACGCCCTGACCCTCAGTCTCAAGTGTGGGGTACAGCCAGAGGAGATCGATGAGCGCGGCAGGATCGGCACACGCAGAAGAAACAGCCTGGGCATTCCAGATTGGAATGAAATCAACGGAGTTCAACCATCCAAATGTCTGCCTCCGTCACCCTCCGCGTGAAGTAGATACTGCGTCCATCGCGTGGCATTCGCGGGGGGCCGAGCACATCGCGTTCCACGGAAAAGATCTTTCGGGCCTGCCCTGACTGACCGTCAATGATAGAAAATTCTCTGCCCTTGGAGACAAATAACAGCCGGCGACTGTCGGGGAGCCATATAGGCCACTCGCCATAATCCGATAATCTTACGAACTCGCCCGACTTGAATGAGAACGTCACGACGCCGAGATTTGGACTTGATCCCCCTTCGTTGAAGCCGGTCTGGCAGGCCAGTTGTTGAGAGTCCGGCGACCAGGAGGTGACGATCAATGAGCGGAATAACTTCTCGTTAACCGGCAGGGCTTGCGGGCTTTGCGCATGCCATGGCCGGCCCGGATCAAACACATAAATCTTGCCGCCCTGGATGGTTGAGACGGCGATTCGGGAGCCGTCGGGAGACCAGGCTGCAATAGCTACATCATCCGCGCCGGTGAGCTGACGGCGTTCGCTTCCGTCACGACGGATCTTCCAGAGCTGATAACTCTGGCCGCGGTTCGAAAAAAACGCGATCCAGTCCCCAAGCGGCGACCAGCGCGGTACGCGGTCAATCGCGTTATCGCTCGGCAACTGCCGCAGCCCCGTCCGGTCCGTGCGCATAACGTAAAGATTCCCCTCCGGCTGGATTCTGGAATAGAAAATGAGCCACTGTCCGTCGGAGGAAACATCGGGCGACGACCAGCGCCGCGAGCCTGTGGTGAGCCATTCCGACTCGCCCGTCACCTTCTCAGCCACGGGATCGAACGCTATTCGCTGAATGTTCTCCGTCTCCAGGACGGCGCTATACGCAATGTGCCTGCCGTCGGCGGATATGCTCGGGTGTGCCAGAAATGCGGCCGGTGTCATAATTGCTTCCGGCGCGCCTCCCGGCTTTCCGGAGGTTTCATCGATCGGAACACGCCAAAGATTCATGCTGCCGCCGCGGTCGCTGGAAAAATAAATGAATCGCCCGTCCGGAGACCATACCGGACACCAATCGGTCGCTGCGTCGCTCGTCACCGCTGTCGGCTTTCCGCCTCCGATCGGTATCGTCCAGATGTCCATTCGGCTGGGATCGGCAAATCGCCCCATGTAGGCGATCCGGCGATTATGAGGCGACCAACTCGGCTGGACCGCATCGCCTGGGCTCAGCCGGTGCGATAGATCCGTACCTACGTCCGCAATCCATAGCTCACTCTTGCCCTCCCCGTTCTGTGGCATCAACTGGATGTTCTCCATGGCAAACACGATCTTGGTGCCATCCGGCGACCAGCTGGGATTAAAACCGGTGCGCGTCAAACGCTTGACCGCTTCCCCCGTATGTCCCATTACGAAAATGCCTCCGCCATCCCGACTCGAGCGAAAAGCGATGCGTTCGCCGTCGGGCGAAAACATCGGCTCGTCGTCGTCTGACGTCGAGTCTTTCGGGATAGGGAATGCATTCTGGCCGCTGACGCTTTGAAGGTATATGCGCCGACGGCCTGACTCCTGACATGAGTACACAACCCACTGGCCGTCCGGCGACAGACTCGGATACTGCTCCGTCCCGGGCAATGTGGTCAACTGGCTCACCTTCTCCACCGATGCCGGCACTGCGCGAGATATGCCCCGGTATTGTCGAAGGACGATGTACGATCCCGCAGCAATCAAAGCGATCAACAGGAGTCCGGCAACCCACCAAGCTCTGCGCCGTGCGCCGAATGCCAGCGTCCGAGCCGCGACCCGGAAGAGCCTGGCCCCTGAGCCAGCCTGCTGCTGCGCCTCTTCCAATTCGTTACGCAGGTCAAGCGCGCTCTGATAACGGCCCCCCGGATCTTTCGCGAGGCAGTGCATGATGATGCGATCAAGCTCGCGCGGCAGGTTCGGGTTGACTTCGAAGGCCGGCGCCGGGGTGTCCTTAATGATGGAAGAAAGGATGGTAACGACCGAATCGCCCCGGAATGGTCGCGTGCCGGTCGCCATTTCATACAGCACAACGCCTGCCGAGAAGATGTCTGTGCGGTGGTCCACCGGCCGGCCCTCGGCCTGCTCGGGAGACATGTACGAAGGAGTCCCGACGATGCTATGCTGCATAGTGAGCTGATCGGTTGTCAGCGTGGTTCCGTCCGTGGCGCCGGCCATCCCCATCTTCAGCTTGGCCAGGCCGAAGTCGAGCACCTTCAGCCGCCCGTCGGTTGTCACCATGATGTTCGCCGGCTTGAGATCGCGATGGACTATGCCCCGTTGATGGGCAGCGGCAATGGCATCTACGAGAGGCACGGCCAGCCGCAGGAACTCCTGCAGCGGCAGGCCACGCTCCGGGATCAAATCCGTGAGCGTCTTGCCTTCGACAAGCTCCATGGCGATGAAATGGACGCCCTCCGCCTCCTCGACCGCATAGATGGTGACAACGTTCGGGTGATTGAGGGCAGCAACCGCCTGAGCCTCGCGCTGAAATCGCTGAAGGCGTTCCGGATCCGCCGCCATGTCGCGCGGGAGCAGCTTCAGGGCAACTTCGCGATGCAGCTTGGTATCTTCGGCGACATAGACCTCACCCATGCCACCGCTGCCGAGTGCCCGCATGATTCGGTAATGATGCAACGTCGTGCCGATCATGAGGAACGGATCCTCCGAGGGGGAAATCACGTAATGGATCCACTGCTACATCGAGAGATGAACAAATTGTAACGCAGCGGGGCAATAAATGATAGGAAATCGCTTTTTGATCCGGGCCGCGGGTGGACGCATGATCGGGAAGGATCTCCTCGATGGAAGGGTACAAGGGCTGATCCCACTTGCCCAGGATACACATCGGCCCGCCCCTATACCCCTGGAGGGAATGGTGCATGCCGGTTGCAGTGCTCAAGGTCAGCCTTCTTTCCTTCCCTTCAGTCTTGTCTGGGGGCTGACGTAGATATCCTGAACGCCAAATCCGCCAGGACGACTCGAGAAAAAGTAGAGAGTCGTGGCTCCAAAAGATAGATTTGAGGTGCTCTGCCAACTTGCTCATGCTGATCCAAAGCACACAGACACGAACGGTGCAGCCGCACATAGCTCCGCATGGTATGTAATGCGGGAATCGGTTTGAAACGGGGTCACAGGCCTGCCGGCACGATGATCGTCCCCTGCGCATCTCTTTGGGGATATTTTGTCACTCCATCGCTTCAGCACAAAATAGCTGATCCGTCCAAAGCAGCCACGAAAGAGCGCCATGCGCGAGCTTCGTGGCTGCTTCTCAGAACGGATCCCTGGTTTTGGCGGTGAAATCGCCGGAAACCGGGCTCAGGCGGTATTTGTAGGCATAGGGCTGATCTGCCGGGATTCGATACGGTTCCATGGGGTAGGCGTTGCGGCTCCAGCTGTCGATGCCGCCGGCCCCCATCTGCTTCATGTCGAGATTCAAGTACGTTTCAGCGCGGCGCGGCAGCTGGAATGAATACTCGGCTTTTTCGATGTCGCTCTTGGTGACGTGACCGGCCTCCACGCTCAGCGGCAACGCGCCGACCGCCAGTATGCCAAATCCTTTCTCATTCGTCAGTGCCAGCCATCGGACATCGGTCTTGTTACCGTTTTCCTGGGGCCGGGCATAATCCACCCACTCCTTGGTGACGGTGGACGAGTATTCCCCTACGCGTTCGAACTGCCGGTCGATGTAGGTTTCCGCCGGACCGCGCCCATACCAGGTCAGCTTCTCGAAACCCGGGCTGACAACCAACTCCATGCCGAACCGCGGCATCATGGCAATCTTCTGAGCGCCGGGCTGATACGCTCCCTCGATGACTACATCCCCGTTGCCAAAGATGGTATAGGTCATGGTGTACTTCGCGGCCGCCAAGGGAAGCTCCGCCAGCACGGTGATCTGCGCCGTTCCCGGATTGATTGTGCGCGACTGGACATCTTTCACGCTCCAGGAAGCGCCGGCGTTGCGCCACAGGATAATATCGAGCGTCGGGTCCTTCCTGGCCGCGTTTGCAACCGATTTCCAGGCACCGAAATCATTGTCCGTCCATGCTCTCCAGAAGTCGGGAATCGGCCCGCGGTCGAGCAGCTTCACGCCACGGTAGCTGTAGCTGGATATCGTGCCGGCCAACTGATCGAAGATAAGTGCAAATTCCTTTCCTTTGACGATTGCCAGATTAGAGGATCGTGTCAAGCTCAGCGGCGGCATCTGAGCTGTGCCTGCGGCAGGCGACGGAGACGCGATCGGGAGCTTCCATTGTTCCCATGACAATTCGTGGCCCTTTTTCGCCCACGATGTGTCGGCTTTGGTCACAAAACTCAGGTTGAGCCAATACTCGACGCCGGCCTCGGCTTTCAACGCGGGGAGAGCAAGCGAGAACTCTTTTTCCTGGCCCGGAGTCAAGTCGAGTTCGGGCAGGCGCCCTGAGGATCGCGGTTTGCCATTTGCCGTTATCTCCCACAGCCCCTCGGCCAGGTCTTTTGCGTTGATGAAGTCGAACCAGCTCTTGACCTTGAATCTTCCAGAAGCGAGGTCCACCGGAGAGGCATGAAGGTAGCGATAGACATACTTTATGGCTTTCAGCCCGGGATGGGGCGTACGATCCGCACCGACCAACCCATTCTGGCAGAAGTTGGAGTCATTGCGCACGCCGACCCTGTCTTCCCACCAACCTCCGTAGGCGAAAAACGTCTTCCGGTCTGTACTGTTCCGGTATTCAACCGGGATCGGCTGGCGGATGCCCTGATCCACCCAATCCCAGACAAAGGCTCCGCGCGCGTTGGTGTCCTGGTAGAGCAGGTCCCAATATTCCCTGAGGCCGCCGCTGCTGTTACCCATCGCATGCGAGTATTCGCACAGGAGCAGGGGCATGTCCGGCTTTGCCTTGGCTCGTTCTGCCATCCGGGCCGGAGGCGGATACATGAACGAGTTGATGTCGGAATTCGGCCCGCCGCGGCTGGCGGAGCCTTCATAGTGGACGGGCCTCGAGAGATCGCGCTTTTTGATCCACTGGTAGGATGCTGCGAAATTCGTGCCGTCGCCGGCCTCGTTCCCCATGGACCAAATGACGACCGAGGGATGATTCTTGTCGCGCTCTACCATGCGCTCGATCCGATCGAGATACGCTGCCGTCCAATCGGGATCGTTTGCCAACCGGTTCTTTTCATTGGTGCCGTATGCGTGCGCTTCGATGTTCGCCTCGTCGATCAGATATATTCCATAGCGATCGCACAGGTCGTACCATTCGGGGGCATTCGGGTAATGGGACGTGCGCACGGCGTTGATGTTGTGCTGTTTCATGACCTCGATATCCTTGATCATCCACTTTCGGTCAACATAGTGTCCCGCGTCCGGGCTGTGTTCATGGCGGTTCACCCCCTTGAAAAGCACCGGCCGCCCGTTCACCAGAATCTTCCCCTCCCTGATTTCGACCTTCCGAAAGCCCACATTTTCGGGGATAACTTCCAGGATCTGCTGCGCTGCATCCCTAAGGGTAAGCCTCAGGGAATAAAGGTAAGGGGTTTCCGCCGACCATTTTGCGGGATTGCTCACCGCCACCGAAAGTTCCACCGGCGTTTCGCTGGCGGCCGCAAGCTGCACGCTTCGGGTCTGCGGCGCGAGCACGGGCTTGCCGGCCGCATCCGCCAGTTCGAGGGTCAGCGCAGCCGGCGTGGCGCCGGCTGCGGTATTGTGGATCAACGCCTTTACCTTCAGCACCGAATCGCGGTAGTTCGCGTCGAGCTCGGTCTGAACCTCGAAATCGCGTATGTGCTGCTGGGCCGTGCTCCAGAGATAGACATCGCGGAAGATGCCGCTCATCCGGAACATGTCCTGGTCCTCCAGATAGGAACCATCGCTCCAACGATAGACCTCGGATGCCAGCACATTGGCGCCCGGCTTCAGGTAACGGGTGATGTTGAATTCCGCCGGCGTGCGGCTGTCTTCGCTATATCCCACCTTCTCCCCGTTCAGCCAGAGGTAGAATGCCGAATCCACACCATCAAAGTGGAGATAGACCTGCCTTCCGGCCCAGCCCGTGGGAACTGTGAAGGAGGTTCGATACGATCCGACCGGGTTGTCGTCCTGTGGGGCACGGGGATTGTTCCGGTCATAGGAAAACGGGTAGGCAGAATTGGAATAGATGGGA
>Ga0315284_10009309_pt1 | contig 14006 bp, 10 predicted proteins | sample YL17G09_16_MG_FD_203696 | JGI IMG/M metagenome (GOLD analysis project Ga0315284, IMG submission 203696) | Sediment microbial communities from Yellowstone Lake, YNP, Wyoming, USA - YL17G09_16 | ecosystem: Environmental > Aquatic > Freshwater > Lake > Sediment | place: USA: Wyoming | collected... | reverse complement strand
AAATGCATTGGATAAAATTAATCCGGAGTAAAAATAAGCAGGATCCGTAAAAATGGCGGTATCCAGTAACGGATTTTTAGGAATTACGAAAGAGAAGACTCTTATCAAGATCGGATAAAGCGGGAAAAAGGCCTGAGAATATTGAGCAGTATATCCGTCCTGGGCGATTCTGAGATAGTGCACTCCGTCGAAGTTCCCAAATCCCCAAATCCAATTTGGCAAGTGTGTAACCTCCAACACCCTATCGGTATACGGGAATCTGGCGCCAAAGACAGGCAAAAAATAAATAGACAAAAGGGCAACAAGAAATAAAGCAATGCGCCATACGGTAAAATGAAGAGCGATTTTCCTAAACATTTTTGTATACTTCAAGGGTCTCCTTTGCAGTTTTCTCCCAAGAATAATCTCTTGGCAATTTTTTGTCTTTATTTGGATTTAAGATTCCGTCAGCTATTGATTTCGCATCATTTGGATCAACATAGGTAAATTCATCTCCCAGAATTTCAACCAAGCATTGCGTTTTTGCTGCAACTATTGGAGTTTTACAAGCTACTGCCTCCGAAGCCGGCAAACCAAAACCTTCATAAAAAGATGGTTGAATATAAACACTGGCTAAATTATAAATCTTGACCAAGTCTTCATCCGGCACAAACCCCAATCTTGTTACATTTTGCCAAACAATATTCTTTAAATGAATTAGTTCGGGGTGATCTAAATCCATACTTGTAATTTCTTTCGCCTGTTTCCCGACAATGACAAGCGGAATTTCCGCGATTTCGCAGGCTTTAACCAAGTTTGGAATATTTTTATTGTAGTTAAGATCGCCTACGTATAGAGTAAATTTTTTCGGCAATTTGTATTTCACCTCGGTACTGTGTAGCAACGTAGTGTTAGTAATCTTCTTAAAAATATCTTTAGGTGCAAGGTAAATTACGCAAACCTTTTCGGGTGAGACTCCTATAAATCTACAAATATCCTTTTTTGAGGTCTCGGAAATCGTGATAATGGCGTCAACATTTTTCTTAATCAGCCATTTATTAATCAACCACTTAATCCTTCCTCTTATACCGGACGGATAGTGTTTAGGATAAATCAAAGGAATTAAATCGTAAATCGTCAAAACAAACTTGGTATTTTTCGACTTTGAAAGAGGAACCGATATTAAAAACGGGTTGAAGCGCGTAAAGTGAACTACGTCATATTTACCCAAATCTTCGCTCGAGACGTCAACACCATCCATTTTAAGAGCTCTGAGTAACTCTCTAGTGTAAACGCCGATTCCACGAACAGAATCCCCCGAGGCCAGTGGCCCGGAATCAATAGCAACCTTAAGCATGAGCTAATTATACCGCGAAGAAGGTCTGAATTAATAATCTACCCTAACATCATGAAGCCAAATTTTTGGAGGGCGGGAAAGCATAAAAACAACCGTGTTAGCGAGATCCTCCGGTCCAATAAACTTCTCTTGCTCAAGATGCTCACCAGTTTTATTAAACATTTCGGTATTTGTCCCTCCTTGATAAAAAGCAGCTACGCGGACAGAAGTACCTTTCAAGTCTTCTTTAAGTACGTCGGTAAACCCCCTCACCCCCCACTTTGCAGCCGTATAAACGCTTTGTCCCGGTTGAGCTGTAAATCCAGACTTGGAGGAATCGTTAATTATCGCAGCCTCTTTTTGACGTTTAAGAATCGGCAGAGCAAAATGAGTCATATAAATCATTCCCTTTAAATCTATATCAATAACTCTATCAATTTCTTCGATTGAGACGTGTTCGAGCAAATTAAGTTTCTGCCAAACTCCGGCAATATTAAGAAGGATTTGAACTTCCTGAAAATCAACCTCTATCTGCCTAATCGTACTCTCAACTTGTTTACTGTCAGAGATGTCACAGGAATACACATCAGCTTTAGGAGAGCCAAGCTTCTCAACCTCCGTCTTTATCTCTTTTAGCTTTTCTTCACTTCTGGCTATAAGCGCCAGAGAAACACCTTCCTTTGCCAATTTAAGAGCAATTTGCTTCCCAAGTCCGTCACTTGCTCCTGCAACTATTGCAACCTTCCCCTTAAGATTCATTATTTTCTATTATAATTCGTTGTTAGGTATTTAAAATACGCAATCGGAAAATGCATTGCACTATAAAAGCTCCACAAGAATCCAGAAACGCCGTCAAGAAAACCAAGATGCCTGAAATATAATTTCAAGAAAGTGAACAGTGGATAGTAAACAGTGAATAGTAAGAAACTCCACGGGTTTTTTCCAACATTGTCTTGAGCAAGTTCCTGTGCTTTCAGGTCCGTGTAACGATTAAGGCGCGTCAGATAGCGTCTTAGAGTTGGTGAATCGTAATGCAGCAAATCTCCAGATAACCAGGAAACTTCCCCGTCAAGTGTAATCTGCTCATGAACCGACTTTTGTGGGAAACGTGCCTTTCCTTTTTTAATTAGTCTAATTACTCCGTCCGGGTAAACTCCGGCGTGAATCAACGGTTTTCCCAAAAACATGTTTCTACGAGGTACGAAATAGCCAACTATCTCACCAGTAGATTTGCCAATCTTACCGTCACGTTCTTCTATAATTTTCTGGTGCCGCAAGAATAGTCCATTCTCTACCGGATGATACTTATTTTCTAATACTTTCTTTATATTTTCTCTAAGTTCCGGGGTCACCACTTCATCCGCATCAAGCTGTAATACCCATTCACCCGTCGCTTTATCCAATGCTTTTTGTTTAGTTATGTGGAAAATATCGTGATGTGGTTCCAGAAAGACTTTCGCTCCTAATTTTTCAGCAAATTCTCTTGTCCTATCCGTTGAACATTCGTCAACTACAATTATTTCGTCGGCAAGGTTTTTAACCGATTCCAAACATCTGCCAACGTTTTCTTCCTCGTTTCTTGTTGCCAGTACTACGGACAATCTCATATTATTGGTTTCCACTCACCACATAAAACGCGTCACTTCCGTCAGGATATTTAATCAATTCGTTAACATCAAACTGATTTATGTATCTTAAACCGCTATAGAAACTGGGCGTGACTATATACAATATCTTATAACTCGGGTAGCTATTTATTATATTCCAGCCCCCGAACTGATATTTGCCAAAAGCCAATAGGGTATTATAGCTTTTTGACTCACTCTCATTATATTTTACCGTTTTAAGAAGCTCCGGGAGGGGAGTTTTGAGATAATAAAGGAAAAATATATATGGCTGCTGTCTGATTTTATCCATGTAAACCTTTACATAATCTGGGTTTCTCTTTACGTAATCAACAATCTGCTTCATGCCATACTGCCACTCGATAGCCTCTTTCTTCGGGTAAATCGTAAAATAATAATTCAGGTAATAACCCACCTCTCTACCCAAAAGCAGCATTAATAAAATCGTTGCGGTGGTTTTAATCCAATTCTTTCTGAAAATTGAGACTAGTGCGAAAGCTCCAGACGCAGAAAAAAGAATAATTGGTCCAACCATGAAAATTCCCCTTGGTGCACTGGGATCCAAAGACGAAATCGCCCCGGGTACAGGGGACAAGGCTAGCCATGAAGTAAGCAGCGCCAAAGCCTCCCATCTTTTTCGTCGAATTAGAGCGATGATCCCAATCGCCGAAAGAAACAAATCGGCCTTGTAAAATTCCCCAATTACTTTTACCGAACCTCTCGGGCCCAGATCACCATTTTGGAAAAGGTATAAATAGGTAAAATAGCCTTTATAGTTATGAATAAAGGTTCCTAATTTGCCGCCATTTTTCTTAATTATGTCTTCAGAAAACTTTGTTTGGTCAATTCTTGCAAATCCTAATATTCTCGGCTCCTTTACCACCAGTCCAACAAAAAATAGAGAAACAACAATTACCCAAATAAATATTTTTTTATCCTTAACCAGTTTTTTGAAGTGAATCAAGCAGAGGAGAAGGACTATCGGGGGAACAACAATTTTTGCGGAATGGTAAGAGAAAAAACTTAGCCCAAAAAACCCAAATGATAAAGGTATCAGCCAACTCTTTTTCTCAAGCCCTACGTAAAAAGCAGCAAGGCCGGCTATAAAGAAGAACAAAGCAAAATTTGTCTCCCAAAGTCCCCGCGAAAAGTGTATTGCATAGGGCGAAACTGCCAAGAATAAAGCGGATGCAAGTCCCGCAAAATCACTTTTGAAAAGTTGCCTGGCAAGAAGAAAGACGGCAAAAACACTTAAAACACCCACTGCAGCGCTACTTGCCCGGGTTGAAAAATCCGATAACCCAAAGATTCTTACAACAATTGCCGTAAAATAAATGTGAACCGGATGTTTATCATCACCAAAATTCCTAAAAACTAAAGGAAATCTGTAGCCGTATTCATCTGCTCCCCAGTTGGCAATCGTATAGGCGTTATAGCCTGCTGCAACCTCATCCCAATTAAGAGATGGCGGAACTTTATCAAGTTTATAAAACCTCAAAACCGCTGCCAGTATCAAGATTGCTGCCAAAACAAATAGTTTCGCCTTTTTCATTTACTTAAATTGAAATCCGTTAAAAGATGCTACCTTTGAAAATCCCCACTCCGAAACAGGGTTCAATTTGACCTCTTGCCTAAATTTCCCGGGGGGATATTCCAAATAATAAAGCGCAAAAATGTACGGTTGCGCGAATTCATCAGTTACAACACCGCTTTTTTGGCTTTCGAAGATTTGTTTATATTGATACTGCCAATCCGTCGCAGATTGGGCGGAATACTTTGTTAAAAAATCAACGCCGTAAGATTCAAGAGACAGATAATATCCGACTATTGCAACTAGAATTATTGCGGTGCCATATTTTTTAACTTTTTCACTCAGTAAACCTGCACCTAGAGCAGTGATCATGGCTAAGGATGGACTTGCTAGAAGAGCACGTAAAGCGTGGGGGGATTCTTTAGTCAACGCCGCTGGAATTGGGGCAAGAAAAAGTGCTGCAAGGGGAAGATAATATAAAACTTTTTTGCTCCTAATAACCGCAATTATTCCCAAAAGCAAAAGGGGTATTTCAAAAACGTAAAGCTGACCATGCCCCGGAATTTGACTTCGGGGATTACTATCCCCCTTTAGAAATAGAAAATTCGGACTAAAATGCGAGAAATAATTATTGATAAAATCACGCTTTCCGGTAGTCTCTACTTGGGCAAAACGAACTCCGCCTGCATCATACTTATACAACCTGTAAACAGGAACTAAGCTTAATAAAAATAATGCCAAGGATGCGGCCAAAATTACTAGATTTCCTTTGTTTCTAAATTCCCGAAACTTGTAGATAAAAAGTAAAACCAGCCAAATTGGGATGATTATCCTAAAGGAGTTATAACTGTAAAAAGACAAAATAAATGTTAGGGTGGAAAAGAGTAGATAAAATTTGTTTTTATCAATAAGTAGAAATATATATGTACCCATCAGAAGGAAAAAAAGTCCGGCTGTTGCTTCATAGCCGGTTCTTGAAAAAATAAAAAACCAAGGGGAGACAGTTAGAATAAAACTCGATAGGATAGCTACCCCCTCCTTCCCGGTAATTTTTCTCATTAAAAGATAAACTACAATCAAAGTTCCAAGAGAGTAAAAAACTGCTGGCAACCTTACCGCGTATTCATTAAGACCGATTGCTTTAACAAATACGGCTACCGAATAAATATAAACAGGAAGTTTGAACTCTCCAAAGGCTCTGAAATGAAGCGGAAGCATCACTCCCCATTCATCTTTTAAATCAGTGGCAATCGAATATGCATTATAGCCAATTGAGGCTTCGTCCCAATAAACCGAGGATGGGATCTGTGAGATCTTATATAACCTGGTTACCAAAAAAAGTAAGACTATTAGACCCGGCAATAAATATTTTTTCATTCCACTTTGACTATTTCAAAAGCCCTGTCCCCATTTAGAAAATCAACTGTCAAAAGTCTCAGTAAATTATCGGGAAAGTCTCCTATTTTCCCTATAAACAAAATCTTTTTGCCCGGATTCTCCTTTTTAACATCGGCAAATTTAGTTCCGGTGTCCCCCAAATCCGGAAAATAGAATTTATCAAATTTCAAAACCCAAATCCACCTAAAAGCTTCAAAACGATCCATGTTCGGGTCATTTTGATACTTTGCCGGATCCCAGTTTAAAAAGAAAAGTGTGAACATGTGCGGTTCACCGTAGCTGCGACTGAAAACTATCAGATCGTATTCATTGTAATGGTCTTTTATATACGAAGCGACTTGTTTATAGCCATACTGCCAATCGCGGGAATAAAGCACCGGATAAGTATTGTAATAGTTGTTTAGGTAGCTTCTGAAACTAACTGCAAGAATTACAACCGATATCACAATGGTGGTACAACGAAGAATTTGTTTTCGGCCAAACAGTTGCAAGGTCCACCAAAAACCAAGTGCTGTAATTATTTGATATGGTATCACCGCCAAGAGAGTTCTTAGGGCGTTAGGAATACTATCCACAGTTGCCGAAACAGGAATAAACGCCAAAAGTATCCAGGAGATAAGTAGCCATCTCCATTTGTTCTTCTTATTGAAAAGATAAATTAATCCGAGAATTATGAATGGCATTTGAACCACGTAAAGCTCGCCAATTCCTTGAACATGCTGCTGCCTATGTCCTGCACCGTTTATAAAAAGAAAATCCGAGGTAAAGTGAGCCAAATAATTCCCGGCAAAAACATAGGAAAAATGTGTAACTTTATTGTGAATCAATTTTGGTAACGGCCCGGGAAGTTTTGTATTGCCGCGAGCTTTATTAATTCTTTGAACAAACCCGGGATCGTCCGTAATGCTAACAAGCTTAAGTCTGGCAGTTGCTTCACCACTGACAAAAAATTGGGCAAGAGGTATTATCAAAACCGCGAAAATTAATATGCTAAAGGCAAAAAATTTGACCTTAGACAAAACCTCCTTTCGGTAGAGAAGAAAAAGGATAATTAGGAATATCGGCGTAAACACCCTGGCTGAATTATATGTATAGATCGATATTACAAACGGAACCGTGGAGATAATCCACCACATAGGTTTTTTAAACCCTTTAAGAAAAAACCAAACTCCAAGAGTAACCCAAAAAACCGAAAATGAGGATTCGAAACTGGCCCTAGTCAGTTGTATATGCCAGGGTGAAATTGCTAAGAGGGATGCAGAAAGAATTCCCACCCAAGAGTTTTTGGAAATTTCCTTTGCTAAGAAAAACAGAAACAAAACAGTTAGGGTTCCGTAAATCGCTGGTGTAATCCTTACTCCCAATTCGTTTAGTCCGAAGATTGCAACACCGGGAATCGATGCATAAATTTGGGCCGGCAGCTTATATTCACCGTATGATTTAAAATGCAAAGGCATTAATTGCCCCCACTCATCCTTTCCTGTTTTCAAAACAGAATAGGCATTATAACCGATTGAGACTTCATCCCAGTTTAAGGAAGGTGGAATAGAAGTTACTTTATAAAGCCTTAAAAAGAGAGCCAGGGCAATAATTAAGATCAAAAGGACTTTATTCAAATGTCGCCCCCACATACCTTAATTATGCCTCAAAATGACCTTATTTGCATACTGTCTTTGTGGAATAACCAAAAAGAATAGGTTTCCCTAAGTAATCGGGAACCGTAAACTCTTCCTGAAGCTTGTGTTCGAGAATTTGCTGAAGAGAAAAGGAAAGTTCATCCCCTACTAAAATAAGATTTGGTCCACACGCTTTTTCCCAATCCAGTGGTTCAAAAGTAATATTGTCAATCTTGAAAATTTCTTGAGCATTTACATCCTGGCTGTAGTAATCTGTTTTCAATTGGGATTTTAGGTTTGCCTGCACAAATCTGGGATCAACTGTTTTAAGATAGGTCATTCTGATACCTACTCCCCAGGCGCGACTGCTGAAATCTACTCTAACATCTCTGCCTCTATATCTATCCAAAACGGACATCAGTTTTACATACGGCTCTCCGGAACCTATGGCCAATTCATACTTAAAGATTACAAAATAGGAAATTCCAAAAACAATCAATGAATAGCCTACTACTCCCAAAGTAACTAACAGTTTTACCCACTTATTATTTATCTTTCTCCACACCACCCAACAACCCAATGAAATAACCAGAGCGATTACCCAGAGGTAGTCAAGCGTTCTTAGAGGATAAAATAAATCTCCAGTTAATGCTGCCGGAATGGGTGCAATCAAAAGTAGAACCCCGATGATTTTAAAGAAATTATTTTGTCTGTTTTTAAATAAATACCCCAAACCGATTAAAAAAGGTATTAGCATCCAAGGGTAATAAACCCCCAAATCCGGTGTAGTTCTTCCCAAACTACTACCCGGATCAAAAAAGAGATTTTTGGGTGAAACATAGATCAAATAATGATTAATAAATTGTTTACCGATTTCCAAAACTTTCCCCACATAACCTAGCCCCCCCTGAGAAACGGTTCCCAAATAACTTACTTGGGTCAGTCTTTTGGTTAAAGCTCCGGTTGCCAGTAAGAACAAGTGTGGCAAAAGAGTCAATGTAAAAATTCCCAAACCAAGTATCGCAGTTTTTTTAGCTTTCAAAAAAACATCGCGGTAGATAATAACAACAAATGCTAAAAGCAATACTGTTATCACCCTCTCAGAGTAATAGGCATGGGTTGATATTCCCAAAACCAAACAGGCCAGAGGAAACAGTGAAATTTTTTTCAAAGAACTTGCCAGCCAATAAACACCGGCTACAAAAATAAGAACTCCCAGATTGGCCTCAACCGCCAATCTGCTGAAATGGATTGCCCAAGGCGAGATGGCAACTATCCCAGCCGTAATTAAACCCAGAGTAACAGCTTCTTTTTTACTATTGGGCAGTAGTCTACTTATCAATAAATATGTTAATAAAACCAAACCCACCCCAGACAAAGCCGAAACTGTTTTAACCGTAAAAATACTGTTGCCAAAAATAATTGTGGGAATTATTGTCAGATAAGTATAAATCGGAGGTTGATATGAACCACTCGCCCTAAAAAGTATAGGGAAACTCTTTCCATACATATCCTTACCAGTTTTTATTAGCGAGAATGCATTAAATCCTTGAGAAGCTTCATCTGCATGCAGCCCCGCAGGAACACGATTTAATAGATAAATTCTTAAGATAAAAGCTACAATAACAACTACTATCAATATTAGCTTTTGAAATTTGTTCATTCTTTTTTAACTTTTAATAGGTTTTTTATGTTTTTTACACCCAATAATAATCCTAAATTAATTAGCGGAATAAATAACCAATAAGTCATATCGGGAGGTATCAAAATAGCTCCGATGGTTGCCAAACCGAGACAATATAGGACTAATTTAATTTTCTCCGCCAACATAAATAAAAATCCTAAAGCAAACAATGGAAGAAGAAATAATGGATAGAATGAAAAAGCCTCGGTTGAAAAATAGTGATTTAGTTCATACGATTCCGTAATTTTTTGGGTAATTTTATCAAGAACCAGTTTTGTATTTTCAATAGATTTATTTCCAAAATTGCTTCGACCCAAAAGCCCAAGTTCCCTTCGATACAGTTCCTGCCTTACCCACAATTGGTTTTTCTCGAAATTTGTAACTTTAAAAGTATCTTTGTATATACCGCTCCCGACAACAAATATACTAACCAGAATTGGTAGGGCCAATAAAACTATTTTTCTTAATAAGGCATTTTGGAGTTTTTCCTCAATCAGAAAAAGTAGCAGGGCACTTTGAGAAAATACAAAAATCTCCAACCAGATGTTCTGTGAAGAACTGGGTTTAACAAAGATATTAATTAAAGCTAAAAACGATAATGACAAAATTATTTTTAATCGGAAAGTCTTTTTTACTCTCCCTGGAGCAAACCTCTTATCATTAACAATTCCAGCTTTATGGAGTAAGTACCTACTTATAGTTCCAAATCCATCCAATATAAACTTCACGCCTTTAAAAAATCCTATAGAGGATTGCTTTTCATGATATCGGGTAATAATCGGAGTTTCCCCAATTCTCATGTTGTAACTGATTGCCGATATGGTCATTTCCTGATCAAAAACGAAATCATTAGAAAACCTTTGAAAAGGAACTATTTTTAATAATCTATTCGAATAAGCCCTAAGCCCCGAAAAATACTCGCTAAAATTCTCACCCAGCAGTATGTTTTGGACAAAACACACCAAGCGGTTTATATAGTATTTCAATTTTGGCATGCCACCTTTTAGAGCCATTCCCCTATTTTTAATTCTACTGCCAAACATGTAATCAAATTCCCCGTTTAGTATCGGTACAATCAAATCGCCAATTTTCGAAGCGTCGTACTGGTAATCCGGATGTAGCATTACAATAACGTCAGGATTCAATTTTAACGCCTCCCAGTAACAGGTTTTTTGATTTCCACCATAACCTACATTGTTGGGGTGGGCAAAAGTTTTAATACCCAATTTGTTGGATACGGCGACAGTGTTATCTCTGCTCTGGTCATCAACTAAGATTACTTGTTCCCTATATTTTTGGGGGATTTCTTTAAAAGTGTCTATTACCGTTCGTGCTGCGTTATATGCAGGCATTACAACAACGACTTTTTTCGTTTTTTTTCTAGTCATTACGGGGTTATTCTAACACAATTATTTTATCCCTCTAGGTCTATTTATCACTATGCAATCGGTCAGTAAAATCAACAGTCATTTATCTTTTAACACGAAATTCATATGTTTTCTCAATCGGGGTCGAAAAAACTTCCCTAACCCTGTTAGGATAATTAAACCAATAATCTTTTGCAAAAGCAAAGACATTAATAACTATTAAAACCAAAATCAATGCCTGAATTCTCCGGGTAAGACCCAAGAAACCTATTGTTGAGATCATTACGAAAAAGGGCACCAGAAACAAAACCCTGCTGGCCCTATATATATCAGGTATAAATCCGAAAAGAACAGGGGTTAAAAAAAATGAGGTTAAAACTATTATTTCAAACGGTTTATTTCCCTTTAAAATTTTATATACCCCCATAAAAAATATGGGCAGAACCGCTACTAAAAACATGCCCGCCTTACCTGTAGAATGATAGGCAGTTGCGTCTCCCTTTAAAAAAAGAAAACTTAAGTCAAAAATACTTATATATCTTAATAAAAATTCATTAACGCTTGGCAATACTGAACTAAAACGTCCAACCACAGCCCCCGGATAATAAAAATCAGCAATATAAAGAAGAATAAAGAAGGGCAACACTCCTAATAAAAAATAGATGATCAGTTTTATGTTTTTTCGAAGGTGGATAATGGTAATTAGAGACAAAACTGGGACAACAAGCCTCATTCCCAAATATGAGAAAATTCCAATCCCTAACGATACCCCGCTCATAAATAGATAGGTTGGCTTTTTTCTTTTTATATTTTTCGATAACATCAAAAGCCAGAAAAAAATAAAGGGCAAAACAGTTATGTTTTCGAGTGCCAGGTGTGACTGAATCAAGATAATAGGAGTGGTTACTAAAATAATAAAGCTAACAACAAAAAACTTAATACCAAACATTTCTTTAGTGAGAAAATACAAAATTATTACTGAAGTAATTACAAACAAAATACTGGTAGCTCTCAATGCCCAGAACGAAGTACCAAAAATTCGAAACACCAAAGCAGTGGAATAAACACTGACCGGTTGCTTCCAGTCCGACCCCTTAGCAAAAACAAAAAGGGGTAAAAAGTTCCCGTTCTCATCGGTTAAATTTCTTGAAATCAGAATCGCGTTATATCCAATTCCCGACTCGTCTCCATTAATACCGGGCGGAACTTGTGTGAGTTTATAAGAAAGAAATATTAATGTGAATATGATAGAAAGAGTTAGGATAACTATTTTCTTCATTTGTCTGTAATTACAACGTTGTCATAGACTTTAGGAAATTTGCCATACAAAGCAATAACAAGTTTTGGATCAAGTTTTGCATAAACAGGATAAGCGTACTCAATGTTGTCGATTTTACTTGTAGACAGAATTATGATTTTTCCTGCTTTTTCATCTTTTATGGCTTCAAGAGATGCTTTTTGGGCTTCGACCGACCAAAATGAAGCAAACTTCACCGGCGCAATACAATAAATCCGAACAAGAATATAAATGAGTTGAAGAAAAATTAGTACACCGGCTATAAACACAAACCTCTTCGGAATTTTTATCAACGCAAACGCAGTAAATAAGATCAACGGGGGTAACATCAAGCCATTTCTTAGAGCGTGTGCTTCCGGAAAAAACATTGTTGCCAGAGGAGTGATTAAGATCCAAGTAGTCAAAAGGTAAAATTCTTTTTTCTTGGTTTGCCAAAGAATCATCAAGCCTGCCAATATTAACACCGCTTCGGCTAAATAAAACATTCCAAACTCCCCGGGATTATGACGCGGGTTTCCGTCTCCACGAACGAAAAGAAAATCCAAGGAGACGTTTTTAACATAGTTATCCAAAAGCATTCGCCCATATTCCAACTGTTTATTAACAAATATCGGCCTAATCGCCTTTGGCAACCACGAGATATTCCTCTCGTAGTTAACTCTTTGAATAATACTTTCTTTTACGTTCCTGTCTGCAAAAATGTTTGAGCTTAGAAACCTTTGTTCACTTCCACCTTTCACGGTTTCGCGAATTGCTAATCCCGCAAAGAAAAGAAGAATTACTAAACCCACTATAAAAACTCTATTTCTAATTAAACTTTTCAGGCCACCAAACCAGAAAAGAAGCAAACCAACAATCGGCAGGGTTAACTTAAATGTCGGGTATGTATGAATTGTCAAACCCCAAGCTATTGCCCAAAAAACATAGCGTTTATACAAAAACGTAGTTATGCCCAAAAGGGCTAAAAAAAGAGCGAAGTGGGCTTCATAACCCCCGCGGCTTAAATAAATATCCCAGGGAGAAATTACCATCACGAGGCTTGCCAATAATCCCACTCTTTCATCAAACAATTTCCGACCCAAAAAATACATCAAAATTATTATTCCCATACCCGAGAGAAGCGAAAGCGCTCTTATCCCCAAGGCAGTCGGTCCGAGAAGTTTAACAAACGGAATCGAGAAGTAAATGTAGCCGGCAGGTCTACCCGCTCCCATCTTAAATGTTAACGGAAGTTTCTCCCCTGTAGAATCTGTACCGGTTTTTGCAATCGAATACGTATCATAAACCATTGTCAGCTCGTCTCCATACATCGGTAGACTTTGAATCCTATAAATTCTGATTACAAAGCCAACTAAAACTAATAAAAGAAGAATTACCCAAGTCTTCATTCTCATATATACTATATTATCTCAAGTATGATTTTCTTACTAGCCAGTATACTAGCTTTCAGCATCCCCGGGTATTATATTTTATCTTTCTACAAAGAAGCCTCGAGTTTTTGGGAAAAGTTTTTTATCGGAACAGCCGTTGGTTTCACCCTCTTTACACTAATTTCATATTGTTCAATTATCATAAAGGTTCCGTTTTTACCTTTGGTTTTGACCATCGCTACCGACGTTTTAGCACTAAGGGTTTTTTTAAAAGAGTTAAAAAAAATCAAACTGCCCGGAAAGGCTCAATTGTTAGTCATCATATCTGTTTTTGTAATAGGCATAGCGGGACAACTAGCTGTAATCTCCCCTAGCGGACGGGTTGTAAATGGAGATTTACTATTTTGGAGTTCACACGGACATGACGGGTCTTGGCATATTGCGCTAGTGGAAGAAATGCAAAAGGGTTGGCCTTTCCAAAACCCAGTATTTTCCGGTGAAAAACTCGTAAATTACCATTACTTTTCCGACATCACTCTTGCGATATTTAACAAATATTTAGGAATTAGTAATCTCGACCTTTACTTCCGATATTTTCCGTTTTTATATTCATTACTGCTCGGAACTTCCGTCTACTTTTTGACAAAAAAAATGACCGGCAGCTTTTGGGCTCCGATTTGGGCAACAGTTTTTACTTATTTTGCGGGAAGCTTCGGATACCTAATAGGAAAGGGTGAGAGTGTTTTTTGGGCAACACAAATTCAGTCGGCAAGCGGAAACCCTCCGCAAATTGTTTCTGACTT
>Ga0315284_10009305_pt1 | contig 14010 bp, 9 predicted proteins | sample YL17G09_16_MG_FD_203696 | JGI IMG/M metagenome (GOLD analysis project Ga0315284, IMG submission 203696) | Sediment microbial communities from Yellowstone Lake, YNP, Wyoming, USA - YL17G09_16 | ecosystem: Environmental > Aquatic > Freshwater > Lake > Sediment | place: USA: Wyoming | collected... | reverse complement strand
CCCTTGGCCTCGCACAGCGTTCGCATCTGCCGTGCGGCGCGACTCCCGCCAAGCCAGGCAAACGGGAAGGCCTGCGTGATGAGGCAGATCACGTTCTTCTTCTCAAGCGACCCAATCTGTCCCAGACACTTCGTCATCACCGGCGACAGCGAGAACGCCTCCACTGCCGCGCCGAACACGAGAACGTCATACGGCGTCACATCCGGCAACGGCCCGAGCTGGAATTCCCTCGATCCCGGCTTGCGTTCCGCGACAAGCTTCACCTGTTCCAAAGCCACCGAGTGTCCGGCCGCCGCCAGCTTCTCCTTCAGCTTTGTGGCGACCGACAGCGTATTCCCCGTTTGCGAGTAGACGACAATCCCAACCTTCATCTCATCCCTCCATGTCGCTCCGTCTTGCGTCGCGTCAGTCTATCGGATCGTCGACGTCCGCTGAAGCCACCTGCGCCTCTGCGGGGAACGGCCAATCGTCGATCGCGTTCGGCACGTCGCACAGGGGAAATAAGGTATGTGTCCCCCGATTGTCGGCACGCTGGAAGTGCTGCGTGAGTTCGACGCCCAACAATCGCTCGAGCTGCGGCGTGACGCGCCAGTAGTCCTTCAGAGCCTGGTATTCCTCCACGGAGTGGACGCTCCCGGACTCGGACGTCTTCACGGCACGAATCATCAGGTTCTTCGCGGTGTGCTCCGTCGAGACGAACTGGATCACGTCCGTGCGATAGCCCATGATCCGCAGGATGGCCGCCCGGAACGTGTCCGTCAGGATGTCCCCGAGGCGCTCGTCGAGAATGCCGTGGCGCGAGACGGCCCGGAACGGGTCCGGCGCGGGCACGTGAGACAGCTGCTCTTGCAGCTCATGTTGACAGCAGGGCGCGCTCATGATGAGCCGGCTGTTCCAGCGGATGCCCCGCGCCAGGGCATCGTCGGTCGCCGTGTCGCACGCGTGCAAAGCCAGCACTGCGTCAGGCGTGACGCCGGGCTGGAAATCAGCGATCGAGCCAGCCTCAAAGGTCAGCCGATCCCATCCGAGCGCCCGTGCCTTCTCCCGGTGCCGCTCCAAGAGATCGGCCTTCACGTCCACGCCAACGACGTGAGCGGGCAACTCCAGGATGTGGTTGAGGTAGTGGTAGACGGCGAACGTCAGATAGGCGTTACCGCAGCCGCAGTCAACGACGTGGACAGGCCTCCCTGTGCGCCCGCTGAAGACGCCCGTCTCCTCCACCAGCCGTAGGAATTCGTTGATCTGCCGAAACTTGCCCTGCCGATCCGCCTTGATCTTGCCACCCTTCGTCAGGATTCCCACGGCCTCCAGAAACGGCGCGGAATCGCTGACAGACAGGACTTTCTTCTTGTCGCGGTCGTGAGACAGGTCCGCGCTTGCGCGCGGTTCGGCCACTGGCATCTCGTGCAGGAGGGTCTTGCCCTTCTTGGTGATCCGAACCTCGAGGCCGCCGATCGTCGTCTCCACGTGGATGTTCTTGAATGGAAGCGCGAGGAGCTCGTCAACCTTCCCAGCAACGTCCTCGGCAGAGTAGTTCTTGGTGAGGTCCTTCTCTTCGTCGAAGTGGGAAACCTGCCAATGAAGCGCCCCCTTGATCCGCACCGGGCGCACCACGACCTTGATCCATTCGAGCGTCGCCCCACTCTGGCGTCCGCTGAAGGTGGCGCGCACGAGGGACTCGCCAGCCAAGATGCGCTCCCGAACTCGCTCCACGTAGTCCTCAGGCATGCGATTCATCGACGGACAGCATTCTACCGCCCAGGGATCGTCGAGGAGCATGCGGAGGCGCAGCCGCAATCGCGACTGCGGTTGCGAAATAGGGTATGTGTCCCCCTACGCAACGTCGGATGCCTCGAGGATCGCGCAGCCATTCGGTGAGCTTGACCATAGGCCCAGCTTACTCCGGTTGCCGCTGTGCTGAGGAGAGGCTTCGAGCTGTCCTCCTATCACTCTCCGCGCGCTCTGCGGTGAAAGGTCCTGCCATCCGGAGAGGCTGGCTGGCCTAGCTAGCTAGAGGTCTTTGAAGTATCGAACGAGCGGCAGGCCTGTGTACCCAGCCTTCTCGTACGCCCTTCGCGCCGCCGCGTGACCCTCCTCGCCGCCCGTCTCGGCCACGGCCATCTTCATCCCCGCGGCCTTCATCGCGTCGAGCGCCGCCTGATTGAGCGCCGTGGCTATGCCGCGCTTCTGGAACTCCGGATGCACCGCAAGCAGGACCACCTCGCCCGTCTCATCCTTCAGCTCGTAGGCGATGAACCCGACCACGCGGCCGTCGAGTTCGGCAACCAGCGTGTGGTACTTGTCGGTCGCCCGGCAGGCGCCCTCTACACCCTCTTTCTGAGACTTTCGCCAGTCGGGGTAGAGGATCGGGAAGACGCGAGGACCCAAGACCTCTTCGAAGGACTCGAAGACCGGCTTCCAGGCGAGAAGCGACAACTCGACGACTTGTTCGATGTCGCTGTCAACGAATGACCGAGTCCGCGCTTGCACTGTCTGCATCGCCTACTCCTCACAACCCCGGGACAGTGCACGCGCGGCGTCTCACGCGAGTCTCAATGCATTCGACCAAACCCCGACGTCCTTCGGCCATCCAGTCCACCCGCGAGAACCGACTGGACTTGGCCGGCTTCCTTGGTCAGTAGCACCACTCGGCGGTACCGAACCAGATTCTCCTTCTCAAAAGTCGGCTTCAACCCGTATCGCAGGGCAACCTTGTTCAGGAGGCGCTTCGCCGTGCCCGGAGGGAGGTCGAGCTGCTGGTCCACTTGTTGGAAGTGAACAAGCTTCCCGTTGTGGACTATGTCTTCCCTGTCTCGATGTACTATCGCGTATCGCGTAAAGAGCGTCTCGTCTGGTTGGAAGAACTCGGTATCGATGACCTCCATCAGCTCCGCGTCTTCATACCCGGCATAGCGCCCGGAGTAGAATGCTTTCGCGTTCAGATCGACATCCAGAACCTTCACGTCCCTGTACTTCGGGATCCTCTTTGTGATATTGCCTGCCCTGAAGGAGGAGGCGGGTGTCAGAGCCGATGGCGAGCCTGCAGCCGACGTCAATCGCACGGCGGGAGGGCACGGCGAGCCGCATCACGAGTCCACAAGATCGCGCCTTGAGACATGGCCTGGCGCCCGCACTCCCGCACATCGAACAGGAGCCACCTCCGGGAGGTGGCCCCTCGCTCATGTCTTGCGCTTCCCCACGTTGTGGGCTAGGCGCCGAATCCGCTTGGCTACGGACAGCACCTCCCCACGTACGCCCCGATCCAGCCAGAGACCATCATCCCGGACGGGCCCGGCGAGGCATTCGACACTTCTATCTTCAACGTGTTCACGCCAATCACAAAGCCGTTGGGGGTGGCGCAGTTCGGGCTGGACACGTCTACGAGATACCCCCCTGGCGCCGACCACCAGGAGGGCAGCGGCACCAGTGGAGTCCCGAAGATCTGCGGGCCGTTGTTCAGAAACACCTTGGCGCTGTCCTCAGCCCAGAGGTAGAACTTCATTTGGACATTGCTGTAGCAGTCGCATAGACAGAACGTGTACTCGTAGACATAGGTGCCGGGGCCGGTTGTCCCAGTGCATGGAGTCCCAACCCAGGTGACGTTGGCATTGGGCGGTGACGCCCAAGGGAGACAGCTTGCGGACACTGGCGCCGGACCTACCTGCAGAGTACTCCCAGAGAGCGGGACCTGGGTAATCAGCCAAGGTGTACACGGACCGGTGCTGATGGTGAGATCAAGTCCTCCGTAGCACTTGCACTTGCCCGCCGACCCGGCGTTGAAGATGCCCCAAACCTCTTGCGGTGAGAGGGGGCGGCTGAAGATCTCCACCTCATCGATGAGCCCGATGAAGCTTGGCTCGGAACTCGCGGCATGACGGCCGATGAGCAACGGCGCGTTGTTTGCGAGACTCATTGGCCTGCTTGTGGGGTCGAAGGCCAGCACCGGCACCCCATCCACGTACAGGTTCCCTCCGGTAGCAGAGTTCCTGTCCACGGTCACCGCCACGTGATGCCAACCCCCAGTTAGCAAGTCCGGTGACAAGCTCGAACTGATGTAGTTGGAGGACATGCCATCCCCCAACTGGAAGGCCAGCCTGCCGTTGTAGAGGAAGAGGAAGTAGCCGGTTGCATCAGGGGCCAAGGGCCCATTGGGAAGCGCTCTCTTGTCAACGATGGGCAGCACTGTGGCCGTGTAGTTAGACTGCGCTGGCGTTACGAAGATCCAGGCATCGATCGAGAGGTCGCCGCCGGAGACAAAGGCAGTCCCAAAATTGAGACTTGTCGCAGGGGACACTCGCACACAGTCGCCCAGAGCATTGAGCCTGAATGCCCTGCCCACCATGCCCGGCCCGTAGTCAGCGCTGCCTAGCAGCATGCCAGGATTCACGCCCACGATATCGTTGGGATTGTCATCGCCCGGCCACCATGAGACCATGCCCAATGGGGCACTGACACAATCGCCTTTGCACTTGCCGGCCGACTGAGCGGTGACGATGTCCTGAATCTCTGGCTGGGAAAGAGCGCGGTTGAAGATCTCCACCTCATCGATGAGCCCGACGAAGGTGTTGCTGGGATTCCCTGCATGGCGCCCGATGACCAACCGCTCAACGTTTACGAGGCTGCCCTGCCTATTCGTCGGGTCGAAAGGCAGCACCCCAACCCCATCCACATACAGGTTCCCGCCGGCAGAAAGATCCCTGTCTACGGTCACGGCTACATGATGCCAAGCCCCATCGCGCAAGTCTGGCCCCGTACTGATGTAGTTGTAGAAGCCATGTGTAGAGTCTCCCAACTGGAAGGCTGGCTTGCCGTCATAGAGGAAGAGGAAGTAGCCGACGGCCGTAGAAGCAAGTGGGTTGCTCCTCTTGTCAACGATGGGCAACACCGTGGCCGTGTAGCCAGGCAGGTTCGTGTCCACGAAGATCCAGGCATCGATGGAGAGGTCGCTACCAGCGCACCCTGCGGGTCCGAAATTGAGGTTCGCGGCATTGAGCGCGTCCACACCGTCACCGGCAGCGGCAAAGCTGAAGGCCCAGTCCACCACCCCCGGCGCATAGCCGCCGACCAGCGTGCCCCCGTTTCCGTCCACGATGTCGTTGGGACTCTGATCACCCGGCCACCAACTCACCATGCCACAGGGAGGTTGCACGCACGACGTTTGGGTCTGGCCCAAGACGCTTCCAACTGTCAAGGCCATAAGCACTAGGGTCACGCCCAGTCCCCACCTCCGCGCCCCCCGGAGTACAGTCCAGGTTGCGCAGGTGCTGCCCGCGAGCCTCTTGTTCAGCATGGCTGATCTCTCCTTTGATGAGTTGCACTCACCTTGTCGTCCCGGACACACGCGCGACATGTGTCGCGTCAGGCCGCAGACCGAATCAATTGCTCACGCGTCCCGGACGCTTGCATCCATTCGCCTTGCGAGTTCGGGCACGGTGTGCCTGCGACATGCGGCCGGCCTGACTCGATGCTCGTTCCAGTCCCGAGCATCAGGGAACCCTCGTTCGTGACCGTGCGGGCGCACGTGTCCGTCGCGGTTGCGAGGGACACGTCTCAATCTGGACGTGTCCGTGTTCCGTCGTTCTCGTCTGCACGTTACCCTCGACACAGTCCCAACGGGAGCATCTGAATCTGCCTGCTAATATGGTCCTAGTTCGTAATCCTCCGTCTCTCCGTACTCGTAGCCGCCGACGGGGCCACTGCCGCCTTTGCCTCGATCCGCCGGGGGCAAGAAAGGGCCCCCGCTGCTATTGGCACTGACAGGGATCGTGGTGAGCGTGATCCGCATCCAGATCGTCTGACCGGATTGCGGCGTCATGAACAGGAAACCCGGTGTCACCTTGGCATTGAGGCCAGGGTCCAAGGTGACAAGGCAGTTCCGAACCGCCCACTCCCAGACATCGGTGACCCCAGCAAGATCGAAGCATTGGATCGTATCATCCCAATCGCCGTCATGGTTCCAGTCGAACCAGACGTTGATGTATTCCTGCACCTGTTGTGTACTGGCATTGGTGGCACTGAACGTGACACTGGTCTGGTCGCATGAGTTCGGGCTCTGCAGGGCCACATTCGTCACACCGTCATCGGCATCTCTATTGCTGATCTGCTGGTCCGGCTGGATGTTGTTGCCCGAAGGATTCATGTCCTGATCCCATCCGGTGTCGGCCTCTCCTTCGATGCTGACGTCCGCGCCAAGCCAAAAGCCATCCCAAGCCCTGGCATGCCAATGGATGGGTCCCAGCGGTGCGTTTCCCGGCATGGTCGGGTCGTAGACCGTGGGGAAGTGGGCGAGTACGCCGGGATAGGCCCACATAGGTGTACCGGCAACGGTGCCAGTGCCGTGATTGGTGCTGTCCGGGGCATCGCCAAGGTCGGGCTTGCACTTGCCACATCGGCAGGCGACGAGAAACGCCTCAATCTCCGATGGCTGGAGGCCGTCATGGAAGATCTCGACTTCATCCACAGCGATCGCACCCGCGTTGACTCCATCGCCACCGATGAACAGGGGCTCAGTGCTGGCAATGCTGTCACTGGAGTTGATGTTGAGAACTGAGGTTGAGGGATCGCCGTCAACGTAGAGCGTGATTGTGGCAGTTGAATTCCCTCTCGCCACGGTAGCGACGACATGGTGCCAGGAATCCGGGGTGATGGTCGCCTGGGCAGGCGGCAAGCTGCCTCCGAGCACTTGGAACCTCAGCATGCCAGATGCGGGGAGAATGATGAACTTCCACCCGGCGCTGCTATTCCCCTTCTTCACAATGGTACACTCTGGAGAGTTGGTAGATGCCTGTGAGTAGATCACCCATGCATCGACTGTGAACGGCCCGGTACCCGGGTCGAGGTTGGAGGCGTTCGGGCCCTTTATGTGGCGCACCCCGTCGAAGAACAGGGAGTTGTCCACTTGCCCTGAGGGGAAACCAGTCGTGGCGGTCCAAAGGGGAGCCGCAGACGTCACCGGACCGCTGCCGCCAAAGCCCCCAATCGACCCAGGCAGCGCCGTTCCATCGAAGCCGCCAACGACGTCTTGGACGATCGCTCCCGAGATCTCGTCCAACGGCCACCACGCGCATATCGCGTTCGGCACTGGGACGCACACCGATGGCAGGTCCATACCCGGGATCGTGATCGTCGCCGAGTCCTCTGCTTGGTAATCATTGAGGACGCCAGGGCCCGGCACTCCGTCAGAGCCGTCTCGCTCGCCGTCGATGGCGCCTGACGAACCGACAGTCGACTGGCCGGTCGGATTCGAAAACGTCCCATTGGGGCCTGGTAGGCTCGTCCAGGTGACCGTTGCCGTGTTCGTTACAGTCCTGTCGCACTGCAGCGCGGGCGCTTTCGCTTGATACGTGATCGGCGGGAAGAGGGACGAGTGGGCGGGTATCCGGTCGTAGTGCACTTCGATGCTATTCCCACCGGTGGAGGGACAGGTGCCCCCAGGGCATAACACAGCCCCGAGCGTCAGATCCGCCGGCAACGTGTCCGTCAAGCAAATGTCAAGAGCATCGACATCGCTGTTGTTAGTGATGGTGATCGCGTACTCCACCACGTTTTGTGCCGTACTCGAGTAAATGAGGCTGGCAGTCTTGTTCAGCGTGAGCGTGGGCTCGACGACCCGGACAAACACCGGATCAGAGAGGCTCGGTATCGTGGAGTTTGTGAATCCGTCGTGGTAGGTCACTTGGAATGAGTTGGCCAACGTCGTCCCATAGTAGTTGCCTAGTATGTTGTCCATCTGGGCGTTGAACTCGATGATGACCAGTTCTAAGTTCGCGTCGTGATCAGGGTCGAAGACGTCGATGATCGGCGTTGAGTCTGTCGGCGACTGAACGAAGAACGTGGGACTTTGTCCAGTTCCGAAGGCCACACTGAGAGCGGTCCCTGGAGGAACAATCACCGGACCGGGGCACGACCCATACGTAGTCTCATCCCCTGCGATCGTCGGCCAGATCGCCGGCCAAGTCCCCGCGGGACTCGTGACGGGCCCCGCGGTGGTCACAAAGGCCACGCTCGGATTGCCGACATAGGTCAGGCCGTTGGGGAGCAAGTCTTGGATCTGGAGTCTTTGTGTGGTGCCCTCGGGAATAACCGACACGAGGCGGAAGCGGATGATCTCGCCGATGGTCGCGTTCACCGTGTTGGCTACGTTTGAGGTCCCCACGCCGGTCACGCTTCCCACCGACGGCGGCGGCGGCACCGTGTGTGGCTCGGAGGTCGCCTGGACGCACTTGGAGTAGGCTGTGGGTCCGACACAGATGAGGGCCGTGTCCTCGAAGGGGCCTCCGATTCCCGCGTCCACGAAGTTCGGCTGGAGGACCAGCGGTGGACCCACAATATCCGCGGCGGAAGTGTATCGGATCAGCGTGGCCGTATTCGGGCAGCAGTCTGACTGCACGTGGGATTTGTAGGCGGACGTAGCAGGGAAGGTGATGATCGCGATGTTGGCCCCGTTGGCCTGCGTTACAGAATTCAAGGGATCCAGCGACTGCAGGAGCTCGATGACGAAGTGGCCGCCCCCCTGTGTGAACATGAACGGGATCGCCGAGCCATCGCCGCGGGTGACACAGGGCAAGGTGGTGGAAAAAACCGGGAAGATCGGATAGAAGCACGAGGGCTTGCCATCAGATCCTAGCGGGAAGACATCCTTCACTTCGACCTCATACGCCGGAGCGCCACCCGTATTCTCGACCACAATCGCAAACGTGACCCAATCGCCCGCATTAATGTTTCTCAGGTCGCGGCCGATGAAACCCGCGAGGCTACTGCCCGACGTAATCGGTGGGAATGGGTTGAAGCATGGGGGGGGACAAGCACTAGGCAGCGCAGCGACGGGCAGCCCCGCGGTGAGCGGTGCCGGACCATTGTTCATCCAGAATACTCCGTTCGGATTGCTCGTGGCGATGACGCCCTTCTGGATCGAGAGCTTGGGCGCTCGTACGTGCACTTGTGCAATCGCTGTCTGGCAGAATGGCCCCAAGAACGTGTTGTCCTCGCACTCCTGCGTCTCGTTCGTGAGATAGAGCCCATCGGCAAAGGGCTCGTTCGTCACGGTAAGCGTGAACAAGAGGTCGATGGTCTTGACAGTATTGAGCGTGTCCCACGGTGAGTGATAGTCGAATGTGAAGCTGTTGCCAGCAGTGACTGGAAACAGCGTCGGCTGTGGGAACGAGGTTGCTGGCGGCGGAGGCGCGAACGGTGAGTGGTTTGGCCCGCACGCGGCCAGTCCCGTCGCCGGGGGTTGTGAACCACCCGGACACGGAGTGGACAAGAAAGACAGCTGGGGGCCGTTGGTATTCGTCGGGTCGCTGACGTCAAAGACCGGCACGGGCAGCCAGTCTTGGATCGTCATGTTCTCCGCGTCGCCCGAAGGGATCGTGTACTGGATACGGAAAGTGACGTCATCCCCTGGAAGGACGTCGGGCGCACCGCAACTCGGCAAACAGACAGCACCGTTGACCGCGTAGACCTCCTTGCTGAGGACTCCCGGGGCGAGGGCTACGCAGGTGGAGCTGATGTCTTCGGCAGAGCCTGCGACCTGGTCGGGCACGTCGTTCGCCTGATCCTTGTTGTCGTAGACCACGCCATCGATTGTGACACAGTTGTTGATGGGGTCGTCCTTATCCACGTACTTGTCGCCAGGCGCTTGAGCCGTAACAAAGAACTCGTCTGTGATCGTCACATAGAAGGTCACTTGGCCGACCGCTGGAGTCGGCCATGTTGGCAAGGCCGCATGGCCGCCGGTCAGAATACCGGCCAGATGCCGCGGGGCCGACGGCGGGGCTACAGCAGCAAGTGCTCCCGAGACGTCAAACGCAAGGTCGGTGACGCCCCGAACGAAACCTACCGCTTCGCAGCAGCAGCAGACACAATCGGAGGACGGTCTGGGTGTGACAGTCAGGGTCGAACCGGGGAAGCTCACGGCGTAGTAGGAACCGAGCCGATCCTGGAGCGTCAGCACGGGAGCGAGCAAGGGGTCAGTAGAGAGCATCTGCCCATCTGAGAGCTTGTCGAGGATCGTGATCGCCCCGATCGTGCGGTAGTCCGAGATCTGAAATGCCAGGGTGTACTTGAGCGTGTCGCCAGGTGTGAGCCCAGGCTCGCCCACGTCAAGAGCGGTCGGGAGTTCCACGGACTTCTGGATCGCCATGCACTTGGCGTCCACCCAGTCCGCCACAGAGTCGCTGGTGACCAGCCCAGACTGATCGCGCGGGTCGAGAGGAAACGACACGCCGGTCGCGCTGACGTCGTTCACCAACCGTAAGGGCTCACAGCCTGTGCCAACGATGTCCTCGATGTAGAAGTCGAAGAAGATGACGACCTCATACGGTGGTCCTTGGTACCCAGTGATGAGGTCGCACACTGTCACCTCAAGGGTTCCGCCTGAAGGCGTTGTTGGCTCGACAACGGCCGCAGTTCCCGGCTGTTGAGTCAAACACGTGGATGCAGAGTAAAGAGCTGCTTGGGCACCGCTAAGCCAGACTTGAAGGCTCAGGGGATGATATACCATGCCCGCTGGAAGGACGTCAATGATGTGCAGCTTGTCGATGTTCTGCCCATCGGCAACGTCCACTGTGATCTGGAACCTCAGGGGGTAGTTATAGTTGTTGACGAAGTTCGGTCCGGAGACGCCTTCGTGCTCCGGGCCGAGGTACACCTTGCTGAGCGTGAAAGCTCTTGGGGTGACGGTCGCCTGTGCCTGCCAAGTGGCGCTGTACTTGTCATCGCTCAGGATAGGGAGATCCCCCTGCAGGTAGTCATCCTGCGAGGTGCTGCCATAGCAGCCCGTTGATTTATGCAGTTCGCACCATCAGAGCCGCAATAGGAGGTCAGCCAGCGGGAAGATGGCCACCATCGGCAGCAAGACGCAAGGTGAGGTAGCAGTCGATGTAGATCGCGAAAAACAAGACCTTAAGAGGACTTGGCTTCACAGACGCTCTTCGGAAACTGATCGCAACCCATCGGCTGCTTCCGTCGTGTTCACTCGTAACTTGCTTTCAACCGGAGGCATCTCTAGAAGAACGGGATAGATCAACGGGCTGATAGAGGAACCCGCCGCGGGCGCGAATCACGAGCGATTGACCAGCATCGGCGAATTCGTGCACATGGGCTGTGAACTTGACCACAATGGGCGGCTGACTTGAATGATAGGACCCAATCAGCGGCGTGACCATGAAGAGCTGCGCGCCTTCCAGGCCTGTGACATCGACTGGTGCAGCCCGGTTGCCAATTGCGTCAACCCCCCATCCGTCAACCTGGGGAGCTGGGTGGGTGAGTGGCCCCGCATATGGAGAGGCCTGGCAGTCCGCCGCAGTGCAGGGACTCGGAGAGTGTACGGGGGGTATTGGCCCTCCACCCACCATCTCGGCACTCAGGATCGTGATGCCATCGCACGGGCCTGGCGTGTTGGGGAGATACGGGGGAGACGGCAGAGGGTCATTCTTGTCGATCCCGCCGAATTGAAGGACGAGATCGATAAACGGTCCAAACCCCATGTCACCGTAGTTGTAGAAGGTCACGGTGAAGGTGAAGTCCTCTCCGATCAGGACATCCCCAGGGACATCGAGCACCACGAGCGGCGAAGGTGCAGCCAGCACGGGGAGACACGTAGCCAGACAGCAACAGACAACGGAAAGGACCAACCCGCACTTCACGTTTCTCGCCATGACAGCCGCCTCCTAACCACAGCGCACGACCCGACCATGCGCGCTTGCAGCTTACCTGCGCGTGCCAGCCTCTTGCTTAGCGAGGCATGCAGCCCATCGCTTCTACTATGAGCACATGACGCCACAATGCAAATCTCGTTCGATGTGACAATGCCGCGCATGTGGATGTGATGGCATGAATGCCGTCTGGCACGGCTGTCTTGCCCCTCTTCAGCACGTTCTACGTGGGATGGTAGGATCTGGATGAATCCTGTAATGCTGACAGCAGCGGCGCGAACACCCATCAGGGTTAACGAGAGACTTCGAGCCCTGGCAGCCGGTTCCAGCCGTTCTTCATGTCCCGGCTGCGTGCCTGCCCCAGCACGACGCCCCGCGAACCGTTGGAGTCCTATGTACGGTGGATCGAGAGGTTCCTGCGGCTCAATGTGAACAGCGCAGTCGCGCGGTTCGTGGGTCCCAGTCTGTCGCATCCCTTACTCGCAACTTCGAGGTATTCGGGACGTCTCCCGCCGTCGCCCACCCGCGTCGCGCCGTGAGCACTCCAAGTCGCAGGAAATGGAAGTGCTCGGGTCCTGGGCATCGCTGCCGATGGCGCGGCGGGCGAGTTCTTCTTGGGGACATCACAAACCCTATTCCCGATACCCTGGGCCGCTACGGTAGGCGAAAATGAGGTTTGCGCCCCCCGGAGTTCGCTCACCGATACACATCGCTGCGGTGGCCGACCTTCACGATGGTAACGACCAGGATGACGTCCAGTACTGAGTACACAACGCGATAGTCACCGCAGCGAATGCGGTACTTGTCCTTGCCCGACAGCTTCCGACATCCGGAGGGTCGCGGATCGTCGGCGAGGCTCAGAATCGCCGCAACGATGCGCTGGCGATCCTTCTTCAGGTCCACGGCCTCGAGTTCCTTCCGAGCCGACGGCTTGATCAGGACGCTATATCTTCCCACGCCGCCGCAGCTCCTTGACCACGTCTTCGAACGGCAGGTTGGGCTCAGAAGCACGCTCATCGAACGCGCTGAGATCCTCGGCGTCTTCTAGAAGCGAGAGCTTGACGGCCTCGTTCACGAGATCGGACATCGTCCGGTCGGTCTCGGCCGCCTTGAGCCGCAACGCGCGATGGATCGCCGGGTCGAGATAGACGGTGGCACGCTTCTGCGTCGTCTCCATAGGCGCACTCTAGTCCTTTGTCGCTTTGACGTCAAGTCGTCGACACCAGCGCGTTGCGTGGTCTTGGTCGGAACTGAGGCGCGATGGTGCTTCGAGGTAGCGGGACCTCGTCATGGTTGACCTCGCGACTGCACCATCCGCATTCTTGTTTGCATCTGGTAGCACTATCCGCTAACCGACTCGCACTTGGTCTCGCTGGAGACATGCACGGGACCCGTTCCACTCAGGGACGACGTGCAGGCGGCAGGGCCCTCGGGCGCTCCTGGCCGCCCACGGCGCTATGGGCTCGAGCGTTCTCCGCCTTCCACTGAAGCGCCGGGTGAAGGCGAATCCTCTCTGCCATCCTCGCGTCGTCAGGGAAGAGGATCCCAGGGAGGAGTTCGCCCAGCTGCAGGCGCTCGGTGAACTCGCGCTCCGACGGAGTGGGCCTCGTCAGGGGCTCGATCACTTCCCAAGCCCTCGTTCGCAGCTCCGCGGCCTCCAATCGCTCGCCTGTCCGCAGCATCGGACCCAGCTCAGCGTCGAGATTCCCGCGCGATGCGTCGCGCAGGCGTTCGGCAGCGCGCTCGTAGAAGGGGCGCTCCAGGGTTCCGGCCAACGCGACGAACAGCCCGCGCGTCGAACCGGCGAGCCAGCCAGGGCCGAGAATCTCAGGAATACGAGCCGCATCGAACAGGTCGCGAGGAAGCCGGCGCGAGAAGAGGGCACACAACTTCCCCGCGACGAGCTCCTCGGGGGCAAGGACGGATGCCTCGATGGGGCCACGGCCGCCCGGCTGCCAGATCAGGCCGATGACAGTCTCCAAGAGGCAGATCCGATGGAGGTAGTTGGCGTCGATCTCGATTCGGTCTGCGCCGCCGTTCACATTTCGGTAGCCCAGGTACAACTTCCGCCCCGCGTGGGCGTCGGCCGACTTCTGGAGCGTGTAGCCCTCCGCACTCGCGATCGTCTCAAGGGCTCGCTCCACTGCCGGCCGCTCAGCGAGCATGGCCTCCCGTTCCAGGGCGCCCACGTAGTTGAAGTCCAGATCCACGGACAGCCGCGCTGGAGGGCCGAAGCCGAGGTTCAACGCGGTGCCGCCCTTCAGGACAAGGACCCGCGAAAGAAAAGGATGTCGATGAACGTCGGCCAGGAACTCGCCAAGCCGCATGACCTTTTCGAGCGTTCCCGAGTAGAAGC
>Ga0315284_10009304_pt1 | contig 14011 bp, 15 predicted proteins | sample YL17G09_16_MG_FD_203696 | JGI IMG/M metagenome (GOLD analysis project Ga0315284, IMG submission 203696) | Sediment microbial communities from Yellowstone Lake, YNP, Wyoming, USA - YL17G09_16 | ecosystem: Environmental > Aquatic > Freshwater > Lake > Sediment | place: USA: Wyoming | collected... | reverse complement strand
GAGAGAGAGAGAGAGAGAGAGAGAGAGAGAGAGAGAGAGAGAGAGAGAGGAAGGAGGAGTTTTTTTCTCGTTCGACGAGGAGGAGTTCGACGCGACAGAGCGCTAGATCGAGAATGACGCGATCGATTGGCCGCAGTTTCCCTCTTTCTGCTCCGTTTGTGCGTTGCCGCTAGTGCCCGTTCGACCGAGAGTCTCCGATCGCAGCATCTGGAGCAGAAACAAAACAGAAAGCCTCACCCTTTGCGGCCCTTTGGCGGGGCCTCGACGACCGCCGTCGACTTTTTCCTCGAGAAGAGCGCCATCGGGACGACGGTTGAGCGGCGGGCGACCGCGGCGGCAGAGCCCGCGGTGGCTGCTCCTGTGGAATTCATGGAAGAGCGCATCGTGATTGAGGACGAGGAAAAAGATGACGAAGAAGAAAAACGCGGCTAGAGGCGGGAACTTCTGTGTCGGAGCGAGAGGCCAAGGAGAGAGAAGTGGATTGACGCTGTGGCTCGCCGCGAAAAGTTTCTTTCTTGCCTCACTCACACTTTTTTGCTTTCTTCTCTAAAGCTCTCGCTCTCGCTCCATATCCCCTTGGCATACCTCTTCCCATGCATACCTCCGCCTCCCGCGCCGCCTCGCGCGTCGTCCCTGCCTGCGTGGCCACCGCCACGAGCGCATCGCGCCCTGCTGCCCCCCTGGCCGCGCCGGCGATGCGGTGAGAAGAAACAGCAAGAGAGGTAGAAGAGAAGATAAAATGCCTCCTCGTTCCACCTTCAATCGGTGGAGAAAGCCGTGCTTTCCCTCCATTGCTCTTCCCTCGCCTTCTTCCGCTCTCGCGAGCCACGCGATCCGGCACACCGCGAGAGGGCTCGTCACCCTCGCGTTTGCACCCAGAAAATCCTCCACTGACGAAAATAAACGCTTCAAAACGAATACCTTCAAATTCAGGCTCGTCGCTCTCCAAAAAAATTTGTCGTCTTCGTTGCAGCCGCCCAAGATGCGTCTCCTCCCCGCCAAGGCGTTGGAGGCCACCGCCGCCCCCACTTCGCTCTACGACAGACTCGGAGCGGACCCCATCAAGTTGGTGACCTCGATGCTGTTTGACAAGTGAGTCGCTTCTTGCGAGAGAGAGAGAGAGAAGAATGAAGAAGAAACATCCCAGTTTCGCTCGATGAAGTACAACTTTCTCGCTCCTCCCTCCTCTCTCTCCCCTCGTCGACGCGACCCCTCGTTCTTCGACTCCCCCGACGGTTCCTCCGAGGAAGGCCCCCCAGCGCGCCCCGCGCCTGTCCCTCTCTTGTGCGACGCTCACGACCAGCGCAACAAACTCTGCCCCCCTCCCCCCCCTCATTCACGTCTTCTTTTGAAACTCAATTAACAAAAACGAAAAAAAAACACCAAGGCTCCTCGCCGACCCCGAAATCGGGCACTTCTTCGAGGCAGAGACGCTCCCGAAGCACAAGGCCATCGTCTCGCGCTTCCTGATCGGGGCCATGGGAGGGCCCAACGAGTACAAGGTCCTTTTTTCTTTTTTTTCCTTTTTTTTTTCGATTGTTCTTTTTCTCTCTCTTCTAGAGGGGTTTTCGGAAAAGAGAGAAAAAAACTCACTGTTTTTCTCTTTCTTCCCTTTTTGCTTCCTTCTTTCTCTTCTTCTCTTTCTTTCCTCTTCTCTCACCCTCTCTCTCGCTTTCTTCTCTTTTTTTCTTCTTCTCTCACCCTCTCTCTCGCTTCCCTTTTTCTTTCTCAGGGACGCAATATGATTGACGCCCATATCGGCCTCGTCGATTTGCGCTACCCAGAGGACTTTCTCATCGTCGCCAAGGCGCTCGCGGCGGTCCTCGCCGAGCTGAACGTCCCAAAACAGGAGACTGACGACGTCATGGCGCTCGTGGGAACGCTCGAGCCGGACTTTAAGAAAATTGCGAGGTTCCGCAAGATGATGGAGGAGGACACCGAGTGAGCAGAAAGCAACGAGAACGACCAGCAGCAGCAGCAGCAGCAACGGCGTTGGAGCAACCCTCTCCCCGTGCCGCGCCTGGCGTTTTCTTATTTGTCCTTCTCCTTCGCCCCCTTTCTCGTATGCTCTTGAGAAAAAGCTCAAAACTGATAAACTCTGATCTCCCCTTCCCCTTCCCCCCCACCTCCGCCGCCGGGCTTGAAATAGAGAACAAGCTCTCGATCTTGACCGGGCGAGGTGCGTGCTTCCCATTGCCCCCTCCTCCTCTGCGCGCGCGCCCCACAAAACTTCGCTTCAAAAATAAAAAGTTTCTGAAAAAAGAAAGCGTTCTTCGCCTCTTTTTTAAAAGGGTCTTCGAATTTCGACTCAATCCTCTTTTTTTTTTTACAATACAATCCCGAGAAGAAAAAGAAACAAGAAGAAAACGGAACCCGTGTAACGATGCGAGTGCAGTCTGATTCAATCTGGTTTGGGGACAATGGGAGAGAGAGGCAGTGCGAGAGAAGGGGACGGGGTCGAGAGGTTGAGCAAAAAAAAAAAAACTTCGGCTTAGACATCCGCTTGCACTTTTTTTGTTCTTATCCTTCGACCCAAACCGCGCTGTATCGCTCACTTTCTACTGCTCGAGCGACTCTCCTCTCCTCCTGCTCCTCCCTTCACCTTAGCGCGAAAGATATGCCGCTCCCGGGAGCAGCAGCGACAGGCCGCGCGGTGGCGGCGGTCTCGAGCAGCAGGGCGTCCGGATGCCTCTCTTCGGCGTTGTCGTCGGCGCCGTCGCTAGCACCGATTCGCTCCCCTCTTCTCCGCTCGTCCTTTGACGCTTCGTCTTCTTCTGCCTCTTCGACGCGGGTGGCTGCTTTCTCGTCGCGCTCCCAGGAGCAGCAGGGATCCGTCCCTCGCGTCGTCGCGGCGAAAGCGGTCGCGGAAGCCCCCGCGGCGGCGCCCTCCTCGAGCTCGACGACGCCGCTGCCGTCGAGCGTGCCGATTCCCAACAAGGACGACCCCGCTCGCGCCCCTCGCGTGCTGATCGCTGGAGGGGGCATCGGCGGTGAGTAGTTAGTTTTCGCTCTTTTTTTGTGACGCTGTGTCACAGGCGCTGGATGCTTCGAGGCGGTGGCTTGGATGCGCGGAAGCAGACGCAGCGCGAGAGGCAGCGAGGGCGCGCGAGTTGAGAGGAGAAAGAGCGAGGGCTGGCGAGCGCGAGGAAAAAAAAACGAGAGAGAGCGCCACACTGTCGCCCCTCTTTGGGCGCCGACTTCTCCCCGTCCCTTTCTCTGTCTTTCAAACCCTTGCCCTCGGTTCCGAGACCTCGATCTTTGCTGCATGCCTCTGGGAGGGAACGCCGAAGCCGAGTGCGATGGGAGCCAAAAGAGCGCTCGAGGGCAAAGTCAATGCATGCATCCCTCCGACGCCTCGCTCGCCCTCTCGAGTTAGGCGCTTTCGACCGCGGCGCCAAAAGACCTTCCTTCCACCTTCTCTCACTTTCCTCCCCCTCCCCCTCTTCTCAACACCTCTCTCCCCCTCCCTCCCCCTCCCAAAAGGCCTCGTCCTCGCCGTGGGGCTCCTGAAAAAAGGCATGGACGTCCTCGTCCTGGAGCGCGACCTGACCGCGATCCGCGGAGAGGGGAAGTATCGCGGCCCGATCCAGGTCCAGAGCAACGCGCTCGCCGCGCTCGAGGCGCTCGACGCCGCCGTCGCCGACGAGGTGCTCGCCGAGGGCGTCATGACGGGCGACAGGGTCAACGGGCTCTGCGACGGCGTGTCGGGCGACTGGTACGTCAAGTTCGACATGTTCCACCTCGCGGCCGACGCCGGCCTGCCCGTCACGCGCGTGATCTCGCGGTTCGCGCTGCAGCGCATCCTCGCGGACGCCTGCGAGCGCATCGGCGGCGCGGGGGTGCTCGTCAACGGCTCGCACGTCGTCGGGTTCGGCGAGGATGAGGAGGGAGAGGGAGGTGGGAGGCTGCTGCGCGGCGGCGTCTGGGCGACGCTCGACGACGGCAGCCGCGTCGAGGGCGACTTGCTGATCGGCGCCGACGGCATCTGGTCCAAGGTGCGCTCGGTGCTCCGCGGCCGCGCCGACCCGGCGACGTACGCCGGGTACACGTGCTACACGGGCATCGCGGACTTTACTCCGGCGGACATCGACACGGTCGGGTACCGCGTGTTCTTAGGTGAGAGAGTGATTTGAAGGCTTCAAACCTTTTTTTTGTCTAGGTCGAGGCTTCAAAAAAAAAAAAAACCCTTCCCCTCAACTCAGCTCACCCCCCACCCCCACCCCCAACTCTCAACAACGCCAGGCCACAAGCAGTACTTCGTCTCCAGCGACGTCGGCGACGGCAAGATGCAGTGGTACGGCTTCCACGAGGAGCCCGCCGGGGGCGAGGACGCAGACGGCGCCAAGAAGGAGCGCCTGCTGTCGATCTTCGGGGGGTGGACTGACCAGGTCACCGACCTGCTGCGTGCGACGAGGGAGGACGACGTGCTGCGGAGGGACATCTACGACAGGCCGCCGATCTTCAAGTGGTGAGGAAGTCATCGGAGAGAGAAAAAGAGAGAAAGAGAGAGAAAGAGAGAGATGGGAAAAGAAGAACAAAAGAGGGAGAAAAAACTCACTTTTCTTTTTGATTTTTCCAAAATTCAACAACCTCACTCCAGGGCCTCCGGTCGCGTCGCCCTCCTGGGCGACTCCGCCCACGCCATGCAGCCCAACCTGGGCCAGGGAGGCTGCATGGCCATCGAGGACGGGTACGCGCTCGCGTGCGACCTCGCTGATGCCGTCGCGGAGGCGAGGGAGAAGGAGGCGGCGCTGCAGCTGCGGGAGGGCAGCGGCGGCAGCGGCCACGGCTCGATCTCGACGCACTCCTCTTCTTCCTCGCCGTTCTCCGTCCTGTCCGCGCAGTCCCCCCCCTCGATCGACATCGCCAAGGTCCTCCGCGGCTACGAGCGCCAGCGCATCCCGCGCGCCGCGGCGATCCACGGGCTCGCCAGGCTCGCCGCCGTCATGGCGTCGACCTACAAGTCGTACCTCGGGGAAGGGCTGGGCCCTCTCAAGGCGCTGACGAAGCTGCGCATCCCGCACCCGGGGCGCGTCGGGGGATACCTGGCGATCAACGCCGCGATGCCGCCGATGCTGGGGTGGGTGCTGGGCGGCAACGGCGCCGCGCTGCAAGCGAGGGGCGGGCCCGCGAGGTCGTGCCGCGTCGCCGACGTGCCCAAGGGATTCAACGAGTCGCAGTTCCCGGCCTTTTTGGCCGACGACGACGCGCTGTTGGCCTCGGCGGACTGCTCCTGGTTTCTGGCGCCTGCGGGACGCGAGGCCGAGGCGAGTCTGGCGGCGGCGACGCGCGCCGTCGACGCCGCGACGGAGGGCACCGAGGCGGCCCTGGAGGCGTCGCTGCGGATTGCGCTGCCGGACTTCTCGTCCGAGATCGGCGCGCCGCTCGGCGAGAACGGGCGCGAGTTCGTCGTCGGCAGCAGCGCCGAGGCGCACCTGAGGCTTCCGAGCTCCTTCCCTGCCATCGCGTGCGTCATCCGCAGGTGGGGCGAGCCTGAGTCCGACGCCACCGTTCCGTCATTCCTGAGCTACTCCTCCGAGCAGAGCTCGAGGGAGAGGACGCCGACGCCGAGGGGCGGCTTTGAGCTCGTCGCCGTCGGCAGCAACGTCTGGGTCGACGGCAGGAAGGCCGCCGCCTCCGCTTCCCCCTCCGGGTCCTCCGCCGCCTCTGCCGCCGCTGCCCCTCCCTCCTCGGTCAGGAGGATGATCCCCGGGGACTCGGTCGAGGTCGGCGCCCCTTCTTCTTCCTCGGAGGCCTCGACTTCTTCTTCGAGCTCCTCCTCCTCGGGCTCTCCTCCGGCATCGATCTCGTTCCTCGTCAAGGCCGCGCACCGCTCCGTCGTCGACGCTGTCGCCTCCGCCTCCTCCTCTGCCGGCGACCCGCGCCGCCGCGGGGTCCGGTTCGCGTCGGACATCGAGGCCGACAGGGCCAGCGCCGCGGCCAGGGAGGGGACGAGGGAGGTCCCTGCTTAGGGAAGAGAGAGTGAGACTGAGAGAGAGAATAGAAAGTCGAGAGGGGAACAGTTTTATTTCTCTAGTTTTTTTGTCCGGATTTTTTACTTGCTTTGATTTAAAAACTCGTTCCGTTGTTACACGATACGAAGCAAAATCATTGTCAGTTTTCGGAGAGCGGTAGGGACCGTTCACTTCTGCACCCTGCCTCTCTCTCTCTCCTCTCCATGCTACACGCACAACAAAAAACCTTCCCTCCCTCCCCGCGCTCCCTCTCAACTCACTGCTTCAAGAAACAAAACACACAAGAAAGATAAAGGAGAAGAAAACGCTTCGCTTTTCACTCAGTAGATCACTTTGGCGTCCGGGTTTTTTCCCGCGAGCAGCTTTGCTTTGAAGGCTTCGAGGTGCGCCCGCGACGGCGGAGTCATCCCCCATTTCTCCAGCTTCTTTGGGAAAGCGAGGAGGACAAGGATCCCGGGGGAGCTCTCTTCTTCCTTTCCTCCCAGGAAACTTGTTTTTTTTTGTCTCAACCTTGACCTTTGCACTCGCTCTCTTTTACACCATTTCTCTCTCTCTCTTCTTCAACCTCTCTCTCTCATCAAACCCGCGCCCCGACAGGAAGGTCGTCCCCGTCGAGCTCGGCCAGCGCCGGCAGCGCCGCGGCCAGCTCCCTGACGAACGCGGCCCTCGCGGCCCTCTTCTCGGCCCGGAGGCCCTCCTCCTTGTCGCCGGCGGCCGAGGCGGCGCTGCTGCTCCTCAAGGCAGAGGAGGAGGAAGACGAAAGAGCGGCCGGCCTCCGGGACATCAGCCCGGCTGGGGCGTCGACGGACACTGGGTTGCGCGCGAGGTACACGCAAGCGACGGTTTTAGAGGAGCCCGAGGCGCGGAGGTGCGAGAGGACGGCGGCCTCGACGGTTTGGGTTGAGGAAGGGCCGCCCCTCTCGCCGCCGCCGCCGCCACCTGCTCCTCCTCCTCCTCCTTCTCCTCCTCCTTTCCCGTCCCCGCTCTCTTCCTTTCCTCCCCCGCTTCCGCTTCCCCCGATCCGGTTGTCGTTGAGCCACAGGTCAGTCAGCGTCCCGGATCCATTTGCCAAGTCGCTGACGTCCTCGAGGGCGTTTGACGAAACGTCCAGCACTTTCAGCGAGGGAAACCCGGAGAGGTTTTCGAGTTTCTTTATGCCGTTGTGGGACAGGTAGAGCTCCTTGAGGTTTGGGAGCGGCGGGAGCTGCGCCATCGAGGCGAGCCTGTTGGACTGCAGCGAGAGCCTCTCGAGGCGCGTGAGCGGGGCGAGGCCCCTGTAGAGGGAAGAGGAAGGAGAGGGAGAAGAGGGAGAAGAGCCGTTTTCCGAAGGGGGAGGGGAGTCCTCAATGCGGTTCCGCCCGAGCCAGAGCTCCCGCAGCGACGAGCCGAGGTGCGCGAGGCCCTGCCGGTTTGAGTTTGAGGTGTTCGTGCAAGTTTCGAGAAGAAAAGTGAGAAAGGTGGAGGGGTTATTTGGCCAGGCGAAAGCCAAAAAAAGAAGACGAAAAAAAAAGACTCACCTCGACGACCCGGAGCCTGTTCGATCCCAACTCCAAGATCTGCAGCTTCTTAAATTCCTCCAGCCCCTCGATCTTCGAGACCTTGTTCGAGGCCACATACAGCTCCTCCAAGGCTACCCCGGGGCCCGGATTCGTACTCTCCCCGGAGAGCGGGGCCAGCGACCTGATCTCGTTGTACGACAGCTCCAGGCGGCGCAAGGACGTGAAAGGCGAGAGGTCCGGGACCGTCGTCAGCTTGTTGTCGTGGAGGACGAGCTCCTCGATCTGCGGGGCCGAGGCCAGCCTCGAGATTCGGGAGGCGTCGGCGAGGAGGTTTTGGCGGAGGGAGAGCTTGCGGAGGTCTGGTTTTCGTTTTCGTTTTTTTTTCGAGTTTGAGAAAAAAAGAGTGGGAAGGGAGGGACGAGAGAGAGGTCAGGAGGGGAGGCGAGTTTTTCGGATCGACGAGAAGCGAAGCGAAACAAAAAAGAAAACCAACGCACTGGGGAGCGCCAGGAGCCTGTCGTCGAGCTCCTTGAGGCGGTTTGCGGTGAGGTCGACGGTCTGAGGAAGAAGATGAAGAAGAAGAGAGAACAGAGAGAAAAGAGAGAGAAGAGAGAAAAAGGTGAGAGCCAAAAGGCGTCGGCAAAGAGAGGGAGAGAGCGAGCGAGAAGAAGAAACGGGGAGAAATCGAAAACCTGCCCCTCATTTTTCTTTTTGTTCTCGCACCTCCAGGGTCTCCGGCAGCTCGACGCCGTCAAGCGTCGGGAGGTGCTCGTTGGTGAGGTCTAGGGCCGTCGCTGAAGAAGCGGTTGCGGCGGAAGGAGCGAGGTCGGGGTTGAGCGTCGGCGGCGTCGGAGCCGGCGGCGGCAAAGAAGAAGCCGGAGCATCGCCGTCCGAGGCCATCGGTTCGGTGTTCTCTTTTTTCTGTTTCGCTGCCTTGCTCAAAAGCAAAGCTGGTGCTCTCAGGCGACGATGCTCGTGTCTTTGGATGTCTCTGGTGTTGCCGAGAGAGAGAAAGAGGCGGAGAGAGAGGCGGAGAGGGAGGCGGAAAGGGAGCTCAAAAGGAAACGAGAAAGAGAGAAATGCCGAATCACTCAATGAGAAAGGCCGGAAAGGGAGAAAAAAGTGACGCCCGACGACTCGCCCGCCAGAAGTCGGAACCTTTCGACGCCCTCGCATCAAAATCGCCCCCTACGAGCCTCGTCTCGGAGGCTCTCGGAGGCTCTCGGGCGCTCTCCCCTCCCGGCCACGACACCACCGCATCGTGCTCTTTGACCAGGATGTCGAAAAAGGGGCAGCAGAGGCGCGAGTATAGGTGGGCCAAGAAGGCGGGACTCGAGGCACATTTTAAGGGCACATGCCGCCGCCGACGACAACGCCGACAAAGAAAAAAAAACTCGACGAGCCTCTCTCTCACCTCTCTTGCCAAATCACGGCCTCCTGATTCAAAACATCGATTCCTCACAGCCGCGACATGGAAGAGGACCTCGAGAGCTGGCCTGTCACCGCAGGCGAATATGAGATCCTGGAGACTATCGGAAAGGGCGCGACCGCAACGGTATGAGTCATTATTGTCGAGGGTAATCTCTCCCGTCGAAATCGAGACGACCCAGAGGAGCAGGTGGCGTTTTAGGTCGAACTAGCGGCGCTGACCCCCTCTTTCTCTCCTCCTCTCCTCCTCCCCCTTCCATTCCAATTTTAGGTCTACCGCGCCCAGACCAAAGCCGACGGGCGCCCCTGCGCCATCAAGGTATGCAACCTGGAGTGCATTGCGGACTCGAGCGCCCTCGACATGCTCCTAAGAGAGGCGTCGCTGATGCGGTCACTCCGCCACCCAAACGTGCTGCGGCTGCTGTCGGCGTTCCTGGACAGAGACTCGGCGTGGCTGGTGCTTCCGCTTGTCGCGGGAGGCTGCGTGTCGTCGGCGCTGGAGAGGCGGGCGAGGAGGATGAGCGGGAGCCACGCGGGCACGAGCGCGAGCAGCTTCGCGCCGAGGCCGCGGCCGACGAGCCCCGGCGGCGGCGGCGGCGGAGGACTCTCGGCCAAGCATCGGAGCGACTTGAGCGGCAGCGGCGACCCTCACCACCACCACCACCACCAGCAGCCCCACCACCCTCCGCCCTCCGGCGGAGTCAGGGGCGACGAGGCCCTGCTGGCCACGATCGCGCGAGGGGCGCTGCGAGGGCTCGCGTACCTCCACGCCGCCGGAGCCGCGCACCGGGATCTCAAAGCGGCCAACTTGCTCCTGGGCTCCGGCGGCGAGGTGGTCGTCGCCGATTTCGGCGTGGCCGCCACGCTCGAAAGGGCCGCCGTGGGGCCTCCGGCCTGTCCGGCGCCCGAGGTGGCGGCGGCGGCGGCGGCGGCAGCGAGAGGGGGAGGAGGAACTGCTGCTGTCGAGAGACACTGTGGCGGCGACGGCGACTTTCTGACGTCACCATTTTCGTCGCAGCAGCAGCAGCAGCAGCAGCATGACGGCGTCGACAGCAGTCAGAGCAGCCGCCTCTGCTACCTCTCCCGGACGACCTGCGTGGGCACGGCGTGCTACATGGCCCCCGAGGTCGTCGCCGGGCTCGAGGAGGGGTATGACGCCGCCGCGGCCGACGTGTGGTCCTTCGGGATCACCCTGCTCGAGCTCGCCGCGGGCAGCCCGCCGCACGCAAACTCCCAGTCGCTGGTCGCGGTCGCCCTGGCGGTGGCCCACGGGGAGGCGCCCACGCTGCGGGAGCACTGCGCGGCGCTGGGCGCGCCCGTGCCATCGGCGGCGGCCTGCGAGCTCGCGGCGCTCTGCCTCTGCCGCGACCCGGCGAGGAGGCCTTCTGCGCAGGCCCTGCTGGGACACAGGTTCCTGAGGCTGGCGCGGGACGACGCGTTCGTGGCCGCGAGGCTGCTCCCCGGGGGGTGCAAGGCCAGCGGGCTCGGGGGCGCCGCGAGCCTCAAGGTGCCCGCGCTCGCCGCTCCCCTCTCTCCCGCTGCTCCTCCCTCGCCGACCGCGGTAGCGTCTGCGGCGGCGGCGGCGGCCTCCGTCGCTCCTCCGGCCTCCGCTTCCAACGCCGACGCGGCGAAGCAGCAAGACGCCACATGCAGCGGCAGGGGGCGAAGCGAGAGCGGCGGCAGCGGGGGCCGGCAGCAGCGGCAGCAGCAGCAGCGGCAGCCCTTTAAGACGAAGGAGGTCCACTCGCTGACGTGGCAGGTCCCCCCCTACGCCGCGCTCGCCGCGCTCGTCAGCGGCGGGAGCGGGGCGGCGATGCCCAGGGGCGGCGGCAGCGGCAGCGGCAGCGGCGACGGCAACGGCAGCGGCAGCAGGGACAACTGGAGCAGCAGCATCAGCTCCTCCTCCGCCGCTGCCCCCTCCCTCGGCCCGGCGGCGCTGGCGTCGTCGCCGCCGTCGGCTTCGTCGTCGTTGTCGCTCGACAACGAGAACAACGCTCCGCCCCTTCCTTCCAGGGAGCTCCGCCTGGAGTTCACCGCCTGGTTCGGCAAGGCCACGCTCTCTCTGGGAGGGCACGTGCTCCTCACGAAGAGGTACAGCGTCTTGCAGTCTCTGCGGTTCAACAGGGACGAGTTCATTTTGACGATCCCGAGTTTGCCTGCGGCGGCGACGGAAAACGACAACGCCGACGACACCGGTTTGTCTTCTTCTTCCTCCGACCTCGTCGGGTCCCGCCTTTCGATCTTCGTGACGGTGGGGCTGGACATGGACCTCCACGGATCGGCGGCAGTTGACGGGTTCAAGCTCCCGAGTCCCCGGACGGCGCACGAGAAGGTGGCGGTCTTTTCTCCGTCGTCGATGTCGGGCTCGGCGGCGGCGGCGAGGCCTTCCTCTGCGCCCAAAGGGGAAGACGCTCTCGCCGCCTCTCCCTCTTCCTCCACCATCATAGCTTCCGCCTCGCGCTCGGCGTCGCATGCGCTCTCGGCGAGCTCGGCGGAGGGCGAAGGCGACGGAGGGGCAGCGGTCTCGCTCGCCTCGTTGGAGGGGCTCTCTCTTGGCGCGAACGAGCAGCAGCAGCGGCACGAGAGCGACGCAGCCGCCGCCGCTCCAGCCGCGTCTCCCCTCGCTTCCCGCTCCTCCTCCCTCTCGACAGCGCCGGCCACCTCGCTCACCAGGCTCTGTGCGGTCCCCGAGGACGCGTCCGCGCACGCGGGGAGGGATAACGGCGGGACCACCGCCGTCGCCATCGCCGGCAGCTCGCGGGGCGTCGCCCCGCGAGAGGTCGGCTCCGTCGGCGGAGGCGCTCCGCGGAGCCGCCCCTCGCCGACGTCCGTCGTCCCCGCTGCCGCGGGAGCTGGAGGCTACGCGGCTTCGATGGCCGCCTCGGCCTCTGTCGGGTGAGTGGGTCGTTTCTGTTTCTTCCCCCCCCTTTTTCCCCATATTTTTTCTTTCCTCGAGAGAGTCGCGAGAAGGTCGAGAAAACGTCGACGACCGAGAACAAGAACCCACATTTTTCCAACCTTTCCCTCTCTCTCAAAAACGACCCGACCCGACGCTCAAAAACGCACGCAGGAGCCCGAGCGAGGACGGCCTCAGCGGGAGCGGCGGCGGCGCCGCGATGGCATTGGCAGCAGCAGCAGATGCTAATCAAAACCACCACCACCACCACCTCGGGACGTGCTCCGCGCCGCCGACGCTCTCCGACGGTGCCCTCGTCGCCGCCGCCGCCGCCCGCAGGGGCACCGACGGGGGAGGAGCCCGCGCTACTTGTTCCTCCTCCGGGTTGGGACCCCTGGGCATCCCGCTCGCGACCTCCCGCGCGCGCTCCCTCAGCTTCTGCGGCGGCCGAGAGGAAGGAGCGGCAGGGGGAGGAAGGACCGACCGCGGCGCCTCCTCCTCCCTGCTCTCCGCCTCCTTCTCGTCTCGCTCCGACCTGATGCGCAGGCAGCTGTCGCAGGCCTTCTCGAACAGCGGGTGGAGCGACAGTGGGCCGCTCGCGGACTCCCTGGCCGCCGACGATGACGAGGCAGCAGAGGAGGAGGAAGGGGAGCGCAAAGGCGAGCGGGGCCGCCGACGAGGCGGCGACGAGCCCGACGAACAGGAAGCGGGAGGGGAGCCCCCCCTCGCCTCCCCGGCGCAGCAGCAAGGAGGCCGGCGTCGGCAGCCGCTCCCGCACCTCGAAGCAGCGGTCTCCTCTGTCGCGGAGAGGGAGAGGAAGTGGGCGGCGGAGCTCGCCGCGGCGAGGGAGGAGGCCGCGGAGGCGGCGCGCGAGGCTCGGTCGCTGGCCGCCGAAGCGCGCGCCGCCGCGGCGCAGGAGGTCGCCGAGGCGAGGGCGGCGGCGGCCGGGGCCTCGGAAGAGGCCGACGAGCTGCGGCGCGAGGCAGAGGCGCTGCGGGCCGAGCTGGCGATGGCGAGGGCCGAGAGGGACGCGATGAGCCGGATGGCGGGGGACTGGGCGAGGTCGAGCTTGGCGGATTGAAAGAATGGCGGATTGAAAGACTGGTGGAATGAAAGAATGGCGGATTGAAGCTGATCGGGAACAAGAGATGTAAAGTGAGGTACAGGGAACGTCGCAAGACATTTTGTACGAAACGAAAGGAGAAGGAAGAGGAAGGAAGGCGGAACAAAGAGAGGAGGTCGGGAGGGAGCGGGAGAGCGAGGAGAAGAGAAGAGACGTTCGATTTTTTTCACCGTCGCCCTTTTTTCCCCACTCTTTCGTCGACGACGACCGACAAAGGCCTTTCGTTTTGGCGCCGAAGACTTGTCTTGCGTCGACAAGAACCATGTTTCTCTCCCGCGCATCTCTCCCGCGGCTGCAGGTACGGTCGCAACGAGAGCGGCTAAAAAAATAGGGTGTGGGCGCGTTGTTCCGCTGCTCGAACTCGAGGGAGAGGTTCTCATCGGTTCCTCAACTTTATTCAATCACTTCCAAACCTGTTCCAGCGCCCGCCCTCGCGCCGGCCTCTGCTGCTCGTCACAGCTGCAGCTTCGTCATCCAAGCCAGGCGAACTCCCCTCGACGAAATCCGGGTTGTCAAAGCTCCCAAAGGTGTGCGAGAGAGAGAGAGAAAGAGAGAGAGGCGCTTTTGTTTTGTTTTCCTTTCTTTTCTCGTTCCTCATTCGAACAAAAAACTTGACCCTCGACCTCTCACCCTCCCCCTTCCAAAAAAAAAAACGAACAGGAGCGCCTCGTCGCCGAGCTCGCCGCCCTCGGCGAGCTGGAGGTCGCTGGAACCAAGGAGCAGGTCGCAGCCAGGCTACTGGAGGCTCTGGCCGCGCGGAGGAAGGCCGGGAACGGCAGCAGCAGCAGCAGCGGTGGCGGTGGTGTTGAATACGGCGACGAAGAAGCAATGAAGAAGGCGGCGGCAAAGGAGGAGACTCCCGCATCGGCAGAGGCCTCTTCGAAGTCCAACAAGCTCTCCAAGGCCGGCAGGCGCGCCGCGGTGCTGGCCTCTGAGCCCCCTCGCCGGGCCGCGGCAGCGGCGACGGCCTCCTCCTCCTCTTCTTCTTCCTCCCCGTCCCACGCCCTGCCTCCGGGCGCCTTCGTTGCTTCGCCCAGGGCCCTCGAGCGCCTCCCGAAGTCAGTGCTCGTGGCCTCGGTCGTCGCGCGGG
>Ga0315284_10009300_pt1 | contig 14014 bp, 16 predicted proteins | sample YL17G09_16_MG_FD_203696 | JGI IMG/M metagenome (GOLD analysis project Ga0315284, IMG submission 203696) | Sediment microbial communities from Yellowstone Lake, YNP, Wyoming, USA - YL17G09_16 | ecosystem: Environmental > Aquatic > Freshwater > Lake > Sediment | place: USA: Wyoming | collected... | reverse complement strand
GACCCGCCCCCATGAATGACGCCAGTTCTTAAGTTAGGGTTTTGCCCTCCAATAGACCAGCCACGCCTGGAGGCGCCGGGGGCCGGTATCCCAAGGCACTGTGTGGCCAGATCGTATTGGTGTACTGCCGCCACCGTTCGATGAGCACCTTGGCCTCAAGCCCCTTGACAGCAGTTCGTCTCGAAGCTTTCCGTTGAAGCTCTCTACGTAGCCGTTCTCCCACGGCGAACCCGGCTCGATAAACAACGTCTTCACGCCAACACGCCCCAGCCATTCACGGACGCTCTTGGCCGTGAACTCGCTCCCGTTGTCGCTGCGGATGTGATCCGGCACATCCTTGCGGACGAACAGGTCGCTAGAGCCGCTCGAGAAAATCGTCGCTCGTGAGCTTCTTGGCGACGTCGATCGCGAGGCACTCCCGAGTGAACTCGTCCACGATCGTCAGCATTCGAATAGACCTTCCGTCGGAGGTACGGTCGGCCATTAGGCGAAAGCTCAATACATGATTGCGACGATTCGAACGTAGCCGAATGCACGAACTCGCTGGAGCCACAACCGCTTTCGTTTTGGCTGCTTTTTAGGCACTTTTAATCCCTCCTCACGCCAGATCCGCTCAACACGCTTATGGTTCACTCGCCATCCCTCCCAATGTAAAAGTGCCGTAATTCTGCGATATCCGTAGCGGCCATACTCACAGGCCAGCCATACGATCTGTATCACCAGACGGGGCTCATCATCCGGAACATACCGCGTCCGTCGCTGCGTGTTCCGATGCTGACCCAACACCTTGCATGCCCGACGTTCACTCAAGCGATCACGGCCAAGAGCAGCTCTTGTCTGCTCAACTGCGCGTTGCCGCTTCGCCGGGCTCAGAAGTTTCCCGATGCGGCCTCCCGAAGAATCGCCTTGTCGAGTTCGGCGCCGTCCAACAGCCGCTTCAGTCGGCTATTCTCCTTCTCGAGATCCTTCAGCCGCTTGGCCTGGTCTATCCGGAGGCCACCGTACTGCTTCTCCCATCTGTAGTACGTCTGCTCCGTCACACCGATCTTCTTGACCGCCTCAACGACGGTCTTACCTCGCCCCACCTCGACTTCGACCTCTCGCAGCTTGGGGATGATCTGCTCAGCCAGTTCTTTCTTTCCGTGTGGTATTGAATGCCCTCCTTTGGTTGTGGCACCGCCAGATTCTCTCTCGGAAAGTGCTGCTGTTTCCGGGGGGCAGGTCACGGTTCGCAAGTAGCTTCAACTAGCCCCATACTGGCATCGTGAGGTTTTTGCGAGGCACTCTATTGCATGACGATCGAAAAAAACGGTTTTGATTTCCGGAACAGCCTGTTGAAACAGGGGTGCGTCTGTACTTTTTTGCGTAGTCCATTCATGATGTGCCTGTGTGGACCAAGCGTCAAAAACATCTGAGAATCATAAAATGCTTTTGCCATTTTTGTTTGTAGTGCTGACCGCCCCGCAGATCGAGACCGATGTCGCCGCAGAAACCAAGCACTTGGCAAACATCCATCAGGTGACTTCCGGATTGCCACGTGCGGGGGAAGGCTACTTCTCGCCGGCGGGAGACACAATCGTCTATCAAGCGTATCCGATTGGATATCCCTTCTATCAGATTTATGTTCAGAAAATTGACGAACAAACGCCGCGTTTGTTGAGTACGGGACGAGGGCGGACGACATGCGCCTACTTCAACAACGACGGATCCAAGATAGTGTTTGCCTCAAGCCACACAGATCCGATGATTGATGAGACGGAATTATCGGCTCGAGAAGAAGCGGCCAAGGGGGGGCGTCGGCGGTATCAGTGGGACTTTGATCCCCATTTAGAACTGTATCTGGTTAACACCAACGGTACCGGAATGAAACGCCTCACTGATTCTGCGGGGTATGACGCAGAGGGAAGTTTTTCACCGGATGGTAGGCAGATTGTGTTTACCTCCAAGCGGCACGGAGACCCGGACTTGTACCTGATGGATGCCGATGGCTCAAACGTTCGACAGTTGACAAAAACTCCCGGCTACGATGGCGGGCCGTTCTTCTCGCCGGATGGCAATTGGATCGTCTTTCGCTCGGATCGTCAGCGAGAGCATATGCTGCAACTCTATATGATTTCTGTAGATGGAAAAACAGAAGTGCAACTGACGGACAATCTCAATCAGGTTAATTGGTGTCCCTATTTTCACCCGAGCGGTAAATATTTGGTGTGGGCGGGTGCCGATTACAGTGAAGGTCCGACATCAGCTCATTTTAATCTTTTCACGATGGATCTAGACTGGAGTGACCGCACGGTCAAGAGTGGAGTCATCAAGCAGATCACGTTTAGTTCGGCGGCCGATGTGCTACCCGTCTTCAGTCCCGATGGAAAAAGTTTGATGTGGACATCGACTCGTACACCTGATGGGTCAAGTCAGTTGTGGGTTGCTGATTGGTTGGCCGGTCACGAAACAAATTCGGAGAAGATTCTCAATCCCCGATAGACTGACCAATACCGAAATGTGCTTGCGGCAATTCCGATTCGAATTCATCGTTCTGTTGATCCAATCGCCTTCTTTGACGGAAACATTCAAGATGTCCAGCATCACTCGATCGCTGAAGTGGTTCATGTGCCTGCTTGTTTTTCTAGCTGTTGGTTGTGGTCAGAAAATGCCGGATGCGGCGACCGTTGATGTGACCGCTCCTTCAAACGCTGCCGGTGACAGTTCAGACCCAAAAAAAATCATTCCCATCAATTCTGAACCAAAGTCGTTTGAAGGGAACTGGGTCTTGATTGTGACGGATCAAGGGGTGGACAACTATGCTTGGATTGTCCGTTTTTCTCAGGATGACAATGGTCAATTCAAGGGAGAAGTCATCGATGCAACGAATGGCTCTGCCGATCCTCAGATTTCGGAGACGAAAATTGAGAACAAGACCGTGACAATCATTGCCAAGAATTTGAATGTTGAGATGGAATTCAGCGGTCATTTTGATGGAGTTGCGATTCGTGGGTCGCTGAGTAGTGGCCTCCAAGAATTCTACTTGGCGAGGATGCTCAGCACGGATGCCGACAACCTCGATGATTATGTGACGGTGGGTAATCCCCCAGCCGCGAAAGAATTCCAAGCGGTATTGAAAGGAATGACGGATCAGTCGGGCATTGGCAAACTTGTGAATCTCGCAATCGAAAACAAAAATAGTCCCATCGCGTACGAGGCCATGGGAAGATTGATGATGATAAAACAAACTTTCAAGCTTTCTGATGAAGGCTTGCTGATGTTGATTGACACGTATTTAAATTGTTCCACCGGCTGGGGAGCGAGAGTTCTGCAGCGGTCAGAATTGCAATGTGCTCAGCAGCTGGCGGCCAACCGACGCCTACCAGAAGAAGCATTAAAACTCTTGCAGAGTGCTCTCGAGCATGACTTTGCGGATGCCGAAAAACTGAAGCAGTTTAGTATCCCTATTCGGGAGGCCGCAGAAACAGAGATCGCGTTGAATAAAAGTCAAAGCGAGTCTCCAGAAACGCAAGCGGAAGCGCAAACCGCTTTGGAAGGGCTTCTCAAAACGCAGCCATTTCATCCCGATATTCTGTTCAGTCTGGCAACGCGTGCCATGGCAACTAAAAGAAATGAGGAGGCGATCGAGTACCTCACAGATGTCGTCGCTATGCCGATGCTGGAAAATTACGTCCTTGCACAACGTGCCGGTGAGCCTGCGGGTGAGGCGACTCCTCGCGAGCAATTGAAACAGCTTTGGATCGAAAAGAATGGTGATGCCAAGGGCATGGAAGAGCACGTGGATCAAGTTCATCGTTCTAAAATGGGTCTTCTGATGCAACAGATTCGTGAATCATCGCCGCCCGTGTCCGAAGGGGAGCTCGGGAACCACACCACGCTTGTTGAATTGTTTACTGGTAGTGCGTGTCCCCCATGTGTCGCCGCGGATATCGCGGTGTCTGCACTCTCGGCCACGTACCCTCGTACCCAGTTGGTTGCGTTACGCTATCACCAGCATATTCCCGGTCCCGATGGATTGGTCAATCAGGACAGTGAGGATCGTTTTGCCTTCTATGATGGTGGGGGAACTCCAACGGTGGCAATCGACGGCGTGGTGCTTGATTCTCAGAGGTTTCCTTATGCCGGTCCGATTCAACAGGCCGGCGCTGCGTTCAACATCTTTCGACAGTTCGTCGAGAAGGGTCGAAAGCTATCGACGCCTATTGAGCTGGAACTGGAATCAGGTATCGTCGATGGCCAATTGTCGATTCGTGCTAAGGTAACGGGGATGGACGCAGAGCAGTTGCCATTGCTCAGGCTTCGCCTCGCGTTGGCCGAAGAAATGGTGTTTTCGCAGATGCCCAATGGTATCCGCCGTCATGAAATGCTGGTGAGAGAGATGCCCGGAGGGGCGCGCGGGATCGCGCCGAAGAAGGGGGAATTGAGCTATTCTTACGCGATGCCGTTGGCCGACTTGCAACTGCACCTAAACGAGTACATTCAGAGATTTGAATCAGGAAAGAAAACATCGTTCCCCGAGGCGATGAAGCCGCCCGTTGTCGGCCCCCTTTATCTGGTTGGTTGGGTTCAACTCCAAGGCGAAAAAAGTGGTGACAAGATTCAGAAAAAAGTGATCTTGCAAACGGCTATCGTGCCGGTGTCCGGACAGACGCCGATGCAGGACCCGGCTCAGACATCGCCGTCAGCCACTTCCAGCTCAGTCCCCGATCAACCATCGGCACCCGCATTGCCGGAGTAGTTGACCGTGTGTCAAGAGGCCCATCCTCTGACTCGACGACACCCGCCGTAAGGCCCTGTGGATGTCGTTGAGTTTCAACATAAATGCGGCAGGGGGAAATCGCCACAGTCTGTTTGAGCCCTCGAACCGTTGCTGTGAGCAATTGGTTCCGAGGGCTCTCGATTCCCCTGAAATTTCGACAGACGCGAAAGTAGAAATGCGGACACCAATCGTCTCTTCGATTTAGATTTCGTCTCAGGAGGCAAGTCCCTGCCTCAGGAGGGAAGCAAGGCAGCGAGGTCGGCATGCGGGCGAGCAATGACGTCTGCCAAGATGAGCTTGCCGCCCAGTCGCTCGACCGTCTGGCGTCCGACTTCGATCGCGGTTTGCACTGCGGCGACATCGCCGCGAATCATGATGGTCACGTAAGCGGCACCGATTTTTTCTTTGCCAGCCAAAACGACGTTCGACGATTTCAGCATGTCATCCGTTGCGTGCAATGCGGCAACAAGGCCTTGTGTTTCCAGTAATCCGAGGGCTTGAGTTGAGGTCATGATGTTCTCTTTCGGGATTCGTGAATCGTAAACACCGAGTAGGGGGCTAAACGCTGGTTTGGAATTGGCCAGTTGAAATGTCACTTCGAGTGGGGCCGCCATGACAGTGTAAGCGGCGGAACTCCCCATTTTTTGAGCCAGAGCCATTCCATGCTCTGCCGCAGCGCGCACATCAGCCAGTGAACCAATAAGTTTGATACATTGCGCTGCGCCGTCCGTGCTTTCAATTCCCAGAATGCGAACTTTCGCCATCTTGGAACAGGCATCGGTGACAACAAATGATGGTGCCAAGTTGTTGACTTCGAGCAACGCTAAACTCAGCGAATTGCCCATCGTAACTCCTTATCTTTATGAAAACCGACTCTTTCACGTGCTATCGCGAGATGTCCGCAAATAATTTCGACTCTGCCCACATATGGAGGAATCGATGGTTTTGTCTGCACACTGTACATCAACATGATTCCTTTGACTGCCTAGCAACGTGGCGAGAACGCGGCATTTTCAACTGTCGAAAGGATTGGGGCAACAGTGCCGGAAATACGGGTTATCCAGTTGTCCTCGAGGCTAATACTCCGCTGACGAGGAGTGACGGGATACGGCGATTTGAAATTCGGCGTCAGTGTTGTTCCTCAAGCGGATCAATTGTAAAACTCGTTGGTTCGACCGTTGATTTGGATCAGTATCGGATACCCTCATGTCCATCGTTGTCAGCATTGATTTGGGGACGACCAAGATTACGAGCTTGGCGTTCGATATCGGACGCAACGAACTGCTTGCGAGGGGAACGCAGGTTAGCGATGCCGATGACACATCGAAGGCCGATCGTGTGCGAGGACGTTCGGAGTGGGATGCCCGAAAAATTGGCAGACACGGCTTTGACTGTCTGAAGCTCGTCTGTGATCAACTTGGTGCACGCACGCAAGAAATCGTTGGTATTGGTATCACCGGACAACAACACGGCGTTGTCTTGACGGACCGTCATAACGATCCACTATCGCCCTTGATCAACTGGCAGGATCGCCGTTCTCTGGAAGTCATTCCAGGCCTCGGTGTGTCGTGTTTGGATGCGGCGCGTGATTTAATTGGTGTCGATTCGTGGCGACGGACAGGATGTCAACTGCAGCCGGGTTTTATGGCAGTGACGTTGTTCTGGTTGAAAATGAACGGTTTGCTTCCGGAGTCTGCGCATGCCTGTTTCATTATGGATTACTTCGGCTCACTGTTAACCGGTCAGTCGCCGATCACAGAACCATCCTGTGCCGGCAGCAGTGGCGTGCTCGATGTTCGGCTCCGGCAGTGGAGTGACGAGGCGATTGATGCTCTGGCACTGCCTCGCTCCCTCTTTCCTGAGGTACGAGAGGCCAATGAGCGGATTGGAATTTTGACACATGCTGCCGCGGAGGATACCGGACTTCCCGTAGGAACACCCGTATTTGCTCCCATTGGTGATCATCAGGCAAGTTTTATTGGCAGTGTCAGCGACAGACGTGAGAGCGTCCTCGTCAACGTGGGAACCGGCGCTCAAGTCGCCGTCTACACGGAACAGCACGAGTTTTTGCTGCCAATCGAGTTGAGGCCATATCCCTGCGGAGGGAATCTCCTCTCGAATGTGGGGCTTGCGGGTGGTTGGGCTTATCAGATTACGGATCAATTCTTTCGTGACATCGGTCGCTCGGTGTTCAACCTCAATGTTGCAACACCGATTTACGAGATTATGAATCAACTGGCAGGAGATATCGTCTGCGGTGCCGACGGACTACGATGCGACCCGTTTTTTTCAGGCACTCGTCGCGATCCAACAGCTCGAGGTGAGATGACGGGCCTCTCGCCACAGAATTTCACGGCGGGGCATTTCGCTCGCGCCGTTCTCGAAGGAATGGCGCGCTCTTTGCACGATGGCTATTTAGCAATTCAGCAGATCGCAGGTGGCACACGTTCGAAACTTGTCGCCGCAGGGAATGGATTGCGAGAAAATCAGCTACTCGCCGAAATTGTCTCTCAGTCGTTCGGCATGCCGTTGAACTTCACCCGCGATCGTGAAGAAGCGGCCTACGGTGCGGCTCTCGTTGCAGCCATCGGCCTCGGAGCGAAAAAACAGTAATGCTTGAAAATGCATTGGCGACATAGACTCGCAGGGCCGGATCATGAGCGGTACGGCACCCCAGGTCATCGTTTGATGCCCCTTGTCGAACAGAAAATGTCATCTCATTTGGGGAGTTTCAGCATGTGGCGTGGATTACGGTCGATTCTGTGTCTTTTCTGTTTTGATGTCACATTTTCCGAATGTGTATGCGCACAGAAGGCAGCACTGAATGAAAGCATCCAACGTCGCGGCATCGCGACATGGGAGATCGCGACGAAAATCTGGCAGTTGGCAGAACCGGGATATCAGGAAACGGAATCAGCTCGACTCTTGGCCGAGGCTCTGGAACACGCGGGGTTCGCCATTCATCGAGGTGTCGCCGAGATCCCGACCGCATTTACGGCGACTTATGGTGAAGGACAACCGGTGATCGGAGTTCTCGGAGAATACGATGCCTTGCCGGGATTGTCTCAGCAGGCGGTTCCCGAGCAACAGCCTCGTGAGGGAACGGACTATGGACACGCTTGCGGTCATCATTTGTTGGGTGCAGCATCCATGTCGGCGGCGATTGCAATTGCCGAACAAATCCGAACGGGACAACTTCGGGGAACGGTGAGGTTCTACGGGTGTCCGGCGGAGGAGGGTGGAAGCGGCAAGGTGTTCATGGTGCGTGCGGGTCTGTTCAATGACTGCGACGCAGTGCTTCACTGGCATCCGTCCGGACGCAACACGGCGGGTGATTTTTCGTGTCTGGCGAGAGCCGCGGTGAAGTTTCGTTTTCAGGGCAAAAGTGCTCATGCGGCTGGCGCACCGGAGCAAGGTCGATCCGCTTTGGATGCGATCGAACTAACGTGCCATGCTTCCGAATTGCTGCGGGAACATACACCGGACTTCACTCGCATCCATCACATCATTACTGCGGGAGGTAGTGCTCCGAATGTGGTCCCTGATTTTGCGGAGGTATTTTTCTATGTGCGGCACCCCAACTCCGATGTTGTGCGCGATATTTATTCGCGTCTCTTGAAGTGCGCTCAGGCCGGAGCACTCGCCACCGAAACGACGCTCCAAGAGGCGTACCTCGGTGGCACATTAGAGGTCCTCTCGAACGATACTCTGGCACAAGTGGCTCTTGCCAATCTGAAACAACTGAACGACATCAAGTATACGGCTGACGAAATTCAGTTCGCCCTTCGATTGCAAACAACACTCAGCAAGCCGCAGTCACTGGATACCGTGGTCCAAGTTTTTGATTCCAGCGGAGAGGTGAGCAAGAGTTCGACGGACGTTGGCGATGTCTCATGGATTATTCCGACCGCCGGCTTCACCACAGCCTGCTTCGTCCCGGGAACCATCGCGCATTCTTGGCAAGCCGTCGCTGCCGGTGGCAGTTCGATTGGTAATCAGGGAATGCAACTCGCCGCGCGCACGATGGCAGCCACCCTCTGGGATTTGTTTCAGCAGCCGAATATCATTGCTGCCGCCCGAGCCGAACATGCCGGGCATATCGCAGGTCGGATGTATGCTCCGTTATTGCAGCCTAATCAAAAGCCACCACTGGACTACCGAAATTCCCCGACTGCTCCGTAACACACAGTCACGGAGACGAGACCTCTGGTGTGTCTTGGCTGAGCCGTCCGTAATTGCGAATTTGGGGCGAAAGCCAGCTAACGAGGCTGACGATGGCTACGGTGCCAATGCCGCCACTCACGACGGAGACGATTGGGCCGAACGACGGATCCGATTCGCGTGCAAACCAATGAGCGACCTCTCCGGATTCAAATCCACCGAGCTCATTGGAAGCGCCGATGAAAATTCCGTTGACCGCCTGAACCCGTCCTCGCATTTCATCGGGCGTACGCAGTTGAATCAATGTATGTCGGATCACGACGCTCACCATGTCCAACGCACCCGTCAGAAACAACATCCCGAATGACAGCCAGAATGATCGCGAGAGTCCGAATAGAATCGTCGTCAGTCCGAATCCCGCGACCGCCCACAGCAGTGTCCGTCCTGATCGTTCCATCGGTTGACGGTAGGCCAGCAAGAAGGCCATGGCGAGCGCGCCCACGGCCGGTGCTGTTCGGAGGCAACCTAGGCCAACCGCAGTCAGATCCCAACTGGAATTGTCCGCCCACGGCCCTGAAATACGAGAGAGCCAGTTGAGCTCCAACCGCATGTCGAGCACTTCTTTGGAATAGACGGGCAGAAGAGTCGTCGCTCCTCCTAAGAGGACTGCGAAAAGGTCTAGGCTGATGGCGGCGAGAATCACGCGAGTGCGCCATACAAAACGAAGGCCCGCGGCGAGCGAGCGAAAGGTTGTGGTCTCCGATCGGGCGTGAGTCTGAGCTTGAGTCGAAACCGTGCTGAGTGCCAGCAAAAAGACAAGAGAGGCACACGCTTCCAAGGCGTAGATGAGGGCAGCGCTCCCGTAAATCGCAATCAGAATTCCAGCCAGCGCCGGACCAATAATACAGGCGAGTTGAAAGGCGGTGCTGTTCCAAGTCACCGCATTTGTGTATTGATCACGAGGAACAATCATCGGAATCAATGAAGCCTTGGCAGGCTGTTGAACTGCCCGTGCAATTCCAATCACCATTAAGCATGCATACATGACCCAGATGCTTTGGCCGCTCCAAGATGCGATAGCCAGCATCGCCGAGCCCAGCGTCAGCACAGCAGAGGCAACGAGGACGATTTTCTTGCGTTGAAAATGATCGGCTAAATATCCGGCCGGCAGTGCGAAAAACATCACCGGCAGGAATTGAATCAGCCCGACAAAACCCAACGACCGACTTGATCGAGTCTGTTCGTAGACGTCCCATCCCACCGCAGTGGCCTGCATCTGCATGCCGAGTTGCACGATGATGTTCCCGACGAAATACCTGGTAAATCCCGGAACACGAAACGCCGAATAGGGGTCGTGGCTCGATTGACATCGAGCCTTTAACTCAATGTGTTGGGGATCATTAGGCATTTGGAATTGTCCCTCCGTGCGTTTTCTTGCCAAACCCATGTGGTCAGATCTCCAATCAACTGAGGACTATAGTTGATCCTTTCGCTGTTTGTCTCAGTGCGGACGATCAACTCAACTGGACGTAACTACTAAGCAAGCGTCGTACGGTTGAGTGACGGACCTCGCGGATCCTCTGCCGGTCATTCGTTGGGGGAAGACGCGGTGTAACAATTTGGATTTTGACGAAGGCTGCCAGATGGAATGCTTCCCCGCCGTCGGCAAACGCAATCGTGATTTTTTCTTCTGTTTTTGCGACGATGTCTTGCCCGACGAATCCCCGCCGCCATTTTGGGGGCCGAGCGTCAGCGAGTCGGACCGCAGGGATCATCGATGCCCTCTGTGGCGTGAGTCTGCGAGGCTCTGGCCGGATTCCGTTGTCTCGACACTGCGTCGCGCATGCTGAGGATGGTCGGACACGGAGTCATGATCCGCTCCTCGCGTCCGGGGATGTTCCGCAGTCGTGCCGTCGGAAGTAAGAATCGCCGCAGAGGCGATGGCGATTCCCTTAGGCATTTTTGACCGCCAGCAGCATTTCTTTTGCGCGTAGCTCGATCCGTTCAAACGCACCCGCCTTGATATCTTCCGGAACGAACAAGCTGTTGACGAAACCCACAGCTACGGCACCGGCTTGAAGGTAGGCTGAAGCATTGGCCAAGGTGACACCGCTGGTCGGTACAATGTTCAAAAAGGGTAGCGGTCCCAGAGTCTGCTTGATCCAGATGGGGCCCGGACCCGGCTCGGGAAAGAGTTTTTGAAACTGAGCTCCCGCCCGATGCGCTTGAAGCATCTCCGTGGGAGTACTTGTGCCGGGCATCACCGCGACATTGTGTGATTTGGCACGCTGAATCACAGCTTCGTCCATGACCGGCGATACGACAAAGCTCGCTCCGGCTGCAATCACGGCATCAACCTGATCCACGTCCAAGACCGTCCCCGCTCCGATGATCAAGCCTGGTTTGCGAGAGAATTCAGCGATCAATTCGATTGCGCCTGGAATACTCAGGGTGAACTCGATGATTCGAAATCCACCGCGAACGGCCGCTTCCATCGCACGCCGTCCCCCGTGCTGATTATTCGTTCGCAAAATGGCCGATGCCCGCTCCTGCTTGAACTCACGGACAAATGACTCGGCCGTCAGAACCGTTGCTGGTTTGGTGCTCATGGAACTCCCGGAATGGGCTAGAGAAAACCTGGTTCGAAAGACAACGTGTCGTCTGCCAATCGGAAGCAGGATTCAAACGGCAATTTAACCCCTGCCAAGGATAGAAAAATCAGGGATCAGAATCTCAGTCTCTGACTTCAGCCGTGACACTCAGTTGTATGGCGGCATCAAGCGGCATCTCGGCGATTCCAAGAGCGAGGCGGGAGTGCTTGTCTCGCTCACCGAAAACTTGCGAAAAGAGATGCGATGCACCGTTGAGAACATCGGGATGACCGCGGAAACCGGGGGCGCAATGGACGTATCCTTCGAGTCGAACGATTTGCGTCACCCGTTCCAAATCTCCCACAGCATCCTTGAGCTGCGCGATGGCATTGAGTGCACATTGGCGCGCGGCCTGATAGCCCTCCTCAAGACCGATCCCTTCACCCAGTCGGCCCGCAAAAGCGATCTTGCCATCCTTCCATGGCAACTGACCCGATGTGATCACGAGATTGCCGGTCCGTGCCCAAGGTCGATACGCAGCCACAGCGGCTGGCGGTGGTGGTAACTGAATATTCAATTCCCGCAGTTTTTGTTCAATAGACATCAGCCGTTTCCCTACTGTTCCCGGTTTATGACTTCGAATACGTATCCGGTGATCGGTTCAGAGAAAAAAATATCGTTACAAATGGAGTTTACCGTAACGGAACAATTAGCCGGCCGCCATGCTCGACAATCCGTTTTTGCAATGAGGTCCTGTCGCTCCCCGTGTGAAACACGGCCCAATGTCGTCCAATCTCGCGTTCAAACGGCGACGCTTTGAATTCCGCGAGTAAATCATGTGTATCTGTTGTGATCGATCTCTTTCGGGTGACAGATCAAGCCGGACAACTTTTCGTGGGACATTGGTTGGCGCTTCGATCGATTTCCATTTCATGGTTCGGGTGAGAAAATCCGCTGTTGCTTGCACGTCGCGTGATCCAATCGCGAGGTGAGCTATTGACATCGCTGACCCCCTCTTGAAGCTGGGATCTGGGTCCAAAGCCAAGAACTCCAAGACAGGAGTGTTTCCGATCAAACAACTGGACCATCAACACAACCGCAATTCCGGCAACCCCCGAAATATCATCGGACATCACGTTTTCGAGGCAGCGAGGCTCGACAGCGGGAATTGATACGGAGGTCGTTGTTCTCGCTTCTGCCAAGAATCGGCTTCATCGTCACCAACGATCTGTTCTGTGCCCGCATCCCAACGCATTTCCCGACCCAACCGCATAGAGATATTGCCCCAATGGCAGGTCGTGACAGCATCGATGATGCGAGGCGACGTCGGAAACGGGTTCGCTTCGATCCCTGAATCATTCCATGAAATTGTGCATGTGATCACCCGGCTGCTGGCCTTTGGAGAGCCTCGCCAGCGCATCATCGGGCAGCGGATTGTCTTTCATGGCGTCAACCGGTTCGCCCGTCAATTTGACCCGGTTGAGGAATATTCGTCCCTCGGTCCCTTCGATCAACAGACCAGTGTCGAAGACCGGACTCTTGTCGTCGACGAAGAGAATTTCGGCACCGTTGGGGTACGTGCACTTGATGTTGAAGCGAGTGGCAGCCTGGTATCTGTTCGGAATATTTTGAAATTGGCCCCGTGACCTTGGATCGACACGGTTCCCGAGTCGGATACTCCGATGGCCCATTGGGCGATATCCACGTGGTGGACACCCCAATCCGTCACTGGACCGCCCGGGTAGGCATACCAATATCGAAACATGTAATGGACCCGCTCTGGTATATAGTCCACCTTGGGGGCGGGGCCCGACCAGCGATCCCAGTCGAGATGTGATGGCGGTTTCTGTTCCTCAAAGGGGACTCCCGTTTTTGCCTCGCCAATGGCACACGTGATTCGCCGAATTTCGCCCAAACGACCCGCGCGACATAACGCAAACGCATTGAGGAACTTCAGGCCAAACTCGCTCCGTTGTTGTGTCCCGACTTGAAAAACATTGCCACGCTCCTTCACCCCCTGTCGCAGCAACTTTTCGTAATCGATGGTCAGTGTCAGGGGCTTCTCGCAGTAGACATCCTTGCCAGTCGGCATTGCCTTAATGCGACATCTTGGTGTGCTCGTGATCTGGTGTGCAAACGGCCACAGAATCGATCTCTTTCCGGTCAAGAATCGGACGATAGTCGCCATCAATTTGGGCGGAGTCTTCGGTCTTTTGCTTGTGCTGGCCGCCCCTCTGTGAATCGGTTTCGGCAATGGCGACAAGAAACGCCCCATTGGCAATCGCGTTATCGGCGACCGTCGCCCCGCGATAGCCTGTGCCAATGATCCCGAAACGCATTCCATTCCCCGCGGGATCGGCATTGATGCAGGACGTCGACCAGCAGGGCATCGTCAATCCAACTCCCGCTGCGACGGTTGTTGTTTTGACGAACTGACGTCATGTCAGCAGATTTTGCCTCATGTCTTTACTCCTCGGAGCACCAAAACCAGATCACGCGACGG
>Ga0315284_10009299_pt1 | contig 14015 bp, 14 predicted proteins | sample YL17G09_16_MG_FD_203696 | JGI IMG/M metagenome (GOLD analysis project Ga0315284, IMG submission 203696) | Sediment microbial communities from Yellowstone Lake, YNP, Wyoming, USA - YL17G09_16 | ecosystem: Environmental > Aquatic > Freshwater > Lake > Sediment | place: USA: Wyoming | collected... | reverse complement strand
CAGATTAGTCATCACTCTCTCTGCCATGACGCTGCCTTTCGTGAAGAAGATGTTGTCATAGGCTTTTTTCTGGTCTATCGCCATGTTGCCCACTATGTTTGTCATTATCCTCAGCATGTAGTCGAGCGTTATGAAAATCTCCGGATAGCGGTAGCGATATGGGGCCGACTGTTTGAGGTCGCGGGCGTGTGAGAAGTTGAGCTCCAGTTCCGTGACCAGATCGCCTCTCAGTATGGCGCTCATCCCCATGATCCGCTCTAGTCGGAACGGATTCTTCTTGTGCGGCATGGTCGAAGAGCCCACCTGCTTGGCTGATGTTTCCTCGCTGACCTCACCTATCTCCGTCCTGCTCAGATTCCAGAAGTCGGATGCTATTTTATCAAGGATGTTGCCCAATATGACCAGGTCGGCAAGCAGATAGAGGAGATTGTCGCGAGGTGGCAGCTGTCTGGCATGAAGGCCGACAGGCAGACCTAATTCTGTGAGGGTGTTCTTCTCGAGCGCTGTAGCATCCAGCCCCAGTTCAGTGAAAGAGTTGGCCGTGCCTACCGCCCCGGAGATTTTTCCGACATTCAGCCCCTTGTCCTGTTTTATCCTATCGAGCGCCGTATTGAGCTGGTCCGCGTAGCCGATGAGCTTGAATCCATAGGTAGTCGGAAGGGCGTGCTGGCCGTGGGTTCTGTCAATGCAAAGCCAGTCCTGCGTCTCCTCCGCTCTCTTAACTATGACCTGAATAAGTTTTTCGATATCAGTCAGCACCAGGTCAACGCTCTGCTTCACGAGGATGGCTTTTGAGGTCTCGGTTATGTCCGCAGAAGTGGCCCCTAAATGTATTTTTCCTCCAGCTTCTCCGGCCTGTTCAGCAAGAGCCTTCACGACTGCCATAACGTCGTGGTTTATTTCAGCCTCTATCTCTTTCACTCGTTTAAGGCTCACGTTAGGAATGGCCCGCTCTATCGCTTCGGCCTCTTCGAGTGAGACTAACTGAGGCTTCATTCCGGCGATAGTCTTAGACAGAGCCGCTTCGACCCTCATCTGCTGTCTTACCTGGTTCTCTTCCTCCCAGATAGCATTCATCTCCTTGACCTTGTAGCGCGAGTCGATAGGATGTACCACGTGCTCTCCCTCAGTAGAAATGTCCATTACCATAGTGCCACTCCGTAAGAAATATAGTCAAATTATGGTTAAACTGTTTTATAATCATAATCCATGTAATGATTGACGAGAGGCCGCTTAAGCTCGATCTGCTTTGCTTCCATGACCGAGTTGTAGCGGCGATAGGCATCCTTGACTCTCTTCTCGGACGCTCCCAGCCTTTTTGCCACCGAGCCAGCGCTCTCCTTCTTGTATCTCATCGACTCAAAGCATTCCCTGTCGAAGAGGTAGTCCTTCCTCTTCTTCTCAGGTATCTTGACCTGTATGAATGTCGCCTTGCCCGCGGTTGTCATCCTGACCTGCGCGCCATATGTCCCGAATAGCTTGAGACCGGTCTTTGCCGCCCAGCCGTTATAGTAAGAATAGTCAAACATCTTGCCCGCGGTCGCCATTATGAAGCCGTTTTTAGCACCCAGGTTAGGGAGTACCGTCTTGTTGAAGTTTTCCATGACGGGGGTGGGCTCAAAGCTCATCATGGCGGACACCTTTCTATCGTCTATGTGCGGTTTTTGCATATCCAGTACGAACCCACCCATGGGCTTTGCATTTTCATCCTTGCCAGTTTTTGAGAGCTGGACACCCTGCTTGGCTCTGGTCACCCAGGGTTTGTGCAAGTCTGTAAAGATCACTCTGCCTTTGCCTGCGGCTTCAATCGCCCGGGCGAAATTTCCCGTAAAACCGGCCGCTATAACTATCGGCCTGGTGCTTTTCTTAACTCCGAAATAATCCAATGCTTTGCGAACAGGATTTTTCATGAACCCTAATCTGGTTTGACCAAACGCCACGTGTTCCGGACTTCTCCTTAACTCTTTTCTCGATGCGTCGACAGGGAAGCCCCAAGCGCGTTTCTCTGCCTCTTTCTTCACTTCCTTGTAGTTTTTATAAGCGCGCATAACTTCACTTCATCATTCTCTTAGCTTTTTCGTAAGCCTCTTTAGACTTTTCTTTTAGCGGACCGCCGCCCTTTATCTCTTCCATGCCGCCGGCGCTCCCGCCCATGATAGACGCGGCCTCCTTGACTGCCTTCTCTATGTCCTTTTTGCAGCCCTTGCCCCTTATTCCGAAGACAATCCCGTCAGAGACCAGCACGACACAGGCCTTAGAGTCTTCCTCGATTATCTTCCTCCCTATGTTCTGCATGACCCTCATATCAGCGCCAGGAACATATTGGACCATCTCCTTGACCTCTATCTTGGTGGCTAGAGTCTCCCTGATCTTGTCCATCTCCTTCCTGACGTCCTTCCACCTCTCTATGAGTTCTTCAGTCTTCAATTTGTCGAGTTTCTGCTTGACAGCTTTCATGCCTAGCTTAGTCTTTAGAGCATTGAGTTCCTCTTCGATTTTTGTTATCTCCTTAATCCAATCAGATTTGTCCTTGGCAATAATCTCTTTCTGCTTCTCAACATGTCTACCAATGAGCGGTTCTCCGGCGATATACTCTAGTCTGATGACCCCATCCTGTTTCTTATAAGAGCCTATTAGCTTGATTGGGCCAACCTCGCTGGTGTTGTTGGCGTGAGTTCCTCCGCATGCCTCTACGTCCCAGTCCGCGATAGAGATGATCCTGATTTCGTTAGATGGGATGGCGCCCCCCTGATAGATTCGGAAACCGTACTTCTTCTCGGCTTCGTCGCGGATAAGAACTTCCTTCTTTATGGTTCGGGCCTCTTTCACCACTTTGTTGGCCAATTCTTCTATCTTTTTCATCTGCTGTTCTGTCAAGGGCTCGAAATGAGTTATGTCCAATCTGGCTTTGTCCTCTTTCTTCTCTGAGCCCGCCTGCCAGACGTGCTTGCCAAGGACTCTTTGCGCTGCTCCATTGATTATATGTGTGGCAGTGTGATGCTTCATTAACTGTAGTCTTCTGTCTTTGTCTACTTTGCCGATTACTGATGTCTTGCTGAGTTTGCTTTCCAATTGATGCACTATCACATCCCCCGCTTTCTGGACGTTCAAAACAGCGACTCCATCTATCGTTCCTTTGTCGTAATCCTGACCACCAGATTCGGGATAGAAGCCGGTCTGGTCCAACACGATATAGTATTTTCCGTTCTGTGCCCATTCCTTCAAGACGCGGGCTTTGAATTCGAAAACATCATCGTAATATAATTTCTTAGTCGGCGATAGGCCTGTGACATCATACTCTTCCTGTTTCTTCTGCTCAGCGCTCGTCACGTGAGTCTCGGCTATCTTCGCATAGAAGTCTTGCGGGACAGAGACTTCCGTCTTCTCTTTCCTCGCCAAGTCCTTGATGAGCTCTGGCGTGATTCCCTCGGACTCGTACAGCTTGACCATGCTCTTGAAGTCGACATTTTTTGTGCTCTTGATCAGCGCCAGGACGGTCCTCTTCGACTTGTCCAGCGTCTCCTTATACTTCTTTTCCTCGTGCTCCAATATGGTGTTTACTTCATCCAGCGACTCGATTAGTTCTGGATACTGTTTCTTCCACTCTTTTGCGTGCCACTCGACCACATCTTTCAGATCTATCTTCCAGCTATAGTCGTCGATGAAGCCAAGCGAGCGTCTCAGGATAGCGCGGAGGTTATAGCCGCCTCCGACATTAGAGGGCAGGACACCATCTCCCAAAGCGAACAACAGGCTCTGGGTATGATCAGCTATCGAATATAACGCGGCCATAGGCATCACAGACTCTCTAAGCTCCTTTTCATCCGTCCTCATCTGCCTAGAAATTGCCTTCCATATCAGGTCCATCTGCTTGGCATTGCCCGCGTCCACATCCATGATACTTCCGAGAGGCACGAACCTCTCGAACAATTCTGTGGGCCTGTACCCTGATTTCTTGAACAGGTTGACGCAGACATCGGGGTATTCCGCATCGTACATAGTCCTGCTGCCGTTGACCAGCCAGGCGATACGTCCTTGGCCCATGCCCATGTCCAGGACCTTTAGAGACAAAGGTTCATAGCCAGAGTCAGTCGTCTTGTACATCATATAGACCTGGTTGCCTATCTCCAAGCCTCTAGCAAAGAACTCCATGGAGACGCCGAGATTCCCCCCGCCGCCCCACTGGCTCTCGATGACGCTGAACTCTGACTCAGGTATCTTCATCTCGTCGACGAACCACTCGAACAGGTCGCGGAAGTACAATGCCTGTGCAAACTTCTCTGGCGGCATGAAGGCGTGCTGGCCTATCATGACGAAGCCAGTGTTGTGTCTGCCCGTAATCCCTACGTTCTCCACCTCATTGAATCGCAAGCAGTATTGAGGGACCACCAGCGGGTTTGCCGGCGGCTTGACCGCGCCAGAGACTACGTGCGGCTGGAAATCATAGATGGACGCCTGGACGAAGTCTGTATCATCCCTCCAGCGCGCTGCCACCGGATATCTGGCGATAGGACTATAGCCGCGCTTTTTAAAGAAGTTTGAAAAGTTATGCCAGCATTCGACAAACTCTAGTCTCTTGCCGATAGGTTTTCCGATAAAAGTATATTCCGCTCCGCACTCCGGGTCTCCGCATCTGTCCCTCTTGTCGATAGACCAGAAATAGCTTCCGCACTTAGAACATTTGTTGCGCATGAACCCTTTCTCTTTCAGGACTTTGGTCGGGTAGAAGCTATCCGGATCTGTGTCAGCCTTCTTCTTCAGTTCCTTCTTCATATCGGCTATCGAGCTCATAACGCCTCTTCCCCTTCCGATGTCCTTATCCTGACGTCTCTCACATGCTTTTTTGCGACCAGAGCCAGCTTGTGCAGCTCGTCGCGCGTCGGGGATTTTATCTTGTTATAGGTTTTGTCTTCGCAGCCCTTCTCCGGGGTGAACTGCTGCAAGACATATAGGTCGCAGTATTTCCCGACCTCTTCAGCGATCTCCTCTATGTCATGCTCGCGAAAGATCAAACCGGGCACTATCGTCGTTCTGCACTCCAAGATGAACCGGAACGCATGTCTCAGCTTCATTATCTCCCGTATGTTCCTTATCGCCTGGGTCGCATCTTTCTGGATGACTCTCGAGTATTCGTGCTCCTTCTCTAAAGGGGCTTTTACGTCCAGCGCAATATAGTCAATAAGGTTTCGGGCCAATAGATCGACTATAATTCCGGCGTTAGAGCCGTTCGTGTCTATCTTGACGGACAGACCGGCTTTCTTGAACATATGGATTAATTCTGATAGAGCGTCTGGCTGTGCTGTTGGCTCGCCGCCGCTAAAGACAACGGCGTCTATCAGCTTCTTCCCCTGCATTACCAAATCGAACACCTGCTTCGTGTCCTGCCTGGCGCCCATCCGCTGGTCGAGAATACCTAGATTGTAGCAGTAATGGCAGCGAAAGTTACAACCGCCGAATAATATCACACTGGCCGATTTGCCTTCATAGTCTATTGTCGACAATGGCAGAATCCCGCCGATTACTACTTCCATGCTCCTATCTTAACCAATACGTATATAAAAAATACTTACTTAATCCTGCATGATGATGGAAAAGTTCAGCAAGGACGCGGACCGGCTGAAGATATATCAAGGTGTTTTTGATGACTATACGCTCAAGACACTGGTAGACCTATCTAGCAAGCACTATTTCAACACCCTGGACTATCCCATATCTACGGGCAAGGAAGCCGACGTCTATCGTGCGACGACCAAAGAAAGAGGCTATCGCGCAGTCAAGATATACAGGATAGAGACTTCGAACTTCCGCAACATGTACAATTACCTTGCCGGCGATGTACGCTTCGCCCATATCAAGAAGAACAAGCGCTCTATAATCAAGACCTGGTGCCAGAAAGAATACAGGAATCTGCGCGATATGCATGAAGCAGGTATAGGAGTGCCCAAGCCAATCAAGTTCATGAATAATGTCCTGGTAATGGAGTTCCTCGGAGAGAACGGAATGCCTGCTACCCTATTGGTCAAGCAAAAGCCGAAACAGCCGAAGAAGCTGATACTGACATTAACCAGATACATAAAGGAGATGTACAAGAAAGCGAATCTGGTCCATGGCGATTTCTCTGAGTACAACATCATGATGATACGAGAGACGCCTTACCTGATCGATGTGTCGCAGGCGCTCAGGACAGAGCACGTGACTGCTAAAGAATTATTAAAGAGAGACATCCACAATTTAGCGAGGCTTGCGAAAAAGTACGGAGTTGACTTTAATGCAGAAAAAGTATACGACAGCCTTGTTTGACGTCGACGGGACGATAGTCACATTGGACGGAGTAGTAAAGGCGGTACAGGAGACTCTGGCCAAGTTCGAGCTGAAGGCGATGAGCTCGCACGACATCATCCACCGCTTCATGGGCCGGCTGATAAAGGACGAATTGCCTAGGATCTATCCGCATATAGGGAATGAGATTGACGCGATTGTCGACTATTACAGCAAGATATTTGTCAAGAGGCACAAGGATTTTGAGGATCTCCAGCCGTACGTGAGAGAGGTCTTCAAGCAGCTGAAACAGAACAACATCAAGATAGGCATAGTGACCACGAAAGGGCGTCCAGAGGCGCTCGCCGTGCTTAGAGATTATAATCTGCCTTACGACGCGCTAGTCTCCCATAACGAGGTGCATGCGATCAAGCCTAATCCAGAGCCGGTCATGAAAGCTATCGACGAGCTGTTTGCCAGACCAAGCGAGACCATAATGACCGGAGACCACATATTTGACATGATGTCTGCCAGGGGCGCTGGAGTTGACTGCGCTGGCGTTCTAACTGGCGCATCGACCAGGAACGAGCTGCTGCAAGCCGGGGCTACATACACGATAAACAATCTTAGCCAGTTACCGAAGATAATGAGGTTAAAATGAAGGAATATATAGACTATGTTCTGATACCGAAGGAAAGGATTGCGGTACTGATAGGCAAGGCCGGGACGGTCAAAAAGGACATAGAAAAGCGCGGAAAGGTGTCTATCGTCATCGATTCCGAGTCCGGCGAGGTCTCTGTGATGCGAAAATTGACAAAAGACCCCCTTCCATCGATGGCCGCGCTCGACATAATCAAGGCGATTGCACGCGGTTTTAACCCTCAGAAAGCTTATAAACTTTGGTCTCCTAATATATACTTCGAGACTATCGACCTCACCGAGTTCTTAGGTCCTTCAAGCAAATCCCTAGATAGGGTCAGGGCCAGGATTATCGGCCGTGAGGGCAAGGTCCGTAACTATATCGCTCGGCTGACGACCACGGATATAGTTATATACGGCAAGACCGTTAGCATCTTAGGCGAGGCTGAAAACGTCGGCCTGGCAAAAGATGCCGTCTTCAAGATAATAGACGGATTGCCCCATAATGCTGTTTTTAAATTTTTGGAGAGCAAAAGAATGTAGGTGGCGCAATGGTTGACATTCACAAAGACTTTGCAGAGCATTCAGTCGCGGAATTTTTCAAGAAGAACCGCCAGATGTTGGGCTATTCAGGCAAGATAAAATCTCTCACTACTGTGGTCCATGAATATGTGACCAACGCGCTAGACGCCTGCGAGGAGGCAGGGATACCGCCCGACCTCTATATCCAGGTCGAGAAGCTTGGCCAGGAGCACTATAAGGTGATTGTCGAGGATAATGGTCCGGGCATACCGAAAAAGCTGGTCGGAAAAGCCTTTGGAAAGATGCTCGCCGGGACTAAATTCCATCGCTTCCAGCAGGCGAGAGGGCAGCAGGGGATTGGAGGCGCGGGCTGTGTCATGTACGGGCAGGTTACTACAGGCAAGCCGACCAAGGTAGTCACATCAAACGGCAACGGCACCATCTACGAGTGCCGCCTGACGATAGACGTCAAGATCAATGAGGCGAAGATAGCTGATGAGAAAGAGTACTCTGGTCAGATGCGTGGCACTAGAATAGAGACTGAATTAAAGGATGTCTTATACCAGAAGAGCGACCAGAACCCGGATGAATACCTGAGAAGAACTGCTCTAGCCAATCCGCATGTTAAATTCACTTATATTAATCCCGATAGCCTCACGACGGTCTACGATAGGGCGATAGACGCGGTCCCGCCTATGCCCAAAGCCAGCCAACCGCACCCGAAAGGTATCACGGTAGACGATTTGCTGTCTATGACCAGTAACACTACTGCCAGGACAACCAAGTCGTTCCTGACCACAGAATTTTCCAGGATGAGCTCGGCCAAAGCTGACGAGGTGCAGAAGCAGACGAGCTTTGACATGAACAAGAGGCCAAAAGACCTGACCTGGGAAGAAGCGGAGCAAGTAGTCAGCGCCATAAAGAAGATGACATTTATCGCGCCTCCGACAGACGTGCTAATACCTATATCCGAGAGCCATCTGGAAAAGGCGTTAGAGAATATATTGAAGCCGGAGTTCAAGTCTGTTCTGACTCGACCAGCGTCCGTCTATAGCGGCGGGGTGCCTTTCGTTGTCGAGGTGGCGCTAGCCTATTCCGGCAAGGCGGGAAAGCAGATTCCAGAAGGCTCTAGCCCGGAGCAGTTCCAAGACAGGATGGAGATAATGAGGTTCGCGAATCGTGTCCCTCTCTTATTCGATAGCGGCGGCTGCGGGATAACGAAAGCCGTTCAGTCTGTCGAGTGGAAGCGATATGGACTACAGCCAGATCTGCCTTTGACTGTCCTTGTCAACTTCACTTCAATCCACGTCCCATACACAGGCGCGGGCAAGCAGGCGGTTATAGATGATGAGGATATAATCAAGGATATACGACTGGCTTTGATGGAAGCTGGACGAAAGCTCGGTCTCTATGTCTCCGGCCAGAGAAGGCAGCACGAATCCGAGACCAGATTGAAAGAATTGATGCGTTATGTTGATCCGGTCGCCGAGGCGTTGCACGGCCTCACTGACACGTCTCTGACCAAGCTCAAGAAAGAACTGAAAGAGCTCATAGAGGCAAAGTACAGCGCGGGCGAGATAGAAGAGGGCAATGGCGAGGAATTAGAGAAAGTGGAGGAGTTGGAGGAAAATGGCAACAGCGAGTGATGATGTCAGGAAGAAGCTCAAGGCGCTCGGGACGAAAGTCACTAAAGAGATTGAGGCAAAGGAGTCGCCCAGGATAGAGATACCTGTCAGAGGATTGTCTAACGTGGAGTATGACGAGAAGTCCGGGCTGCTAAAGCTAGGGGGCCAGGTCTCGAAGAGGTCGTTCCTCAATTACGCGCATGCCAAGAAGTTCATGCAGACGATGCTAGTCGCCAATTTCGCCTATAACGAGCTGCTAAAGACAGGGATACACACCAGCCTCAGAGACATGTTCTACGCGCTGAAGAGGACGCTGCCTGGCTCTAACGAGAACACCTTCGAAGAGCAAATCGAGAGCGACCACTGCGTCGTAGATTTAGAGGTTTCTGTCGACACGCTCAGGGAAGATTTGCACTTATCCGCTGATGTAAGAGGAAGGGTCGTAGGGCCCGTTGTTATAAAGGATCGAGGCGACACCATCGACTGGGCGAAGTTAGGGTCGGGCGGCTGGGCGATACCATCAAACGTGGAGGAGATCGAATTCAAGAAAGTCGATGCCAAATTCATACTGGTCATAGAGAAGAACGCCGCCTTCGAGCGACTTCATGAGGACAGGTACTGGGAGAAGAACAACTGCATTATAGTCACGACACAAGGCCAGGCAGCGAGAGGACCGCGCAGACTGATCCAGCGACTATCTACCGAGTATAAGCTGCCTGTCTATGTGTTCACGGATGGAGACGCTTACGGATGGTACATTTACTCTGTTATCAAGTACGGCTCGATGGCATTAGCGCATACTTCAGATAGATTAGGTACGCCTGACGCCAAGTTCCTGGGCCTGACTATGAAAGACATAGAGAAGTACAAATTAGAGAAATACACGATAAAGGCAAAACCAGTTGACATAAAAAGGGCTAAAGACATGATGAAGTACGACTGGTTCCAGACCAAAGCCTGGCAGAACGAGCTCAAGACAATGTTAGAGAAAGGCTATAAGGCCGAGCTGGAGGCTTTGTCTTCCAAGGGCCTGAAGTTCATCACCGAGACCTATCTCCCTGAGAAGATCAAGAACAAAGATTTCCTCGAATAAAAAAGTTTATAAATGTGTATGACATTACTATTAACACTCATTCTGGAGTGATACGATGCGAGTGATACGTGCCAAGACAAAGCAAGCTCTTATAGAAGAGATAAAGAGAATGAACGCTGATGATTCTGAGTATTACCTGAACCTGAGGCCGACAGTAGACATAATCGAGGCGCTGATAGAAAAATGCAACGGAGTCAAGAGAGTCAGCTGCCCCCCGAGTCTTTTGCAGCAGACCGCCAAGAAAGTCTTTAAGCTGACCAACGAGAAAGGAATCAAACTGGATGCAGGCGAGTTCAAGGTCGGTCGCCCGAAGAAGTACGACGAAGACACCATCCGCGAAGTATTAGAGAGCAGGAACAACGGCAAACCTGCTAAAGAGATAGCGACGGAGATGGAGATGCCGCTCCGAACAGTCTATTTCTATCTCAAGAACGGCAATAATAGCGAGTAGCTTTTTTAACCCTCATTATTATAATTCTTGATGAGCCCTGGTAGCTCAGCGGTGGAGCGCGCGATTCTGCAAGTCACTCTTGTGGGACGAGAGGCTGTTAACCGTGAGGTCGTCGGTTCGAATCCGACCCAGGGCGTTTCTAGTTCTGAAGAAACCATTAAATAATCGCGTTGAGCATATTAAAGATTATGACAGAGGAGCTGAACATGAACAGGGGCGAGGCATACGAAGATGCGAGAGACTATACCAGCGCCTCCTCGATGGTCCCATTCATAATCGCTCTGCTGATTGTCATTCCGATTCTTTATCTGGCATGGCTGGACGTGCTGGTATTAGCCACTATTTCTGCTCTCGTTAAACTGGTTGCAGCGGCTATAGTTTATTATCTGGTTTCTGCGGGAATAAAGATAAACGCGCAGTGGGAGCAGGCCGTTATCCTTAGATTAGGCCGATATACAAGGACGGCCGGGCCAGGACCGTTCTTGATAATCCCAATTGTAGAAATGGCCATAATGAGGGACATGAGGATAAGGACGACCACTTTCGTCGCGGAAGAGGCTTTGACCAAAGACAACGTGCCTGTGAATGTAGACGCAGTCCTTTTCTGGGAAGTGCAGGACGCAAAGAAGTCGGCGATAGCCATTCAGGATTATCTGAATAGCATCACGAGAGCCGCGATGACTACAATGAGGGATGTCATAGGACAGTCCGAATTGGCTAAGCTGCTCTCTGACAGGATGTCGCTTGATAAGATAATGCAGGCGCTGATTGACAAGAAGGCTGTCAAATGGGGCCTGAATGTCGATAGCGTCGAGATACGAGAGGTCAGGATACCGGGCCCTCTGCAGGATGTGATGTCAAGGCAGGCTCAGGCCGAAAGAGAAAGGCTGGCGAGGATAACTCTGGCGGACAGCGAGATCCAGATAGCCCACAAGTTCAGCCAGGCTGCGAAGGAGTACGAACGAGACCCTAATGCCATGAAGCTGAGGGCGATGAACATGCTCTACGAGTCCGTGAAAGAGAGGGGCACCTACATCATAGTGCCTTCGGACATTGTCAACAGCATGGGCTTCTCTGGAGCGCTTGCCGTAACTGCCCTTGACCAGGCCATCAAGAAGAATAAGAAAAAAGAAGAGAAGTAAGGCGTTCTACTTTTAACTCAATCGATTAGAAAAAAGATTATAACCGAGTTCCAAGCCAATTAGATCTACCGCAGCGAGTATTTCAGATAACATTTAAGGTTATACGTTTAAATATACGTATTGTCATAATGTTAGAGTGATCGTATGGACAAGCTCATTATCAAGATAGGCGGCGATATGCTTAAAGATATAAAGGAAGTGTTTGACGACCCGCGGAAGATGAAACCCGGCACGCACACCATGCACCTTAAGACCAGCGAGGATTTGTACGAGATGCTGTCGCCGAAGAGGTTGGAGCTGCTGCGCTACATTATAAAGCACCAGGGCGAGAAGAAGAGCATCTCCGAACTGGCCAATGAGCTGAACCGGAAGCAGGAAGCGATCAGCCGTGACTCTAAAGTGCTCACAAAATACAATCTAGTGCAGAAGGTCAAGGACAAGAAAACTGTCTATCTAAAGGCGCTTTATGGTTCTTTAGTGATAAACCTGGCTTAGTGTTCTGTTTTTAACCAAGAAGAGTAGAAAAATATTTATAAGCGTCAACTGGGGAAATAATGCTGTTCGGCAAGATAGAACAGCCCCCAGTCGATTGATTCAAAATGATACATAAACGAAACATTTATAAAGCATAAATGGTACAATCCATAAGACGGTGGTAGGAATGAACGTTGTACTGAGGGGAGCAGCCAAACAGTTTGTCGAGGAAATGGTCAAGGCAGGCTATGCAAACACCCAGTCAGAGGCAATCAGGCTGAGCATAATAAATTTCAGGCAAAACCGCATGAATGAGGAAGAGCTCGTCAACAGAAAGCTGGACAGAATAGATGAGCAGACGCGAACCGGCAAAAGAAAGCTTCTGAGCGCCAAGCAGGCCATGGGACCTTATGCAAAGCACTTGAAGTAATCTGCATGTACACACCGGCATTTGATGAGAAATGGCCAGCTTATTTTGAAGGATTGGACAAAGGCATGCGGGGGAGGGTCGCCAAGAAAATCAAGAAGATAATCCGTTTCCCCTATAAGAAGCACCTGACGGGGAAGGCAAGATTCTTCGCGGACGAGGTCGGGCAGTACAGGATCATCTACAGGGTTTTTGAGGAGGACGAGACGGTTGTATTCTATTTTGTCGGGAACCATAAAGACTATACGAAATGGTACAGCCAGCTCTTCTAATAGCGTCCTCTCTTAATCGGCCCGGCGCAGCAGTCGCTATTATTTTAAAGACCATCTACGTAAGATAGTGGTCGTGTTCTTATGAATGCCATAGAGATTAGAGGATTGACCAAGGAGTTCGGAGAGCTTAAGGCTGTTGACTCCATAGACTTATCCATAAAACAGGGAGAGATATTCGGGCTTTTAGGGCCTAATGGTGCTGGAAAGACCACTACAATCTTCATGCTTTCCACTATATTGAACCCGACCAAAGGCAGTGCAAAGGTCTGCGGCCATGATATAGTGAAAGAGAGGGATGCAGTCCGTCACTGTATCGGGATAGTGTTCCAGGATCCTAGTTTAGACGATGAGCTCACGGCCATGGAGAACCTCTATTTCCATGGACGGCTCTATGGGATGGCGGAAGAGGAGATAGGGGCCAAGTCGCAAGAGGTTCTGACATTGGTCGAGCTGATAGACAGGAAAGACAGCCTGGTTAAGACGTTCTCCGGCGGGATGAAGAGACGATTGGAGATAGCGCGCGGCTTGATGCACCACCCGAAGGTCCTGTTCTTGGACGAGCCAACGTTAGGGCTAGATCCCCAAACGCGAAGGCATTTGTGGGAATATATCAAGAAAATCAACGAGAAAGAGCGAATGACAATAATACTGACAACCCACTATATGGACGAGGCAGACTTTTTGTGCGACCGGATAGGGATCATAGACAAGGGCAGGATAATAGCGCTTGATACGGCAGAGAAACTGAAAGATGTCCTAGGGGGCGATGTGATAACGCTCCAGGTATCTGACCCCGGTAAGATGAAACTGCTTATAGAGAAATTGGAATGCGAGAAGTGCGTGAAGAAAGTGGATGTGTTCGATAACAGCCTTAACATTACTATAACGGACGGGGGCAAGAATATCCCGAAGATTGTTAGCCTAGCGGAGAAGAACAAGATAACGATAGACTCTGTCATGCTCAAACGGCCTAGCCTGGAGGATGTCTTTATCCACTATACCGGCCGTACTATCCGCGAGGAAGAGCCTGCTAAAAGGCGATGGAGGGGTGGACCGCATGGAAGGTAAGGCCATCTATACGATCTGGCTGCGTGAGATGAAGAGGTTCGTTA
>Ga0315284_10009298_pt1 | contig 14016 bp, 9 predicted proteins | sample YL17G09_16_MG_FD_203696 | JGI IMG/M metagenome (GOLD analysis project Ga0315284, IMG submission 203696) | Sediment microbial communities from Yellowstone Lake, YNP, Wyoming, USA - YL17G09_16 | ecosystem: Environmental > Aquatic > Freshwater > Lake > Sediment | place: USA: Wyoming | collected... | reverse complement strand
GACACAATCAAGGATGTAAATGCCTGGCCGAACATGAGAATAATGCTGTCAGGCGGGGTATTTAGCCGTGCTGAAGGCCTTTGGGAGGAAATCGGCGCAGATTTATTCGCCGCTACCGCGCAGGAAGCAGTAGCCGCAGCCGACAGCCCCAGTGAGATAAGCGACAAGAGGACACTAAACCGCAGAAAGAAAAGAATCCAGAAAATGGTGTCCGATGCGTTAAATCAAGCATCCAAACAGCCGGCAGGTGTCGGCGAATAAGTCAAATAGCTCTTTAGCAGTTTGCTCATAAGGTATTACAGGCAGCACGATTGATTACGCGGAGGCAATTGTGCTGCCTATTTATATTTTCAGCAAATCAAAAAGGGAAATGTCCCTTCGGCTGGCGATGAAGCTTTGCTATTGACTAATGAACTTTAAGCGAATAAAGTATTTGTGTAGATTTCGGCAGTGGATTTTTGGAGAATAAAGTTATGTTTGCATTGGCAACGCTCGGAGAGCGGACAATAATAAGAGCCGGCTACATTGGGCAGTTTGTGAGGTTTTTCTGGCAGGCGATTTTGGCGTGCTGCCGAAGTTGTGCGGCCCGCCGAACGTATCCGTTGGTTTGGACGCAGATGGAGATTATCGGCGTTTGCAGCGTGCCTGTGGTAATGATAACCGGCGCATTTATCGGGATGCTGCTGGCACTTCAGATGTATGGGCAGTTGGCAGGAATGAACCTCGAAGAGCATCTGGGCGTTTTAATCAATGTATCTGTTGTGAAAGAGCTGGGGCCGGTACTTGCGGCGATAATGCTCGCAGGGCGGGTCGGGGGTGCTTTGACGGCGGAACTTGGGACGATGAATGTTACCGAGCAAATCGATGCGGTTCGGAGTATGGGCACCGACCCTATAAGGTATCTGGTGGCGCCTCGCGTTTTGGCGTGCCTGCTGCTTACGCCGCTGCTGATTATTTATGCGGATTTGATGGGTACGGTAGGGGGGTATTTTGTGAGTTGTATTCAATTGAAGATAAACAGCCAGGCGTACTGGAACTTCAGTGCATCAGGCGTTGAACTGTGGGATGTGGTAATCGGAATTATAAAGGGGTTTTTCTTTGGAGCGGCAATTGCGGTTATAAGCTGTTATAAAGGGTTTACGTGCAAGGAAGGGGCACAGGGTGTAGGTCAGGCGTGTACGGATGCGTTTGTGGCAAGTTTTATTTCGATATTGGCGCTGGATTATGCGCTGGCGGTGATTTCTAATGCAATTTATTATACGTTCTGGCCTTTGAAGGGTCTGGTGTAGAAGCGAAAAGCTTAATCCGCCTGCGGCGGATAAAAGCTAAAAATGTAAAAGTAAGGAAAAAGTGAAAAAGTAAAAAATGGAAAGCGTTGGGCAGAATAATCAGGCGGGGGCTAATTCGGAATGGATAATCGTTCTTAAGAACCTGACCAGGAGGTTCGGGAAGAACATCGTTCTGGATAATATCTCTCTTTCGATAGAGAAGGGCAAGACCACCGTGATAATCGGGCCCAGCGGCTGCGGCAAGACGGTTTTGATAAAGCATATGATAGTTCTGCTGCGGCCAAATTCGGGTGAGGTTTATTTCAATGGCCAGCGGATCGACAATCTGGATGAACGCAAGCTTGACACGATACGCACGCATTTCGGATTTCTTTTTCAGGGCGGGGCATTATTTGACAGTCTGACGGTAACTGAAAATATAATATTTCCGGTCAGGCAGCATTATAAGGTAACCAACAACACCGGCGTTGATGAACTTGTAAAGTCCAAGCTGGCAATGGTGGGGATGGATGGTTTTCAAAATTATTTTCCGGCAAAACTTTCCGGCGGACAGAAGAAAAGGGTGGCGCTGGCAAGGGCAATTGCGCTCAACCCCGATGTGATTCTTTACGACGAGCCGACTACGGGGCTTGACCCGATTCGTTCGGATGTGATTAATGAGCTTATTTTGAAGCTGCAAAAAAGTCTGGGTCTGACAACCGTAGTTGTGACGCACGATATGACAAGTGCGTACAAGATAGCGGACCGCATCATAATGCTGCATGAGGGTAAGATTATCGCAGACGGCGATACGGACTATATACGCAATCATCCGCATCCGATTGTTCAGCAGTTCATCAAGGGCGAGGTCAGCGAAGACGACCTTGCAGTGCTGCGAATGGACGTAAATATTTTCAAGTCGCAGTTCCTGCCCAGCGATTTTCAGGGGTAACGGAAGTGACCAGTAGCAATTCCGAAAGAATAGCCGCTGATTTATCAAAGATTGTGCGGGGCGATGTTTTTGCTGATATACTGCACAGGGCGGCGTACAGTACCGATGCGAGCATTTATCAGATAGTACCGCTCTGCGTTGTATCGCCGCGCGATGCCGATGATGTGGTTACGGTTGTAAAATATGCGGCTGCCAACAGGATACCGGTTGTGGCACGGGGGGCGGGAAGCGGGCTGGCAGGGGAGGCGCTGTCGAGCGGCATCGTCTTTGATATGATGCGGTATATGAACCGGATTATCAGCATCAGCGAGGATGGCGGGGCTGCGGTTTGTGAGCCGGGAGTGGTACTGGATGATTTGAATAATTGTCTTGCGGGTTACGGCAGGAAAATCGGCCCCGACCCATCGAGCAGCAACCGGGCGACAATCGGCGGAATTGTTGCCAATAATTCCACCGGCGCACATTCGCTGCAATACGGCCATATAGCGGATTATGTCGAAAGCGTCGAGGCTGTTTTGGCGGATGGCAGCGTAGTTGAATTCGGGAATGATTTCGAACCGACAGGTTCAAATGACGGCAAAGCTGTTTTTGTTGCCCAAAAGTGCATATCCATTCTTTCGGGCAAAGAGGCGGTTATTGAAAAGGTGATGCCGCGAACAAAGAGGAATCGCAGCGGCTACACGATAGCAGGTATCTGTCACGAGGGGAAAATAGATTTGGCGAAATTAATGGCGGGGTCAGAGGGGACGCTGGCAATTTTTACGAGGATTGCGCTTCGTACAGTTGCGGTGCCTGCTGCGAAGGGTTTGCTTGAGCTTGAGTTTGATTCGCTGACGAAAATGGCGAAGGCGGTGCCGATTATTGTCGATAGCGGCGCTGTGACGTGCGAGCTGATGGACAGAAATGTGATAAATATGGCAATTGAATCTTTTCCGCAGTATCGGGACATCCTGCCCTGTGATGCTGCTGCGGTTCTTCTGGTTGAACATACGGGTCAATCGCAGGAGCAAGTTGAGGAGAAAATAAAAAAGACGGATTTTGCAGTGGGGGCAATGGCCGGCGGCAGGAGGATTTTTTTTGATGCCGATGAGCAGAAGCGGCTGTGGAAGTCACGCAAGGATGCGGTGCCTCTGCTTTTCAGGAAAAAAAGCAGAAAGCGTCCGGTAGAGTTTATAGAGGATACGTCTGTTGATAATGCCAAGCTTGCGGAATACCTTTCAGGTCTGGAAAAAATTAAAAAGAAGTACGATATTTCGCTGTCTTTTTATGGTCATGCCGGCGATGGTGAGCTGCATGTGAGGCCGAACCTTGATTTGGCTGAGCAGACGGATTTAGAGAAGATGCAGTCGATTGCAAATGAGGTATTTGAACTGGTCTGGTCGCTGGGCGGGTCAATCAGCGGCGAGCATGCGGATGGGCTGCTCAGGGCGGCATTTATAAGGCGGCAGTATGGCAACGAGGTTTATGAATTGCTGCAGGGGATAAAAAATGTGTTCGACCCGGATGGTCTTATGAATCCTGGCAAAATCATCAACAGCGACCCTGATATTATGGTGAAAAATCTGCGGGCAGAGCACAGGTTAAGGCCGGAGAGACTTAAAACGGATTTGCTCTTTGAGAAAAATGAGCTTGAACTGGAGCTTGAGCAGTGCAGCGGGTGCGGGCTTTGTTTGAGTCGCGAGTCGGACTTGCGGATGTGTCCTGTGTTTAGGGCGATGGGTGATGAACTTGGCAGTTCGCGGGCAAGGGCGAATATCCTTCGTTTCTGGGCGACGGGGGAATTGAAGGATGAGGATTTTGCGTCGGAGCAGTTCAGGGATTTTTTGAGTACATGCATCAACTGCAAGGCGTGTCTGATGCAGTGTCCGTCGGGAGTGGATGTTTCAAAACTGGTAATTGCGGCAAGGGCGGAGCTTGCAAAGCGAAAGGGGTTGAAGCCGGCACAATTGATGTTAAGCAGAAATCGCTATATAGGTATATTAAGCAGCTTGTTTTCGCCTGTTTCGAATTTTGTGATGGGGCTGGGAATTACGAAATGGTTTTTGGAGAAACTGGCGGCACTTGACAGCCGCAGAAATATGCCGAAATTCGGATGGGGGTCGTTTTTGACCAAAGGGCGAAGGTATCTTGCGGCACAGAAACCGCTGGAAAAGCCGATAGATAAGGTCGTATATTTTGTGGATACGTATGCAAATTTTAACGACCATGAACTGGGGTTTGCGGTAATTAAGGTGCTGCGGCACAATAATATTGAAGTGATTTTGCCTAGGCAAAGGCCTGCGCCGCTGCCTGCGATTGTATATGGTGACACTAAATTGTCGCGAAAAGATTTGCAGTATAGCGTCACAGGGCTTGCCGGGGCAGTGAGGGATGGGTACAAGATTGTCTGCTCTGAGCCGAGTGCTGCCTTGTGTTTAAGGCAGGAGTTGAGGCATTTTGTTTCGGGCGAGGATGCGAAACTTGTTTCGGAAAACACTTTTGAGCTGATGAGCTATCTGCTCGATTTATATAAGCATGGCAAACTAAAACCATGTCAAACCACAAGCCGCGAATCACCAGTCGCAAAGCACGAATATTTTTACCATACGCCGTGCCATTTGTCTGCCTGCGGCGGCGAAGGGGCAAGTATCGAACTTTTGAATAACCTTTGCGGTATTGAGGCCAGGGATTTAAAGGGCGGCTGCTGCGGGCTTGCAGGTACGTTCGGGATGCAGAAAAAAAATTACGATTTATCATTGGAGATATCGAAAGGCTTGCGGGAGGCAATAAGACAATCGCAGGCTAAAATCATTCTGACCGAATGCGCAGCCTGCGGGATGCAGATAGAACATATCAGCAGGGTAAAAGCGGTGCATCCGATTAAAGTATTGGCACAGAGATACCAAATAAAAGCTCTAAATTATTAGCTATTTTGCTTGTTGCGATGTTAATGCACTGGAAATCTGCTGCACAAGTCCTGTACTTGGCTTACGATTTTATTTTTGAACGATTCGTCAATTGTGTATTGAGTGTCGCTAATTATCCTGACGTTCTTTAGCACGGCGTCCACCATGCCTGCTATTTCATCCATCTGCTCGGGGCCCATTCCGTTTTTAGTGAGGATGGGTGTGCCGAGTCTTGCGCCGCTGGTAATGCCGGCTGGTTTTGTGTCGTAGGGGAGCTTATTCATATTTATGACTATTCCACAGTCTTCGAGGCACTTTTGGGCTGTAACTCCGGTCAGCCCCTGACGGGAGTTGGCCACGTTTACGAGTACCATGTGGTTGTCCGTACCTTTTGTAAGTACGTCGTATTTTAAATCGAGCAGGTCATTTGCAAGTCTTTTTGCGTTTTCGATAATTTTGAATTGTCTGGCCTTATATTCGTCTGAAAGTGTCTCTTTGAAGAAAACTGCTTTGGCGGCGATGTGGTTTAAGTATGGCGTACCCTGAACGCCGGGGAATGTTGCTTTCTCGATGAGTTTCCAGAGAGGTATAGTTTTTGTCGGCGTTTTAAACGGCTGGTCGTAGTTCTTTCCCATTACTATCAGGCCGCCTCGCGGACCGCCGGGCTTATAGGTGCTTGTGGTGGTGAAATGAGCGAAATTGACGGGCGATATATGCGCACCAGCCATAATCAGGCCTGCGATGTGCGAGATGTCGGCCATAAGATATGCACCGACTAAGTCGGCAATTTCCCTGAATTTGCCGAAATCGATAGTCCGGGCATAGGCGGTTGCACCGCAGATAATCAGTTTGGGTCTGACCTTCAATGCCTGTTCTTTTATGGCCTGATAATCGAGAAGAAAGGTGTTTTTATCGACAAAGTAATTTTCGACGTTAAAGAATTTGCCGGTAAAGCAGACCCCTGCGCCGTGTGAGACGTGCCCGCCCTGGTCCATTGCCAGACTTAATATCTTGTCGCCTCTTTCGAGCAGTGCGGTAAGGACAATCTGGTTTGCCTGTGTGCCGGAGTGAGGCTGAACATTGGCATACTGGGCATTAAAGGCCTGCTTTGCCCTGGAGGCGGCGAGATTTTCGATATTATCGACTATTTCACATCCGCCGTGAAATCTTGCGCCGGGGAAACCTTCCGTGGTCTTATTTTGAACGACAGAGCCAAGGGCGGCTAAAACCGCCTTTGAGCATTGATTTTCCGCCGCGATGAGCTGAAGCGTATTTTGCAGGCGTTTATACTCTTTGGTGATTAAATCGTAGACTTCCATGTCTGAATCTTTGAGGGCATCGAAGATGTCTTTATGATACTGCTGGCAGTTTTGAAGCATTTTTTGCTCTTTTTTTTCCAACGTGCAAATTCCGTTTTCCATTATTTCAATCCATCCTTGTTATATGCAGTATGGTATTTTATTATCTCGTCTCTTATCCGAAAAAGCTCCTGATAACATCATTAAATGTTAAATAAAGGAAAAACGTGCCGATGAGTGCCCAGCCGGTATAAGCGATAATGCCCTGAATCCACTCGCTTAACGCCGAGCCTTTTATTTTCTCAATCAGCAAAAGCGCAATCAGACCGCCGTCGAGCGGGGGCAGCGGCAGAAAGTTAAATACCGCTATGCAGGCGCTTATCAGGCCCAGAAAGTAAACATAATAAACAAGCGGCTGCTCGGCAACGATGCGGTAACTGATAGTAACAATGCCGATCGGGCCCAGAAGTTCTTTGGGGCTTACTGCGCCGAGTATGATGCTTTTTAGCGTAGCATAGGTCTGGGCGATAAACATAATGGTCTTTTTGTATCCTGTTACAACAGCATCGATTGGACCGGTTGCCTTATAGAGCCGTTTCAAATCCTCAAAGGGAATAAAATCGGCAAATGTGGATTTGGCGGTTAAGAAGTTTTCACCGGCAACGACATTGACAGTAACGTTACCTGCAACATGGTCGCTTAGGCGGTAATCAATAGTTATATTCTGGCCGGTGTTTTTACGGATTTGGCTTATTATATCGTAGAAATTTGAAACCTTGACTCCGTCAACGGCGGTTATCGTCGCACCGCCGGGGATTTCGAGTGCTGCCTGACCGTTTTTGCCCAGGATGGTTTTGGCGACAACCGGATGTTCGGCGTCAAGTGTGCCGATACCGAGCATAACACGGCTGGGGTCAGTGGTGAGCTTCGATGCAAGGTTAATCGAAAGCATTTCTTCGGCCACGTTCGCATTTGTCCGCAGTATCCTGATGGGCAGTTTTTTCCCTGCATATTTTTCAACGACATCTCTCATCTCATTATAAGTCGGGTTTTCGACATCGGCAGCGGCAAGAATAATATCGCCTTTCTGCAGGCCGAGCTCGACATCGTTAACATCCACTCGCAGTCGCGGCACTATGGAACAGATATGGCTAACGTCGGATTCGGAAGCTATTCCATAATTATTAACGGCCCGCAAGGTCAGGGCAAGTGTTGATTCGATTAGCCGGTCTTTGCCGGATTTATCGCTGCGATGTGCGGTAACCGTAACGGTTCGAATGAGACTATTTTTAACTATGTCATCCATCTCCCAGTAGTTTTTGACTTCTTTGCCGTTTACTGTCTCAATTGTATCGCCTGGTTTTAGCCCTGTTTTAGCAAAAAAATCATTGTGGTCGGCAAGACGTGCAACGGTCAAACTGATAGGCTGCAAAATACCAAAGATTTTCAATCTCTTGCCTGGAAATTTTTTTGCAGCAATGGCAAAGTTTTCAACAGAGCCGTCCGGATGTTTTACTTTCATAGGAACAGCCTGGTTTGCGTCTGAAAGGGCAGCGGCAATTCCGATATTGCTGAAGTCCAGATGTGTCTTTTCTCGCCATATTTGAATAATCTCATCGCCTGCCTTTAGCCCCGCAACGGCAGCGGGTGAATCAGGTATGACCCCGCCGACAATGGGAGGCAGCAGCTTAATGCCGGCAAGGAAGGCAATCATAAAAATCGCAATTGCACTTACGGCATTAAAGAATACACCCATCGCTATAACGAAAGCGCGTGATGCGATGGGCTTATTGGCAAAGGAACGCGGGTCATCAGTGGTTTTGGTTGCGCCGACATCCTCCTGACCGAGCATCTTTACAAAGCCGCCAAATGGAATAAGCCCGACACGATACTCTGTTTCGCCGGCTGTAGTTTTTTTGCCGATAGTGAAGGTAAACAATCCTTCGCTCGATTCCGTGTTCTCTGTCTTAAAAATGTCCGGCAGGATACGGACCCGATAGCCGGCATCGGTTCTTAAGATACCAAGCACGGTAGGGGGGAAGCCGATTGAAAATGCCTCGACCTTTATCCCGGAAAGCTTGGCCGCAATGAAATGCCCGAACTCGTGAATAAGAATAACCGCGCCGAAGCCGATTGCGACCAGCAGCACGTTGCCGAAAACACCCATGTTCCGGACGATAAAATAAATAACCACAGCGACGACGACAACAATCGCTGCTATGGGTAAAATCTTGTTGCTTAGAGAACTTTTTGTTTCAGACATTCAATAACCTCTCTTCTTGCCCATGCATCTATTTCAAGCAGTTCATCGAGCGATACGCCCATTTTTACACTATGTTTACCGAGACAGTGCTCGATAAGTTCGACTATATTTACAAATTTAATTCTGCCTTCGAGAAATTCCCCTACGGCAGCCTCGTTAGCAGCATTGAAGACGACCGTTGCGGTACCGTCTGTTTTTGCGACCTCAAAGCCCAGAGCCAGGGCACGGAATACCTTCAGGTTGGGCTTCTCGAATGTAAGCTGACCCAACTCATCCAGCCGCAAATGCTCTGCAATTCCAGGCAGACGCAGGGGATACGTCAAGGCATACTGTATCGGCAGGCACATATCGGGTGTTCCCAATTGTGCAATAACCGAGCCGTCAATAAACTCTACCAATGAATGAACTATCGACTCAGGATGAATTAAAACTTCAATTCTTTCGACCCCAACGTCAAAAAGCCACCTTGCCTCGATGACTTCCAGTGCCTTATTCATCATAGTAGCCGAGTCAATGGTGATTTTCGGCCCCATATCCCAGACAGGATGTGCAAGTGCCTCTTCGAGCGTTACGTTGCTCATATCATCGAGGCTCGCGGTTCGAAACGGCCCGCCGGATGCGGTAAGAATAATTTTGCTGACCTCATCCCGTGAGCCGGCCTGCATCGCCTGAAAGATGGCCGAATGTTCGCTGTCCACTGGCAGGATGATGCCGCCGTTTTCCTTTACGGTTCTGGTAAGAAGCTCGCCTGCGATAACAAGCGGCTCCTTATTTGCCACAGCAAGGGTCTTACCTTTCTTTGCAGCGGCCAAAACCGCAGGCAAACCCGCTGCTCCGACCACAGCAGCAAAAACAATGTCCACCTCCGATAGTTGTGCAATCTCGACAAGACTATTGGGCCCAGCCAGAATCGTGGTGTCCAAATCGCCTATTAACTCTTTAAGCTCATGGTAATAATCAGGGTCTGTAACGGCGACGAATCTGGGTTTATATCGCCTGGCCTGTTCAGCCAATAGTTCAATGCTGCTGTTGGCGCTCAGCGCCACAATTTCATATTGTGGTTGCTCCTTGTCGAGCGACGAGCGACCTGCCGCGACGGTGCGCTGGCACGGCGGGCGAGCGACGAGCGACGAATTAAGTGCGTCGATTACTCGAAGGGCCTTTTGCCCTATCGAGCCGGTCGAACCCAAAATAGCGATACGTTTAACTTTCATAAGAATAGCGTACAGCGTATAGTATTATTATTTTTATGATTTTTCTATACTACTATCCTGAAACTTCTTGTTTTTTATGCATGTTTTCTAAGCGAGACTGTCGTAACATGTGTATTAGCAAGTAGTTACAATTTGTTTTGAATTTTTGTTTTTTGGTCTTTTGAATAATGTCATTCCCGCGCAGGCGGGAATCCAGTTTTATTGATTTCGAAATTAGTGCTTAGAATTTGGCTGCGGCTCTGCCGCGCTGGGTTATCCGCTCTACGCTATCTTTTGCTGCACCTCAAGTTTGCAGTATGATTAACAATATTTATTACAGCTTAGTACCTCATCTATACTTTTTCTTCTTTTATGCGGGATTTTTTCATCAGCAGAAAAACCAACAGTGATTACAAGCTCCACTCTTTTAAGCTTGGGAATTGAAAGCATCTTCTTTACTTTCTTCTCATTGAACCAGCCGATTATACATGTCCCCAGACCTTCTTCTGCGGCTTGAAGGCAAAGATGTTCAGCAGCTATTCCTATATCCATCAGACTGAAGTTTTTCTTTTTAACAATACTCCCAAATTTAGCGGATATTTTCTCCCTTTCGCAAACTATTAATACCAGGACAGGTGCTTTGAAGGCAAAATTATTAAAATCGAGAAGCCCTTCAAAAGCCGCCTTTGCCAGCTCATTTACAAGTTCAGGTTCATCTACTATTATAAACTTCCATGGCTGTGAATTACATGCCGAAGGTGCTAATCTTGCTGCTTCGATACATCGAACAACTTTTTCTTGTGGAACAGCAGTATTTTTATAATTTCTGACGCTGTATCTTTTATTTACCAAATCCAAAAAACTCATATCTTTCCTCTAATGTAATATTGGCCAGCCGGTGTGGGCGGCGATAACTTCGTCGATTTCGTTCCTTTTCAATCATCAAAACTGCCGGCCTATTTAATTCGGGATTGGAGCACCGCCGTCACGGCGTTATAAAAGCGAGGGATGATTCATCTCAAGCCACCGTTCTGTTTCCTCTCGCAATTGTTTTGCCAAAGAAATCATTTCGTTGGCTTCCTGCTCACTTACAAGACCAGCCTGTTCATAACCGCCTATATTACGCTTTTTCCTGAATTTATCAAATTTAGCAATAAACTTTGGTTCCATACCCAGAGTAAAAGCCAGTGACTGAATAACCCTGTAATGATGAGCATCTCTGGCCGCCCTGAATCCGCAAGCAGCCAGAGCAGCAACGGCAGTTTGTAATGCAGCGTTATATGAGATACTCATTTTCCAGTCTGCACTCAATCCCTGTGCATGGCAATCAGTCAGGTCACGGTCTGCGACACATAGAAGGTTTCTGATTTCTTGCGGGCTGGTTTGATGTTTGACGAGCCAGCCGTTACTCAGCCATTGTTCCAAGCTCATGCTCGTCTCCAATCAGGAATATTTTTGCTCCTGCCATAACCGTTTTAATAAAATGGTGGCCTGCGGCTATCTTATTTTTAAATTCATCCACAGGATAAACGGAAGGATTAATTTCGCGGCCCAGCTTTTCCTGTGCATTTGCGACAGCATCCACAACCTCACCGAAACTGCATGAGCCGATAACCATCAGGTCAACATCACTGCCTGCCTTTGCGGAGTTTGCGGCAAAACTGCCGTACACAAATGCCACTTTTATTTTTTTAGATAAAGGCTTCAAAGCCCCTCGCAGAACGTCAACCAGACCGGCGGTTTTTAAAATCAGCCCTCGCAATTCCGCAAAAACAGGGCAGTCTTTGTTTGCCTGGTAGTATTTTTGTCGACCTTCGGTTTGGCATATTAAGATACCCATATCAGCCAATCGCGATAATTCGCGACTTATATTTGAAACGTCTTCTTTCAGTAATCCTTTTAGCTGACGGACGAAATAACGCTCGTCGACATGTAAAAAAAGCCACGAAAGTATCCTCGCTCTTAATTTGGAACCGAATAGCTTATCTATCATTGAGTTGCTCCTGTTGTTGTATTATTTACTACAAATGTTGTAAATTTTACTACAACGCCCGGTTTTGTCAAGAATAACCGCCTTAAACCGAAAAAGCATCCGCCCAGCCGCCGTAGGATTCGATTAGCACATCAATTGCTTTTTCCAGTTCCTTCTACTATCGCGATTTCCTATAATCTTTTAACGAATGTCCGGCAATCCATAATCTTCAAAAATTTGCTGTGCCATATTTTCTGAAAGCGTATGGTCGCCGCATTGTTCCATAGATGCGGCGTATAGCTTCCGCTTAATGTCCCTTAAATACATCTCGTATTCCTGCACCGCCTTCTTTATGGCCGTTATACTTTCTGGCAATTTCACAACAGCTTCATCCTTCTTTTTTGCATAGACTATAAACTTGCCTTCCTCTTTGCTGCTAACCTCCATCAAATGCTGTCCCTCAGAATCGCAAATTTGCTGTTTATCAAAAAAACTTTCGCCAAGTTTCAATTTGTCGGCGGCAACAGCAATCTCTTTGCACTCTATTTTCGGCCATCCTTTAATAAAACCATCCGGAAATTTAATAACTCCATCGTGCAGAATCTCATTGCTAATTTCCTCTTTCAATTTTTCAAGGTCTTGTGCAACTCGTTTTTTTTTCTTTGAACTCCGCAGCTTTGGCAATAGATGCCGTTCCTCAACAAGTCCGACCACCGCAGCTAAAATCTGCTCTGCCAATTCCGTTGGTAATTCCAACGACTCCAAAATTGCTTTCTCAAACTCTATTCTGTCTTTTTTCTTCGATTCTGCCTTAATATCTTCTATGTCTCGCTTGCAAACCTTCTCGAACACCTTGCCAGCGTCTTTTTTAAGCTTTAGCAACCTATCTTTATCAGGTACGAGAATCCTTTCCCAATCAATACCCTCTACTTTAAGCGCACCATCCCCCAGATTTGCCCGCCCAATTAATTCTCTTTGGAGAAAACAAGTCCCACTGTTCAGATAAATCCCTAAGGCATCAAGAATATCCTTGTCGTCAGAGACAATCTCAAATAAATTATGGTCAACCTGAGCCTTGCAAGGATTTAAGATACATCGCAAACTGCTGCCTGAAATCATAGGTAAAAGCACTAAACTTGGCGACCGCCTTGGTAACTCGTACCAGTTTCCTCTGCCACCGACACTTTCTACTTCTGGCCAAAGTTTACCCTCATCTGTTTTTTGTGATTCTCCCCACTTTATATACTTAAGAGCATTAGTTCCTCTCAATTCAGACTTTTCTTTGTGGCATAAGAATGCATAAAATTGCAAATCTTCTACTTTTAGCCTTATCCCGCTGCTTTCCTTTGGCGACTTAATTACCGGCTTTAAAAATTCTTTTTCTATTCCCCAGTGTTTTATCTTATCATCATCCAGATAGAAAAACTCATTTATGCCTGTTTTTATCCCAAAGCGTACCTCCGCCACTTCGGACAAAGGCAGAAATTTGTCGGCGCATTTTTCCATAATTTCAAAGTATATATCCGGTGCACGAAGATATTGTCCCCACTTTACGGTTTGACTTGCCCGTTCTATTTCGTTTCGCAAATCCTCCTGCCGAATCATCTTGATTCGAATATCTTCATCCTCACAGGAGATAATTTCCGGCTGTCTTATTTGCTCTTTTGTAATACTGTTAAACTTTCGACAGCTGCTTTTCTCTGAAATTTTCCCTGTCGCTGCGATTCCTTCTATTCTTGCAACAAATCTCTCAAGCCCAATCCATCTCGCCTGTGTGTCGGTTAATACATTCTCCGGAAACAGTTCCTTCAAAGGCTTTTTTAATTTCACAAACCGGACAAGATTATTATCTTTTGCCTCTTTGTCATCACATCGCTCTAAAATCGTAAAAACTGTATTAACCGCCGACTGTTCAAACCACGGTTCGCATCTGCTCTCGCAGATAGCCACAAGTTTAAACTTCGATAAGAAAAATTTTTGCAATTCGTATCCATAAGCAACATCGAGCCACGAATTGCTTGTTATAAATCCCATGCGTCCGCCAACTTTCAGATGCGCTGCAGAATGGAAAAACATATATGCGTAAATATCCGCCTGTCCGGACAATTGCAGATTATGTGTTGTCTTGTTTTTTGCTCCTGCAACTTTAGCCCTGAAAAGTTCGGGGTATTCCTTCCCCCAGCTT
>Ga0315284_10009297_pt1 | contig 14017 bp, 19 predicted proteins | sample YL17G09_16_MG_FD_203696 | JGI IMG/M metagenome (GOLD analysis project Ga0315284, IMG submission 203696) | Sediment microbial communities from Yellowstone Lake, YNP, Wyoming, USA - YL17G09_16 | ecosystem: Environmental > Aquatic > Freshwater > Lake > Sediment | place: USA: Wyoming | collected... | reverse complement strand
TGTTTGAAGTCACTGCAACTGTGTCGTATTGGAAAGATGGCGCTGAGACCCGCGCCCCTTACATCCGCCAATGGAGCGGCATCGCTAAGGAACACGTCGTTGATCAACTCGAAGCACGTTGGATCAGGGCGCTCGGCAAACTCAATGGTCTGTCCAGCGACGTGATCCATGGCAACGCACCGGAGCCGGAAACGACGAACCCGGTCGAGATGCGTATGGACTTGCTCATCACGGAAGACGGCGAAAAGTGGTGCCGTACGTCGATGGAGTGGCCCAAGATGGGCATTGAGCAGCAGGAAGCACTGCTGGGAATCTTCAACGGCGAGCTTTCGGGCCTGTCCGTCGAGGTCAAGTCCAAGGAAAGCAAGGGCAAGACCAAAGGCAAGAAGTGAATCTCTGGTTCCGACGCAAACGCGCCTACTGGATGGGCTTCATGGAGGGCCGGTACGGCCTCCTTTCGAAGCTCATCCGCCTCAGCGCTGAAAGGAAACGCCATGAAGCTAGTTGACGACTGGAAGAAGATGTATCGCTGGTTCAGTGTGCAGGCGATGTCTCTTGCCGCTGCAGTTCAGGGTACGTGGATACTCCTGCCCGCAGACCTCAGAACTGCGTTGGGAACGACCGCAGTTGCCTCGGTCTCCATCGGACTGCTGCTGTTCGGCATCTTCGGCCGCGTAGTGGCCCAGCCCAAGACGGAAACTCCGAAATCGCCGCCATGAAGTTTCTGTTCGACCGGATGGAGCACATCACCGCAGGGGCCGGTGTGGCTCTGTGCGTGGTGATCGGGCTGTATATGCTGCACGTGACGAACCCACCAGCGTGGGCAGTGCTTGTGACAGGGTTGGTTGGAGCCGTAGAAGAACTCTGGTTCTGGAATCGTGACCGCATCGCACTCAAGCAGGGACTTCCGCCTGTTCACTACGCAGGAATCATGAACTTTGCGGCAACTCTGGGCGGCGGATTGGCCGTCGCGCTCTTCACCATGTTCTTCATATGAACCTGCGCGAACAACTCATCGAATTTGAGGGTACGAGGCTTCACGCCTACCCCGATCCCCTCACCGGTGGCGAGCCGTGGACAATTGGACGTGGCCATTGCGGCCCCGAAGTCTGTCCGGGGCTGATCTGGTCGATGGAAGAGGTCGAATCGGCCTTCGACGCGGACATTGCCGAGAAAACAGCGCAGTGCGAAGCGGCATTTCCGTGGTTTTCAGCCCTGAACGAGCCCCGGCAGGCGGTGATCGTCGGAATGTGCTTCCAGATGGGACTGGATCGGCTGAAGAACTTCGTGAATACGCTGGCCATGGTGCAGGCGGGGGAATATGATCGCGCTGCCGACGGAATGCGCAACAGTCGGTGGGCTCATCAAACGCCGATACGGGCTGTCAAGCTCGCGCGACAGATGGAAACTGGGCAATGGGCTTCTTAGGTGGGTATCTCTGGCTTGGAATCGGCGCTGCCTTCCTCGCGCTGACGGTCGCACTTGGAGTTCAGACGAAACGGGTCGAGTGGGCCAAGGAGGAGACGACGAAAGTCGAAAATGCCTGGGCAGCGGCGCGCGAAGCGGCTACCGCAGCAGTCCTGAAGGCCGAGACTGAGGCTAGAACGGAAGAACAGCGGCGAGTTGCGGTGCAGAAGGAGATCAGCGATGCGTACGAAAAGAACATGGCTGATGCGCGGGCTGACGCCGCTGCTGCTTCTACTGCTTCTGACAAGTTGCAGCAGCGTGTCGCCACCCTTATTGCCGCCTCCCGTCAAACCTCCTGCAATCCCACCGTTATCGACAAACGCACGCCAGCCGAAAGCATCACCCGAGTGCTTGCCGACGTGCAGCGCCGGACTGACGAGGCTGCGGGGAGAATGGCTGCAGTTGCTGACGACCGTGGGGCCGCCGGAGCGGCCTGCGTCAGTGCCTACGACTCACTGAGTTTATCCACGCGGACAACCGCACAACCCTGAAGGAAAGTGAAATGGCAACCTCGACCAACCAGACCTACAACACGGATGTCTACGGCGTCGTTCGTAGGATCAACCGCTTCATCATCGAAATCGTGAAGAGCCAGTCGTCGGGCACGAGCCAGACGATCAGCTTCGACGTGGTGCGCGCTCGTACCTACATCCAGGCTGTGCGCTCGTACGTGCTGTGGGTGTGCAGCATTCCGATGCTGGACTTGCCCGAGACCGGCCCGACTCCGGTCGATCTGCCCACGCCGCCGGTGATTCCGCTGTTCGAGAACGAAAGCCTGTTCGATCTGGCAACGCTGTTCAGTCTTGCTCGCGACGAAATCGCGAACAGCCAGTCGAGCCGTCTGTCGTCGAACCTGATTCCGTTCGACCGCATGCGCCTGGAAGCGATTTTGGACAAGGCCGATGGCTTCCTGAACAGCTACGTGACCGTGGTCGATCCGCTCGACCAGCCAGAGACTAGCCCGATGACGCCAATTACCGGGACAGGCGCTCGCGGCGTCTGAGTAGTCAGTGAGCGACGAGTTCGATGAGACCGGGGTCACGAACGACCCCGGTCTCATTTGCATGGTCGGGGATCATCCCCAATGTGGACGGGCGTGCCTGCCGATCACGGAATACACACCCCTCGTCGAACTGATCCAACGACTGACAGCGAAACTGGCAGCAATCCATGCGCTCTCTACTGTTGAAGGGACAGGAGGATGACTTCGACCCCGAAGCGCCGCTCGTCGGGACGGACGGGCTCCTCTACGAAAACTTCATCGCGCGGCTCCAAGATCGCCCGGTCAACGACTGGCGGTGTCGCTACTTCGAAGTGTGTCGCATCCTCGGCTACAGCGAAGAACGCGCCATTGTCAACCTCATTGCCATCGGAAACGCTCCCGACCGAGTCGAATACTGGAGCAAGTCCTTCAGTTCACCCGCAATTGGTTCTCCAGCAGGAATTGGCAGTCCGCGTACTTGCCAAGCGACGCCTCATTCCGTTTATCCAGCGAATCACGCCAAAGTACGACGCAGGATGGGTGCATAAGGACATCGCGCGCCGTCTTGAACGATTCAGCGACGAAGTAGCGAAGGGCATGAGTCCTCGACTCATGCTCCTGATGCCGCCGCGCCATGGAAAGAGCGAACTGGCCTCGCGAATGTTCCCGGCGTGGCATCTCGGACGTCATCCAGATCACGAAATCATCGCCGTCTCGTACAACGTCGGTCTGGCGCTGACTTTCAGCCGTAAGGTCAAGGAAGTCATCGACGACCCGAGTTACCAGAGCATTTTCTCGACGCGACTGAACCCGAATCACCAAGCAGCGGAAGAATGGTCGCTCGAAACACCGGCGCGTGGCGGCTACGTCGCGGCCGGTGTCGGCGGCGGTATCACCGGCAAGGGCGCGCACGTCCTGATCATCGACGACCCGGTCAAGAACGCCGAAGAAGCGGACAGCCTCGACGTTCGGGAAAAATGCTGGGACTGGTACGGCTCGACTGCCTACACCCGTCTCGCGCCCGGTGGTGGCGTGCTGATCATCGAAACTTGGTGGAATGACGACGATCTTGCGGGTCGCGTGCAGGCCGCAGCAGCGGCGGATTCCGACAAGGATCAGTTCGAAGTCGTGAAGTACCCGGCCATCGCCGAGCACGATGAGTGGAACGATCCGCTCACCGACGAGATCATCCGGCTCGACGGCGTGGACGAGACTCCGCACGGGTACACGCTGCTTCGTCGCAAGGGCGAAGCGCTGCATCCGGCGCGCTTCGACATCATCAAGCTCGAACGGATCAAGAAAACGCTGCAGCCCCGGCACTGGTCGGCGCTGTATCAGCAGAATCCGGTTCCCGATGATGGTGACTACTTCCTCAAGGATCAGTTTCGACGGTCGGAACTACCCGATCTGAAGCGCTGCTTCGTGTATATCGCGTGGGATTTCGCGATCAGCATCAAGAAACAGAACGACTGGACAGTCGGAACTGTGTGCTTGCAGGATGCAGATGATGTGCTTCACGTCGCGGAAGTTGTGAGATTCAAGTCCAATGATTCACTCTTCATCGTAGAATCCATCTTGAATCTGAGCGCTAGGTGGAGTAGAACCGGACAGATTCTTGGGTTTGAAGACGGTCAGATTTACCGTGCGCTCGAAGTCCTGCTGAAGAAACGGATGCGTGAACGCAAAATGTACCCCGCCACTGAAGTGCTGAAGCCGACGACTGACAAACTTGTCCGGGCGCGCGCTCTTCAAGGACGCATGCAGCAGGGCATGGTGAGTTTCTCCGCTGCAGCAGACTGGTACGACACGGTCAGGATGGAAATGCTTCGTTTCCCGGCCGGACTGCACGACGACTGCGTCGACTCGCTGGCTTGGGCCGCGCAGTTAGCACTCGGTCGCGAACCCCCAGCCAAGGAACAAGTCAGAAAAATGCCGTCGTGGAAGGACAGGATCCACGGCCACGGCACCGGTGAACTCTCACATATGGCGGCATGACATGACACCCATCGAATTCTCGGCTTGGCTCAATGGCATCAACGCGGGCCTGTGCGGCGCGCTTCCGCACCGGGCAATCTGGGCCATGGTCATGCAGGAAGCTGCGAAGCTCGCATCGCCGCCAGGGATGATGCTCCCCACGCGAGCGGGGCAAGTGGAACACGTTCAAGATTCGTGGTGGGACAGAAATCTCAACCCTAGTTCCACATCGGTGCCTTCATCCCTCCAGACGCCGTGGACTGTGACCTGTGATGCGAAGGGGCATTCAAGTCTTACCCAAGGAGCCCACAAATGAAAGACGCCCCATGCGCTGAACTCGTCGCGCGTTGCTTCGACGCACGCACCACGATGCACCTCGCTCACCTACAGAGCCGTTCGTACTCCGAACACATGGCGCTTGGTGATTTCTACGACGACATCGCGACGGCTGCAGACGCCTTCATCGAATGCCACATGGGCATTGAAGGGATGCTGACCGGCTACCCGTCAATTTCCCCCGATACGAGCGCCAAGCCGCTCGAATATCTGCCCAAACTCCATGACTGGATCATGAAGCACCACGATCTATGTGCCGACGGCAATACGGAACTGGGCAACCTCATCGACGAGATCCTCGCCGTGATCGACCGCACGTACTACAAGCTGAAGTTCCTGAAATGAAGTGAGGTCACACCATGCCCGTCAACTCTAAGCTCGCGAACCACATATGGAAGCGCTATAGCTGGTGCCGCGACAACGGGCACAACCGCTACATCGTCAAGGCCGATCTGTGTGAACGGCACTTTGCCGGTGATCAGTGGGACATCACCGACAAGGCGCAGCTAACACTGGTTCGCCGACCGGCACTGACGATCAACAAGATCCTCGGCACGGTGGGCAATGTGCTTGGCGAGCAGATCGGAAATCGCTCGGAGATCAGCTTCCGACCGCGCAATGGATCGAAGGCGGCTACGGCCGACGTGCTGAACAAGGTGTTCAAGCAAATCAGCGACCAGAACATGCTCGACTGGAAGCGCAGCGATATGTTCTCGGACGGCGTCATCACGAGCCGGGGCTACATCGATATCCGACTCGATTTCAACGACCAGATGCAGGGTGAAGTTCGCTACGAGACCCTCAATCCGAAGAACGTCATCGTCGATCCGGACGCTGACCAGTACGACCCCGACACGTGGTCGGAAGTGTTCGTCTCGAAGTGGGTTACCGCCGACGACATCGCGGTGCTTTACAACCGAGATGATGCCGAGTACCTGCGCAACCGTGAGCAGAGTTACTTCCCGTACGGCTACGATTCAATCGAGACGGTTCGCGACCGCTTCGGTTCTCGTACCAATCCAGCCTATGCCAATGGCCACGACGATTCGAATGTCCTACGCAACATTCGCCTGATCGAGCGGCAGTACCGCGTGCTGGATCGCCAGAAGCACTTCGTCGAGGCCGAAACCGGTGACATGCGCCCGATTCCGGAAGAGTTCACGCGCGACCGCATTGCGTTCTTCGTAGAGAAATTCGGCTTCAAGGTGGTTCCGAAGCTCGTGCGCCGCATCAAGTGGACGGTGATTGCCGACCATGTGGTGCTGCATGACGACTGGAGTCCGTACAAGCACTTCACACCGGTGCCGTATTTTCCGCACTTCCGCCGTGGCACGACCATTGGTCTGGTCGAGAACCTCACCGGTCCGCAGGAGTTACTGAACAAGGTCACGAGCCAGGAACTTCACGTCCTGAATACAACGGCGAATTCTGGCTGGAAGGTCAAGGCCGGTACGTTGCTCAATATGACGATGGAAGAACTTGAGCAACGCGGTGCTCAGACTGGTCTCGTCGTCGAAGTAACTGACATCGAGGGCATGGAGAAGATCCAACCGAATGCCACACCGCAGGGTCTGGACCGGATGAGCTTCAAGGCCGAGGAATCGATCAAGTCGATCTCTGGTGTCTCGGATTCGATGCAGGGGTTCGACCGAGAAGACGTCGCGGCCAAGGCAATTCAAGAGAAAAAGAGGTCAGGCTCGACGAATCTCGTCAAGCCACTCGACAATCTTTCCCGCAGCGATTACTTCATTGCTCGAAACACTCTTGACCTGATTCAGGAATTCTATACCGAGCCGCGCATCCTGACGATCACGACTGATCACATGACTGGAGCGACCGAAGATGTGCCGATCAATCAGGTCGATCCGGCCACCGGAGAAATCACGAACGACCTGATGCTCGGTGAATACGGTGTCGTGATCACGTCTGTGCCGCACAAGGAGACGATGGAAGACAGTCAGTTTGACCAAGCCGTTGCGCTGCGCGAACTCGGCGTGAAGATTCCAGATGCGGTACTGATCAAGTCGAGTCGTCTGATCGACAAGGCGGACATTCTCAACCAGATGACCGCAGAGTCGAACTCGGAAGAGGCACAGCGTCAGCGGCAGACTGTTCAAGCGCAGGCCGAAGCCGATGTGCAGAAGACGTCGGCTGAAGCAACGGCCAAGCACGCCGATGCTGGGCTCAAGCAGGCCAAGACGCAGGAAACGATGGCCAAGACGCAGACCGAGTTGCGCGGCGAGCCCGGTGACGACGGCACTGAAAGCGCAGTCAAGGTCGCTGAGGCGAATCACGGTATTGACCTGAAAGAACGGCAGTTCGACCATCAGAAGCAGATGGACTACGCCGGACTTCGTATGAAGCGCGATGATCAGGATATGAAGCACATACAGGCAGCACAAGCTGCTGCGGATGAGCGAGTTCTCAAGCGCCAGCAGGCTGCACAAAAGGCGGCTCAAGGGCAGGTTTCATTCACCCAACCGTAGGAGATTGTCATGGCTGTCCTGAAAGCAAAAGCCCGCGCTGCTCTGCCGAAGTCGACTTTCGGCATCCCGAGTACGCGCTCGTACCCGATGCCCGACAAGGCTCATGCAGCGAACGCGAAGGCGCGTGCTACGCAGATGGTCAGTGCAGGGAAGCTCTCCCCCAGCACGGCCAGTCACATCAAGGCGAAAGCCAATCGAATTCTCAGCAAGTAATCAACCAACCCTGAGTCAACCGGAGAGAATCGATGAGTAAGCTACTGAGTACCCTGCTGCACTACTACATGCCCGGCATCGTGGATGGTGATGGCGGTGGTGATACAGCCACCGTAGATCGAGGTGACGACTTCGTTCCCACCGGCCCAGATACGCCTACGCCAGACACACCGGCTGCGCCGGATGCTGCCGCTGCCGAAGCACTGGAAGCCGAACTCGCTGAGAAGGAAGCTGCCAAGGTGGATCCAAAGGCAGATGCCGGGCTGAAAGAGGCTGTGAAGGGCGAGAGTGATCCGGATGAACCCAAGACCAAGTCCAAGGACTCTCGCATTCCGGCATCACGCCACAAGGAAATTCTTGACAAGGAACGCGCACGCCGTGAAGCGGTCGAGGCGAAACTGGCGCAGTACGAGCAGGGCGGCAAGATCGCCGATCTCGGTGCGGAGATCACCGCCGCTGAGGACAGTCTTGTCACGCTCGAAGCAAAATACGCTCAGCAGCTTACCGACGGAGAAACCAAGGAAGCCGCTGCGACGATGACGCAGATTCGTCGTACCGAACGGGCAATCAACGAGCGCGCAGCCGCAACTCGTGAAGCCGTTGCAACTGCGCGTGCGGTGGAACAGGTTCGCTACGACACTACCGTCGAGCGACTGGAAACACAGTTCCCTATGCTCAACGTCGACCACGAAGACTTCGATGCTGGGAAGACCGGCGAAGTGCTAGAACTGAAAGAGGCGTATCAGATGAAGGGGTACACCCCGAGCGCTGCATTGCAGAAGGCAGTGAAGCTGATCATGCCGCCCGAAACGAAGGGGCAAGAAAAGGCGCTGGAGACAGAAGCTCGCGTCGATCCAAAGGAAGTCGAGAAGGCACGCAAGGCGGCAGCCGTAGCGAAGACAGCCGATGCCTTGGGTAAGACACCGGCGAGTACTACCAGAGTCGGTGCCAACAGCGACGCGGCGGGCGGCGGTGCGATGACTGCTGCCGACGCGCTGAAGATGCCGTACAACGATTTCATCAAACTCGATGAAAACACGCTCGCGAAGATGCGTGGTGACGTGGTCTGACCTTCAACCTAACGGAGTCTTTGATGCACAACCTTACTTCCCCCCGTCCCGATACAGACGAGACCATCGAGAGCCTGATCGTTGCCAAGGGGCTCACTGCCCCGCGCATCACATTAGCCGATATCGATGCCACTTGCCGTGGTGAGATGTTCCACGTCTTCCCCGGTTCGATGCTCACGGTGTGCTGTCTCACGCTGCGCAACGGGTTTACAGTCACGGGCGAATCAGCTTGTGCCAGTCCGGAGAACTTCGATGCCGAGATCGGGCGTAAGATCGCTCGCGAAAACGCCAGACAGAAAGTCTGGGCGCTCGAAGGTTATCTGCTCAAAGAGCAACTGTATCGATCCACTTGAAGGGAATTCACCATGGCCGCTGAAGCATCAAATTTCCAGTTCGTCATCGACGAAACCACCGGTGCAATCATCGGCATCAAGGCCGGTGGCGCAACCGTGACTTTCGCCGAAGTCGCGATGGCCCTTACCAACCCCATGACAGCAGCAGGCGACTTGATCGTCGGCGGTTCGTCTGGCACTCCGGATGTACTGGCCAAGGGCACGAACGGCAAAGCTCTGAAGATGGTCGCAGGCGCGCCTGCATGGGCCGCAGACACTCCCATGACAGCGGCCGGTGACTTGATCATCGGTGGTGCCTCGGGCGTAGCGACACGCTTGCCGAAGGACACCGACGGCATGGTCTTGACGCTGGTCTCGGGACTTCCGACTTGGGTCTGATATCAGTGGTGCGAGCATGTCTTGCACCACGATTCAACTTGGAGTAGAGTCCAAACCATCGCGGTTTGCAGTACCGCGACACCAACAACTGCACTCGCAGGCACGAAGCGACATTCGGCGAAGGGCAATGACTCGGTGTTTCACCGAGCGTGTATCTATCTTCGACTCACCGAATGAAAGGAGAGACTGTCATGTCTCTGACCAACTTTAGCCTGCTCACGAACGAACAGAAGACCATCTGGTCGCTCGACTTGTGGAAACAGGCCCGCAACATGAGCTTCGTCAACAAGTTCCTGGGCAAAGGCCCGAACTCGCTGGTGCAGCACATCACCGAACTGAAGCGTTCGGAAAAGGGCGCGCGCGCCGTTATCACCCTGCTCGCCGATCTGACTGGCGACGGCGTGGCTGGTGACCGCACTCTGGAAGGCAACGAAGAGGCGATGCAGACCTTCGATCAGGTTATCAAGATCGATCAGATCCGTCACGCCAACCGCCACGAAGGCAAGATGGCCGACCAGAAGTCGGTTGTCGAGTTCCGTGGAAACAGCCGCGACGTGCTGGCCTACTGGCTGGCAGACCGCATCGACCAGATGGCCTTCTCGGCCCTCGGCGGTCGCTCGTTTGCCATCAAGCCGAACGGCCAAGCGCGCACCGGTTCCGACCTTCCGTTCTTGGAGTTCGCCGCTGATGTGGCGGCCCCGTCGACCAAGCGGATGCTGCGCTGGGACAACGTCAACAAGACGCTGAAGAGTTCGGCCACGGGTGCCAATGCCACGACGGACATTGTCAACACCGGCGCGGTTGCCACAAGCGACTTCGTGGCGTGGCAGACGTTCGTGCAACTCAAGGCTTACGCCAAGGACCGCTACATCCGTGGCGTGACGGGCGACGGCGGCGAGGAAACGTACCACGCGTTCATGACGCCGCAGTGCATGGCTCGGTTGAAGGCGGACAACGACTACAACCTGAACCTGCGCCACTCGTTCCAAACCGACAAGAACGATCATCTGTTCACCGGTTCGAGCGTGAAGATCGACGGCATCTACCTGCACGAGTTCCGGCATGTCCCGAATGTGTCGCAAGGCATCTCGGGTACGAACATGTACGGCACCGGCCTGGACAAGAACGGCTCGCAGATTCTGTTCTGCGGTGCGCAGGCTCTTGGCATGGCCGACATCGGTGCTCCCGAGTGGAACGAGAAGGGGTTCGACTACGAGAACTCGCAGGGTATTGCCGTCGGCAAGATCCTCGGTCTCTTGAAGCCGAAGTTCGGCACGATCTACGAGTCCAACACTGTCGAAGACTTCGGCGTGCTGTCCTGCTACGTTGCTCAATAAGGAGGCCGCATCATGGCTGTTTTGAAAGCCGCGCGTACTGCGCAAACCGTCCTGTCGGCTGAGTTCTCCTGGACTTATGCCGACACCATGATCGACATCAACGGCGTGTCCACCGGGTTCAGCTCGGCTGCGGCACACACGGTGGAGCCCATCGCTCTGCCGCCCGGTGCTGTCGTCCAAGGCGGCGAACTGGTGGTGACCTCGTCGTTCAACGGATCGACCTACGCGGTCATCGTTGGCGACTCGGCGACCGCCAATCGCTACCTCGGCACGTCGGACTACAAAGCGGCGGGGCGCACCGCTTTGGTCCCGACCGGCTACGTGAGTCTGGGCGAAAACGTTCGTCTGACGATCACGCCGACGGGTACGACGACTGGTGGTGCGGGCACGCTCCGCATTTTCTACACCATCGTTGGCCGGGCCAACGAAGTTCAAGCCACCTGATGAGGGCTTGATCGGAGACGGGGCTTCGGCCCCGTCTTTCCATAACCTGCTGGAGAGCAACGATGAGATTCATGATGCAACGGGACAGGACTATCGCATCGACGTGCGGCCTGTCCATTGGATTCAAGAAAGGCGTGCTGCAACTCGTGCCGCCTGCCATGTACACCGAAGTGCTCGCAGCGGGCGGTGTGCCCGAGAGCGAGATTCCTGACGATGACATGCCTTCGGCGGCAGCGACGCCAGAAGTGCTTGCTGACCGCGAGGCTCAGATGTTCAGAGCCTTCGAAGAAATCGTGATGAAGAACGACCGCGAGTCCTTTACCGCAGGCGGCATGCCACACAACGCGGTGGTTTCTCGGATGGTCGGCTGGTCAGTGATGGCCAAGGAACGCGATGCTGCCTGGATCAAGTTCACGAATGGTAAGGACGAATGACCGATGGATGATGCCGCCACTCCAGTCCCTGTGCAAGTGCAGCACGCCCTGTCGGGTACGGCGCATTGGTCGCTCGGGCTTGCGAAGTTCGGCTTCGGTCCTGTAACGGTCGACGGGATCGGGGGCGATTCTCCGGCGGGTGAGCGCTCCCGTGCGGGGACCATCGACCTCGTTACCCAACCCGCCAACGTGCCGCCCCGTCTAACTCAAGACGGGGCGGTACACCTCCAAGGGCTAGAAGCATGAACTCTACGGAACTGCTCGACATGTTCCGTGTCGAGATGCACGACAGGCAGTCGCCGTACCTATGGAGCGACACCGAAATCTACGGGTTCATCGATGATGCGCAGACTTGGTTCTGCCGTCTGACCGATGGAATCTCCGATGCACGTACACCGGCCGTGACGAAGGTGAACATCATCCCCGGTGTGGACTGGTACGACACCCACCTGAAGATCCGTCAGATCCGCAAGATCACGCGCAGTGATACCGGAATTCCAGTGAAACTCTTCACAGCGGAACAAGCTGACACGCTCGGTTTCACCTTCTCGCCAACGGTGACCGGTGATCTGAAGGCACTCGTGTTCGGGCTTGAAGCTCATACGATGCGGACCATGCCGGTGCCATCTACTCTTCTCGGTCTTGCCACAGTCAGCAGCGGTATCACTGCGATCAACACGGCTGTGATGCCCATTGCCGATACGACTGGCCTCGCCGTAGGCATGGGGCTGACCGCTTCCGGCGTGCCAATCGGCACCACGATTCTGTCGATCATCCTGAACACCAGCATCACGCTCTCGACTAACGTCACTGCTGAAGTGCCGTCCGGAGCGACGTTGGCTTTCGGTTCAGTCATCGAACTGTCGGTCTATCGGTTTCCGCTCAATACGATCACCGACGACGGCGATCAGGTGCTTGAGATCGATCCGCAGCATCACACGGCCCTGCTTCACTGGATGAAGTCGCGGGCTTACGATAAGCAGGACGCGGAAACCTTCGACCGACGCAAGTCGGAAGAGTTCAAAGGCCGCTTCACTGAGTATTGCGCGCGAGCGCAACAAGAGCAGCAGCGGGCACGCCGCGTGCAGGGGAATGTCGCCTACGGCGGCGTCTATATCTCGAACCCAGCCGGTGGGAATGCCTCCGGAGGTTACACTGATCCATACAACCGCAAATAGGAGCCCCAAATGGCTGCAATGTCGAACAAGCTGGAAAATTCCCTCATCGACTGGTTCTTTCGCGCGCAGGCCATTGGCCTGACCGGCGCTACGGCTGCGGCCGGAACCGGCCCCGCCAACCTGTATGTGGCTCTGCTGACCGCAACGCCCGATGACACCAGCACCGGTGCAACGATCACGGAAGTTGCGAACGCCGGCAACTACGCCCGCGTCGGCGTCGTCAGCTCCATGACGGCTTCGGGCTGGGCCGGCACGCAGGCGGCTGCTTCGACGACAGCGTCGAGCGGCACAGGCGGCACGACCTCGAACAACGGTGCGATCACCTTCGGTGCGCCGTCGGCGAACTGGGGCGTCGTCACCCACTTCGCGATCCTGGACTCGGGCACTTGGGGTGCTGGCAACATGCTGTTCTGGGGCGCGCTGACGGCCTCGAAGACGGTCAACAACGGCGACGCGGCCCCGAGCTTCGCCGCTGCCGCGCTCTCGATCCAGATCGACAACTGATCGAACTAGGATCGAACTGAGAACGAACGGCGGGGGCCACAAGCCCCCGCCTACTCAGTCCGCCTAGAACATGGCAATCACCTTCGTCAACAAGGGCACGTTCCAGTCTGGAACGGGTGCCCAGACGGTTCCGCAGCCGGCGAGCGTCGTCGCTGGCGACTTGCTGCTGCTCGTCGCGCACAGCGCGAATGAAGCGGTCGCGGTGTCTACCCCCGCCGGGTGGACTCAGCTCGGGAGCAGCCCGCAGAGCACGGGCACTGCCGCCACGGCTGGCGGTGTGCGCCTGACGGTCTTCTACAAGTTCCATAGCGGGTCAGAGGCGAGCGTCGCCATGACCGACAGCGGCAACACGAACGCCGCTCAGATCCATGCGTTCCGGGGCGTCAACGCGAACGCAGCGAACTTCGTGACTGCGGGGGCAGTGCTGTCCACCGCGAACACGGCGTGGTCCATGCCTGCGGTCACCACTACTGCTGCGGACAGCATGGTGGTGTTCATGGGGGCTAACGACCGCGACGCGGCGTCCACGACCAACCTGACCAGCGTCACCAACGCGAATCTCACGTCGCTGACTCTTCAGCACGACGAGACGGTTATCGCCGGAACCGGCGGCGGTATCGCCGTCATCACCGGCCTCAAGGCTACCGCCGCGACCACGGGGGCCACAACCGCCACAAACGCGGCATCGGTGACCGCCGCGTTCATCACGTTGGCGCTGACGCCGCAAGTGAGCCACGCGCTGGCGGGTTCGACAGCGTGCCAGGTTTCCGCGTCGGCTCCGGGTTTTGCCGGCGCAGCGTTTGCCGGCACTGCTGCATGTGCCGCTTCAAAGATCGCCGCCAACCTGACAGTGGGGGTGAA
>Ga0315284_10009296_pt1 | contig 14017 bp, 10 predicted proteins | sample YL17G09_16_MG_FD_203696 | JGI IMG/M metagenome (GOLD analysis project Ga0315284, IMG submission 203696) | Sediment microbial communities from Yellowstone Lake, YNP, Wyoming, USA - YL17G09_16 | ecosystem: Environmental > Aquatic > Freshwater > Lake > Sediment | place: USA: Wyoming | collected... | reverse complement strand
AGGGCAAAAACAAATCATTGGTGTTTTTGAAGCCTTTAAAAAATATCTGATTGGAACATTAACCGAAAGACAATTTGCCGATCTTTACGCCCAGACGATTACCTACGGTCTTTTTGCTGCTCGTACCAGAGCAAACGGTGAATTTAATCGCAGACTGGCTTTTGATTATATTCCGAATACCATCGGTATTCTGCGCGATGTCTTCCGGTTTATTTCTCTGGAAGAACCACCCAAGTCCCTGCAAATTATCGTTGAAGATATTGCCGAAATATTGCATATCACCGATGTTAAAAAGATATTGCATGAATATTACAGTACCGGCAAAGGTAAAGATCCAATTATCCACTTTTATGAAACATTTTTATCTACCTACGATCCCGAAATCAGAGAACGGCGTGGTGTATATTATACACCGGAAGCGGTAGTCAGCTATATCGTTCGTTCTATTCACTCTATTTTAAAAACCCATTTCGAGTTATCCGATGGCCTGGCCAGTCAAGAAGTTAAACTACTTGATCCGGCGGGTGGGACGCTCACTTTTCCTGCAGCAGCAATTCACCTGGCAGCAAAAGAATTTATCACAAAATACGGTGAAGGTGGTTTGCATTACTGGATTAAAAACCACATTCTGCAAGACTTTTATGCCTTTGAACTGATGATGGCCCCTTATGCAATTGGTCATCTAAAGATAGGATTTGTTCTTGATGAACTTAGTTATAATCTTGCAGATGATGAACGCTTTAAACTCTATTTGACTAATACACTGGAAATGGAAGAGATTAAACAAATTTCTATTCCCGGAGTGAGTTCATTAAGCGAAGAAAGTCACCTGGCGGGCAAAGTGAAAAAAGAACAGCCAATCCTGGTGATTCTTGGTAATCCACCCTACAGCGGTATTTCTTCCAATGTGAACGACTGGACGGAAAAGTTATTAAAGGAAGATATCGATGGTTGCCAGAGTTATTACAAAGTAGACGGCGAGCCACTGGGTGAAAAAAAGCTCTGGCTCCAGGATGATTATGTTAAATTTCTACGCTTCGCCCAATGGAAAATTCAGAAGTCCGGTTTCGGTATTGTGGGTATGATCACCAATCATGGCTATCTGGATAATCCCACCTTTCGCGGGATGCGCCAGAGTTTAATGAGAACTTTTGATGAGATTTACATTCTTGATTTACACGGCAATAGTTTAAAAAGAGAAACCACACCTGAGGGAGGTAAAGACGAAAATGTCTTTGATATTAGACAGGGTGTTGCCATTGCTTTATTTGTTAAAAATAAAGAGAAAAAAGAATCATTAATCTATCAAGCTGATTTATATGGTCTGCGACAGGAAAAATATAATTGGCTGGATCAAAACGTATTTAATATAGAAAATTATAAAAAAATAAAACCACTATCGCCTTGGTATTTTTTTGTTCCCAGAAATACTTCGCATATACAAAGATATTTAAAGTGGAAAAAAATTAATGAAATATTTCCGATAAATGTAACCGGAATTGTAACTGCACGAGATAATTTTGTAATTGGTTTTGATAAATTTGAAATAAAGAATAGAATGCTACAATTTAAAAATCTTGCTTTGCCAGATGAAATTGTCAAAGATACATATAAACTTAGGGATACAAGGGGGTGGAAATTATCAATTGCCCGAAATAAATTATCTGAAGACAAAAATTGGGATACATATTATCAAAAAATACTTTACCGCCCCTTCGATATAAGATATATCTATTATACTAAAATTATGGTTGATTGGGGAAGACCAAAATATATGCGTCACATGCTGGAAGAAAATATTGGGATATTGACATGTAGGCAGATCTCTTCAAATAATTGGAGTCATGCTTTAATTTCCGAAAACCTTGTAGACGATTCTTTGATTTCAAATAGAACTAAAGAAAGAGCATATGTTTATCCTTTATATTTATATCCAGATAAAAAAAACAAAGATCTATTTAATCATATTCAAACTGAAAAGGAACCAAATATTTCGCCACTTATTTTTGAAAAACTAAGCGAATGTTATAATAAAAAGCCCACTCCCGAAGAAATCCTCTATTATATCTATGGTATTTTTTACAGTAATATCTACCGTAAGACCTATGCTGAGTTTTTAAAAATTGACTTCCCTTGTGTGCCGTTCACTTCGGATTATGACCTGTTCATAAAAATGGGAAAATTTGGAAAAGAATTAACTGCTCTACATTTACTCAAAAGCTCGGAGCTTGATTCGCCTATTGCCAAATATCAAGGTTCCGGAGATAACGACCGTATTGAAAAAATAACCTACCAAGAAGATGAGCAGTCTATTTATATCAATAAGGAAAAATGCTTTGAAGGTATTGCACCAAAGGTTTGGAATTATTATATTGGCGGTTATCAAGTTTTACACAAATACCTGAAAGACAGAAAAGGCAGAATGATGGAAGATGCACCTCGCTATTGTCGTATTACTACAGCCTTGTATAAAACTATTGAAATTCAAAAGCAAATCGATAAAATTTACCCTGAAATAGAAAAAAATCTTGTTAGATTTTAAAAGATAAAGAAATTCAGGGGTAAATCTTTACCGCTGACAATTAAATAAATCTAGTATGTCAACAATAAAGATTTAAACAAAAATCTTCTGCAAGATTTTCTATAGTTAAAAAATTATTATTTTATTATGTGAGGTTAAATATGAAAAATAAATGTTTTTTCGCGTATCCATCCCAGACACTTTCGCGTGTGGAAATTATAGAAGAAGCAATAGAGGAGTTAAATAACGGCCAAGTTGTAGAAGTAATAGGATGGAAAAAAATTTCTACAACAGGAAAGTTTATAATAATTGAGATTTGCAAAGAAATTGACAGTTGTAGTTTATTTCTTTGTGATCTTACGGCTTTAAATAATAACGTTCTATTCGAACTTGGATATGCTGTTGCCAGAAACAAACGTATTTTTAGTTTTCTCGATACTAATATCGAGAAGGCAAAATTGGATTTTGACAAATTCAATCTTATTACGACAATTGGTTATTCTCCATATAGCAGCACAAGAGATATTGTAAGTGCGTTTTATAGAGAAAAACCATACAATGATTTAGATAATACAGTTTATAGCCAAGCAGTTGAATCTATTTTTAATAAACAATCTCATAGATTTCCAACTTTATTTTATTTGAAAAGCGGAATAGCGACTGAGTCATCTTTGCGACTATCGAGAAGAATTGAGGTTTCTAAAATTAGACATGTAACTGATGATCCACAAGAAGTAAGAATGCAACCTCTTTCGTGGTACGTTGAAGAAGTTACTAATTCGTTTTGTGTGATCGCGCATTTCTTGTCTCAAGAACATGAAGGGTGTAAACAACATAATGCTAAAATATCCTTTATTTCAGGATTGGCTTTTGGGCTAGGCAAGCATCTCCTTATGTTAGCACACGAACCTTTTGATTCACCAATAGATTATAAAGAATTGTTAAAAACTCATGATACTGCTTTAAAATGTTATGAAATTGTGGATCAATGGCTTAACGAAAAAGAAAAAATATATGTTGATGCAAAAAAGGATGAAGAAAGTTTTAGCCAAGAAATTAAGGCGCAATCTTTGTTAGCACAAATTTCTATTGGTGATTATATAGCGGAGCAGGAACAAGAGGAAATATCGAACTATTTTGTTGAAACATCAGCATACAAAGAGGCTTTGGATTCAACAAATTGTATATTTATTGGCCGAAAAGGTTCAGGAAAATCCGCTATACTTTATAAACTTCAGGATGAGTTATCGTCAGACAAACGGAATCATGTCTGCTTAATTACACCTGTTGGGTATGAACTTGAAGGTCTTGTAAGCATGATGAAGCAATCTATTCCAATATCAGAAAAAGGTTTTTTAACCGAAAGTGTCTGGAAATTTCTAGTTTATACCGAGCTTGCTAGAAGTATCTATGAAACACTATCCGAAAAACCTGGATACTATAATCTTTCTGAATCCGAAAGCAATTTAATCAATCTAGTTGAGCAAAACGACCGTCTTATTAAACCGGATTTCTCAATTCGTCTTGAGTATGTAGTCAACCGTGTCAAAGACATAGGTAGTAATACGATTGCAGCAGAACAAAGGATAAAAATAAGCGAACTGCTCCATAATGAAATAATTTGGAAGCTTAGAAAAGCATTAGGAATAGTTTTGCATGATAAAAATCGAGTATTTATTTTAATAGATAATCTTGACAAGAATTGGAAGCAGGGAACTGATCTCCAAACACTGAGTTATTTCCTTCTTGGTCTACTTAGTGTTAGCCGAAGGATATGTGATGATTTTAAAAAAAGTGATAGTCGGAGGGAGAAGGTACAATTGTCAGTTATAATATTTTTACGAGATGATATATTTTCTTACATAATGAAATATGCGCGTGAAAGAGATAAAATTAGCTATACAAGAATAAATTGGGATGATCCATTACTATTGCTCAGAGTCATAGAAGAGAGATTCATTTCTAATGAAAGCTTTTCTTCGAGAGGCGATATCTGGAAGACTTATTTCTGTCCAACTGTTGGAGGTGTTGAGACAAAAGATTTTATAATTCAAAACATCATTCCTAGACCTCGCGATATTATTTATGTTGTGAGGACTGCTTTAGCTAATGCGGTCAACCATAAACATAAAGTAATTGAAGAAGTAGATATTGTCGATGCTCAGAATAAATATTCTCAATACGCTCTTGATTCTTTATCGGTAGAAAACGGAATAAGTTTAGAAAATTTTGAAAATCTTATATATGAATTTATTGGAATGTCAGAAATAGTAAATGAGAATGAAATTCGTTCTGCGATGAAAAAGTGTTTAATACCTTTAGAAAAAGAGAAAATTATGTTAGACCTTCTTTGTGATAGAACCTTTATTGGTAGAGAAATTAATTCTGATGTTTTTAGATTTCAATATAATGATGATGACAGTAAAAAGTATGAAGTAATGTCACGTAAAACAGCAGAAAGCAGGTCTGATAAATTGAAACGATTTAAAATAAATAAGGCTTTTCATTCTTATCTTGAAATTAAATCAAGCAACTAATACGAGAAACATTGGAACATAAATAATAAGTAGGGACCCTAGTACATTTAATGTAAATTTGGGGAGAAAAATTAAGATGATTAATAAAGATAATGAAATAAAAAAAATATTCGATTATTCTGATTTATTAATTATTAAAAAAACTAAAAAAGTTTTAAGAGACTTAGAAGAAGATAAAAAAAATATTATAAATGAAATGGAAAGAAGAGGGCTTCTTAACAGTGGTTTACTTTTTAAAAAACTTATAGATAGAGATTTAGAATCTATTGAGGAGATTGTAAATTATCAAGTTGATTGTGATTTAAATGAAATATCCCTACCTCTTACTAAAGATATTTCCGATAAAATATATTTAAGAACAAAAACTTGTGCAGAAAACGGATTAAATATTTTAAATAGTACGTTGAGAAAGTATGAACGATATTGGAATAACAATGAAAGACTAACAATTTCAATGAAAAATCAATATAATAATAAAATAGCTCACATTTTAGATGACGCAAGATTAGAGATAGAAATCCATCAAAAGAAATTTGAAATGGAAATATCAAATCATAAAAAAATTAAAGTAATTGATAATATTACAAATAATAATCAAGAAAGCAATAAAATAGAAGAAGATAATAAGGAGCCAAAAATATTCCTTTCTTATAGCCATAAAGACAAGGAAATTGCTGATAGAGTTGATAAATTTTTTCTTACAAAAAATATTCAATTAACAAGAGATGTAAGAGATGCATTACCGTATTCAAGCTTAAAAAAATTCATGGATACTATTCGTGATCATGATTATGTAATACTGTTAATTAGTGATGCATATTTAAAATCTATAAATTGTATGTATGAGGTAATTCAATTTATTCAAGAAAGAAATTATATTGATCGTACATTTCCTATAGTAATTGATAATGAAGCAACTATATTTGATCATTCAAAACATGGTAAATATATACGTTATTGGCAAATAAAATATAAAGAATTTGGAGATGAAATAAAAACTCTACAATATGCTGGTATTTCTCCTCTACATGAGGAATTAGAAAAAATAAATAAAATTCAATCGAATATTGGTGAGTTTCTCAATAAAATTACGGATTTAAAATGTTTTCCATTAGATGAATTGGAAAAGAGCAATTATAAATATATTATCTCGGTTGTAACTATTAATAAAAAACAAGAATACAATTTAATAGCAAGTAAAAATAATAAAAAAAATTTAAATAAAGTATACTTAATAGTTTCGATAGCTTTGGCAATAGTATTGATTATTTATTATACAACACCCTGGATAAAGAGTCTCATTACATATTACAAGGAAACAAAGGGAGACATAATTACTAGTGAAATAATAGAAACTTCTGAAAAAATAGAGAAAGACATTGGCAGTTTAATAATTGAGGATAGAATTAAGGATAAAGAGACTATTAGTTTAGAACCCCGTATAGTAGTTTTTGTCCCAGAGATGTATGCTGGGAAGGAAATATCAGATAACTCGACTGAAATAGCTATTATTAATGGATTGCTTAAGGCTGGTTTTGTAGTAATAAATAAACACGAGCTAGATAGTATAGATCAGAATACTTTAATTAAGAAAATTTTACAAGAAGATAAACAGGCGACTTTGGAGCTTGCTATGAACTATGAAGCGAATGTAGTAATTGTGGGTAAAGCTATTAGCGAGAAAACAGGTACGATATCAGATTTTAATTCTGTACAAGCTTACTTAGAGATTAAGGCTTATAAGACAGACGAAGACAAAATAATAGCAGCTAATCGTCTTCAGGTTTCCAGAGCCGGAATTACCGAGGATAGCGCTTACAAAACGGCTTTCAATTTGGCAGGAGAGCAAATGGCTGATTATTTAGTAGAACGATTGGCAAAATTTCGAAATCCTGAAGAGGTTAGGATTATTAATTTATCTATTGATAATTTAAGAAATAAGTCTCAATTTGAAAAACTGAAGGAAGCAATAGGTAAAATGCTCTTGGTTATTGAAGTAAAGGTTAACCTTTTAGAGGATGAAAAAGCCGAATTAATAGTGAAAACCTTAGGGGATGTTCAAGAACTATATGAAGATTTAGGTAATTTGACTTTTATAAATTTAGACATTATAAAGGTAAATGATAACTTAGTCCAAATTACAGTAAGATAAAGCATTACCATAAAATATATTATAGCTAGTGTATTTATACTGAAATATTAAAAATATAATTTACAAAAAGTTATTTATATATTGTTAAATTTACACAAATTATTAATATTGAAAAGAAGAAAGGAGATTTAAAAATGAAGAAAATCTTATTCATCTTAATTGTCTTAATCCTGATATTTAACTTAGGAAATGTCTTTACTCAGGAAAATATATTTTCGCAAAAGGTTAGTGAACTTGCAGATAAACTGGCCTTTGCTGTAGAAGGTTATATATTGGGAGTAAGTGGTGAAATAGTTTATATTAATCTTGGGCAAGCATCGGGCATTGTTGAAGGTATAAAATTTGAAGTAGTCAGGTTAGACAAGGACCATCCTTTCAAGGTGGGTGAAAAGATCATCGGTTATCCGGAGATAGTAATTGGTCAGATAGAGATAACCGGGGTCAGAAAAGAAATGTCTCTGGCTAAAATAAACGAAAAAGTGATAGCTATACAGGAAGGTGATAAAGTTTATCAGGAGATGAAAAAAGTTACCCGAATAGCTATCACTGAATTTACTTATGGAGATGATTTTAATGACTTTACCAGGAATGTCCAGGACATACTTTATACTAACCTGATTCAAAGAGGAATGACAGTTGTAGAACGAGAGAAAATGGAACAAGTATTAAATGAACTGGGTAAAAGTTTTAGTGGGATAATTGACTCTTCTACTGCGGCTGAAATAGGAAAGATGCTGGGGGTAGAAGCCATAGTAGTTGGTACCGTAGCCGATATGGGTAATTCTGTTGACCTTAGAGCTCGTTTGGTGGATGTAGAAAAAGGTGCGGCCATAACTGCTGCTCAAATCGATGTGGTTAAAGATCCGTTTATAACGGGACTTTTAAGCAATGGTATTAGAAGTACTACATATGGGAAAGGGAGTATTTCTTCAACAAAAGAAGCTAAAACTGTACAAGAAGTAAATGTTCAGAGTTTTAATTTTAAATTAATTAATTGGCAAAAGAAAGGAGACGGCATAGTTTTTGAGTTACTCGTCACAAGTGAACAAGATAGTGAACTTGTATTGTATACAGAAAGTGGTGGTATAAGAACAAGGATTTTTGATGATTTTGGAAATGAATATTTTGCTAGTGGTATTCAACTTGGAAATATGGCTCTTAGTTATGGAAAAGTCATAAACAGAATTGTTACACGAGTGCCTATGAAAGCAATTATCTCCTTTGACAATTTTTCACCTCAAACAAAAATCATAACTTTGCTCGAAATCTCATGTCAAGCGAATAATAAATATTTTTCGGCTCAATTTCGGAATATTTCTATATTAAAGTAGGATTAAGATAAAATTTTTTCTATAAAAAACAAGCAGAATGTGTCAGTGGTGATAAAAAAAATCGTTGTAATAGATCAATAATTCGGTAACTTTTTCTAAATTTTCGTAAGGAGTCTGATAAGTTCGGATTTCTAATCTCTTCTCAAATAATTAGAATATGGCAGGAAACACTTCACTTAAAATCGTGCATAAACGAAGTAATTCGGTTATTTTAAGTTATTTAAAATATTTGCAATGGTGAAAAAATGGAATTAAACATACAAACATATCAGGAATTAGCAGAAATATATCTAAAATATCAATTTGCACTTTATCCAATGAAATTTGATGCCGAACTAGAGTTGCAAATAGCAATAATGCAATCTCATCAATCCAATACTGATACAATGTTTTCACTTAGGCAGATAGTTACATTAAAAAGTGTAAACGATGTTTATTGTCTTTCTCGATCTATGTTTGAATCGGTTGTTAATATGGGAGTTTTAGTAACTGGCAAAATAAAAGATGGAGCGCAACGCTTTTTAGATTTTCAGTATCTTGAAACATATAAAATACTTCAAAATTTAAGACGAGTTGAACCCGAGCCTAATTTTGTTAATAAGATTTATAAACCAGAGGTAGTTAAAATTATTACAGAAGGACGAAATTGCTTTGTTTCAAAATACGGAAATATTAGCAGTTGGTGTAATCTTAATTTAATCGAAAGAATTAATTTGATTGATAAATATTTTCCACCAACTTGTTCAAATAATAAATTCTTCGAATATCTTTATTGTCAAGTATATAGGAAAGGTTCAGGTGCGACTCATCGAACTTCTGCTGGATTAGGGAGGTCTACCATTTGGGGAAAAACTAAGGTTGATGAATTAAATTTTATTGAGCCCGTACCCAATATAAACCATTTGATTTTCGCTAGTATTCACTCTTTAATTGTTTACTTAGCAAGTATTAGATTTATTGGTCGTATAATAAAGAAAAAAGAGAAAGAAGTGGAAGCATTTTATCATAAGGAAACCACTCGTATTATTGCCGGAGAAGAGTAAAATATCGAATATATCAGAGAACTGCAAGTATATAATTAAACTTTGCTTTACTTAAATTGGTTTGCTTTGTTATTTGACTTCATATATCCCAGGGCGTTAGGTGAAATAATTTTTAAATGGAGGTTAAAAAATGAGAGATAACTGGTATGATGTCGCTCAAATTTGTTTGAATGGACATGTTATAAATGATTCTGTAAAAAAATATCCTCAGCATAATAAAAAATTTTGCGATAAATGCGGTGTTGCTACAATTAATAATTGTCCAAATTGTAACACTGAAATACAAGAAAAAAGGAAAGGGGTCAAATCTTTATTCTTTACAAATAGTTTAATAAACTGTCAATTAATAAAGATTTGACCCCGGTAAACCAAAAGAACCATTCCTTCCCTTTGACATCCTTGGGATGGTTTTTTACAAGGTTCACATCTTTCGGGTAACATGAACATATCCTTGAAATTTTTATGCTTTGTGATATTATGAAAATGATAAGAAAGTTTATAATTTTTTAGTAAAATGTTTAAATATATTAGTTTATAATATTATTTTATCTTTCCAATAAAATAAAGGAGATTTTATGAAACTTATAGCGTTAACGCTTTTAATTCTTGAGATAAACCATCTTATTGATTTAGGCAAGTACGATATAATAACTATCGAAGAAATTTATAAAGCAATCAACGATGGCACAATCTTGAGATATTTAAAAGAAAAAGTCGGAAACGATATTGATTTATCAATTCACCTTAATTCAAAAACCTTTAATGACTTTGAATCTTGGTATGTGGAACATCTCCAAAGTCTTTATGATGCCTATTCTGGTGATGAAAATAGAAAATGGGGTGTACAAAATAAGGGACTTTGTCTACTTCTTGCATGGACAAATGAAATCATTCAACAGGGTTCTTGCTGGGTAGCAGACGAAAATATTTCTAAAAGATAATTTTAGTAGCAACTACTATTTTGTGAATTTAATAAAATCATATTTGGTAATATTAGAAAAAAAGAATTGATATATCAATAGTACTAAAAGATTATCAGAGATAATTAAATATTTAGTAATTTGAATAAAAAAGGTTGTGTTTTTATGTCGAAAATCTCTTCTAAAAAAAAGGGAAGTAAAAGGGTTCATATAATCTCACGGAAAGATGGTTGGGCAATTAAGAAGGAAGATAAAACTAGGGCAAGTAAAATATATAATAATAAAGATTCTGCCATTTCAAGTGCAAGAAAGTTAAAGGAAAAAGGGCATGATGTAATTATACATAAGAAAGATGGTTCAATAAAAAAGTGGGAAAAATCTAAAAAACAAAAATGAATTTAAATAAAGATTTTTCAAAGAATGTGTTCATTAACTGTCCCTTTGATGACCAATTTATTCCCTTATTAAGATCAATATTATTTGTTATTATTTATTTGGGTTTTACTCCCAGAATTGCTTTGGAAAGATTTGATTCTGGGGAAGCAAGAATAAATAAAATTATTGATTTAATAAAAGCTTCAAAATTTAGCATTCATGATCTCTCAAGAATAAAATCTTCAGAAAAATCAGAATATTTTAGGCTTAACATGCCTTTCGAATTGGGTGTAGATATAGGTTGTAAAATATTTAAAGATGGGCAAGCAAAAGATAAGAAATGTTTGATTCTTGAAAAAGAGAAATACCGATATCAGAAAGCATTGTCCGACCTATCAAATTCAGATATTAAAAATCACAACAATGAACCAGAAGAGGTAATTCGTCAAATACGAGATTGGTTTGTTGTAAATGAATTAGAAAGAGCTGATAGTGGCACTATAATTTGGGAAAGTTTTAACGAATTTATGGCAGATTTTTACTTAAGAAGGAAAGAAGAAGGGTTTCGAGAAAAAGATATTCTAAGAATGCCTATACCTGAATTCATAAGTTTTACAAACGAGTGGATAATTAAAAGAAGAAATAATTAATCTTTTAACAATATATCAGAAGACGGTTTGTCAAAAGAATCGCTGTACTAGCTCAATAATTCGGCAATTTTTTCTAGCTTTCCATAAGGGGTCTGATAAGTCCAGGTTCCCGATATCTTCTTAAATGATTAGAATATGACAGGAAACAATCCTTTGTTATGCTTTTATCATATTTTAAGAAATTACAATATGTCAAACATGAAGATCTAACTCCCTCTATATACTCTGCATAATCTGGAAATCTCATCGTATACCCGGCCAAAAATACACAATTCCCATTGTACACCCTTATGAAGAAATAGTATAATTTAAATCATTTGTTTAACAGCACTACATAAATTAATTCAAGGGATAGGAAGAATTAAAAATGAAAATATTAGCAGTGGATTTCGACGGGGTCATTAGTGACAGTGCTTTAAAATCTTTATTTATAAGTCATAATGCCTATTGTAAATATTTTGGTTCGGAAGTAAAAAGAAATTTTGGCGGAAAATTGTTTACTTTTGAGAATTGGGAAGAAATGAAAAAACAATATAAAAAAGAAATGGATGATTACCGCCGCTTAAGGTCTTATATCGAATTATCGGGTGATTTTTTCGTTATTATTAAAATTATGGAAGAGCAGATTCAAATTAAGGACCAACAGGAATTCATTGCTTATCGTAACCAGCTGCAATTTGATTATCAATTAATTTTATTCTGGTGGTACAATTAATTGACAAGAATATTAAGGGAGGGTAATATTATAAAAATAGCGTAGAACGGATAACTAATTTAATTGGTAAATTGAATTAATTATAAGAGGAGAAAAATTGTGGAAAAAGAAAGATTTTTAAATTTTGAAGGCTTAACCTTCGACGATATTTTGCTGGTTCCTAAAAAATCTGCCATTGTTCCCAGAGAAGTAGATGTTTCTACTAAATTTAGTAGAAACATTGAAATAAACATTCCTTTAGTCAGCGCTGCTATGGATACAGTTACTGAATCAAGATTAGCTATTGCTATTGCCAGGGAAGGTGGGATTGGTATTATCCATAAAAATATGTCCATAGAAGAACAGGCTGAGGAAATTGATAAAGTGAAGAGATCGGAGAGTGGAATAATTGTGGAACCTATTTCTCTTACGCCAGAGAAAAAGGTAGGAGAAGCAATCGAAATTATGGCTAAATATCATATTTCTGGGATTCCTATCATAAATAATGAGAGAAAATTAGTTGGAATTTTAACTAATCGGGATATCAGGTTTTTGGAAGATAAAAATTTAAGAATAAGTAGTATAATGACCAAAGAAAATTTGATTACTGCTCCTGTTGGTACTACTCTGGAGGAAGCTAAAAGGATATTACATAAAAATAGAATTGAAAAATTACCCATAGTAAATGAAGCTTTTATTTTAAAAGGGCTTATTACTGTAAAAGATATTGAGAAAGTTGAAAAATACCCTAATTCTTGCAAAGATATGGAAGGGAGACTTAGGGTGGGTGCAGCAGTAGGCATATCTCGAGATGCGTTAGAGAGGGTTAAAGCTTTAATTAATGCAAAAGTAGATGTTATAGTAGTTGATACTGCTCACGGACATTCTAGTAGGGTTATTGAAGTTATAAAAGAGATAAAACGAGCTTTTGATATAGAATTGGTGGGAGGCAATGTAGCAACTTTTGAAGGAGCAGAAAGTCTTATAAAAGCAGGGGTTGATGCTATAAAAGTTGGTATTGGACCAGGTTCTATCTGTACTACCAGAGTAGTTACTGGTGTAGGAGTGCCTCAAGTTTCAGCAATTCAAGAATGTAAAAGGGCAGCAAAAAAATACCATGTTCCTCTAATTGCCGATGGAGGAGTAAAGTATTCAGGTGATATTACTAAAGCATTAGCGGTAGGTGCTGATTCTGTAATGATTGGAAGTCTATTTGCTGGAACACAAGAAAGCCCGGGAGAAGTAGTACTTTATAAAGGAAGGAGCTATAAGGAATACCGAGGGATGGGTTCGATTGGGGCAATGAAGAAAGGAAGCAAAGATCGGTATTTTCAGGAAGAAGTAGAAGAGAATAAGTTAGTTCCAGAAGGAATTGAAGGAAGAGTTTCTTACAAAGGACCACTTTCTGCTTATGTATTCCAACTATTAGGAGGAATACGTTCAGGTATGGGTTATTGTGGGGTGAGAAACATTAAAGAATTACAAGAAGAGACTAAATTTATTCAAATTACCTCTGCTAGTTTAAGAGAGAGTCACCCTCATGATGTAATTATTACTAAAGAAGCTCCCAATTATGGGATAGAGTGAGATTAGAGTAATGATATTTTTAGAGAATGGGTTTATTATGAAAAGGGGAGAATATAAAATTAATTTTGAAAGAGTAAAAATAAAGAGAGGTTAATTTATGAAATTTATCAGATTTTTGATCAATGGTAAAGAAAAAAACGGGATAGTTATAGAAGAAGACCACACGGTTAGAGAAATAAAAGGAGATTTTTTTGATCAATACGAAAT
>Ga0315284_10009295_pt1 | contig 14018 bp, 20 predicted proteins | sample YL17G09_16_MG_FD_203696 | JGI IMG/M metagenome (GOLD analysis project Ga0315284, IMG submission 203696) | Sediment microbial communities from Yellowstone Lake, YNP, Wyoming, USA - YL17G09_16 | ecosystem: Environmental > Aquatic > Freshwater > Lake > Sediment | place: USA: Wyoming | collected... | reverse complement strand
CGCAAGACGATTACGTTCGGCGCAGCCAGCGGTGGGGTGCGGACCTCATCCACGGCACCCGTATTCGATGTTCCCGCAGCCGCCGCAGTCAACTGGATTGCTTTCGGCACCGCCGTCACTGCCGGTACGGAACTGGCGGTGTCGCCCAACGGGGCAAACCCCAAGGAATTCAGCCTGTCGGCTACGGCGAACACCATCTACTGCCCCGCGCATGGCTTCACCAGCGGGCTGGCGATCACCTTCTACGGCGGCACGCCGCCCACGGGACTGACCGAAGGTACGACATACGTCGTCTGTACTGACGGTTCGTTGACGACGGACACGTTCAAGGTAGCTGCGGTGGGTACGCCGGGGACTCCGATTGCCATTACCGGACAACCGACGACGGCCTGTCTTGTCTCCCCCATCGTCACGGAGACGTTTGCCGCACAGGGAACGTTCACCCTGTCTACCGGCGCGACGCTGAACCTGAACTACTGATGACTACGATCATCCTTACCGCCGTGGACATCTGTCCCGGCGGGGAGCACATCGACATCAACATACAGTTCAATGGTGTTGGTAAGGGCAACCGGCAGGTTACCGTCACTGAGGTGCTGGCGGACTTCGATGAGTACGACATCAACGGGTTCATCAAGTCTACGATTCGTGCGTACAAAGTCGGGAAAACAAACGCACAGGTGAAGGCGGGGCTGCTTGCCGGAATAACGGTGACGATATGACGCTGCTAAATGTAAGCAACGGCGCTCCGTGGTTTTTCCCACCAACCCTGTTTTCCGGCGGGACACCGCTCAACATTAGCGGCACCATTGGCGGCTATTCCTCCGTGATTCAAGCGGCAACAATAGACGCTGTGGGGGAGAAGGCGGCGCACATGGGGCACATGCACTGGTTCGGGAACCCGACCTCTGCAAAGACCGTTGGCACATCGTCCATCATCAACTTCTTCACCAACAACGTGACCTACGCCAATGCTTCTTCGGTAGTGCGTGTTGGCATACAGGACGTAGCTACTGCGGCGGGTCCGCCAGCGCAGCCCGACGGCACTTGGGATGTGTACAAGGATTGCACCACTGCGACTGGCGAGATGTCCAGTGCATCCGACTTCGTGCAAGTAAACGTTACTATGAACACGGGGAGCAAGAGCATCGCGCAGGGCGACCTTATTGCCGTCGTGTTCGACATGACGGGTCGCGGCGGCTCGGACAGCGTGACCATACAGCATATGTTGGGGGCGCAAGGGTACGTGACACGACCCGTCGTCAACACTTATGTTGGAGCGGCGTGGGGTAATCTGGGCAATTCCCTCACCCCGTACCCGAACGTCTTGATTCAAGCGGACGACGGCACATTGGGAATAATCAAGGGCGGGTACTTCATTAAGTACAACGGGGTGTACCAATGGGTGTCTACCTCGACTCCCGATGAGTACGGGCTGATTTTTCAAGTACCGTTTAGGTGCGCCGTTGACTCGTTTGTTGCAGCTATTGGTGGGTCCGCAGCGGGAGCGGACTACATCATGCGACTGTACTCCTCTCCTCTGGGGTCACCAGCAGTGCTGGCCTCTGTGCAGGTGGACGGGGCACAGATGGGCGGCAACTCCGATGATCGCTACGCGGTATTCGGCATATCCACCCCGGTCATACTCAATCCGAACACCGACTATTGTCTTGCGGTGGAACCTAACGGCAACAGTCAGATTGATCTCGGCTACATCACTCTCGGTAACGCCAACCACCGACCAGTTCTCGGTCTTGCGAATTGTCGGGGGGCTTCACGCAACAATGCCGGGGGCGGTGCGTCACCAGTCTTTTCCGGTGAAACCACTACGACCATACCGGGACTTGGGGTTGGCATAAGTCACTTGGACATGGGCAACCCCGACCCGACATACGCTATTGGAGGACTCCCATAATGGCTGCTCCCTATAATCCTCCAGTAAAGGGTGAGGACTTCGTTCTCCGCATCGCGCTGTCCAACATGGTTGTTGCGGGCAGCTTCAAGTCCAGCCCCACCATCGCGTCGGGCGACTTCAAGGTGGACAAGGACGGTGGCGGACTGACGAACCTGACTACGCTACCTACCGTCGATCCTTCCGCGACCATTCTGGTCAAGATTTCTCTCTCAGCCACCGAAATGAACGCCGATGTGGTGACGGTGGTTGCCGTAGACCAGACAAGTCCGAAGGAGTGGGCTGACTTCGTACTGGCGATTCCGACGACGGCCGCATAAGGTAACCCGTGACTACAATCCGCGTCTTCTTCGGGCGGAAAGTTGCGGGAGCGGCCGGTGTAACAGGCACCGCTGCGGCAACTGGCGGCGGCGCTGCTTCAGCGACGGGCGTAGTTGCTCGCGTCGGCACCGCCAAGGTCGCAGGCGGTGGCTGTGCGGCCTCGGTTGGACATACAGATCGTGCCGGGACCGCCGCCTGTCGTGGGGGCGGCGCAACGTCGGCGAGGGGCGTCGCCAATCACCTGACCATCCCGAAGGCGGCGGGCGGCGGCGCAACGTCGGCGAGGGGCGTCGCCAATCACCTGACCATCCCGAAGGCGGCGGGCGGCGGCGCAGCGGCGTCCTCAGGGCACTCAGACCGTGCTGGCACCGCCGCCAGTCGCGGGGGTGGTGCGACTGCTGCGGTAGGGGTGCAGGCAGCAGGCATCACAGGCACCGCCAAATCGGCCGGTGGCGGTTCGGCGGCATCCGCCGGGGTCGCAGGACATACAGGCACCGCCGCCAGTCGCGGGGGTGGCGCAGCGGCGTCCGCAGGGTACACAGGCCGCGTTGGCACCGCCAAATCGGCGGGCGGCGGCGCGACTGCTGCGGTGGGGGTGCAGGCGGTAGGGGTTACAGGCAGCGCGGCGTCGGCCGGTGGCGGCGCAGCGGCGTCCACGGCGAAGACTGGCCGGGTGGGCCGGGCCGTAGCGGGTGGGGGTGGTGCGGCGGCGGTGTATGTTACGTCCACCGCGCGGCCCGGGTCCGCCAGCGCGGCGGGGGGAGGTTATGCTTCTGCCGTAGGCGGGGTGCCGCCCCCACCGGGGCTGGTAGATCACTGGGTTCAGGGGTGGCCGGTTACCGCCGATGGGGCAGTCATTCTCCACTTAGTTCCGTAGGGGTATCCATGCCGACAATACACACACAAGCAGAAGAACAAAGCAACGACATAAAAACCAAGTCTGAATGGACGATGCTCAAGGAAATTATGGGCACGTTCGTTGGGATCAGTCCGTTCATCGTCGCCCTTGTTATATGGGGGTCGAGCATCAACGAGCGCATCCGGGTGGTGGAGGTTCGCCAAGACCACACCGAGACTATCCTTCGTCGGCACGACATTGAGGCAACGGAGCAGCGCCGTGAGCTTCTTGCCCGCATGGACCGTCTTAGCGGTCAGATCGAAGTATTGCAGCAACTTGTGGCGGGACGAATGTTGCCGAAATGACCCTCTCCTTTGTCAACGCGCTGTGGTTGATTGGGGCAATCTGCTTCGCGTGGATGATGTATCGCTTCAACGCGAGCCAGAAGAACCGCTACAACGTGGTGGATATCCTCATGGGGCCGAACAATCGGGCCTCGCTGACGAACCACATCCTGTTGGCAATGGCCGGGATGAGCATTTGGGTCATCGTGGACCGGAGCAATGACGGCAAGGATGTGGACACGCTGCTGTTGGGTGTGCTGGCAATCTTCGTGGTCGGGAAGACCGCGACGACGGTGACGGACATCATCAACCGGCCAGAGCCGCCCGAACCTCCACCCAAACCAAAGGCGAAACTGATATGAGCGCAATCATCGGGTTCTGGCTTGGCGTCGCCGTAACGTGGGGCGGGATGTACCTGTATCAGCATCCAGATGTGCGGGCCTCTTTGTTGGAGAAGGCACGGAAGCTGATCTCCAAGAAGGACGCGCCATGATCTATGCGCTCATCATTGCGTTCATCGCTGGCCTGACGATGGGCGGGGCTGGGATGAAGGCGTGGAAGGACGGCCAGATCGCGCGGCATGAGCAGGCGATGGCGCGGGTCAGCGCGGAGATTCAGGCCGCAGCAGACGCAGCAGAGCAAGTGGCGGCGAACAAGATCATCGACATGGAAGCCGCCTACATCGCGGGCGAGAGCAATGCCAAGACAGTCGTGCAGAAGGTCTACGTGAAGGGGCAATCCTATGTCGCCAGCCAGCCGGTATTCCAGAATCCTGCTTGTGTCGTTCCTGCTGACGGGATGCTCGTCCTTAACCGTCAAAGAGCCAGTTTGCGAACCCCCACCGATCCCGGCGAGCCTGCTCCAAACGTGCCCGCTGCCGGAACCGATCAAGGACGGGCGGCTGGAAACGCTGTACCTGCAAGCCCTAGCGGACACGGGACCGTGGGGGGAGTGCCTGCGCCGCCAGCAGTCCCTAGTGGAAATAGTCAAGTACCGGGACCAAGTGTGCGTCCAGTTCCGAAACCAACCCCCGTCAAGTAAAGAATGGTGGCAGTGGTGACTACCCCTCGCGGCCTGCGTAACTGCAACCCCGGCAACATCGAGTATGGTGCATTCACGAAGGGCATGGGCGCGACCGGCAGCGATGGTCGCTTCGCCATCTTCAAGTCGATGGTCGAGGGCGTGTGTGCGCTGGCGAGACTGCTGATCGTCTACTACGACAAGCCGCTCGCCAACCGCATCGACACTGTGCGCGAGATCATCAATCGGTGGGCACCGTCGAGCGAGAACGACACCAATGCCTACGTTATGGCCGTGTGCCAGCTTTGCGAAGTGGGGCCGGATGACATCCTCAATCTGCGAGACTTCAACACGCTCTACTGGCTCACGTGCGCCATCGGCGAGCATGAGAACGGTCACGACGCATTCACGCATTCAGTATCCGATGCCGACCTCGACACCGGAGTGCGTATGGCGTTTCTATGGGGGCAGCAATGAAACGAGCCGCGTGGGTTTGTCTTGCAGCAATGGTGCTGCCCGGATGTTCAACAACGCAGGCGTACCAGCAATACGCGCTTGCCATTCAACATGCAGCCGAAGCACGCAACGCGGCACAGGTGGAACAGAGCAAGGCGATCATGCAGCTTGCGCTGGCCGGGGACGCGACGACGAAGACGGTAGCCGTGATGCTGCTCGCCATGCAGGCGGGCGCGAAGGAGCCTATCAACATACAACCGCCGCAGAACGAGGCGCTGCAATGGGCGCAAGTGCTGATGCCGTCGCTGACGGCGATTGGATTGGGCTGGTACGGCTACAGGGTGGCGACGACGCAGAGCAATAACGCGGCGAACGTGGCAATTGCCAGTTATGGGTCGATGGAGAACATCGCCGGGGCGGGGTTCGGTGCGGTGACGCAGTTCAAGCCGACGCCATTCGATTGGTCGGGCCTGTCAGCGCTGCAACCCAACGTCACCAACACTACAACAAACACCACGAATACCACGACAACAAACACCGCCAACTGCACCGCGACCAATGGCGGGGTGAACTGCTGATGCTGGACATCGCCCACGGGGACTTCGACTTTTGCAGAGTAATGAAGTGCCCGAAGCTGATCCAACCACCAGACTGCGACCCGGCTACTTGCAAAAGTCTGGACGACGAACGCAAGCGCCGGGGTGCTATCTACCTAGTGTCGGCCGACGGGGAGAGTGCGGGCTTCGTGGGCATGTTGACCAACAGACGTTGGGCTAGGGACTCAGCCTGATCCGGTGTCAGCATGACGCGCACTGACCACTTGGATTTCGCCACTGTATCCTCATAGACAACCTCCATATTGATGAGGTTGTCCATGTCATGCCACACGCTGGTCCGTAGCGCACGGTTGTTGCTGGTGCTCATTTTCCTTCTCTCCTCTGGTGGTTTACTTACGGGGCAATATTGCGCCTAATACTTCGGCGAGTCAATGTCGATGCGCGGCTGTTCGTCGGCCCACACCTTGGGCAGCAGGTAAGCACTCGTGGTGCAGCCAAATTGCCGCACCTTCGCCTTGATCCACCGGCCATCACCGACACGGCGTATCACCAAGCCGATGCGACGGGAGTGCCCCTGCCTTCGCTCAAGCGGTACGTTGAGCATGTCGTATAGGCGTGTGTTGGTAAAAAGGTAGTAGTCGTTGCCGTTGTGCGTGTGGGTCAGCGGGCGGTTCACCACGCTCGTTGCGAACGCGGTGTTGAGAATGTCGCGCACCGGCTCGTCGAACCCATCCTCCACCACACGCGACTCCTGTTCCTGCGTCGCTTGCTTCTCCTGCTCATCGGTGAGCGCCCAGAACTTGTGACCGGCGTGAAGCGACGCCATCGCCTCGGCCCACAACTGCTCCCGGTTGATGACGAGCCACGTCTTGTCGAAGTGCCTAGTCCCTTCACCCACCTTGATCGGCCAGAAGCGCCGGTTGCCTGTGGGGTCGATGAGGTATGAGTCCGAGTTCGTGGAGCCAACACACAGGAACGCCCTCTGCACCTCCACATCCGAGCGCCCGTAGGCGGGCCGGTAGGTGTCCATCGTGGTCGAGAGCATCGTCTTGACTGCGTTCACGTCGGACTTGGAGAGCACACCGAGTTCGTCCAGATCGTAGAAGATCGCCTTGCTCCCGGCGGTGAGGAAGTCGCGGGTGCCGATGACGTGGCTGTTCGCCGTGATCGAGGCCACCGCGTAGTAACAAACGTCGTCCAACGTGGCGAGCAATTCCCAGAACGTGCTCTTGCCGAACCCCTGATGGCCCTCCAAGATCACGCAATGGTCGAACTTGGTCCCGGGCTTCAGCGCACGGGCACTCGCGGCCACCACCAGATTCCTCAACACGCCGGTTGCGTAGTCGTGCAGGGCATCCGGCACGCCTAGCTTCGCCACGAGCGTAGGGAAGCGCGATACGCCGTCCCACACCAGACTGTTCAAGTGATCGGCGAGGGGGTTGCGCGGGAACTTCATCGCCAGCCCGTACATGAGCGACTCCATCTTGTCACGGGGAATGCTTATGAACCCCAACGCTGCTTGCATGTGCCGCTTCAACGCCTCGATGTGTATGTCGCTCATGGGGCGGAACACCCCATCCTCGCCCTTCAGCATGTGGCGCACGGCGCGGGTGTCGAAATAGTAGTTCTCCGACAGGTATTCCCACCGGGCCAGCGCGTCCACCAACAGAGCCTCGACCAGCGATGGGTTGCCTTTGCCGTCCAGCACCAGTCCGATCTTTGCCTGCATGTCAGACACGCGGGTGAGCATCCCCTTCCCGTCAGTCTGTTCCAGCGCCCAGAACGCGGAGTCGTGCGTGCCCGGGGGCTGCGCCATGAGGAAATCATCCAGCCCCTTGCCCCCCTCCGGCAGCAGGATGATTCGCAGCTTCAGGCCCGCCGCTTGGAACGCGAGGCGCATCGAGCCAAGCGCCCGCAAAACTTGGTCGTTTGTTCGATAGTCCGCGTCGGGGACGTAGTTGATTGGCCCCTTCGCGTTCTTGCAGAACTCAATGATGTCGGGATGCAGCCGCGCCATGATTGGCAGGTCGGGAAACTCCTCCTTGCGGCGTATGTCGGAGTCGGAAAGTGGCGCTTGCCAGTTCCAACACCCGCCGATGCCGATGGTCTGCACGTTCGAGAGAAACTTGAACCCTGTGAGCGCCTTCTTCTCGCCCTCGCAAATGATCTTGGTCAGCCCGACCTTCGAGTAGTCGCAGTGCCGATGAAAATATGGTGGGGCGGTATCTGCGCCGAGTTCTTCGGCCTTCGGCTGCGAGTACTTCATGTACGCATCGCGTAGTCGGATGCGCCACATCGTAGGGTGTCGTTCTCCGGTGATCGTGTAGTAAGGAATCTTGTACCCGTCGATGACACCAATGGCGTTCCTTGCTTCTTCTGCGTCTATGTCGGTGAGGGCCAAGCCTGACCGGCGCAGATCGCTTACGGCGAAATCTTGCCACATTAGAATTCCTCGAATAAATGGGGGGATCGAACAGCGGGACCGACACGCCAATCTTAGCGGCGCACCGCCCGCTGTCAACGAGAAAGAGTGTTCACTAACGTCGCAACGCGGTGAGCAATTCCTGTTGGTTGCTGACCTTTCCGGCGAGCGCCGACGACACGCGCTGCTCGATGGAATTCCCGACTACGATGGTATGGATTGTGACGTGCTTTTCCTTCTGCCCCTGCCGCGCAATGCGGGCCATCGCTTGTTCGTACACACCGCAATCCCACGTCGGGCCGAACCACACCGCCTCGTTGCACGCCTCCTGCAAATTCAGTCCGAACCCCGCCGAGCGCGGGTGGGCTACTAGCAGTGGTATTTTTCCTTTGTTGAAATCACTAACGAGTTTCATCGCCTGTGCGTCCGTGGTGCCCCCGCCGATGTAAGGTGCTCCGTAACGAGCGCAGATAGCGTCGCGGTCCCCGATGAATTCGTAGAACACCAACAAGGGCTTACCCATCGCTTCGCCCACGATGGAGTCGAGCGCGGCCAGCTTTTCGGAGTGAATGTCGGCGCGGGTGATCTTCCCTTGATCGTCCGTCGCCAGAATGGTCCCGTTGCACAACATGCGTAGCTTTTGCGACAACGCCGCCGCGCTCAACGGCATCACCACCTCGTCGCCGAGCGCCAAGAAGAACTCCCTTGCCAGTTTCTCGTACTGCGCCCGCACGGCCGGCGGCAGCGGCACGGCAATTTCGTTGTGCTGAATCTCCGGCAGGAGCGCCCTCACCTCGGGATCGTCGGCGCGGAACACGGACTGCTTGATGCGCTCCGCAATCTTCGCCTCGGCCCCCTCCTGCAACTGCCAATCGGGGAACCCGTAGCCAACGTCCGTGAAATACTTCAGGCGGAACTTGGTGATGTACGGCTCCAGCGCAGCACCACGGTCCACAACATACATCTGCGCCCACAAGTCCATCGCCCCGTTTGGGGACGGCGTGCCAGTGAGGATGATGCGCCGGGTGAAGCGCGGCAGCAGGGAGCGCAGGATGCGGAACCGCTGCGACGTGTGCGACTTCACGAACGAGGACTCGTCCACGATCAGTATGTCGGGGTTTACCTTCTCGAACACGCCCGCTTTGACCGCCCACAGCAGCGAGTCCACGGAGATCACCGCAATGTCATGGTCGAACGCTTCCAACAGGCGATCTTTCTTCGGCCCATGCAGCACCGAGATCGAGAGGCCGTGGAAATCCGTCCACTTGTCGCGCTCCGGCTCCCAGACGTTGCTGCACACGCGGGCCGGGGCGACGATGATCGCCCGCCGCATGGCACTTTTCGCCTTAAACACGGTGAGCGCACCGAGCACGATGCTCGTCTTGCCCGCGCCCATCCCCAAGAACAGCCCGCAGTTCGCGTGCTCCAACGCAAACTGCATCGCCTTGATCTGGTATTCCTTCGGTTCCCAACTAGGCATTGAAAATCTCCTCAAGTATTTGGAGTGCCTCCGTGGAACTCCACGCAACAAACACATTCAACCCGCAGTCCCGCAGCATTTGATGCGTAGCAAGCTGCGCCGCCGACGGTTGGGCCGAACGGTTCTTCACTTTCATTTCCACGAACGCGCACCGCTTGCTCTTGGGGTCCATCACGAACAGGTCGGGCCACCCCCGCACATTGGGCGACATCAACTTGCGAATCTTCCACCCTCGCCGCGTGCATCCGTCTACGACCCTACTTTGTTCCACAGACTCCAGACGCGCAATAGGCACCACTCGCCGCCGCGCATTGCGTTGCCGTGTGTACATCGCCGCCCGCACCAACGCTTCCCTGCGTTCCTGCTCCTTCAGCAGCAACTCGGGCAAGTCCATGCGGACTTTCCAATGGGGCTTACGAGAAGATGGCACAGGGGCCTCCCACTTCGCCGCGAAATTGGCAATACCGGCATTGGGGGCCAGCCCGCATGGGGAAGTCCCGGTCGGCCAGCATCACATTCGCCCGTTGAATCCACTTGTTGATGAGCGGCTTGCCCTCGTGGCCCACTATCAACTCGGCAGCAGTCCAGCTATGGACTGTGGGGGCACGGGACACAGGCAGGTCGAGGTACTGTATGTTGACCGTCACGCCGTCAGCTTCCGGGTGCATCTTGTGCGCCACGCAAGCGTACAGTTCCGCTTGGTCCCGGTGGGAGTGGTAGGGCTTCCCCGTCTTGTGCTCGAAGATCGCTATGTCAGTGCCGTAGGCATAGGCGAATCCGTCGAACGCGCAGCGGAACGCCACGTCCTTGTCGAACCACTTCCGGCGTTGCCACAATGCGTTGTACGCCACCTGCAACTCGGCTTCCAAGTCGGGGTGCCAGTCCTCTCGCTGCGCGGCCAGCTTGAGCCGCCACTCCTGCGACAACACAGAGTCTTTCATCTTGAACGGTTCACCCGAATAGATGCTTGCACACTCCTCATGTGCGGCGAGGCCGCGCAGCATGGCCTCCGACTTCTCTCCAATCCCGCGTTTCTCGACATACAGGTAGTAGACGGAGCGGGGGCACTCCTCGTACTTGACTAGGCGCGAGTACGACCACGCCGACAGCCACACACGCCAAGGTGGCCGCGTCTTAGCCCACTCGTTTGCAAAAAAGTCCGAGTATTTTGTCATTGTTACTTCTCCTCGAACGGTTGCAGGTCGGCCCAGTTCGGCCCCACCTCCAAGTCGGAGATAATCGGCACGTCGAGCGTCATAGCCGTGTTCATTATGTCGCGTAACAAACGCGGGTCGGCGTCGGGGGACATGCTCACGTTTAGTTCGTCGTAGACGGTCCCCAAAAGCTGGCCGGTGCCGAGTGGCTTCGCGTCCGAGTAGTCGATAATCGCCTGTTTCAGCAGATCGGCGCACCCGCCCTGAATCGTGTAGTTCAGCAGCTTGTAACTGAAATCGTACTGCGGCGTTTTCTCCGCGTAGTACACGCGCCCGCCGAGGGTCCGCACCGGATCGCCGCGCTGACCGCGCTTGCGTATGTCGTTCTGCATGTCGGCCACGCCGGGCAGCGAACGGTAGTACGCATCGCGCAGAGCCATAGCTTGGCCCCGGTCCACGCCTAGCTGTTCAGCCAGCTTGTCGAGGCCCGCGCCGTAGATCACGGCGAACGAAATCGTCTTTGCCGTTTTCCGGTTGACGTCCACCTTGAGGCGCTGCCGAATCATGTCCGCGACGAGCGAGTGCATGTCGATGTTCGGGTCGTGTTGGTACGCCCGCATCAAGTCGTCATCCTCTAGGTGGGCAAGGATGCGGAGTTCGATCTGCGAGTAGTCACAACTCACCCAATGTTCGCCCTCGTTCGGAAGCAGCGCCTGTCGCATTCGCGGCAACGGACGGTAGCCCTCTGGCAGGTCGAATATCTGCGGCTGCGGCACGTTGTTCAAGTTCGGGTGGGACGAGGAAATGCGGCCCGTCCGCGCCCCGGTTTCCGCTTCGCCCTTTGTTTGGCTGAAACTGGAATGCAGCCGCCCGTTGGACGTGGACGCATCCAGCCACGGCAGGGTGTGATTACGGAGCAGCGTCGCGCTCTTGGCGCGGTAGTTCAACATACGCCGCAACTCCGGCTCGTGGCTCATAGCGTGAGCCAGCCCCGGCATACTGGTAGACCGTGCGCCGGTAGGGGTGCGTAACCAAGCGTCAGGGTGAACCAGCCCTGCCCGTTCGAGCGCGTCGGCCAACTCCTCACCCGAGTCGATGTTCACGACACCGATTATTCGATGTATGTCCGACTCGGCGCGGAGCAGCCCCTCGGATAACTCCCCCGCCCATCGGCTCAACAAAGTCCGGTCCACACGGATACCCCCGCACTCGGCGGCGATCAGGTGGGGGAGCAGCCGGCGCTCCCGGTTGTACGCGGCGTCCATCACCCGCGCTTCAATGATCGGGGCAAGGTGCTCGTACAACCTGCGGGTCCGGTACACGTCGCCCATCGCGTAGGGGGCGACCACATCCCCCGGTGCTTTGCAGATGTGGGCGAACGGCGAGCCTTTTCTAGCCTCTGGGACGTGCTCTTTGATGTACTCGGCTAGGGTGTCACGTTCCGTAGGCGGATCGCCCAATAGAGCCTCAGCCAGAGGCTTCAGCGCGAGTTTCTTCTCGTGGGGGTAGCACAGGAACGCCAGAATCATTGTGCAATGCCACGATGCAGGGTACGGGATGCCCCATTGGACGCGGGAACACTCCATGTCGAACGCGGCATTGTGGAACGCGACGGGGCCGCGATAGGCGCTCGCCACGGCGCGGCGGGCGGCGTCCTCAGTGCAGTTGTTGTTGCTCGGGTGGCCGAAAGCTAGGTACTCGCTGCGCCCATCGGGATAGGACAGCGCCGCGCCCACGATGCGGGGTGGGTAGTGCGCGGGTCGGGGGCCTATCGCCTCGGTTTCAAAGTCAACGACGACCAGTTCTTTTGCGGAGTCCATTCTGCCCTCTCAAGGGAAAAAAGCCCCGGTGCGGAACACACACCGGGGCCGAAACCAACAAACGGCGGGGTGTTACGCGGCGCGGGCTGCGCCGAACGGCGCGGGCAGAATCCCAGACTCGGGGGCGGGGGGCAACTTCGCCGCCGCCATTTCGGCCTTCGTGCGGCGCTTCGCCGGAGCGCGAACAGTCTTGGGCGTCGGGATGCTCTCGGCGTCCACCATCTTCATCACGCCTTCGCTGATCTGGTCGGCCACGCGCAACTTCTGCCGGTGCGACAGTGGCAGCTTGGCCGCGTCGATCATTTCCTGCACGGCGGCGAACAAACAGTCATCCAACGTCGAACGTTCGATGGTGAGGAACAGCTTTTCTTTCTTTGCGGTGGTCATCAGAATTTCCCCTTCTTGGGTTTGGCAGCGGGCGCTTCCGGCTCGTCGCCGGTCGCGGATTTCGGATACGGAAAGTCGATCAGGGACGCCTCGGCGGCAGCACGGCGATACAGCGCCTCCAACAGTTCGTCGTCCTTGACTTCTGCGACATGCGTAAAGATGCAACGCATGGTGGTCTTGGGATCGGGCACCACCCCGATATTCGTGATGCTGGCGAAGAACGGCATGTCGGTGCGGGCCAGCACGTTTTGCACATACGCCGACCAGTAGCGCGTACTGGTGGGCGGCACCCGCAGGTACGCAGTCGGCGCGTTGTTGATCTCCTCGGCGCTTGACACCGACGCAGCCGAGATTACCGCCAGCCGGCGGCGGTTGGCGCAAGCCTTCCCCTTGCCACGCCCGCCGTCCGCGCTGCCGTACCTGTTCTGCGGGCACTCGCGGCAGGTCTTGCTCTGCGGGTGCTCCGCGTCAGGGTGCGGAGCCATGTCCTCACCCCCCGTTGGTGAGAACGCATAACACGCGGGGGATGTGTTATCGGTCGTGCCGTATTTGTCGGGGTAGAAACTGTTCTCGAAAATGCTTTCGAGCACAACCATGTCTGCTTTGTTGCCCTGTACCGGCAGACCGCCATACGACATGACGCCCGACTTGATGGAAATGAATTGTCCACCCTGCGCCTTCTCCTGCTGCTGCTGCATCTTCACCTTCTCCTGCAACTTCTCTTTCCACGGGACCACTTTGGTTTCACTCACTTTGCTTCTCCTGTTGTGGGACGGGACGCCCCGGGACTCCGAATTTCTTCCTTGTTGACGGGCTACGCTGATCTGGGGGTGGGCCGCACCTTCACGGTGGTGACGGGCCGCGAACCCACGCCGGGGACGGTGGCCCCCGCCAACATACGCTCGGCCACGGCGGTGCTGGACAAACGGCGGTGCAGCAGGTCGAAGTCGCCGGTCTTGATGATGTGCGCGTAGAGGTCGCCCCAATCTTCCACCACCGACTCCTCGGTAGTCTCGATTGTTGCCGTGGCGCGGGCGGTGCCGAACACGGTCATGTCACTTTCCTGCATGATGCGGGCGAGGTCGAACTTCGCTTTCGCCATCGCCTCGTCCAACCGGCGCTTGTCCTCGGCCAGCGTTTTCTTCTGCGCCTCGAACACGAGCAGCAGGTCGCACAGGTAGCCCGCTTGTTGCGTGGGGGTGCGTGTTTCGGGTGTCATGTCTATCCTTTGAGCTACGCAAAAATTGCGTGTGGGCTTTGTCATACCGCCAAACTTCACCATCTAACCATCTAACGTGCGTGTGGGT
>Ga0315284_10009294_pt1 | contig 14018 bp, 10 predicted proteins | sample YL17G09_16_MG_FD_203696 | JGI IMG/M metagenome (GOLD analysis project Ga0315284, IMG submission 203696) | Sediment microbial communities from Yellowstone Lake, YNP, Wyoming, USA - YL17G09_16 | ecosystem: Environmental > Aquatic > Freshwater > Lake > Sediment | place: USA: Wyoming | collected... | reverse complement strand
GCGTGTTTAGAAGAAGCAAAGCCGAACGATAAAATACTTTTGGTAGGTTTCGGTGACGGAGCCCAAGCCTTGGTTTTTTCTGTGACGGAGAAAATAAGAGAAAAAGGGAAGCATACCATTGCAGACTGTGTAGCATCCAAGATGCTTTTGAATAAGTATGAGGAGTATCTGAAGTTTAGAAACCTCATGACAACGGAAGCTGCGAGAAGACCGAACTATCCATCCTCGGTGCCTTATATGTGGAGAGAAAGGAACTATTTCACGAGGTTCCATGGAAGCAAGTGTTTGAACTGTGGTACCGAGCAGTATCCCAGACACAGAATATGCTACGAATGTAAGAGCAAAGACAGGTTCGAGGAAATAAAACTGGCTCGTAGAAAAGGTCACGTGATTACGTACACGAAGGATTATCTTTTTCCGTCGGCCGTCCCGCCCCATGTCCAAGCAGTGGTAGAGCTTGAAGGAGGATGTAGGGTGTACATGATGATGACAGATGTAAACCCTGATAAAGTGAAAAGCGAGATGTCGGTCCAAATGGTTTTTAGGATGCTTCACGATCGTGGGGGATTCTTCCACTACGGGTGGAAGGCCAAGCCCTTGGATAAATAGGAGGTGGGTTCAATGCCTACTGGAAATATTAAGGATAAGGTCTCTATCGTTGGCATGGGATGTACCAAATTTGGTGAGAACTGGGAGATGAGCGCTGATGATATGATCATTGATGCTGCCTATGAGGCCTTTGAAGATGCCGGCATTGATCCTGAGGATATACAAGCGGCCTGGGTTGGGGTAACCTCTTCCGGTGCTTCCGGTGCGACTCTGGCAAATCCTTTGAAGCTTGATCGAATCCCGATCACAAGAGTGGAGAATTACTGTGCTACGGGACAGGAGGCAATAAGAAATGCGGCATTCGCCGTGGCCTGTGGCATGTATGATATCGTCCTAGCCTTGGGGTATGAGAAACTGAAAGATACAGGCGCCCGTGGACTTCCTTTTGTCAGCATGGTGGACCCCGTGATTGGATTGGGTGCAACGCCGCCTGGACTTTTCGGCGTTCCATGGGTCACCTTTTTTGAGAAGTATGGAGTTACTAAGGAGACATTGGCCAAGATTGCCGTCAAGAATCACTATAACGGATCAATGAATCCAAAAGCCCATTTCCAGAAAGCGATCACACTGGAGGACGTAATGAAGGCGCCGATCATTGCCTGGCCTCTGGGGGTCTTTGACTGTTGTCCTACCACAGATGGTGCCGCTGCCGCCATACTGGTCAGCAGGGAAATGGCCAGAAGCTTCCGGGAAGATTACATCAATATCAAAGGACTTTCTGTAATGGTTGATCCTCTCTATCCTGGTTACAGGCCAAAACACGATTTTTCGAGTTGGCCTGCTACAGCCCGAGCTGCGGAGGATGCATACCGACAGGCCGGTATAACCCATCCCAGAAAAGAGCTGGACCTGGTTGAGCTTCATGATTGTTTTACGATAACTGAACTGGTTACTTATTGTGATCTTGGCCTGTGTGAGAAAGAAGAAGTTAAAGATTGCGTCGACTCAGGTGTTTTTGAACTGACAGGTGACCTGCCTGTTAATGCCAGCGGAGGTTTAAAGTCTTGTGGCCATCCTGTTGGCGCAACCGGCGTCAGGATGGTTTATGAGCTCTATAAGCAGATGCAGGGGAAGGTCGAAAGCAAAAGGCAGATCAAGGACGCTGCATTGGGATTGGCCCATAACCTGGGTGGGGCCCCGCAAGTGGCCAGCGCTATTATTGTAGGGATCGATTGACAATCAATGGACGATGGAATGGTTTTTGGAAATCCCTTTCCTCAGGAATGTGATAAAGAGGAAGTGAGAAATCAGAAAGGAGGATGACATGACTCAAAGAACAAGAGACCTGATGCTAAGTACGCCTATTAAGTCAACTCAGATTGCTCAAAAATTTATTGCCGACGATATAAGGGCGAATAGACCAGGAATGAAGTGGGTCTATGAACTTGAGAGAGCGAGGTTGCTGACAGAATCCTATAAGCAGACTGAAGGGGAGCCTATGGTGCTGAGAAGGGCAAAGGCCTTAGCATACATTTTAGAGCATATGACGCTCTATATTCGCCCAGGTGAATTGATTGTTGGCTGCTTCGCCTCAGGGCCGGACTCTTGTGCCCACTATCCTGAGCTTCAATATAAATGGGTTGAAAGAGAAACAGGGTCCGGTATGGTTTATTCCGACTTGCTGAGCGATGAGGAGAAGAAGGAACTGAAGGAGATAGACAGTTATTGGGAGAAGTATGCAGTCCATCACATTTTCAATAGATACCTTCCTGCAGATTTGCTTGATGTGACTTTTATGTTTGGCTTTGAGTATCAAACGCCAAACTACGAAAAGATTCTCCACAAAGGTTTAAAGGGGTTAATTGAAGAAGCTTTGAACAGGAAAGAGAGACTGGTAAAGGAATTGTGGGATCAAACTATATCCGAGGTAGAGTATGTGAAAAAAAAGGATTTCTTGGACTCCACGATCATCGTTTTAAATGCAGCCATTAACTGGGGGAAGAGATTTGCAAAATTAGCAAGGGAAATGGCTGAAAAAGAGAAAGACCCCAAGAGAAAAGGCGAATTGAGGATCATCGCAGAGAATTGTGAATGGGTGCCAAAGAATCCAGCACGCACACTCCGTGAGGCAATACAATGCTATTGGTTCATCCACCTTATTGTCAATTACATTGAGCTTCCCTGCGTGGGAGATGGGATAAGGTTTGATGTTTGCATGAACCCCTTCTATGAGAAGGATTTAAAGGAGGGCAGAATAACCAGGGAAGATGCTCAAGAGCTGGTTGAGTGTGTATTTGTAAAATCTCAGGAGACAGGTTTCTTGCATCCACCCATATGGTCGGGTACAGGTGGAGGTGCCTTAGGGTTCCAAACGATGACCATTGGTGGAATGGATGCCAATGGTGACGATGTTTCTGGTGAGATGAGCCTTATCGTTATGGATGCCATGAAAACCGTTAGAACGATAACTCCTCCGTTGGCTCTAAGATGGCACGACAAGATGCCCAAGAAACTGATTGACAAGAGCATCGAGTGCTGGGCCAGTGGCATGCCTCAGCCCGCCCTTTTCAATGATAAGGTAAACATCTTGAGATTGGCTGGTCTCGGGATTCCTATTGAAGAAGCCAAAAATTATTCCATCTCGACTTGCATGATCCCGACCATACCGGGGAAAAATCTTACTCGGATTTCACCCACGTACATACCTGTTCCTTTATGTCTGACAGCGGCGTTAGGACTTGATGTATTGCCCGGTTTTTGGAAAAGACCGGTTGGAAATCCAGTCCCAGACCTGGAGAAAATTAGCTCCATCGAACAGCTTATGGATGCCACGATAGAAAATTATAAGTGGATTATGCACGCGTGGGCTATTATGTCAAACATTGGTGAGGCTTTGTATCGAGAATATGTGCCCAGGCCATTCCTCTCAGCCTTACTGGACGATTCTATTGAGAAGGCCCAGGATTTCAGAGAATGGCAACATTGGCAAGGCTATCGAGAGGTCTATATCATAGGTCTCAACAATCTTGCCGACTCCCTCGCTGCTATCAAGAAAGTCGTCTTTGAGAATAAGAAGGCTACCCTGTCTGAGCTCATCCAGGCCTTGAAGAAGAATTGGGAAGGTTATGAAGAGCTGAGGCAGATGTGCCTTGAGGCACCAAAATTTGGCAATGATGATGACCACGTTGACCTCCTATCACGAGAGATGGGAAAAAGAATTGCCAAGGAGACGACGAAGTTTAAGACAATTTTCGGAAGTCACTACATTACGGATGGGACGGTAGCGTCAGCCTTTTACCTTCATGGGGCCACCTGCCCTGCTACGCCCGACGGAAGGAAGGCGAGAGAACCTTTCCATGATGGAAGTATTTCTCCTATGGGCAGCAGAGACCATAAGGGGCCGACAGCGGTGTTAAAGTCGGTTTCAAAGGTCGACCCGTTGGTAACCTGGAATCACCTCTTTAACCAGACCTTCATGCCCCAGTATCTTGTAGGCCACAATGCGGAGCTCTTTGCTCAATACCTTGACACATGGAATGATTTAGGGATTCATCACATCCAATTCAGTGTCGTTAGCAGGGAAACTCTCATAGACGCCCAAAAACATCCTGATAAATACAGCGACTTGATGGTCAGGGTCTGTGGCTACTCTGCTTACTTTGTGGACCTCAACAAAGGGCTGCAAGATCAGATTATTTCCAGGACCCCGCAATGTTTATGACAAAGAGGAGATGCATTACTGTTTGAATAAGCGAGAATCATTCTGGTGTAACGACTTGGACGGAATCGTATTTGATATTCAAAGGTACAGTATCCATGACGGCCCTGGAATCAGAACAACGATCTTTCTGAAAGGGTGCCCGTTAAGATGTAAATGGTGTGCTAACCCAGAATCGCAGGATTTGCGCCCTGAGATTTTCCTCAGGAAGTCCAAGTGTGATGGATGCGGGAAATGTGTAAAGACCTGTCCACCGGACGCTATTATTTTGAACAATGGGGGTATAGAGATAGATAGGCTGCGCTGTGATCGGTGCATGAAGTGTGTGGATATTTGTCTCACGCACGCCTTAAGCCGCGCAGGAGGTAGGAAGACCGTGCAAGAAGTTGTGGAAGAGGTTGGCAAAGATGAGTTGTTTTACCGAAATTCAGGTGGTGGTGTAACCCTATCCGGTGGTGAGCCCCTTTTCCAGCCGGAATTTACTCTCGCTTTATTGCAGGGATGTAAGAAGAGGTCGCTACATACTGCCTTAGACACGTGTGGTTTTGCCAAGTGGGAGATCTTGGATAAGATTCTAGATTACACGGACGTTGTCCTCTACGATATTAAACATTTAGATCCGATGCAACATGTCTCTGAAACGGGCGTCAGCAATGAGCTTATTCTTGAAAATCTCGAGCGTACCGTTAGAAAAAAGAAAAGAATATGGATAAGAGTTCCCGTTATTCCTAACAGCAATGATTCAGAGCAGCACATGAGCAATTTGGCTAGATTTCTGTCAAGGATGTCTATCGAAAAGGTTAGTCTCTTGGGTTACCACGAGTGGGGTCGAAGCAAGTATGAGGCCTTGGGCAGAAATTACCTGACCGAAGGATTATCTCCTTTGAGCGAGGAGGCCCTATACCCATTGAAGGATATCCTGGAATCGTTTTCACTCAAGGTTTCTATTGGATATTAGAGACGGCGAAGACAATCGATCGAGGAAGGCCTAAGTCAGGAGTACAAAACTTCGGGGGCGGATTCAGATGGGAGTCAACAGTTCAATACTGAAGATAGAAAACATATCACTTGATTTCGGCTCGGTCCGGGCGCTGCTGGATGTGTCCTTCGAGGTTTACGGAGAGGAGATACTGGCTCTCATAGGGCCCAATGGTGCTGGAAAAACTTGCATCTTAAACTGCATTAACGGTTTCTATTCTCCGAACAGAGGGAGGATCTTTTTGAGCGACCAGGAGATCACTCGCTTTTCGCCAAGCAAGCGGGCCAGGCTTGGAATATCGAGAACCTTTCAAAATATTGAGCTTTATACAGGCCTAACTGCTCTCGATAACCTGATGGCCGCCCGACATCATTACCTCAAATATGGTCCGATGGCCGGGTCTTTGTTTTTTGGGAGAGCCCGTCGCGAAGAAATTCGAAATCGCCATGTCGTGGAAGAAATTACTGATCTATTAGAGATAAGAGAGGTTCGCTATCAGGTGGTTGGAAGTCTCCCCTTTGGCCTCAGGAAACGAGTTGACCTTGGAAGGGCTCTGGCCCTTGAACCCAAAGTCCTATTGTTAGATGAACCCATGGCTGGTATGAACGTGGAAGAAAAAGAGGATATGGCCCGTTTTATACTCGATATTCAGGAACTGAGACATATTCCTATCGTCATTGTTGAGCATGACATGAGTGTTGTGATGGACATTGCCGACAGGGTCGTTGTGTTAGATTTTGGAAACAAGATTGCTGAAGGAATCCCCGCGGAAATCAAGGGGAATGAAAAAGTGATCCAGGCTTATCTGGGCAGATAATCGCCGGATACTTAGGGAGGGTCAAGGAAAAAGTGATCGATGCGCCGCATTTAGCAGAAAATGAAGACACACTTCCCAAGCTCCTTCTCAAAAACTATCGCAAGCATGGTTCAAGCCAGGTGGCGATTCGCGAAAAGGATATGGGGATTTGGCAGAGTTATTCCTGGGCAGATTACTATGAGCTTGTCAAACATCTCTGTCTGGCATTTGTTTCCATGGGGCTCAAACCCGGTGAATGCGTGTCTGTCATTGCTGAAAATAAACCCCATGCTTACTGGTTTGAGTTGGCAGTGCAAGCGGCCGGAGGCGTGTTTGTCGGTGTTTTTGCTGACTGCACACCCCCTGAGGTTGAGTATTTTGTGAATCAATCGGAATCCCGTTTCATCGTGTGTCAAGACCAGGAACAGGTTGATAAGGTTCTTGTGATCAAGGAAAAGATACCGACAGTGCAAAAGGTGATCTATTGGGATCCGAAAGGTCTCTGGAGTTATTCTAACCCCATTCTCATTAACATGGATCAGATGCTTGAGATGGGCAAAGCTGTGGAGAGAGATCGTCCTGGTTCATTTGAAGGCTGTGTTACGAAGACGAAGGGGGAGGACACGGCCGTCTTTTTTTACACTTCCGGAACAACGGGCCAACCGAAGGCGGCTGTGGTAAAGCACAAGGCTTTAATTGGTATGGCTAAGTCGTTCCATGCCGTAACCGCCTATAAGGAAAATGAGGACTATGTATCGTTCATGCCCCCGGCATGGAGCGCGGAGCAAGTATTCGGGGTGGCCTGCTCCCTGATCTTTTGTCTGCGAGCCAATTTCCCCGAGGAATCGGAAACAGTTCAGGAGAACATTCGCGAGATTGGGCCTCAAGTTGTCCTTTTCGGCCCACGCCTATGGGAGAATATTTTTCGTATGATTCAGGCTAAAATCGAGGCTTCATCATGGCCTAACCGCCTGTTTTATAGGGCAGCAGTAAGAATTGGTGAACGGATGGCCGATTTCTCTATGTTCGGCAAGAAACCCGGCCCTTTGTTTTCTGTCCTCGGTTTTCTGGCTGATCTATCTGTTCTTAGACCTTTGCGCGACCGCCTTGGCTTACGTAAGACCCGGATTGCTTTTACCGCAGGGTCGGCTGTAAGCCCAAGCCTGATTAAGTTTTTCCATGCAATCGGCGTAAATATTAAACAGATGTACGGGGGCTCTGAGGTGGGAATAATAACCGGCCACCTGGATAAGCAGATTAAACCCGAGACATGCGGCCCTCCATTACCCCAGGTTGACATTAAGCTTTCTGACGAGGGGGAGATCATGGTGTCCACCCCCAACATGTTTTCGGGTTATTTCAAGGATGAGCAGAAATCAGCACAACAGGTAAAGGACGGCTGGTATTATACCGGGGACTTTGGCCATCTGGACAAGGACGGTCACCTTGTTGTTATGGACCGGATGACGGACCTATCGAACTTAGCTGGAGGGCAGCGGTTTTCTCCCCAGTACTGCGAGACCCAGCTTCGCTTCTCTGTCTGTATCAAAGATGCGATGGTTTTGGCACGAGAGACTGAGACCCTCATCGGGGCGCTGGTCAATGTTGATCTGGACACCGTAAGTCAGTGGGCCGAATCGAAGCACATCCCTTATACCACATTCGCTGACCTCTCTCAGAAACCAGAGGTCATAGAACTGATTCGAAAGGAGATATCAAGAATCAATGAAAAACTCCCAGAGTTTTCCCGTATCAGAAAATTTATCAATCTCCACAAGGAGTTTGATCCGGACGAGGGGGAGTTGACGCGTACACGAAAGATTCGGCGGACTTTAGCAGAAGAACGCTTTAAGGAGATGATTGACGCTATTTTCGGCGAAAAAGAGCAATTAGAGGTTATGACACAGATCACCTATCGGGACGGCCGGACTGGTACGACCAAGATTAGGGTCACAGTAAACACCGTCTAAGGGAAGGGGCAGTATGCTTACTCTGCAATTTTTTACAACAGGCCTTCTGGTTGGCGGTATCTATGCCTTGATCGCTGTGGGCATTGTCCTTGTTTATAAAGCCACGCGGATCTTTAACTTTGCTGTGGGAGAGCTGTTGGCTCTTGGGGCCTTCTTCTGTTACACATTTTTTGTCTTGTTCCATTTTCCTTTATGGCTATCGGCCATAGGGACTCTTATCATGGCGGTTATCACTGGGTCTCTGGTGGAACGGCTGGTCCTCCGGCCTTTGCTAAGTCAATCGATTCTGACCATTATCATGGCCACTCTTGCTTTATCTTGCATTTTAAGAGGCCTGATGCTCATTTTCTGGACCGGTTATTCCCTATCGTTTCCAGAGCCGCTGCTACCTCGAAAGCCTTTTATTGTGAGGGATATCGTCATGCCCCAAGAGATGATGTGGGGTTTTATCATAGCGATGATAGCGTTTATTGTCTTGGCCTACTTCTTCCTCAAAACAAGAACCGGATTGAGAATGCGAAGCGTCTCCGAGGACCATGAACTTTCTATGGCCTGCGGGGTGAATATCACTCGCATTTTTGCTTTGACCTGGATTTTTGCCGCAGTTCTGGGCACCCTGGGAGGCGTCCTGCTGGGCAATCGGATTGGCTTATCAGCCGTTCTTACGCCTCCGATTGCACTGAAGGCCTTTCCGGCTGTCCTCTTCGGCGGTGTTGAATCAATTTCAGGGGCTATTATAGCCGGGCTCCTCACCGGCATCATAGAAAACCTCGTGGGAGGATTGATTGATCCAAGCCTGGGAGAGATCTCACCCTATGTGATCCTTCTGCTGGTTCTTATCTTAAGGCCGACAGGCCTGTTTGGATTAAAGCGTGTGGAGAGGATCTAACAATGTGGCGACCTTGCGGAACCTTTGATGATACCTATGAAAAGAATATCAGCATCGTCAGGACTCCTGCCCAGTGGATCATCACGCTCGCCAGCTTAGTTGCTTTGGCACTGGTACCGGAATTTGCAAGCGGCAGGGTTATCGTTACTGTCAATCTGATAGGCATTTCCATCATCAGTGCTCAAGGGCTCAATGTGCTCACGGGTATGACCGGGCAGATCTCCTTGGGACAGGCAGCCTTTATGGGAGTTGGAGCATTTATCCAGATGATGTTGATGAACCACTTGGGCTTTCCTTTCTGGCTTGCCCTTCCTTTTGCAGCGCTCTTGACTGGCCTCATGGGTGTTTTCTTTGGCCTCCCCTCCCTCCGCATCAAGGGCTTTTACCTGGCTATGGCCACCCTGGCCGCTCAGTTTCTTGTCCCTTGGATGATCATACATATCCGGCCCGACATCACCGGCGGCACCAACACAATTACCATAAAACCTGCCAGCTTGCTCGGCATTGCTCTCTCTTCCCAGTCAAGAATATACTATGTGATCATGTTTTTCACTGTGGTCGTTATCTATTTGGTGCGCAACTTGGCCAGATGCAAAATCGGGCGCGCCTTTATAGCCATTCGAGATAACGATCTCGCGGCTGAGGTGATGGGCTTGGAAATTTTTCGGTACAAACTCCTTTCGTTTTTTATCTGCTCCCTTTTGGCTGGCCTGGCCGGGGGGCTTTGGACGATTTGGATGGGTTCGGTTAATGTAGACATCTTTACGCTGGAGGAGTCTGTCTGGTATCTGGGCATGATCATTGTGGGAGGACTGGGTTCCGTACCCGGGGCTGTATTCGGTGTCATCTTTATCAGGTTATTATCTCTTTTTATCCATATTTGGGCACCGACTGTTAGCGGCTTTTTCCCAACCGTCTTTGCGGCTTCCGTAGAAAAGGGATTGCATCCCTTGCTCTTTGGCCTGATCATCCTGTTGTTTCTGATTTACGAGCCGCGCGGCATGAGCCATCGGTGGGAGATTATCAAAAACTGGTACAGGAGTTGGCCCTTTTCTCCCGGGGTGTGAAAACTTAATGATCAGCTTCATTGTCGAGCTGAATGAGAGACCGTGGGTCAATGAGCATGGATCAGAAAGCTCATCAAAGAAAGGGGGTGCCTCACAAAGCGTCGTTGGCTACACATGTAGTAGGTGGATTTAGGAGGTTTCGTTATCATCTTAATTTTTAGAAACTGATTCTTAGCAAAGGAGGATAAAATGAGGAATCAAAGCAACAGGTGGTCGAAGAGGATTGTGGTTATCTCGTTATCCGTCAGCCTAGGGCTCCTCCTCGGGTTTTCTTCCGAGTGCCCAGCCCAAAAACCTGAGATTCTCAATTTTCCGATGATTGGCGCCATTTCCGGGCCCTACATCCAAATCGTGGGCCCTGCCGTGCCAGCCCTTGAGGATGCCGCCAGTTACGTGAATACTGAACTTGGAGGTGTCCATGGCGTAAAAATCAATCCCGTCATTCGGGACATGGGTGGTGTTGTGGCTACGGGAGTACAACAGTATGAGGAAATCATTCGTTTGAAACCCAAGCCTTATTTTGTTTATCCGGTCTTTTCTCCATTGGCCGAGGCGATCAGGGATAAATTTGTAACGGATAACGTGGTCGGTTTGGTCGGCGGTACTTTTGGTAGCGTTTATCCCTTGGGCAACGCCTATGCAATGTACGCTTTATATGCCAACATGACGGCTGCAGGATTGAAGTACTTCAAGGACAACTTCAAAGAGAAGCGCAACCTCCGGGCGGCTATCCTTACTTGGGACACATCTTATGGACGGTGCATTCTGGTGCCAGAGTTTGATGATTACTGCAAACAAATCGGAGTGGACATTGTAGCCAAGGAGGTGTTTGGCATGCGGGACATAGATCTTACCACCCATATGGTCCGCATCAGGGCAAAAAATCCAGATCTCTTGATTACTGCAAGTACAGGCCAAGGCCCTATCTCCATCATGAAGGCTGCGAAGGAGCTGGGCATGGATATCAAGTTATTGAACAGTGAGGGTGGCGATTGGGGAACTGTGCGACTCAATCCAGAACTATTCGAGGGGTGCATTGTCGTTGTGCATTGTCAATCTTACGATGATGTGAATCACCCTGGGATGCAGAAGCTGCTATCCTACATGAGGAAAAATAAACGTACCGAGGCAGAACAAACGGCTCTTGCTGTATCCTCTTGGCAGAACATTCTGTTGTTCCATAAAGTGATGACAGATGCTGTCAGCAAGGTCGGCTGGGATAAATTGGATGTTCAAGTTCTTAAAAACGAGCTTAATCACCTTACGAACTGGGAACCCCTTAATGGGATTGTTAGGATTACATACAGAGAGAAGCAGCGATTCCCCTTAACAGGGGGCGTCATGAAGGTTCAAAAGGGTAAGTTCATCAATGCAATCGGTCCCGGAGTCCTTGTTGACCTCCCGGATCTTACACCAGCCCAGTATCGTTAATCTCCAGACGGAGGCTTTTTAGGGCTGTATTGCATGTTTGCAGCAATGAGGCATGGTAGGCCAAGAGGGAAGCGGCGCTTCGTTGCATCCATCAATGCTATGGTAACGTCATTGTAAAGACATCAAGGCGACGAGGCGATCTCATCAAGGAGGGGATTGCTTCGTCCGTCTTGCTAAATTCAAAATGTTTGGAGTAAGAATTTCAAGGAACTTCGTATTTACAAAAGGAGCATAGCTTCTATATAGACACTAATTTAGGAGGTGAGTGCTATCTTAGAGGTTAATCAAATAGAGGTATTTTATCACAATGTGATTCAGGTTCTGAAAGGAGTCTATCTGCAGGTGAAAGAGAAGCAGATAGTTTCTTTGTTAGGGGCCAACGGCGCAGGGAAAACCACCACCTTAAAGGCGATATCCGGCCTTCTCAAGGGCCAGGCTGGTGAAGTGACCGATGGCTATATTACCTTTTTGGGTGAGAGGATCGAGGATAAATTGCCTTATGAAATTGCAAGGATGGGAATTATCCAGGTGCTTGAAGGAAGACGGCTATTTGGTCATCTCACCGTGGAGGAAAACTTGCGTGTAGGATTTTTAGGGAGTGGAGGTGAGAGAGAGCTCCGGAAGGGACTTGAAAGGGTCTACAATCTCTTTCCCCCGCTACTTCGTATGAGGGATCGTACGAGCGGTTTCCTATCTGGAGGGGAGCTACAGATGCTCTCTATTGGAAGGGCTCTCTTGTCAAATCCCAAAATAATGCTTTTGGATGAACCTTCACTTGGCCTTGCACCTCTTGTCATGCAAGCCATCTTTCAAAATATCAAACAGATGAATGAAGAGAGAAACATAACCATACTGCTTGTGGAACAAAATGCTTTGGCGGCCCTTCAAATTGCGAATTATTCCTACGTAATGGAAAACGGCCGTATTGTGATGGATGGGCCAGCTGAGAAGCTCAAGGAAAATGAAGACATCAAGGAGTTCTATCTCGGTCTGAGTAAGATCGGAACTCGCAAGAGCTACAAGGACGTGAAGCATTACAAAAGGCGGAAACGCTGGCTGTCGTAATGTCATGATTCATTTGTGCCTTTAACAAAACCTCGAGATCCATTGGGCGAAGGGAGTGCTCTTCTGGTATCAGAGGGGGGGGAAGGATTCTCATCTCCTCACAGAACTAAAGGGAAAAAGTTATGAAAATTAAGAAGATATTTGTAGTGGGTGCCGGCTTAATGGGAAGCGGTATAACACAAGTTTGCGCCCAGGCGGGGTATTCGGTAGTCATGGAGGATGTGACGGATGACGCTGTAAAAAAAGGGCTCGATGCCATTCGATGGTCGGTGAATAAGTTTGTTGAAAAAGGAAAGGTGAAGGGTACGGTCGATGAGGTTATGGGAAGGATTGCAATCAGCACGGATATGGCTGACGCAGGGGACGCGGACTTTGTATTCGAGGCCGTATTTGAAGACCTTAAGGTCAAACACGAAGTGTTTTCAAAGTTGGATGAAATCTGTCCATCCCATACTATCCTGGCTACTAATACCTCAGCGATTCCCATAACCGAAATAGCGGCAGCCACAAAAAGAGCGGAAAGGGTGATAGGAACGCATTTCTTCAGTCCTGTGCCCATGATGCCTGTAGTGGAGGTCATCCGTGGTTTATGTACATCTGATGAGACAATGCAAGCGACCAAGGAGCTGTGTCAATCCATTGGCAGAGAGCCTATCACCTGCAATAAGGATGTGGCAGGTTTTCTTTTTACCAGGCTCAATGCAGCTGGCAATATTGAAATCATAAAACTGGTAGAGCAGGGAGTCGGTACCGTTGAGGAGATTGACAAAGGGGTAAGGTTAGGACTCGGGAGAGCGATGGGGCCTTTTGAAACGGGTGATCTTACGGGCTTAGATGTATCCTTGAACGCTTACATGAACATTTACAACGAGACCAAGGATCCAAAGTTCTTTCCACCGATGCTGTTGAGGAGAAAGGTTAAGGCTGGGCATCTGGGGAAAAAGGTGGGAATAGGGTGGTACCGGTATGATGATAAAGGAAATCGTATTGGGCCGGCATAGGAAGGGGGAGGAAGTGCTGTGGGAGAACTGGTAACGTATCGATTGAGTAGTGGGATTGCAGTGGTAACGATCGACAATCCACCTATGAATGCTTTAAGCGGACAGGTAAAGAATGTTTTAGAAACTGTGTTCGAGGAACTCAATGCCAGGATAGAAGAGGTCAAAGTGGTGATCATCACTGGGGCCGGGGGCAAGGCGTTTGTTGCAGGTGCAGATATCAAGGAGCTTCCAGGTCTCAATCCAGAAAAGGCAAGAGTGAGATTCAGGAGATCGCGCCAACTTTTTTTGAACATAGAGAGATTTGATAGACCTGTGATCTGTGCGATAGATGGACTCTGTCTTGGGGGTGGTTTAGAGCTGGCGATGTGTTGTGATATTCGAATTGCAACAGAAAAGTCTACATTCGGACAGCCCGAAATAAATCTGGGGGTTCTACCCGGTGGAGGTGGAACTCAGCGCCTTCCAAGGCTGGTGGGAATGGGTATTGCGAAAGAACTCATCTTTACGGGTAGATTGATCAGAGCAGAAGAGGCCAAGAATATCGGTTTGGTTA
>Ga0315284_10009293_pt1 | contig 14019 bp, 12 predicted proteins | sample YL17G09_16_MG_FD_203696 | JGI IMG/M metagenome (GOLD analysis project Ga0315284, IMG submission 203696) | Sediment microbial communities from Yellowstone Lake, YNP, Wyoming, USA - YL17G09_16 | ecosystem: Environmental > Aquatic > Freshwater > Lake > Sediment | place: USA: Wyoming | collected... | reverse complement strand
TTTGACTGTAACATCCGAAAAGGATCTCAGGAAAACCGTGGATGATGCGCTGGCAAATGGTTTTCAGGTTTGCACTCATGCCATCGGGGACCGGGCCAACAACATCATCCTCAACGTGTATGAGGCCGCCCTCAAAGCTCGCCACACACCCGATCATCGTCTGCGGGTAGAACACGCCCAGGTGCTGGCGTTGAACGACATCCCCCGGTTCAAGCAGTTGGGGGTGATCCCGAGTATGCAACCCACGCATTGCACGTCGGATATGTATTGGGCTGAAGCACGGTTGGGACCATCTCGAGTCCTTGGAGCTTACGCGTGGCGTTCCCTGCTGGAGACAGGTGTGACCATTGCTGGCGGCTCAGACACTCCTGTGGAAGATCCAAATCCATTGTACGGAATCCATGCAGCCGTAACGCGACAGAATCGGCAAGGCAAGCCTGAGAATGCCGAGGATGTGCGCGCGTCTTTTCAGCTTTCGAAGGCTGGAATCGTAGATACGACAGCTTTTGCGGGCGGATGGTATGCATCGCAGAAAATGACAAGAGTGGAGGCAGTTCGTGCGTTCACGACCTGGGCCGCGTACGCAGGTTTCCAGGAGCACCTTTTCGGCTCGCTTGAAAAAGGGAAATTGGCAGATTTTGTCGTTCTCTCGAACGACATTCTGACAATTGCTCCGAGTGAAGTCCCGGCAACAATAGTTGAGCAGACGGTTGTGGCGGGAAAGATGGTGTACGCGCGGAGGCAAGGGGTGCCGAGTCTTTGTGATTAGCGTCAAGCCAGCGATGTTGTTTTTACTTGGAAAAGTTTGTATGTTTTTGACCGAAAGGCAGAGATCAGCGCAAGGACGAGAGGATTAATGCCGTACAAGGTACTCGTTGCCGATGATGACGAGGGGCAGCGCAAATCCCACGGATTCGCTCTCGAAGTCTGTACAGCGATTCTGGAGGACGAGATCGAGATCGTAGAAACCGCTACGAGCGTCGAGTCCTGGGAAAAAATCAGATCAGAACAATTTAGCCTGATCATCCTCGACAATGACTTTAAGGACATACACCTCAAGGGCCATCTTCCTGGGATAGCGCTTCTGCAGTTGGCGCGCCGTGAAGGTGTGAACCGCAACACTCCCATTTTCTTCTGCAGCGCAGATGCGTATGACACGCTGAAAGCAATGGTGGAAAAATTCGGCGGCGCCTATATGTCCAAGGTTGGCTATGACATCGAGAAATCGGCCCAACTGTTTGCCGACAAGATGAAGAAACGCTGAAGAACGTCTTGTTTCGAGAAAGTGTGCAAAGGGGTCACGTGCGTGACCCCTTCGCTTTTTTATTGCAGGCGGGGGGTGATTTGCCGGGGGCTCGGGCGAGAACACGGTGGCAGGTGTCGCCTCTGGTTGGGTGCTGATTCATGCGAGGACAACAACTTGCGCTTTCCTTCAAATAGTTTTACATTTTTGTCAGATCATCACGCACGCTTGTTCATGGAGGTCCCGTGTACGAACGATGTCTGAATGAAGCCGAGCGCATCCTTGCCTCGGATAAGGATGTCATCGTCCCCGTCAAGAAAATCTGGACGGAAGTTGAGAAGCAGGCAAAGGTTCAGGGATTTGAGGCGCCTTCGCTGGCGGACTTCACCGCGCTTCTCGAGGGGGACACGCGATTTGAGTTCATGCCCGGTCGCGATGAAAACGGAGAACCTTTCGATGAATTGCCGACGGGCGACTCGGGCGAAGAGCCTGAGCTGGAAAGCCTGGGATTCTATTCGGGAGATCGCGTGAAGTTGAGGGGGGTTGAGCTGACACCCGAGATCATTGGTGGACTGATCCGTCGCAAAGTCGATTTGACGATGGACGCGCTCACGAAAGCGTGGGAGCAGCGCCCGGAAGGGGATCAAGAGGCTGAGGATCAGCTTCTCGACATCCTCGCTCGCACGCAGAAGCTGCAACGCGAAGTGAAGAAGACATTTTCCGAAGAGAAGATGAAGCAGCTCAGCATAGCGCTGAAACGGGCTCATGGCAGAGCAAGCTCCCGCAAAAAGACGAAGACCAGTTCACTGACCAAGCGAAAACGACCCACCGCAAAAAAGCGCCAGCCGAAGAAAACCCCGAGCGGCCCTCGAGTCAAGCGAGGCTCACGTAAGTAATGCTCCGGCAGAAGACTAAAGTCTGGACAATCCGCGAACTGATGAAGTTTGCCATCAATCACCTACGCCGATGCGGGATCCCCGAAGCGAGGCTGAACGTTGAGCTTCTGCTCTCACACGCCCTCCAATGCCCCCGGATCGAGCTTTACACGGGTTCTGACAGATCCCTGACGAGCGGAGAGATGAGTGCTTTCCGATCGCTCTACGAGCGGAGGCTTAACCGGGAGCCCGTGCAATACATCGTTGGCTCAGCGAGTTTCATGGGCCTGCAGTTCAAGGTCGATCAACGGGTTCTCATCCCGCGACCTGAGACCGAGACGCTCGTCGAGCAGGCGATGCTGGTCTGTAAGAGAGCGACCTCTGAACAACCCATCTCAATCCTTGAGATTGGCACGGGGGCCGGCAATATAGCGGTGGCGCTGGCAAAATTCGTCCGAAGAGCTCAGGTAACGTCAATCGATATGAGCGGCGAAGCGCTGGAGGTTGCCCGCCTCAACGCAGCGACCCATGGCGTGGATGGGAACATCTCCTTCGAGCAGATGGACGTCTTTGAGCCCGTCGATCAACTGCTTCTCCGGCGTTTTGACATTCTCGTGTCGAATCCTCCGTATGTCGCCCCGGCCGAGTGGGACAATTTACAGCAGGAAGTGAGGAAATTCGAACCGCGCGCAGCCTTGATGGATATGACTGATGGCAACGAATTCCATAGGAGGATTATCGAACTGACTCCCTACCTCCTACGAGATGGAGGATTCCTTTTGGTCGAGGTCGGATACGGGCAATCCGAACACGTCATCCAAATGATGCAAGAAGCAGCATTCTCCGATTGTTCGGTGGTGCCCGACTTTCAGAAGGTTCCCCGTGTTGTGATCGCATCGTGTCGGTCAAAGACCCGCAACCCTGGCTTTGTGAACTAGCACCTCCAACGTTCTTGTTGATCGCTATGCGAGCTCTTATCCAACGCGTGCGCCGCTGCTCCGTCTCTCTCGACGGGATTCCTCACAGTACCGTCGGAAGAGGCATGCTGATCCTCCTTGGGGTGAAGCAGTCCGATAACGAGGCGGACGCGCAGTACCTGGCCGACCGCTGTGCCGCGCTTCGTATCTTCGATGATGAGGAAGGGAAGATGAATCTGTCAGTCAAGGATGTCGGCGGAGAAGCCATGGTCGTTTCGCAATTCACTCTCTATGGCGACACGAGAAAAGGCAACCGACCGAGCTACAGCGAAGCGGCCCCACCCGAATTGGCAGAGCGACTCTATGAATCGTTCGTGCGTCACCTGAGAGCGTCAATGGGGCACGCGAATGTCGCGACGGGCGTTTTCCGTGCGATGATGGACGTGGAGCTTGTCAATGATGGCCCGGTGACAGTTGCGATCGAGAGCAAGAATCCCTCATAATCCTCAACTGCAGTTTCATGCGCGTTCTTCTTCTTTTCTTAGACGGCGTTGGCATAGGGGTGAGAAACGCAGAGGTCAATCCTTTCTTCCGCGCCGATCTGCCTCACCTTCGGTCATTGTTGGGGGGGGAAATGCCCCATTCGAGGCTGAAACGGATTTCTACCAAACGAGCCGAGCTCATACCGGTGAATGCTACGCTCGGGGTTCCAGGATTCCCACAAAGCGGTACAGGCCAGGCCGCCCTCTTCACGGGAGTCAATGCAGCAAAACTGATTGGGCAGCACTTTGGACCACACCCAACGACAACGCTTCATCCGCTCGTTGAAAAAAAGAATATCTTTCGACAGCTGAAATCTCTTGGGAAGTCGGTGTGTTTTGCAAACGCCTTCCCGCAGCAATTCTTTGACTATGTTGACTCGGGAACTCGGCGCCTGACCGTAACGACACTCTCGTGCAGGTACGCCGGTGTTCCGCTATTGCGTGTCGAATCACTGCGGGGGGACAAAGCCCTTTCTGCGGATATCACCCGGGCGCGATGGCCTGAACTGGGATATCCGGAGCTCCCGGTCGTGACGCCACAAGAAGCCGGGAATCATCTCTGCGCGATCGCGAAAAAGCATAGTTTGACACTGTTTGAGTATTGGTTGACTGATCACGCCGGCCATACGCAGGATATGCCTCTTGCTGTGGAGGTCTTAGAGCGATTTGATGCGCTCCTCGGCGGATTGCTGGAGGATATCGATCTCTCTGAATCGCTTCTGGTTCTTACGAGTGATCATGGCAACATCGAAGATCTCTCAACCAAAACCCATACCCGGAATCCTGTGCCCTGTCTGGCCGTTGGGAAGAAACGCAAGGAGTTCCTCGACGGGATCAAGAATCTCACGCACGTCACACCGGCAATTCTCAAATTGTTCTAGCCGCAATGGGGCTTACAGATCTTAATCGAAAACCAGCAGTTCGCGTGGCAGCGCTGGTCATTGTTGGCATCCTCGCGGCCAGCTCTCTCACTCTTCCACTCTGGATTTCCTACACGCTCCTTCTTGCTCTCACATTCCTGACCTGCGTCGGTTTCCTTCGGTCAAGGGGCTCCCCTTTTGTGGCAGCGGGCTTTCACGCAATTGTTTTTCTGATCGGTTTCCATCTAGCAGCTCTTCGAGGTCGTACGCTCCAATCGGAGATCCTTGTGCCTGACGGTCTCGAGGAGCCTATCGGTATGGTTGCCGTCGTCGAGTCGGAGCCCATCTTGAAGGGGTCGCACTCAGAAGTTCTTGTGCAAACCTCCACCTTGACGCGCAAGGATACCACTTTCAATGTGAAGCGGCGAGTTCTTGTCGTCGTGCGGAAATCCGTCGGGTTGCATCGCCTCGAAGGATTGGGAGTGGGGGATGAAGCCGTCGTTCACGGTAATCTCGAAGCTCTCCCGGGACCACGCAATCCCGGCGAGTTTGACTACGGGCGGTTTCTGGCCTTGAACGGGGTTCAAGGGATTGTTTTCGTGCAGGATACAACCGGGCTCGCGAGGACCTCTGCATCTCGCGAATTCTCTTTGTCATCGTTTATGAGCTCGGCGCAAAAGGGAATCTATCACACCCTCGACCGCTTCCATCCGCCCGAGCAATCAAGTTTTCTCAAGGGGATTGTGTTCGGGTACCGGGGGGACATTTCGCTCGATATTAAGCAAGCGTTCATCGACACGGGGACAATTCATATACTTGCCGTTTCGGGATCGAACGTGCTTGTGGTTGCCCTGATTTTTCACGCTCTTGGGAGCCTGCTTCGACTCTCGAAACGATGGGCGACGGTGATAACGATTCTTGGATTGCTCATCTACATGGTTATTACGGGTCTGAGCCCGTCTGTCATTCGAGCAACCATCATGGCAGGCGCAATTCTCCTCGGAACACTCTTTGAGCGCAAGACGGATGTGTATAATTCGCTGGCTGCTGCGGCTTTGGTGATGCTCTTATGGGATCCGATGTACATTTTCGACGTCGGGTTCCAACTGTCGTTTGCCGCTGTGCTGTCGATCGTCTACTTCTACCCGAAGCTCGAATCGCTCATTCGCAAGATCCCCGAACGGTTCGAGGAGATCAAAGCGATCGATTACGTCTTGAAACTGTTTGCCGTTTCGTTGGCAGCCCAGATCGGTACCCTCCCCTTCACGGCATATTACTTTGGCCGTGTCTCGATCGTCTCGATACTCGCCAATCTCGTCGTCGTCCCGATCAGTGGGATCAACGTCGTGCTTGGCTTTACGACCCTTGCGTTCTCGTCTGTCTCAACCTGGATTGCAGAATGCTACGCCGCTCTCAATGGCGCACTGGTGTCATTTCTCCTCGGATTCGTTTCAGCTGCTTCGAAGGTCCCTCTCGCCTACGTCGAGACCTCAAGCCTTTCGGCAGGCATTCCGGTCATCTACTACCTTTGCATTGGAGCGGTCTTCAGCTTGAACCATCGGCGCCTCTTCGTGAAGTTTGTCGTCGCCTTCCTGGTCGCTGTCAATCTCTTTGTGTTCGCAGACGTATTCGCTCATCGCAAACCGGCGCTCACGTTCACTGCGATCGATGTTGGTCAGGGAGATGCTCTGCTCCTGGAATTTCCAAATGGAAAGATGCTTCTCGTTGACGCGGGACCCAAGAGCTTCGCGTATGACGCCGGTGAGCGCGTCGTGGCGCCATTTCTGAAGCGCAACGGAATCCGTACACTTGACGCACTTGTTATTTCGCATGGACATAGCGACCACATCGGCGGCGTCCGATCTCTGCTGAGCAACGTTGAGGTGAAGCGGATTGTTGAGTCGGGCGCGCTGGCATCATCGAAGCTCTACCGCGACATGGCTGCGGCAGCCGAGCGGCAGGAGGTACTCGTCCAACGAGTCTCGGCTGGCGATATGCTGCAGATCGATCCGACGACTCGGGTCTTTGTCCTTCACCCTCTTGCAGGTGTGGACAGTTCACATAATTTGAACAATACCTCCCTCGTTTTGAAGATTCTCTATGGATCAACATCCCTGCTTCTCCCCGGTGATGCTGAGACGGAGGTTGAAGAGAAGGTCCTTCAGCGATATGGCGCGCTGCTCCAGAGCGATATCTTGAAGGCGGGGCACCATGGCAGCAGAACAAGTTCCAGCGAGAAGTTTCTTGAGAAGGTCCGGCCGGCGATAGCAGCGATTTCGGTCGGCCGCAACAACAAGTTTCATCACCCTTCTCCCGAAGTCATTGAACAATTCCGAAAGATGGGGGCTGATGTTCGAAGAACGGATCGTGATGGCGCCTTGATATGGAGAAGCGACGGGGAGAGATTCGAGGTCGTGCGGTGGAAAAACTAACATCTGTCTGGTCGATATGAGGGAGCGGCTCGACGACATCAGGTTGCGGATAGAGAAATCCCTGCAAGAAGTTGAGAGGGAAAACTACCTGGCGCGAGCGGGGTTGAAGACGGATCTCAACTCGTCTGCGATTTACGATCGATTTCCTGATCTCGGCAGCCAGGCGCTTGTCGAATTCCTTCGTGCACATATTGAGCAAGTCCAGGCCTCATCGGAAAAAGGGGAATCGCTACGAAAGCTTAAATTGCTCCTCATGAGCGCAGTCGATATCTCACTGAACAATCAGATCAAGGATTTGCGAGATCAGTGGTGGGCGATTGAATCGAGAGGGATGATCACCCTGGGGGAAGGGAACACGACTATTCCGTTCAGCGTCTCGGAGCTGGCGATGATGAATGAGTTAGATCGGACTCGTCGCGGTTTGATCGCAGATGCTCGGGCCCAATTCATCTTGCGGGAGCTGAATCCGATTCACGAAGAGATCTCTCGGAGGGTCTGGGAGCAGATCCGTCGTCTAGGATACAAAGACTACGTTGAGATGGAGGAGGGTCTTCAGGGGTTTGACTTGCTTGGCCTTCACACGCGGACCGAGGAGATCCTCGCCAGAACGGAGAATGTGTATCTCGAACTCCTCACTTGGTTTGTAAAGAAAAAAGTGGGAGTTTCCATCCAGGAGCTCAGAAGTCACGACCTGGCATTCCTCGCACGAGGCGGCGAATTTGACAGGGGGTTCCCCGCTCGCGAGGTTTCAGCCAACGTCTTCGGATTTCTTCAGAGGATGAATCTTGATCCCTCTGCCCACGGTGCTCTTCAGGTCGATCTGGATCCTCGGCCAGGCAAAGCTCCAGGTGCATTCTGCTTCGCCGTGCGAGTCCCAGAGGAGGTCTATGTCGTCATCAATCCGAGGGGCGGCGCGGATGATTACCAGGCGTTTCTTCACCAGCTCGGTCATGCGCTCCATTTGTCTTACACAAGCCCTTCGCTGGATTGGGAGTACAAACGGTTTGGGGATCCTTCGACCTCTGAGGGATTCGCGGCTACATTCGATCATCTTGTGCTCGACAAGATCTGGCTCAAAAAGGTGCTGGGTCTCGATCAATCCGAGGAGTATCGAAGACATAGATACTGGACAGAGCTGCTCGAGCTCCGTCGAACATGTGCGATGCTATCCTACGAGCTGCTGCTCCATCGCGATGCCAATCTCATAGGCAAAGCCGATGTCTACAGCGAGTTTCTTCGTTCGGCAATGAAAGTTCGACACCCGCGTGAGTATTATCTTGCTGATGTCCCGTTGGCCATCTCCAGTCCATACGTCATTCGCGGCCGGATGATCGAGTCGATCCTCACTCAATACCTGACAGAGAACTTTGACGAAGACTGGTTCTTGAACCCCCGGACGGGAGAGTTCTTCAAGGATCTCTGGCATTCAGGACAGAAGCTGACCGCGGAGGAACTGGCCCGTCACCTGGCCTATCCATCGTTGACCCTGGAATTCTTGGTTGATAAGATTGAGTCCGCATTACGCTGAAACCATTGCAAGGAGAAAGTAATGGATTCTCGATTCGAGCGACAGAGGAAAGTGTGGGAGGGCAAAATGGTGAAGCCTGCTATCGAAAAACTCCACGAGCGGAGGCAGCCGTTCACTACGGATTCGGGTATCGATGTCGACCGCATCTATCTGCCTGGAGAGTCTGACTATGAGGCGGAGCTCGGTTTTCCCGGGAACTTTCCTTTCACTCGCGGCATCTACCCAACCATGTATCGTACCCGCTTCTGGACGATGCGTCAATACGCGGGTTTTGGAACGGCGGAGGAATCCAATCGGCGCTTTCGCTATCTCATCGCTCAGGGGACGACCGGTCTCTCCGTCGCGTTTGACCTTCCGACGCAAATGGGGTACGATTCCGACCATCCGATGGCAGAGGGGGAGGTGGGGAAGGTCGGTGTGGCAATCGCTACTCTGGCGGACATGGAGGCATTGTTTGATGGGATTCGACTTCAGGATGTGACGACCTCAATGACAATCAATGCGACGGCGGCGGTTCTGCTCTGCATGTATGTTGCGGTCGCGAAGAAGCAAGGGGCGGACCTCCGAACGCTTTCCGGCACCGTTCAAAATGATATCCTCAAGGAGTACATTGCGCGGGGAACGCACATTTTTCCGCCGAAGTCGTCCATGCGCTTGGTCACCGACGTGTTCGAATGGTGCAGCGGCAATCTGCCCCGTTGGAACACAATCTCCATCAGCGGCTATCACATCCGCGAAGCGGGGGCGAATGCGGTTCAGGAGCTTGCGTTCACTCTCACCAATGCCATTGCCTACGTGCAGGCGGCAGTTGATCGAGGATTGGACGTCGATCGATTCGGTGGGCAATTGTCGTTCTTCTTCAACACGCATAACAACTTCTTTGAAGAGATTGCGAAATTTCGCGCTGCGCGGAGAATTTGGGCCAGGATCATGAAAGAACGGTTCGGTGCCAGGAACGAGGAGGCGATGAAACTGCGATTCCACGCCCAAACCGGTGGATCAACATTGACAGCGCAGCAGATTGACAACAATGTCGTTCGGGTGACCCTGCAGGCTTTGGCGGCAGTTCTGGGAGGGTGCCAATCACTGCATACGAATTCTCGCGACGAGGCGCTGGCGCTGCCGACGGAAGAATCTGTCCGGCTGGCGTTGCGGACTCAGCAAATCATCGCTTATGAAACCGGAGTCACTGACACCGTTGATCCCCTGGCTGGTTCATACTTCCTCGAATCATTGACGGACGAAATTGAGAGGAGGGTCTGGGAGTACATCAAAAAAGTCGACGAGCTCGGAGGCGCCGTGCGAGCCATCGAGCAGCATTTCTACCAGAATCATATCGCCGAAAGTGCGTACACATACCAGATGGCAATCGAGAAGAAGGAAATGATTATCGTCGGTGTCAATGAGTTCAAGGTCCAGGAGGAGCCTCAACCCGAGCTCCTACAGATCGATGAGGGCATGCGAGCGAAGCAGGTACGCCGTCTCAACGAGGTCAAAGCACATCGCAGCGTCGAGGGAGTCGAACAGGCGTTGAGTCGACTCAACCAGGCGGCTCGAGGAAATGAAAATCTCCTGCCGCACATTCTTCTTTCGGTTGAATCCAATGCGACGATTGGTGAAATCTCAGACGCGCTCAGATCTGTGTGGGGGGAATTCGAATCGTAAGAGCGCTCGCTGGGCCATTTTTGTCTCTTGTCTCCTTTTTCTCTATATTGATTCGTGAGTCTTACCAAAGCAGAACTCAAATACCTCCGATCACTCTCGCAAAAGAAAGTCCGGGAAGCTGAGCGCAAATTCATTCTCGAAGGATGGCGAGCTTTGAAGGAGGCCCTCAACTCCTCCGTCGGAATCGATTTGGTGGCTGTGCTTGCTCGATTCCTGGCTGATCCTGACTACGGGAAGATGCTTGCCCAACTCGAGCAGCGGCGTGTCCACGTCAAAGAGATCAGTGAAACCGACCTGAAGAGCGTGTCTGATACCGTTCATTCCCAGGGGGTCTTGGCCGTCGTCCATCAGCCGCAGCCTCGGTTGGACAAACAGCGTTTGAACCAGGCGTCGCTCGTGATCGCAGCAGATGCGGTGGCCGATCCGGGAAATGTGGGATCCATCGTGCGCTCTGCGGATTGGTTTGGCGTTGATCTGGTGTTGTTGGGGAAAGGGTGTGTGGAGCTTTACAACGAGAAGGTTGTGCGGTCAACTGTTGGTTCAATTCTTCACGTCCCCATTGTGACGGATGTCGATCTGCCGGTAGCGTTGCGCGATTTGAAGAAGGCAGGATTTTGTGTTATTGCCCTTTCTGGTGACGGTAACAAGGCATTCACGGAACAGAAGGCAGAACGGAAGACTGTCTTCGTGCTCGGAAGCGAGGCGCATGGGGTGTCAAAGGATCTGAGAGCGCTCTCCGACGCGATCGTGCGCATACCCAAATACGGGAAGGCAGAATCGCTGAATGTGGGTGTGGCTTGCGGGATTATCCTTTCGCACGCTCGCGTGAGCAAGAAGTCGGAAAAAATCCTCTGAACGTACGATGATTACCTCGGTTCCCGGTTTCAAGGTCGGTCACTTTACCGACGGCAACGCGATGACGGGTTGTACGGTCATTCTCTGCCCGCCAAAGACGCGCGCGAGCTGCGAAGTGCGCGGCAATTCGCCTGGCAGCCGCGAGCTCGCTCTCCTTGCCCCGGAAAAGTCCATGCAGGAAGTGCACGCTGTGCTTCTCACGGGCGGCAGTGCGTTTGGACTCGGCGCTGCCGAAGGAGTCATGCAGTGGCTCGAGGAGCATGATATCGGTTATCAAACCCCATGGGCGAAGGTACCCATCGTTCCCGCCGCCGTTGTGTTCGATCTCAATGTTGGAAGTTCTCGGGTACGCCCAACCGCCGCTGCGGGATACAAAGCGTGCGAGGTGGCAAATGATGGATCCGTCGAGGAAGGAAACGTCGGAGCAGGCACCGGAACCACGGTTGGAAAATGGATGGGATTCGAATTCTGGATGAAGGGGGGTGTAGGATCGGCTTCCGCACGTAATGATTCGTTGATTGTCGGTGCTCTCGTTGTCGTCAACTCGGTCGGTGACGTCGTTGACGAAACCGGTAAGGTGATTGCGGGCGCACGATCAGGGAATGGTGAATTCCTCGGCGAGAAGAAGCAAGACCGGCCGCTGGCGCGTGGAAAGGTACTCGGGGCTGCCAATACGACACTCGCTGTTGTTGCCACAAACGCGAATTTCACGAAATTAGAACTGTTCCGTATCGCCCAGCGAATTCACGATGGCATGGCGCGTGCAATCGTTCCCGTCCACACGTCATACGACGGGGATGTTTCGTTCGCTCTGTCCTGCGGTGATCTGCAGGCCGATCTCGACCACGTTGCGGAGGTCTCCGCTCTGCTAACTGGAGAAGCGATACGCAGGGCGGTGAGGGCAGCGCGCAGCGTGAGCGGTGTGCCTGGATTGCAGGGAGAGGGTCCAAAGGGTTTTTGATTGTGGAGGGTGAGCACGAACACGAGCGCATCGATCGAAGATCGGTCTCGTTGGATTCTATTTGAAATTGAGCTATCTTTTTCAAGCTGGGCAGGGCGTGGCCTCATACCTCGCAAGGAGGTTCCAACGCAAATGAGTGAGAATATCCCGGAATGGCAGGAGTAGTCAGTCGAATCATTGAGATCTGTGTTTTCAAGCTCGACAGCGGGATTCCGAAATATCTTCTTCTGAAGAGATCGGATATCGACAAGATCTATCCCGGCATTTGGCAGTGGATCACAGGATCATTGAAGGAGGGGGAGAGCGCGTTGAAAGCGGCGGTGCGGGAGTTGGCCGAAGAAACAGGGATGAAGCCGACCCGCCTCTGGGTTGTGCCTCATGTCAATTCCTTCTATGTCGTGGCTGACGATACCGTTCATCTCAGCCCATTATTTGCAGCGGAAGTCTCAGCAGACGGGCAGCCGCGGATTTCGAGTGAACATCAAGCTTTCGATTGGTGCTTGTATGAGCGCGCGCGGCATCTGCTCGTGTGGCCTGGACAACGCCGGGGCCTGGAGGTTGTTCACGAGTACATAACAGGCGAAAAAGAAGCTGCTCGCTTGACACAAGTCTCATTATAGAAGGAGTCACCCTTGGGCCTGCTCGTCGTCGGTTCTGTGGCTTTTGATTCGGTGGAGACGCCATTCGGAAGAGTGAAAGACGCACTTGGAGGATCTGCCGTGTACATCTCGGTGGCGGCAAGCTACTTCACTGCCCCGGTACGGCTGGTTGCGGTTGTCGGAGGAGATTTTCCGAAGGATCACATGCAGTTTCTGGAAGAGCGAAACATCGATCTCGATGGACTTCAGATCATTCGCGAGGGGAAAACATTCCGCTGGGGAGGACGCTACCACTATGATCTGAACATGCGAGACTCTCTCTACACCGAATTGAACGTCTTTGAGCAGTTTAACCCCACAATTCCGAACGGTTTCAAACGGAGCGCCTACGTCTGTTTGGGCAACATCGACCCCCTGTTACAGCGTCAGGTGCTCGATCGGCTCAGCAAGCCTCGGCTTGTGGTTGGCGATACGATGAATTACTGGATTGAGAGCAAGCCCAAAGAACTGTCAGAGACGCTGAAGGTGATGGACGTTCTGGTCGTCAACGAATCTGAGGCGCGCCTGTTGGCGCACGAACCCAATCTGATCAAAGCGGCAAAACGGATCATTGGTATGGGGCCGCGCATCGTCATCGTCAAGAAGGGGGAACACGGAGCGTTGCTCGTAACGGAGGAGACTATTTTCTCCGCCCCGGCGTACCCGCTTGAGAACCTCTATGACCCCACTGGAGCCGGAGACGCATTTGCAGGAGGCTTTGTCGGTTGGCTAGCGCGCACCGATGACCTGTCGCCCGAGAACCTCAAACGAGCCGTAATTTATGGAAGTGCCCTTGCCTCTTTTTGTGTCGAGAAATTCAGCATCGACGGCCTCAGAGACCTCACCTACCTTCAGATACAAGATCGTTACCGTTCATTCATGCAGCTTTCGCGCTTCGATGAGAAATGAACACCGTGCGAGCAATCGAGTGGCGGGAGGGGAAGGTCCGCTTTCTCGACCAAACAAGACTTCCCCTCGAAGAGGTGTACGTCGAGACAGATGATGAGGCGGTGGTTGCGCAGGCCATCAAGTCCCTTGCCATTCGCGGCGCGCCGCTCATCGGCATCGCGGCAGCCTACGGCTTTGTTCTCGCGTTCAATAAACTGCAATCGAATGATGGCCGCACGATCGTAGCGTGGATCGAGAAATCCACGAGCCTTTTTTCTTCCACTCGTCCCACTGCGGCGAATCTTTTTTGGGCAATCAATCGCATGCGGCATGCGGTCATCGATGTTGCCGGTACGCCGCTCGATGAGATGAAAGCCCGCGCTCTTGCCGAAGCACAGGCCATGCACAAAGAAGATGAAGAGATGTGCCGTGCGATCGGCCAGCTGGGCTCGGAGCTGCTGCCGCCCGCCGCTAGCGTGTTGACTCATTGCAATACTGGAAGTCTTGCCACCGGTGGGACGGGGACCGCCCAAAGCATTATCGCGACGGCGTGGGAACAATTGAAGCTCAGACACGTCTACATCGACGAAACGCGCCCGCTGCTGCAGGGTTCAC
>Ga0315284_10009291_pt1 | contig 14020 bp, 11 predicted proteins | sample YL17G09_16_MG_FD_203696 | JGI IMG/M metagenome (GOLD analysis project Ga0315284, IMG submission 203696) | Sediment microbial communities from Yellowstone Lake, YNP, Wyoming, USA - YL17G09_16 | ecosystem: Environmental > Aquatic > Freshwater > Lake > Sediment | place: USA: Wyoming | collected... | reverse complement strand
AGCATCTGGGCCGCCGGTGTGACGCCGGCGAGCGGCTGCTTGGCGAAACTCCACGCGTAGGCGACCGCACCGATGAGCCTGCCGTCAATGTACACCGGGCTGCCGGACATGCCGGCGACGACCCCGGATTCCTCCAGGCCCTGGCCGGAGAGCCGGCAGAGTATCAGGTCGCCGCGCGGCCAAACCTGGCGCATGACGTCCACGACCTCAACGCCGAACTCCTTGATCTCGGTGCCGAAGAAAACCGACCGGCCCGTGCCCTTCATACCGGGCTTGAGCTGGTCAACGGTCATTATCGGGATGCGGGCAACTGCCACTGCGAATCCGGCGGCCAGCAAAAGGGCCATGATTCGAGCGCGGACCGGTCGCTTGATGGTTGTCACAGTCAGTTGACTACAGATTCGAGAGCCGCGCAAGCCGCTCCCACTTCTGGCGCCAATCGGCATAGTCGGGGAACGAGCGACAATTGACCGGCAGCCAGAAACAGGACTGTTTCTCCCAGGCCGCCTGGTCAGGATAGAACCACTCTTCTTCGGTGTCGTAGACGCCGATCAGGTAACCGCGGCCGGCCCTGCCGGAATTCGCAGTCCGCAACTGCTCGGCGTCGGCAACGGTCCGGCGCAGGGCCGTCATCTTCTCGTTCATCTGCGAGGTCGGGAATCCGTCCGGCGTGCCGGGCGTGATACTGGATTCGAGCTGGAACAAGGCATGGAACTTCCCGCCGGAGAAGAGGGCGAGGTCAGGGTCGGGCAGCGGCGACTGGTTCTCACGTGGAGTCAGGTGCAGCCCGGCGCGGCAGGACCAGCCGGGCTGGATGAGGAGCAGCCGGCGGATATGGAAATAGGCGGCGCAGACCAGGTCACGGTGGTTGAACACCCGGAAGTCGCGCACGTCGTCCTTGAGTTTGAGCCAGAGGGTACCGGTGGTGAAGCTGTGCAGGTCTTCGGCCATCAGTGCTGAATCTCCGGGCCGGTCGCGCCGCGGAGCGCGGCTTCGACCGCCGTCTGGATTTCCGGCAGCTCGCGGAAGTTCAGCAGCGTGACGCCCAGGCCCAGGCAGTTGGACCGCCAGCGGACTCCGCCCAGCACGCTCATCACCTCGACCCGCTGGATTCCCGCATGGTCGTTGAAGAACTTGTCGGTCAGCAGGTCATGCATGTTCTGCCAGCCCGCCGGAGTCAGTCGGACCGTGGAGCCGAGCAGCAGCACGCCGAGCGGTTTGAGACCGAGTGACGCGGCATCACGGAAGTAGTTGGCGAGCGCCATGCGGTTGGGCGGGTCGGCGATGAACCAGGCGGTGCGCGTCGAATCGTCGATAGCCATGAAGACCTCGATATGACCGTACACGTCCCGGAAGTTCTGCCGCAGCGGCAGCTTGTTGGTGAAGGCGTTGTCGAAGAATTGCTTGAGCAGGCCCAGGTTCTGAACCAGCTTTTGTGCCGTTTTGTCGCCGGCCAGGTTTGGATAGCCGTAGTTGGACATGGCATTGAGCAGGGGGTCGGATGCGCGGAACTTCGGCAGGTCGAGCAACATCTGGCCACATCCATAGAGCGGGCTGAGCTTCGCAAACGAAATCTCCAGGGACCGCTGCGTTTCGAGCCTTAGTTTCGTCGGCATTCAATTCCTGGCGCCGCGGCGGAGCGAGGCGCTGAACCGTCTGAGTTCATTGTGGTCGTTCGCCAGTCGGGCAGCGAGCGGCTCGAGGGCGGTACGCGGCAGGATGTAGTCAATGTTGCCGACAATCGCCAGGCCGGCGAACGTCTGCCGGAGTAGTTGCCGCGGACTGACGAACCGCTCGTACGCCTCGGCGCTGGCAAGGGGCCTGCCGGTGTCAGGGTCGAGGAAAGCCGCGACCAGCAGACCGGGCAGGGAACCGAGCCGCAGGAGCAGGCCGGGCGGGTCCGGCGGATCGGGCGGTAGGGCCTGGATCGCTTTGACGTTGCCCGGAGCGAGCAGGCGTTCGATATCCGGTTCCGGTCGGAACCCGAGCCGCAGCGCGACCAGGCCGATGCCCAGGTTACGGAGCGTGATGCGTGGCGACAGCGGGTTCTGGATTTCGGATTTTGGGTTGCCCGGGGTCTGAGCGTCGCGGCGGCCGGCTTCGGAGTCAACTTGCATCAGCTTGCGGATTGCGAACCAGTGGCGCCGGCCCGAGGCCAGCAAGTCGCGAAACGTGAGACGGGTCAGCAGCGTGGTCAGGCCCCGGTGTCGGAAATCGGGCCGGATGAAGATGTCCCACAGGGTCTCGGTGCCGGTTTCTGGGTCGCGGTCGAAGTGACAGTGGGCCACCGGGTTGTCGACTTCCGATCCGCGATCTGCGATCTCGTAGAACGCGAAGTCGGCCTCGGTGTCCGATATCCTCCGCTCGATGCGCAGGGCGGCGCCGGCGAGCGGGCCGGATTCGATTGTGAGGCGGTTACCGGAGTTTTGGAGACAGTCCCCATGCGGGGACAGTCCCCCCAGGGTGTAGCGGGGACCGAACGGCACCGGTTCGGGGACCGTGCCGGCCGGAGCGAACACGCGTCCGAAGATGCGGCTGAGCAGCGCCGGCAAGCTAGGCTCCCCGAACCCGGCGCCGGAAGACCTTGGCTTCAAACTCGTCGGTCGCTAGGTGGTTGACGAACTGCTCCAGACCGTCACGGCGCAGCCAGTAGTTGCCGTTCCCGATGACGATGAGCCCGCGGCGCACCCAGTCGAAGATAACCGATTCGTCCTTGGTCAGTTTGACGTACGTCTGGAAGTCATCAACCGGCTTCAGGCTGTCGGCGTCGAGCACGAAGGCGATGAGGACCAGCGGAAAAGTCCGGATGACGATTTTGAAACTGGGCGGGAAGTCGCCCTTCGCCGGCAGGATTTCAAGGCTGGTGATGTTGTCGGGTCTGAGGATCTTGTCGACGCCTAGCTCGGGGGTGAACCCGAGCCGGTTGCCGATGACCCCGATGCCGACGTTTTGCAGCTCGATGTCTTTGTCGCCGGGCTTCATCAGGCGCATCATGCGGATTTTGAAGAAGGCGGTCTCCTGGATGGAGAGCAGTTCACGGAAGCCGACGTAAGTCATGAGTGAGGCGATGCCAAGGCGGCGATACTGCTCTTTGACCGCGATGTCCCAGAGAACGATTCCTTTGCCCGGCGGGTCGCGTTCTATGTAGGTCCGTGCAATCTGCCTGCCGCCATCCGAGATGTAGACGTTGGCTTTGGCGTCCAGGACCTCGGTCTTGAGTTCGAGCTCGCGTCCTTCCATCCGGCCATCGAGCATCCGGATGTGGGCGTAGTCGAGCCATTCGAACCGGGGCCCGATGCGCGCGGGGCTCCAGACGAATGGCGGTTCTTTGATGAACGTCCGGCGGAGGAGCGAGGCGACCGGACCGATGATGGGCCATTGAGTGATGCCCACGCGTTATCTCATGAGGTTGGGGTTGATGGTGACGGCTTTTTCGAGGGCTTCGACTGCCTTGTCGGTCTGGCCTTTGTCGCGGTAGCTAATGCCGAGGTTGTGCCAGGCACCGAAGTGTTTCGGGTTGAGGGTGACTGCTTTGTCGTAGGAGTGGATGGCGTCGTCGAGTTCGTGCTTTTCGTAGTGGGCGCGGCCCATGTTGTAGTAGGCGGCGACAAGTTTGGGCTCAATCCGCAGTGTCTCGCGGTAGTGTTTGATGGCGAGGTCGTATTGTTGTTGTTCCATGTGGAGGTTGGCGAGGTTGAAGTGGGCCTGGTAGTAGTCGGCCCGGCGTTCGATTGCCGCTTGGAATGCGACGACTGCCTGGGCGGTGTTGCCGGCGTGCATGTAGGCGAAGCCAAGGTTGTTGCAGACTTCGGCCATGTCCGGGCGGATGCGGAGCGCGCGTTTGAATGAATGGATGGCCTTGGGCCAGTTCGAGAGCATGGCGTGGGCGTTGCCGATCTGGTGATGGACCTCGGGGGAGTTGGCGTCGAGTTCGAGACAGGCCCGGAGTTCCTGCAGCGCGTCGTTCGGCAACTGGCTGCGCAGCAGGCAGATGGCCAGGCTCGTGCGGGTCTCGATCGATGTCGGGTTGAGCTCAAGGGTGAGCTGGTAAGCCTCGACCGAGCGGTCCAACATGCCGCGGGTGAAGCACATCGTGGCCAGGCTGCCGTAGGTGATGGCGAAGAGGTCGCGCGGGTCAACGAGACGGCCGCCGACAGTCGACCCGGTGGAGAGCGGTTCAGGGCGGGTCAGTTCCCAGCACACTTTGTGGTTCGCAGCCGGGATTTCAAGCCGGAGCACGCCTTCGTCGACCAGGTAGTTGGCGTGGAACCCGAGCTTGGCGATGATGATGCTGTCGAGTATCGCGAGGCCGAGCGAGTTGCCGGCGCCGCTCTGCGCGCCAAGGTAGTTGTCGATGACCTGAGGGAGCAGAAACTCGACTGAGACCCGGTTCGGCTTCATCTGCCAGAGCTGCTCACGCACCGCCGTCAGCAGTTGAAACAGGACGCGGAACTTCTCATCCAGTTCGTCGGGAATCACTTGCTCAAGAGCCCGGAGGACCGGCGGCGCGGAGATGATCCGGTCGAACACCCGGTCCAGCCGTTCGCCGTAGCGGGTGATCTCTTCTTCTTGGCGCATGCCGGCGAGGCTGAGCATGCAGTAGGTCAGTGCCGTCGCCCGGCCGCATTCGCGTTCGACCTGCTCGAACGCCGCCATCGTCGCCGTGGCGGAGCGGGCGAAGTGACGAGGCTGCAGTTCCGGGCACGCAAAGACTTCCCGCAGCCGGTCGGCTTCGGCGCTGGGAAGAATGCCTAGCGCGCGCCGGGTCAGTTCCTCGCGCTGCTGGGCCCCATGGATGACTTCATTGAGGCGCTCGGCGACGAGCAGGGCCTCGGCCTGGACGCGGGCGATTTCGAGTTGGCGGCGGAGCGGTTCAAGCCGTTCGAGTGCCCCCGGCGCGTAGCGGATAAATCCGTTGGGGGCGCGGCGGAGTTCGATGTGCCAGTCGGTGCGCCGGGCGTAGTGGCCCGGCGGCAGGTCGGCGAGGCAGTACTGGGCGGTCCGTTCGAGCGTGGACTCGACCTCCTCAGCCGCCCGCGCGACGCGCCCGTCCTTGCCGGAGTTGCTTTTCGTCATCTGCCGGGGGAAACGATTACGCCCACCGTGGTGCGGCGACGGTCACCCACAGCCGCGCGACGCACGGTGTCCACACTACGACGCGTCCAACCAAACTGAGCCAGTACTATAATCCTAGGCCATCGCGGCGGCAAGTCAAGCCGGCAGAAGCCTGATTCGGCCGTCGCTCTGCTGCGGTACGACCGGGATCGAATCAACCTTGAGGGCGAATTCGAGGTCGGCGCGGAACCCGAGGTCGGCAAGCCGGCGAGCGTGCTCGGTCGACATCAGGGACCGGGTGAGGGTATCGCTGAAGTTCTTGTACGCGGCCCGGGCGGCCAGTGCCGCATCATCAAGCTGCGACGTTTTCTTTGCCAGCCGGCTCACCAGTCCGCCGGCGCAGGTAAAATCCTCGAGGCTGAGCCGGCCGTTGTTGCCGGCGCAGAGAACCGTTACTGCGTCAAAGCCCGCGACGGCCTCCGCAACCGCGTTGAAGTTCACGAAGCAGCCGACGAAGACGGCGTCCGCGCCTTCGGCCGCGGCCAGCGCCTGGGTGCCGTTGGTGGTGGTGAAAATCACGACTTTGCCGGCGACGACCTCCCGGGTGTATTCACGGGGCGAGTTGCCAAGATGGAACCCCTCGATCCGCCGGCAGTCGCGCTCGCCGCCGAGCAGGACTTCGTTCTCGGCATAGGGCTCGGCCAGTCTCATCGCCTGCTCGACGTCCGCGACCGGCAGCACGAACCGCGCGCCTCCGGCCAGCGCCGCGGCAATCGTGGTCGAGGCGCGGAACACGTCAACGACCACGACCCCGGTGCCGGCATCGCAGCCGGCAAACTCCCGTGGAACCGGGGCGACGCTGATTCTCATGCGGCCAGTTCCTCGTCGAGCATGCCGATTCCCAGCCGTCCACGGCGGAACCGGCCGCTTTCCATCAGCCGGCGGTGGAGCCCGACGGTTGTGGCGATGCCGGTAACCGCAGTTTCAGCCAGAGCCCGGGCCATTCGCGTGATGGCCTGGGGCCGGTCCGGAGCCCAGGCAATAATCTTGGCCACCAGCGGTTCGTAGAGCGACGGTACCACGTATCCAGGTACGAGATAGGAGTCCACCCGGATGCCCGGGCCGCCCGGCATCCGCGCCTCGGTCACTAGGCCGGAGCCGGGTTCGAACCCGGCCTCCGGGTCCTCGGCGTTGATTCGACACTCGATGGCATGGCCGTCGGGCGCGGGAGGCTCAACCGGCAGGGCCAGTGGCTCGCCGGCAGCGGCCCGAAGTTGCTGTTGGACGATATCCTGGCCGGTGACCATTTCGGTGACTCCGTGCTCGATGTGAAGCCGGCAGTTCAGCTCGAGGAAAAAGCAGTTCTCCTTGTCGTCCATCAGGAACTCGACCGTGCCGACATTGGTCAATCCCATCGCCTTGCCAATCGCCATTGCCCAGTTCCCAAGCTGGCGGCGCAGCGGTTCGCTGACTGCCGGCGACGGGCTTTCCTCCAGCAGCTTCCGATACCGGAACTGGACCGAGCAGTCGCGCTCGGGCAGGTACGCGACGTTGCCCTGGCGGTCGGCAAGAAGCTGGATTTCCACGTGGCGGGCGCTGGCCAGGTGTTTCTCGATGTAGACCCGGCTGTCTCCGAATGCTGCCTTGGCCTCGGCCTGGCACATTCGGAACCCCGTCTCAATGTCCTTGTCCCGTTTCACCAGACGCATCCCGGCGCCGCCGCGCCCGGCCGCGGCCTTGACCAGCACCGGGTAGCCTAGTTCCGCGGCCAGCTTCGCGGCGTCGGCCGCGGTCACAACCTCGCTATCCGACCCGGGCACGACCGACAGGCCGGTCTCGCGGGCAATCTGGCGCGCGCGAATCTTGTCCCGGGTCAGGCGCATGGTTGCGGCGTTCGGACCGATGAATGTCAGCTTGCACGACTCGGTCGCCTCGACGAACTCCGGCGAGTCGGCCAGAAAACCGTATCCGGGGTGGAGCGCATCCGCCTCGGTAATCTCGGCCGCCGAAAGCACCCGCGAGACGTTCAGGTAGCTGTCCTGCACCGGAGCCGGGCCGATGCAGACCGCTTCATCAGCGACGAGCACGGGCAGAGAGTCGCGGTCGGCCTCGGAGTAGACCAGGGCGGACGGCACGCCCAGCTCCCGGCAGGCACGGATGATGCGCAGCGCCACCTCGCCGCGATTGGCGATGAGGACCTTCTTGAAGGGCAGGGTAGAGGGCATGGCTAGGAGCAATGACGAAGCTCGAAGCACGAATGACGAATGAATGGCGGAAAGGGGAGAATGACGAATGACCGGCCAGGCTCAGGGATTGAGCATTGGGTCATTCGGGCTTGAGTCGTCATTCGGGTTTCGTCATTTCCGAATCGAGCGCGTCCTACGCGCGCTCGACGTATTCGTTCGTCCGCGTGTCAATCTTGACCTTGTCACCGAGTTTGACAAAGAAGGGTACGGTTACGACCAGGCCGGTCGCGAGCTTTGCCGGCTTGCCGCCGCCGGTCGCGGTGTCGCCGCGGCCGGTCGGCCCGGTGTCGGCGACTTCGAGGACAATGAACATCGGCGGCTGCACGCTCACCGGCAGGCCATCCAGGTACGAGACGTCAATCTCAAGGCCGTCGCTTAAGTAGAGCGCGCTGTCGCCAAGCTGTTCCTCGCTCAGCGCGAACTGCTCGTAGCTGGTGTTGTCCATGAAGTGATAGCCGATGTGGTCATGGTAGTGGAACTGCGCCTTCCTGCGTTCCATCTCAACCTCGTCAAACTTGGCCTCAGATTCGAAGCTCTCTTCAATCTGGACCCCGGACTTGATGTTGCGCAGCTTGGCCACGACCCGGGCCCGGCGCTGGGCGGTCCGGCTGCGCGTGCAGGACAGGACCTGGTAGATGCCGTCCTTGAACTTGATGAGCACTCCGGACTTGAATTCATTGGGCGTAATCATCGTCAGCTACTCCTGTTTCTCAATCTGAAATCTGGACCGGCCTAGAGCTCAATGAGCCGCTTCGGGCTCCGGGTCAGGTTCACGCACTCGGTCTTCGTGATATGCACCATGTCTTCGATTCGGACGCCGCCGATTCCCGGCAGGTAGATGCCGGGCTCCACCGTAACAACGTCGCCGACGGCAAGCGTGTCTTTGCTGGTGGCGGCAAGCGCAGGCATCTCGTGGACCTCGACGCCGACGCCGTGGCCAAGACCATGACCGAAGCACTTGCCGTAGCCCTGTGCCGTGATATAGTCGCGCGCCGCGGCATCGGCCTTGCTGGCCGCGACGCCCGGCTTGATGACGGCGAGAGCGCGCCGCTGGGCCTCGTGGACAATCTCATAGACCTTGCGCAGTTCGGGCGGAGCCTTGCCGACAAAGACGGTCCGGGTCATGTCTGAACAGTACCCGCTAACCCGGCAGCCGATGTCGAAGGTGAGCGAGTCGCCCTCCCTGAGCTTCCGGTCGCTGAACCCGGCATGGGGTTTGGCCGCGTTCGGGCCGGATGCGACGATTGACTCAAACGCGACTTCGCCATGCTTGCGGAATTGGGACTCGATTTCAAGCGCCAGGTCGCGCTCGCGCACGCCCGGCTCGACCAGCTTGAGCACGCTTCCGAAGACGCGGTCGGTGATGCGCTGGGCACCGGCAATCAGCTCCACCTCAACCGGCTCCTTGGTCCGGCGCAGTTCCAAGACGAGGTCGCGGGTCGGGACCAGCCGGGCCTTACTGAATCGCTTCTTGAACTGCTTGAACCGGCTGAGCGTGACGTGGGTTTCCTCGACCCCGAGACGCCGGAAGGACTTGCTCCATTCCGGGGGCGGATGGGAAACGAGGTCGCGGACGAGTACCCGCTTGCGGCAACCCTTCACCTCGGTCCGAATCTGCTCCTTGTACCGGAAGTCGGTATAGAACCAGGAGTCATGGCGCGTGACGAGCATCAGCCCGTTCGAGCCGGTGTACCCGCACAAGTAGCGGATGTTCGGCAGGTTCACGACGACGAACCCGTCCAGCTTCTCGCGGCGCATCAGCCCGCGCAACCGTTCGATTCGCTTAGACATGGCATCGAATTCTAGGGAAAGTCAACTCAGAGTCAAATCAGGCAGCGTTCCCGGAAACCGGAATGGAAACCGCCAAGGACGAGCCTCAAGCCGCAAGCCGGCGGGTACGCGCGAATCGGGCTTGGGACTAGGAATTTCCGCTAAGCGGCGGTGTACGGTTCACGGGCAGCGGCTGTCAAATGTGCGGGCGGGGTGACAGACCGACGATTCACCCCAAGGGGTTACAGGTGCACGCCTTCGTCATTCGTCCTTTGAACTTAGGACTTGCGTCCTCGCCATGAGGTTTGGGGTGAATCACAGCGGGCGAGGTCAGTAATCCGTCCTTGCGTCCCCGGAATCACGCTTCGACAAGCTCAGGGCAAGCTCTGAGGGAGCGAAGCGAGTCGAACGGGTCTCTCAGGATTCGCGGCCTATGGCCGTGCCTCATCGTCAGCGGCGGCGGACTCGGCTGTCATCTTGACACGCTACGGGTCGGAAAATGGGGAAGTGTGGGGCTGTTGAAAAACCCCACCTTGGAGCTATGTCGAAGCCTGACGCGGAAACGGCCGTCCGCAACTGCCGCAGTAGCGTCACTTGCACTGGCGGCTTTCAGCTCGTTTGGTCAACAGGAAGCCAATAGGCACTTCTTCAACAGCCCCAGTGTCCCTCTTTTCCCCCCAGACCAGTCGTATGTGGGGGTAGGTCAGGAGAACGCCCTGGCTTGTGGCCTCCCGGGCATCGCAGCCGAGCCGCAGTATCGGCCCGGCTTGACTCGGAAGTGTCCGAGGCTAAACTTGGCCTTGCTAGGCCGTCTAGTGAGACAGTTCGTTAAGGAGGTAATTGTGCCCACTACGTTGCTCATGCCTGTGCTTCTCCTGCTCGCGGCGATGCAGTCAACCGCGGCCCAGGTGGTCATCACTGGGTCTTTGGATACTGCAATTGAACCTGTAGACATTGACTCAGCCTACTTCGCGTACGGCGGTCAGGACACTTGGTTCCTGACGACCGGCTGGCACGCCGACCCGGAGCAGACCATTCAGTTCGGATTCCCGCCGTTCGCCGGCTTCCCGGACACGGTCCGGCTGGCCGCGCGCTTCAGCGGCGTGCCGGTCATCAAGGAAATCGTCGGACCGAACCGCCAGTCCTGGTACCAGTTTGCCCCGCCGCACGAGCAGACTCGAGTGATGTTCGACGCGCCCTCCGGCATTGAGGAAGGCAGGCACGACCCGGCCGTCCCGTACCTGGCGGTGTGCCCGAGCGTGGTTCGCGACGCGGCGGTCATCCGGACGTCGGGCACCGGGCTTCTCGAACTGCTGGATGCGACCGGCAACGTGGTCCGCACGCTCCGTGCCGCAGCCACGGTGCGCTGGGCCGGCGAAGATGACTCGGGCCGGCGGCTACCGGAAGGCGTCTATTTCTGCCGGCTGGTCCGTGGGGATGAGTCGCTCGTACACAAGGTGATAGTTTCCCGCTAGACCGAGGCTACATTTCAACGGGGCGTCGCAAGACGCCCCGTTTCGTCGCGCAGTCATTCCTACGCTGTCGCTCAGGACAAGTCTGAGCGAAGTACGAGACGAAGCCCTGAGCTCCGCGAAGGGGAAGAGCCTCCCGGGGCAGAGACTCTTCGGTCACCGCGTTCCCTCGGAGTGACAGGAGGCTGGAGCACAGCGGGGAATATCAGGTAGTCGAGTGCTTGAGATTCTTCAGTCGCTTTCGCTCCTTCAGAATAAACCTGGGCGCGTGTCTCCAGCGAAAAGCACCGGGACGCTCGCGAGAGCGTCCCGGTATGGGTCAGAACTGGAAACCTAGCGTTCGAACACGAGCTTCTGCGAGTTCTCGAAGCCGTCACTTGAGAGCTTCACGAGATACACGCCGTTGCTCAGATGTCTCAGGTCCAGGTTGACGTTGCCGTTCCGGCCCGCCGCGAGCGTCCGCGTCATGACCGTCTGTCCGGCCATATTGTAGACGCTCAGCCGCGCCGCACCGGCCTTCGGCAGACCGTAACGCAGCACCGCAAAGCCACTGGCCAGCGGGTTTGGGCTGATGGACATGCCCTGCGCTATCTCCGTCTTCCCGGCCAGCACGCCGTCGCGCTGCGGGGCCGGGGGCTCAGACGCGAACGAGCTGGGCAAGTACATCCAGAGACTGTTGTCCTTGTTGCCCTTGGTGGCGTACACGAACCCGCCCACCGCCACCATGCCGGCACCCGCCTTCACCTTCTTCTTGAAGCTGCCGACCGGTATCTGCTCCTTTTCGACCCAGGAGTTCGTCGTCACGGAGTACTTCCAGAACTCAAGTGTATTGCCGCCCTTGAACGCGTAGATGGAGTCGTCGAGGAATGCCGCACAACCGCCGTCCTTCGACTTCTTCGAGCCGGAGCTGCCCGCTATCGGCATGCCCAACAGCGCGGTCGCGTTCCAGATGCCGGTCTCGGTGCTGTAGCTGTAGAACTCATGGAACTTGGCCTTGTGCGCGTAGATGGTGTACGGCTTGGGCGGCGGGCCCGGCTCTTTCTGAGCCACGATCCAGGAACCCTTGTCCCACTTCGGGTTCCCGCCGATCGGCGCGGGCTCCAGCGTCTGCCACGAGTCCCCGATGACGTGATACCGGTAGAACTCGTTCTTGTAGCCCTTGAGCAGATATGCGTAGCCGGTATCGTGCTTGCCCTGGACGAACACCATGTCGGTTCCGCCCTTCACCTTCTTGTTCGTGGGCCCGAGCGGGACGTCTTTTAGCTGGGTCCAAACGTTCGTGGCCGCATCGTACTTCCAGAACCCCGACTTGTTGCTGCCCTTGGTCGCGTAGATGACGCCGTTACCGTCAGCGCACCCCGCCGAGCCCTTGCTCGGCATCTTGCCTTCGGTCCCGGGCAGCCACGGCGCCAATGCCTTCCAAGAGTCCTTGACCGGGTTGTACGAGAAGAAGTTGGGCTGCTTGTTGCCACGGGACGCGTAGATCAGGCCCGTGCCATCGTCATACGCCAGCCAGCCGCCGTCCTTGATCGGCTTGGACCCGGACGGCATCTGGCTCTTCAGATTCCAGCCGGGAGTACCGACGGGGCTGACGACCACCGACCCGGTCTGCTTGTCGTTGGCCTTGTACGAATCCGCGGCCAGCTCGGTCGAGCATGACACCGCATGGGTGCCGACGGTCGCGGTCCAGTTCGGGAATGTGACGTACCGGGTCGCGCCCGCCGCGTGGCCGGCGACCGGAGAAATCTGGTCGTAGACCGACCCGATCTTCAACCGGACATTGTAGGTCTCCGACACCGAACCGAGGTTGAACACCGAGCAGGCCGGCGTAACCACCGTGCCCGCGGCAATCGTACCGGACGGCGCGAGGAGTACCTTCGTGCCGACGTCGTGGACGTCTATTGTTACTGTCCCGGTCTGCTTGTCATTGGACCGGTCCAAATCGCCGGCGTACCGGGTCGAGCAGGCCGTTGGGTAGGTGCCGCGCGGCCACACCGCGGTCCAATCCGGGAACGTCACGTACACCCGCGTGCCCGGCGCGTGATCGGTCACGGTCACGACTCCGGCGTCGAACCCGGCAATCCTCATCGCGACGTCGTAGGTAGCGCTGGTCACCCCGTAGTTGTAGACCGAGCAGGCCGGCGTCACCACTGCGCCGCTGTCCACGCTGCCGGTCGGCGCTTCAATCTTGGTCACGCCGACGTTCAGCCCCAGCGCGTAGTACTCGGGGGTCTTCAGCAGGTACGCGTCCGAGCCCTTCCGGCCACCCCAGACCCAGATGCCCGGAACGCCGTTGGTCCCGGCGGTTCCCGGGATGTAGGCGCCAGCGTGATTGCGCCGCGCCGAGTCAAGCGCGGGAAACGTGTACCACGAATCAGTCGCGACCTTGTAGATGCGGCAGTAGGCCGACTCATTGGGCCATTGCCCGGTCCCGGCCACGACAATCTGCCGGCTGAACCCGAGCACAGAGTCGCCCCGCTGGAAGGCGAAAGCCCGGGTCTCACCGCATGCCATCTGCATGTCGCGAACCCGGGTCCAGCCCGCGCCGGTATTCATTGTGTTCAAACGCTCGACACGGGGCAACGGCACCAGCGTGCTGGGATATGACGAGTCGCCGCCGATAACGTAGACCAGGGTGTCATCAATCGTCGCGCCCGCAGTGTATCCGCGTGCGGAGTTCAGGTTCGGCAATTGAGTCCACCTGGCTCCTGCGGACGCGAGTGGGTCGAAGACGTACGCGAGATTGGACGGGGCGTAGTCCTGGCTGTTGAACCCACCCTGAACATATATCTTGTTGCCTGCCACTACCGCGCCGAGAGCGGCAGGGATATAGGTGTTGACGCGCCCCGGATACTGGTCGGTCGTCAGCTTGCGAACCGTGTTCGACATCGGGTAGTACACATGAACCGTGTCGGTGCTGTAGCCAGTGGAGCCCTGCCGGCCGCCGATGACATACAGACCGTACGAATCGGTCGGCGGGTTCCACATGTCTCTGACCAGGCAGATGTCGTAGTTGGAGACCGGAATCGCCATGGTTACGCCGGTGTTCGCGTAGGCGCGCGTCGCCGGGTCGTAGCTCCAGATTGTGCCGTTGGTTGAACCATCGGACAGCCGGCCGCCCAGAAAATAGACCTTGCCGGTCCCGGGGAAATACTCGCCGTCAAAGCGAGTGAAACGGAAGCTCGTGGTCTCGGCCGGTGTGACCCAGCGCTGAGCAAAAGCGCAGCCCACCACCAGCAGCACCACGCACAGGACTCTGACTCTTGTCACCTTACCTCCTTGTGCGGTTATGCGGACTTGGCTTTGGCGTGAGGCCTCGGTCCGCCACGCCTGCGAGAGAAGCGCCCTGCCCTCGTGCGGAACGGCCCCCGTCCTCATACGTTCCTGACTACTACGGATGTAACTCTGGGGACGTATGATTGTATACTTCCGGTCCGGCCTGTCAAGCAACCGCATTGCCTCACCTAGAATCTACTC
>Ga0315284_10009290_pt1 | contig 14024 bp, 13 predicted proteins | sample YL17G09_16_MG_FD_203696 | JGI IMG/M metagenome (GOLD analysis project Ga0315284, IMG submission 203696) | Sediment microbial communities from Yellowstone Lake, YNP, Wyoming, USA - YL17G09_16 | ecosystem: Environmental > Aquatic > Freshwater > Lake > Sediment | place: USA: Wyoming | collected... | reverse complement strand
TCATTCTCAACTGTTATAGAATTACTATCCCATACAATCTCGGCAGTGTCGCCATCGCCGCCGTCTAGACCGGTGAAGGTTAATACTGCTGTAGTATCCTCATCGAGGTCCGTACCACTCTGTACTTGACCAACTGAAGCGGCTGCTCGACTTACCTTAACGGTATCTCCAGCATCAACATCTGTAAATGCTGCAGCGGGGGCTGTTCCAGAAATCTGAATCCATCCCCAGTTACCTGGAGCTAATGCAGCAACTGTAACACCAGCAAAATCAGCAGTCACTGGAGTATATGGGCGGACACTGTTAACATCTAATGCTGTATAGTATGTAGCAGCAGAATCAGTTTCCACGGATACCTGATAAGCTTCAGTACCAGACAAGTCTGGAGTACCCTCCGGGAAACGCCATACAGCAACATTTTGTGTTGCACTGGAAGTGTCTGCACCAGTCAATTCAACTAGCATAAACGAATCACCATTAAAACCCTGCACTACCTGTCCAAGCTTAAAAAAGTTGTCATGAGTTTCTGTTACTATACTAGTCGCAGAAGTATTCTCAGTAACTACTGTCTTAGGTCCAGCGGTCTGTATACCATCTGAATCAAAGGCTGGCGTAACATTATGAACACCAGCACTCAGTGCTAAGTCCAATACATAATCACTACCATATGACAGTGGAATTTTAGTATTAGATGTCATAGGGGTAGCATCTATGATAGTATCACGAACAACTTGCGAAATTTTTGCGAAGTCTTCGAGACTAATTATATAGTTGATAGCTGTTGCGCCATCTCTTCCCATTACAATATTATTAGGAAGTGTAGCGCGAGTAATATTTTCTCGCAACTTTACTCCCACGCTCTTAACAGTTGCCATTGTTTCCTCCTAATTTGTTAATCATTATTAACCACCCTTACGAGTAGTTTTTGTATACATTATCTGTATGGTCTTGGGAACAGTCATTGAGGCAATAGCCACATTCTCTCCTAAATCAGCACCAACGATTACACAACCATGATAAATAACTGCACGGGGCTTATGTCCTGGTGGTGGCTTGATTAGTTTCATACAGAATACTTGTCCATTGGATACTGACCTATCGAAAATATCGACAATGTCATTAATGATTCCAGTTTGGAACCCTGGAAACTGTCTCCAAATTTCTTTATCCCATTGCTCACGAATTGTGACAACAAGAGTACCTGGACCTGCGGCTCTTGGGAATGCAATCTCAATAGGATGGCGTTCGTCAAGAGGTTGGACAGGCTCAGGTTGTGCTACAGGAGCAGGAGGCTGGTCGGCAATTGTATCACAAAAATACATCTGCTTACCAGCATACGAGAATACGGTATATCCTGAACCTACAACTCTGAATTTTTGTTGGTTCCATCCGTTACCTATGATAACCACCTTCTTTGAAATAGTTAATTAATGTGTTCATTATAGTGTTATTGTATTTGTCGGTGCACCACTATTGAGTGACTGGAATTCAAGCGTTCCCACTGTAGTATCAATGTGGAACTCAACCACTATGTAGTTCAGTGGTAGTGTTGGCTTGTAAGCAAATCTGATTTCAATAGCTGTTGGCTCAATCTTATTAATTCTATACACAACATCACTGTAATCAAAAATTAATCCAGTAGTTTGTGCAGAATCTAGAGCCGCAGTTACACCACCCATAACCTGGTTAGGTGTATCAACGGTCATACCAGACCCAATCAAATGTCCCTTGTCTAGAGTATCGTAAATCAAATCTCGTAGTCTATCACGAGCTGTAATGATTGACGATTCTCTGGTGTACACATTGGACATATCGGTTGTTAGTCCGTGCTTGATTATCAGTCTATTGAATCTATCCTGCCAAACAACAATTACTCCGTTGCTTTGCATATCAATAGCATCCGTAGATGATAATCTTTCTAGGGTTGCTGCACCATACATTTGCTTACGTGTTAGTGGCTCTTGTGGTGCAATTATTGATTGTATACCTGAAATGGCTGCTGCCATGAAATATCCAGGAATCGCTGTTGTTCCATTATTGGTACCATTGCGGACGGTAACAAAACCTGGTGCAACAACAGAAAAGCGCTCATCATTAAGCTGTTGAGCTTGTATTGCAAAAGACTCACCAGAATATGGGAAGGCCAAGCCATCCATACCAACTAACACTCTTCGTAAAATACCTTCTGAGACTTTATCCTTTACATCAAATCTCAAGAAGTCAATAACCGATGCACCAAGGTCAGAACCAATATCAATAAGAGGTACAATAAGATTAACCTCTGGATTAAATGATAGCTTCTTCAAAGCCTTTTCCCATTGGTCGTATGTGTAATCTCCATCAATATCAGGTTCCACAGCTAGAGTTACTAACTGTGATGCACCATTAGCTATTGCTAGATTAGCGGCTTGAGTCAATGGAGAGTTTAATATTGCGCCCTTACCATTTTGACTCCACTCAAATCCATACTTCTCTTGAATATCTTGTAAATTGGTTTGAGGTGTTGCTGCATAATAAGCATCTGGTGATATTTGGGCAATAATATGAATTAGTGTTGACGTAGCAGTAATACGTGGTGTACGTACTGTATCGTCAAGAATTTCAATTACGGGCCAATTATCAACATTAGTTGTCAAATCTGTATCATATCCAGCAACTAATGCTACTTGAATATCAGCATCAAGATATGGCACATGGTATACATTAGTATTCAGTGGTGTGGCACGGTCATAGATGCTACCCTGTTGTGCTCGTTGGACATTCAGTACCTGCCAACCTGCTCCAGTTTGTACAACCTCTAGGACTTTTACTCGTTCATTAGATGAAAGTGGTCCATTTCCGAACTGTAGGAATGTGAATCCTGCGTCCGGTACCGTCAACACACTGTCAATAGTCGTATGACGAGTAACTTGTGCGTGGTCTGCATCTGATGCTCCTGCACCCAATGTTTGTGATGTTATAGTGAATGGTGATAGAACATCGAATGATACAGTCGAATCTATATCAACACTAAAACCATATTCATTAACATCATAAACAAGGTGCGAACCAGCTAGTGTTACCGCATTCCCTGCATCCAACTCTCTGGCACCATCAATGAATAAACCAGCATTAGTGGCAGTGAATCCAGATTGAATGCCCGCAGGCATTGCTGCATAATGTGCGCTGGTCACTTCTGGAGCATATGTTATTTTATATAATAGAGATGGACTTGTTTCCTCAACTTTTACACGACCTGCTAGTGGTATAATAGTTTCTAGAGCGGTTTTAATATCAGCTTCCGCTGTTGCGCCGCCTGTATTAATATTAGCGAATGTAACTTGACCGGCAGCGGTGGCAAACGAGTTCCACATAACACCAAGTTCATCTTCGAACTCAAATCGTGCTATGTCACCAGCACCAAATCCTAGAAAACTTAATTCTGATGTCTCCAATTGACCCTCAAGCAAAATATCATCAAGGGCTGTACCTATATCTGCTGCAATTAAGTCAGCATCAATAGTACTGGCTCCCGATGAGCCGATGGTGATTAATCCATCAACAACATTACCTGCTGTCCATTGCGATTCTTGTGCAGGGTCATATTGTCCAGCATCAGCAGATAGGTCTAGAGTAAGTTTAAACGTGTCAGTAGGACTTACCCACTGATTACCTATATTACCCGAATCTTCCCATGTGACATGAAAAATATTGGGTAAATTAGACTCTAATGTCTCAGAATATAATTTGACGTCCCACGTACCGTCTGGTCTAGCAATCCAGTCTGCATTGTTTATATTGGTACTTGGCGAGCCAGTTTTAGCAATAGCAACTTCTGGTTTACGATATGTTCTATCGAGTGAAATTAGTTGTCCAACTTCAATCTCGGCTGCTAAACCGGCTAATTCCCAGGTACCATTATCAAGTACAGTTAAGGTAGCTGTATCAGCAGAAGGTCCACTACCTATAATGATATTATATCTACCAATTGTAGATGCTTCTCTGTCGCCTGATGCAGCTGGAGTTCCTCCTAATTTAGTACCATCCCACACTGGGAGGTCAATATATGCTGTAATGTATTCTGGTACGTCTGCATTAGGGTCTGTTCCTAGTAGAAAGGAACCATTACCTACACCTTCTTTTATTACTCTACCAATTACTGATGAGTAATAACTGCTTGAACCTCTTGAATTAGAGAATTGTAGTGTAGATGCATCAATGCCTATAAAACCTGTAAGATTAGTTGGTTGAGAATTATAAATAAAGGCTCCACCTGATTGGGTCTGTGAGCCCTGGCTGATTCCGACTAGTGCAACAATAGTTGGCTCTAGTCCAGCAATGTCAAGAACCGGTACGGGTACCGCTTCAACATATACTCCTGGGTCCTGATAGTTTCTGAAGTCAATGGGCATGGTGCCTATCTCCTTGAATAGTCGATATTAGTTAATACTTTTCACAACTTAATACGATACCAATTAAATACTACATCATTTGAAATTCATTATTATTCAGATTCACCGGCTGGTAAGAACCATGGTTGCCATGGATTAACAGGGTCATCAGCTGCCTCTGGTGGATTATGTGGCAAAGGTCCACCAATACCAGGCACCTCTGCTACATTTGGCCCTTCAGTGGGTATACCCTCATAATCGATATAGTTGTATATAATAGCCTTTTTCAGCGGTACTAGGTCTTGATTATATTCATCAGCATAAAATATGCCAACCATATCAAATTCAATAGCTGCTTCATAGGTTAATAATTCATCACTCCATGGAGTGCCAGCAGTTATCGTGTCCCCAATATTACGTACTGCGCCTTCCATAATAGTAATACCTACTAAATCATTTTGCTCAAGAGTAGTATAAAAATTATTTAATGGGTTCTTTTTACGTCCCATTAGCAATATATTGATAAGATTGTCCCATATACGGTCTCTGGTTTGTGATTCTGTAGCCATAATTTCTAGCATACATGTCGCCTCGAACTTACCCTGACGGATACTCTTTATAACCTTCGCATCATCGGGACCAAACTCCACAATTTCATCTGGCATAACACCAGTCCACTCTATTAATGTTGGTCTAATTTGTACTAAAATGAATGGCCAATCGTGTGCTTCTTCTGGATAATCAATAGTAATACGCTTGGGATAAGGCTCATCGTTCTTGTTTAATGTTTTAGTATTTTTATTAGTATCTTGATTCTCAGAAAACCATACTGAACGTAATGATTCTACAATAGCTACTTTGGTGGCCGTTAAAAACATTATTTTATCCTCTTCTGCTTAACTACTTTGGGTGGAGGTCTAAATGCATTGGGATTGACCTTTTTAAATCTACTAAATAATTGGCTCATTGGTCCTTTAATGCTTTGCAGGTTATTCATCAATGATGATTTTGTTAGTGTTTGTTTCCATTCATTAATTGCTTGTTGAATAGATGGCTGTATAAAATTCATTGGAGAGACACCAGGATGTTGCCATCTCAGTTTTGAAAAGGCCACATTGCCATTTTCATCACGAGCAATTATCTGACGCTGTCCTACATTTTTAGCCTTACGAAATGACATTCCACCACCTGGTAAACGAATTGGAATAATTTTACCTTCCAATCCCTTCATTAAAAATGGTCGAATTCCTCTATCTAGATATATTAAGTGCATAGCATCTGGTGGAAAATATACACCAATTTGACCACTCTGCTGTGTAGCCCTTACTTTCATTCTACTATTATGTGGACCACGAGGTGCCTTTTGTCTTACTATCTCAGCCGCCCTCAATGAAATAGAGTGTGCTACCTCTGATGACACCGATAGTCTTGTACCAGACCAATATACTTCACCATGGCCTAGGGCACGAGACACCATTAGTCTATTCCTTTAATAAGTGGTACTATTGGCACATCTTTCTTTACATCTTCATAATAGTGTCTAACATCTGGTTCTTCAGCAATATCTACAAGTCGCTCTTCGTGATATGTTAATGGTACTAATGCCATGGGATGTTCATAAGGCATAACACTGAGTCTCGCTCGTTGCCCTATACAAACATCTTCATCTGCAGGTAAAACATAGCGACTACGTTTGTCTTCTGGTAAAAAGACCAATGAATCATCTGTAGTTTGTGGTCCAGTATGTATAGTAGTTGGTGTAATCTCATCTAGGGTATAACGTCCTCTTATCTCACGTGGAGTAACAGTATCACCTTCCCATGATTTAACTCGCGCCACAATATCAAATTCTGTAAGAATCGGTGCGTAAGCAAATTGACCATCTGGTCTAGCAGAAGATATAACACCACCCTTACTGCGAGAAATATCTGCCTGCTGGTCAGTGATTATTGCATAGGTTACATAAATCAGTGGTTCAAAGCCACCTTCAAATCCTACACCGTAGCATGATGGACACCATGTATTACCAGATTGTTTATAGACTTCAGTGATACGAGATTGTACAGTTTTACCACCGAATCCCTGAGTGGTCTGTAAAATTTCAATAGAGGCGATACCAGGTGATAACAATGTAGTATCAGCCACCAATAATGGTGTATTGCTGGTATATGCCCACTGTCCTCGAAATTCTATATCATATCCTTCTAAAGCATCGAGGTCAACATGAACGTCACCAGGATTAATGTCATCTAATTCTTCTAATGCCAGTCTAATACCATCGGGCGTTTGATTCCATACTATTGGTGCTGTTTCTTGTCCCATAAATGATAACGTAAATGTACCACCCGTTGCATCAAGAATACGTAAACGTTGGTTTTCATTAATATTTACGGATGCAGAACAGACTGTACAGCGCTCACAGAGTCCGAATGCAAAATCATCTATGTTCCAACGATGACGCACAACAACACGTTCTCCCAAACGTTGTAAGACTTCAGTATTCCATCGTTGTCTATGGTCTATATCCCACTCTTCTATATATTTTACTACTAACATTAGACATCCCTAACCTCTAAATATCCTACTACACCAGTTTGCTTACCGTTGGTATCATGCATGGCATGATTGTTAGCATGGACTGGAATGAATGTGCCATCTGGTAGTTGTATATCATAGTCAAGTATACTAGTAAATATATTTTTCTTCTCAAAATCCTCAATAACCTTGAATACTCTGTCTAAGTCGTGCTTGGCAATCGTGCTCATGAACCCAAGGCCCAGTAGGTCTTCCTTTGGACGTTCATGTAGGGAAACGTAGGCACGGTTGCACCAAATCATATGTCCTTTATCATCAGTCATGTACATAGGACGACTATCTAAATTAAGCCACGCTTCGGTTGTTCTATCACTCTTTATAACCATTGCCTCGATACGGTCTACGGCGTCCCTCATGCTGGTCTGGTGATTCGGCTTCAGTTCTGCTAGAACTTTATCCATCGATTCCATAAGTTTTGGTATTTCTTTATCAATCATTCTACGTTCTTGACTTTCTTCGGCTTTATGTCTATTTAACCATACTTGCCAACGCTTAATAGGGACTTTAGTCATTCCCCACATAGTTGCTCCAATGGTTAGAGATAGTGCAATAAATTCTAATGCATTGGTCAATGTATCAAAATCGGGCAGTATAGAACCAATCATAGTAGTAATTTCCTTAGTAGAATCGGGTCAGGACATATGGCCAACGAGGACGTGCAGGGTTCAAATAACTTATTGGGAATATCCCACCGGCTACTAATTGGGCACGGGCTTTAACACCAAACGCAAATGCCCTTTTAATCATGTGAATTTGTCTTAGTAATCTTTCTCCTTCAGCTTCAGCTAGGCGCATCCACATCTCTGAATAACGTGTCCTATCTTCATATGCTGTTGGCACGTTAGTTGCCTGTGGAATTTCTAAATACGACCTAGATAGATGTTTTAGAGTTTCATAAAAACCAGCTTGTTGTACAAGACCATACCACCCTTCACCAATTTGTCGAGTACCAGGTCCAAAGGAGTATGGTTGTTGAAATGCTTTTGGTCCTTCAAAGTTAATAGCATTCATACCATCAATAATGGTTAATCGAGCTATAGTTTCATAGCCAAAGTTGCTTTGTGGTAGCTCCCATAGATATGGTCCACCAATAGTTGAATCGAATCCATCAGATAATTTAAAGTATATATTTTCTATAACACCCTTTTGTTTGGCATTTAATGAATCCCAATAAGGTTGAGGAGTAACTACCATAAATTGATATGGAAATTCTCGGGGGTCTCCACCGAGAGTATATTTCCAGGTAATCGTATAGTTACCCTTTTGATTAGTAATGAGTGGGGTCATTGAATAAGAATAGTGACCCAATAGTGCGGGTGTTGGCGCAGGTTCGTGAGTAGCAATTGCATCTAATACTAGTACTTCATTATCACTCTCTCGAACTATCGTCAAAGTAACGTCAGCATCGGCATCTTCGGGCATACCAGAATCAGAAATAATAATACCTATAAGTTCTGTGCTATATTGACTTATCGGTTCGCGTCGAGCCATATTACTCCTTTATTATTGCTCAAGTCTTAATTCGATTACTCGGAGTAATTACTCTATTCTGGCTTATAATTTCTAACTGTACCAGATATCAAAGTTGGTATTTTAATAGTATTAAAGACTGGCAAACTATCTAATGTCCTATCACGCTCTGTTCCACCAAGGCGCTGTGATGGTTGTTCTGTAGCCATTAGGCTGGGTCTAATGTGAATGTAAACTGAATTTGTTCAGTATTAGCAAGCACTATTCCAGTAAATTCTCCTCGTACAAAGAGACCAGTGGCTCCTGTAGCTGTACCAGAATATACCCCAGCTTCTGTGATGGTTACGGCACCTGTAGCTGTAAGTGCTGCTACATTAACCCACTTTGCTGAGGCTAATGTTCCAGTTCCCTGAACAGTTCCAGCAACTCGTGTACCACCTGAACTACTAACCTCTGTGGCAAGAGCAGTCAGGGCCTTTAGAGTCGCCGGAACATTTGCTACTGTTCCAGTGCCCCATCCAACATTAGAACCATTATTACCCTGAAGACCACTGATATTGGTACCGGATAGTCGCTCTACGACCCATTGTTCTCCAAAATTTGTTAATACATTGGTTGTTGGCATTTATAATACCTCCTAGAATTAATTGTTATTACATATCTTATGGTTATTTGTCCTTCTTTTTACATTACTGGTTTTTCTTCAATCTGGTCCACCTGTATATCTATATGAGCGTCCTCAGTGGTCTCCATATATTGCCATACAACCTTTTTCCATGCGTCGCGCTTTGATATTTCGAGCGGCCACTGTACCTCATTGAGATGAATTGCTGCTGGGAAGTGTACATGTGGATGTTTATTGATAGCCATCATTTCCTTTGAAAATCCAGAATCCTGTACAAACCACACTTTACTGCGTTCAGCTACCTTGTCCCATATATCTTGGTTTTCTGCAATCAGTTGTGCACTAAATTTAACACACCCAAATGTTGCTGCAACAATATTACCATGGCATAATGACGGTAATGTACACCACAATTCTTCACAATTTCTCATCTCATTTATAGCACCAGGCCATACTATAATATCCTGTTCTACTATAAAAAATTCATCACCTTTAGACCATGTTTGTTGTAATAACTCCCAATATGCCTCTGGGCTTTTATGTAACTTCACTAGTCTGGGTTGAACAAATTGAATGCGCAGTGCATCAACTACAGTTTGTAATACTGAAGAAGGTTTCATATATGGTACTATTACTGTAACATCAAGTGGCTCTTCTACTTTAGTCCAAATATCATTTTTACTATGTGGCTTAAATATATCTCTTAATTTACGCCTAGGATTTGGTTTTAATCCCTCTGTTATATCCGTTACTGACACCATTAAATTTTCATTACCATCTTTAAACTTAATTTTTTTCATCACTACCTACTGAATAGCCACGAGTCAATACATAGTTATCTGATATTACTCCTAGGTCTATGACAGTGCCATCACTTCTTGTTATAATAGCAGATACACCTCCCACTTTTCTATATATTGGCCATGGGTGACGTAATCGTGTTATGGTACGCTTGATATTGTTGATAGTTCTATAGCGTATTCTGTACCACTTTGCATTTCGTTCTGACATACTTATCCTCCTATACTAGATTATATCATAAGTACATAGAAAATAGAGATATCTTGCAGGGTTATTCTGGATTGAGGGCCAACGTAAAGGCTGTTGAATCACCGTCATGGAGTTCATAAACATCAAATACAGAATGTGCTAATAGATTACCATCAATTTCAGCATCAAAAATACCAATTTCTTTAATATCTCTTTCATCAAATGCTGTAAATTCTCCTAGCACTTTATAGAAGGCTTCATCACCTATACCTTCTGCATATTCTAGTACACATTTCATGCGGGCGTCAACTTCTTGAAATAATGTACCATCACGTTTACTAATATATGCAGTAACCTGTTGAACACCGCTACCCAATTCTTCAATCAAACCAAAGTCGGTTGTCACAGTAATAACATCATCTGTAACACTAGCAATAACTTTTACTGCATTATTACTTTCCGTATCGAATCCAGATATTGTCAGGTCTTGTCCTGGTACAAAGCCATCGTCTAAAAAACTACCAGTCGTACGTGTAATAGTTTTATCGATATCATTAATATTCATAGTACATTTAATAGATTGTAATTTATCTTTTAAGCCCCAACCCATCCATAGTTCCTCTGGGTCATTTAGGTTTGCTAAGCGTTTAGTAATCCACTCTTCACCTAGATAGGTTACTATCGTACCATTGTCTATATTACGAATATCTTTTTCATCTTCTAATGCTATATATTCAGAGCCCAGAATAAAATAACCTAATGGACTAACTGCCAGGATACCACTATATATAGTCATTATGGCACGTATACCAGTTCGAGGGTCGCTTCACATGTTGGACTGCTGGGTGTTGTCCAGGTCAAAGCTGATGATGTAAATCGAATGTCTAGTTTGTCACCAGCATCAAATTCATAGATTGGATTACCAATGGTACCAGCTGGACTGTTCCATGTATTATCACCAACGGTTAGTGTTGTAGACAAAGCGGTTGCATCGCCATTTCTAAAGACTAGGAAATCAACACTACCACTACTTATTGTTTTGGTAGTAACAGCTACAATACCAGTCAAGTATCCTGCATGCGTAGCAATAATAGGTAGTGTGACAGAATTACTCGCCCTATATAATTGTTTATCGAATTGATTGCTAAGAATAGTATCATGAAAGCCACTGATTGCTATAGATGTGTGTGCATGAGTGTCTATCAATGTTTGGGCCGTGCCAGCTGGGTCATAGTTAACTGCCAAACTATCTGAATAAGCGTCTGCATTGATTTCAGCGGTAGCTGCGGCACCGGCAGGGTCATAGTTGACTGCCAGACTGTCCGAGTAAGCATCGGCATTGACTTCTGCGGTAGCTGCTGCTCCTGCTGGGTCATAGTTAACTGCCAAACTATCTGAATAAGCGTTAGCTGCTGCTAATCCACCGATTGGTTCATAATTAGGAGCTAGACTATCTGAATAAGCATTAGCATTAGATTCTGCCGTTGCAGCAGAACCAGCTGGGTCAAATGCACCAGAGGGTTGTGTTGCAGCACTGCCAAGTCCTAGATTGGTTCTAGACGTTGTGGCGCTAGCAACATCAGAGAGATTAGCAGATTGGTCGAGTTTATTATTATCAGAATATAAGTTAGATGTCACTATTGCCGCGGCTTGAGCTGCTGCGGCTGAACCAAAGGCATCATATACTGCTGATAGGTCTACATTGCCTATCTGTCCATCAACCGTATCAACTGCGGATGCCGGTAGGGTTAGTTCAAACCAATGTGACAAAATTGATGGACCAGTTTGTTGCAGAATAAATTGAGCATTAGTATCTGTTCTTAGAGCAACATCACCAACCCTAGCTGAAGACAAGGCTAACATTGCCACCTGAGAGGCAACAATAAATACTCTATTAGTACGTATTTTTGGTAGCTGCCCAGATGGTACTTTACCAGTACTGTCTAGAGTAGCTACACCGGCATGCGCTCCACGTTGAGTAAGTGGAATGAATGTAGCATCAGTATAATCTACAACTACTACATCACCAGCATCAGCATAATCTTCCGCATAAGTTTGAGCATCTTGACGAGCATCATCTATCATTGGTACTATTTCATCAATTGCATCTTTGACATTAGTAGATATAAGGTCTGATATAGTGGGGTCATATAGTACATTCTCTGAATCCACTTTAGTATCAATAGTACCATCATGTTCATGAGTTTCATCAAAAGTTATTAATCGTTCGATAGCTTCTTGAACCTCTAATGCACTCTCTGCCAACACACTGACTTCATAAGTTATATCAAGACTTATATCGGATACTTCAAAAATATTAGCATCGATTGGCGTAATATTATCTATCAGGCCACTATCTGCTAAGCCTATCCACAATTCTCTAGACCGTGAACCGACACCTTGACCTGGAGTTTCGATAATAGCATTCTGTACATCATTCACATCTAAATCTATTGAAATAACATCTGGTACGTCATAGATAGCACCATCGATTGTACCTAATAGTACACCTGTTCTAAGAGATGCCCAGTCACTTAGCGACACAGTGGTTTCTACACCCGGAGCAGTACGTATCTGAATAACCCTATCATTACCAATCTCAAAATCTGCAGTGGTATTAAGAGTAGCACTCAGAATAGTAGCATTTTGTGGAATATTACCAATACGAAAACCAAAATAATTTTCACTAACTGCATACCCAGGATTATAAAATGCGTTCAGTGTTGCAGCGTTGGAATATGGTCCTTGACTGAGAAAGGAGGCTGCGCCAGAACCATTACGAGCTACTGTATAGTCATTATCATCAGCTTCAATAGTAGACCAACCATTAGGTGTATAATCAACACCCTTAGTTAATGTTAATGGTATTATAACTGGAGGTACTGGTGGCTCAAATGATACTGAGGACGCATCATGTGCATCTTCTGGGTCAGCTAGGTGTTCATCTACATATTCTTTGGTTGTAAGGTGACCAAGTGTACTAACTACACTTTGAATAATATAAGTAGCCTCTATAATATTATAATCAGCATATCCGTCAGTTCCAACAAAAGTACCTGGAACTAAAACATTGTTGGTATCATAAAGGTCAGCCGTAAGGCGAACATCGCCGGTAACGAACGCTAATATTTCAGCAGCAGGTATAACTAAATCAGGTAATACATCGGTAGTGTCATGTAGAAGTATTGAAATAGTATCGCCAACACTAACTAGTGGAAAATCTGTCTCGAAGTCTCCGATTTCACTATAATTAAGTCGCCAAAAGTGTGGTGGTATAGCCGTTCTTTGAAAGCTTACTGGTCCAGCAGTTGTAATAAGAGTCGTCACATAATATTGTGGATTAGCAATCTCTTCTAGGGCTGCTTGAATATTCTCTTCTGTTATATTATCAATAGGAGTAACAGCTATTTCAGAAGCATCTATCTCATGGTCTGGGTCATCTACATCTAAGTCTAGTGGAAAATGACGATGTAATGACTCATCAACTATATTACCAAGTGATTCTGCAGTAAGAACATGGACCGCCCTAGTACCTGCGGGATGAGCTACAGCTGTAGTACCTTCTTGTCCTCGTTCAATAGTTAAATCATTACCAATAAAGTCGATTACTGTTACTATTTCACTGGACCCTAGCTTTAATCTCCACTTTGGTGATAGTGCCCCGCTGCCAGATATCGCTAGTGGAGGAGCAATATTAACAGTAATGGTAGTATCATTATCATCAATATCATCTTGGATAAAAGCTATCCATTTATTAGAATATAATTCAGTATTAGACATTTTATGAGCCTATCTTATGTATTGCCAGGAATGTATCATCTTTACTACCCTGAATTATTCGGTTATCAGCGGCTGCGCGGAACCATACTGCAACTTGATTACCAGCACTTAAATAATAATCAGTACTAACTAGGTGAGAGCGTGGGTTCGCAGAAACAGTACCAGTTTCTAAGAGATGCGATGCTATAGTCTGA